>Ga0066861_10000028_pt1 | contig 35635 bp, 35 predicted proteins | sample ETN02SmetaG_3_FD_66434 | JGI IMG/M metagenome (GOLD analysis project Ga0066861, IMG submission 66434) | Marine microbial and viral communities from oxygen minimum zone, Eastern Pacific Ocean - ETNP2014F10-02SV257 | ecosystem: Environmental > Aquatic > Marine > Oceanic ... | reverse complement strand
AAAGTCACCCAATGAATTGTATAATCTTTCTTATAAAAATTATATTAAATTTTCTCATAAATTTAGTGTTAAAAATGATAATTTATTTTTAATTAAATAATTTTACTATGCGTTTTAAATGTTCAAAGGTGTAAAAATTATTTTTTACAAAAAAATGAAGCCGACCCAGCACACTGCAATTGAGTAATATAAAAGATATAAACACAAAACATTTGATTATATCACGATGGCTTCTTCAGATTCACACAAAAACTTTATGGGAGCGGAATGCTATGAGCTGTTCAATCCAATTCAAGCTCTAAGACTTCCATTATGTTCGCAATTTCTCGGTGAACCATCTTACTATATGCCTGCAAAAGATGAGGTACATGATGGCGCCCGCGTCCAAGCGCAAATATTAGATCGACTAGGCGATCATGTTATGTTTCCTAAGTACTGTTTAATGTCTAGACAAGAAGCTTTCTTCAGAGCAGCTACACTTGCACTAGACTATGACTTTGGTGCGACTTTAGTAGAAGCAGATAAAGCAAGAAACGAATTCTTTATGCGTAAGGCTCCGGCGCAGCTTTTAGCTATCGCCGCTGCTCATCCTGGACGTGTAGAGTACAACAAACAAAATCCAAGATTTTTCCGAGAGGTTGTAAAGAAGTGTTGTCCTTTACCTGGTGATATGAAATCTATTTTGGATGCATGGAAATCACTCCACGGAAGCAAGAGTAAGTTTCCCAGTTTCATGAAACGCGCATTTGAGGATAGGTTACTTGAACTTACGGAGTATCATTCGGGTAAATATTCACGCGATATCATCGACATGACTCGTATAAGTCATCCTACAAGGAAGGTAATTGAAGCAACAAAAGTTTTGGCTCCTTTGATGAAAAATGGAAAAATGGTATTAGATGACTCAGCAACTACTTGGGAAAAACATAGGTCTCAAGGAAAATCCTGGGTAGAAACATTTGATGCCATGGATGGTCGTATGCCACATATGGCAGCTCTTCGGAATATGCGAGGATTTGCTCAAAGTATTCCTGGTATTGAGTATATGAAAAAGTATTGTTCTATGCTGTTATCTGGTGTCAAGAATGGTAAGCAATTCCCATTTCGTTATATTTCAGCTTATGAAGAATGCAAAAAAGCTTCAAAGTTTGAATATCCTATAGTTAGGGCACCTCAAAAGAAGAAGGGTTATACTCCAAAAGTAAAACCTCCTATTAAGCCTGTTTATTTCGAAATGATGGAAAAGTGTTTGCAAGAATGCTTAGAAAAGTCGATTGAAAATTTTCCATCTTTGCAAGGCGATGTTATGGTTCTTAGTGACAACAGTGGGTCTGCGCATGGAGCATGTACGTCAAAATATGGTACACGCACAGTAGCTGATATTGGAAACTTATCAGCTTTACTGACTGCTTTATCGTGTACTGGAAAAGGTGTTGTGGGTATCTTTGGTGATAGATTACACGAGTATACTGTAGACAAGAGTCGTTCGTTCCTTGAGCAATACGAGGAAATTACCGAAATAGGGAAAAGAATAGGTGGTGCTACAGAAAACGGTATTTGGTTATTCTTTAAGAGGGCTTTTAATAAGCCTGCAGACTATTGTTACGATCACTTCTTCTGTTATTCTGATATGCAGGCTGGTCATGGAGAACTTTACGGCAACGATCCTCAAATGAAAAAAGAGTATACATGGAACGGGGAGTCTTCCAGAGGACACAAATACATCGATGTATTGTCGTTGATTAATAACTATCGTAGAACATTGAATCCAAAAGTAAATGTTTTCATGGTTCAAACGGCGGGATACAACGATGCGATTGTTCCTCAAGCAACTTATCGAGGTGCCATAATGGCAGGCTGGACCGGGAATGAAGTGGTTTATGCAGACAAGTTGGTGAAGTTATGGGATGAAGTAGAGAAGTAACTATAGTTTTAGTAATCTTCCAGTATTTTTTATAATTTAAACAGAACATGATATAGTTTAATTAATAATGAACATGGAAAATAAACCAGATAAATATATTTCTGAAAGAGGATATACTATTAAAAAAACATGCTTATCAGAAGAAGAACATAATAAAATTAAAAAAGATCTAACTGTAAGTCCTTTCACGATTCAAGGGTATACAAACATGCCTACACCGAAATTTAAGGTATATTTAGAATCTAAAACGAAGTACTATTTACCAAGATTCTATGGAATATCAAAATTTGGCAAAGTATCTAAAAATTATTTAGAAGAACTAGATCATGGAGAAAATATCGCACAGGACTTTAATGGTCAATTAAAAGAAATTCAAGTACCAATTGCATCTAAAATGATTGATGAATTGAAATCAACTGGAGGAGGTATATTAAATTTGCATTGTGGAATGGGTAAGACTGTATTAGCAATTTATATAATTGCTCAAATGAAAAAGAAAACATTAATTATTGTTCATAAGGAGTTTTTGATGAATCAATGGAAAGAGAGGCTTAATCAGTTTCTTCCTAATGCCAAAGTCGGAATAATTCAACAAAACAAAGTTAAAGTTGAAAATCATGATGTTGTTATCGCCATGCTGCAGAGCGTTGCAATGAAGAGTTATGAAAGAAATATATACGAATCGTTTGGTTTTACAATCGTTGACGAAGCTCATCATATTTCGTCACAAGTTTTTTCTAGGGCTCTTCCTAAAATTTCAACTAGGTATATGTTGGGACTATCTGCAACCTTAGATAGGAAGGATGGATTAAGAAGAGTTTTTGAATGGTATTTGGGTAAACCAACTGTATGTGTTCAGAACATGGACGTTGGTGAAGTAGTTGTTAATGTTATTAAACTAAATGATCCACAATATCAAGTCCCTTTTTATAATGGAAATGGTACATTGAATTTAGCAAAATTAATCAATACTTTAGTAATTTCACCAAAACGAATGAAAATTATTTTAGATTGGATAAAGAAATTCGTTAAGGATAACAGAAAAATATTGGTATTATCTGAAAGAAGAAAACATTTAGAAGATATTGATTTAAAAGCGAAAGAACTTGGTTTGGAATGTGGATTTTATTTTGGAGGATTATCGCAACAAAAATTAAAAGAATCTGAATCAAAACAAATAATATTAGGAACATATCATATGATATCTGAAGGTTTTGATTTATCATCTTTAGATTCTCTAATATTTGCCTCACCGAAAACCGATGTTGTCCAAGCTACGGGTCGAATACTCAGACAAGGTAAAAATAGAAAAACTATACCAACTATAGTAGACATAGAAGACCAAATCGACTATTTAAAGAAAAAATCAAAGACGAGAATATCTTATTACAAAAAAAATAAATTCACAATAAATGTATGTGATTAATTAATAGTTAATGAATTGGATTTTTAAATATTTGTTATTCAGTACATTGATTTTTACAAATTCATTAAATATTCCTACTAAAGTGTTTATAAAACTTGAATTAAAACATATGACTCCTATACTAAATGCATTATCAACATATACAACAGCAAAATTTGCTAGAGCAAATTCTACAACGAAAGAGATGTTTGCTTCTTATTGTCAAAATTTAAGGGAAGCTCAATATTATATGAATACAAAACCTGATAAATTAGTATATATTGGTTGGATACCACTAATGGATGATCGTAGGATGATTAAATTCAGAGATTTTAAAAGAAAGCCTCGTATAAATGATAATACAGGTGTCCCTTTTCGAAAAGTACCTACATATTTTATATTTATAGAACCTGAACTGAATAATACACTGAAAATACAAAAAATATTTAATAATCCAACATTAGATATTGATATTGATGTTTCACAACTAAAGAACGATTTGTTGTCTATGGCAAATGATATAAATGCGACATTGGATCTTGAACCGTTAAAGTCATACGATAATGGTAGGTGGTTTCTTATACTATCAGAATCTAGTATATTTGAATGCAATACCTCATGATACTAAGTCCTCGATTTCAGCGCCAGGGCCACCACCATCGTCGACGACGTCAGGTCCAATTCTGGAATTATCTGGTGTAATGTTTGGAGCACCACCACCGGTAGCCGTCGGCATGGGTGATGATGGTGGAATTGATTCCGGAATTTGTTTTGAATCTTCTAGTGCAGGTGCAGGTGCCGGTGCCGGTGCCGGTGCCGGTATTGATTCCTTGACATCAACGTTGTCGCTTTCGTCGACGGGATTCATTATATATAATAATATATATTGCCATTATTTTATGTGATTTTATATGGATTGTTTTTATAATGGGTAAAATAATGAAACCCTTTTCTTTGTTAAAAAAACTTCCTAAATTACCAAGAAAGTATGGCAATAAAATAAATATCAGTGAATTAGATAAAGAAATTTTTAGTTTATCAAAATCCTCATTTTTAAATTTTGCGATGACACCTATTATAGGTGCAGTTGATACTTATTGGATATCACGGTTGGATAAGGGTTCGATGCTAGCTGGTCAGGGTAATGCTGATAGATTATTTAATTCTTTATTCAGTATTGCATCATTTGCACCAAGTGTAATAACACCATTAATTTCAAGATATCATGCTTTCAATGATAAAGATAATATGATTGATACAATTAGTACCAGTGTATTTTTAGTTGGTGGGGTTGGTTCTTTAATTACACTACTTTTGATTTTTAATACAAAATATTTGATAGAAACAATTATACCAAAATCGTCACCATCATATATATATGCATGTCAATATTTCCGACTGAGAGCTTTAGGTTTTATGTTTGCATTATTAAATTCGTTAGCATTTGCCACAATGAGAGGACAAAAAGACTTAAAAACTCCGATGAGAATAAATATGTATTCACAATTATCAAATGCAGTATTAGATCCAATATTGATGTGTTTTATGGGAATAAGAGGAGTTGCTTTAGGAACAATTTTATCTGAATTTTTAGGATTTTTTTTATTTTATTCAAAATTATATAAAGATAGACTTATTGATTTCACTTCAATAAAATGCAATCAAATCTTAAAAATTATTAAACAAGGTTGTGGAGTACAAGTCCGTTCTATGTCAATAACTTTTGTACATTTACTAGCCGCCAGAAAAATACAACGTATTGATGTTACTGATACATTAGCAACAACTCATGTTCTAAATATACAATTGTTTGAATTAGGATTTATGATAAGTTACTCATATGGGTTAATATCATCTATATTGGTTCCTAGATATAAGAATCCAATACAAGTTCAAAGAAGAATTTACAATTGGGGGTTTCTTGTTAGTAGTGTAGTGGGATTGGTACATATATTTAGTTCAAGATTGTTGCTTCCGTGTTTTACATCTGACCCGAATGTGTTATTATATACAAAGGCATTAATACCAATAGGAGCGATGCTTCAATCAATAACAACATTTACATGTATCAATGAAGGCATTTCTCAGGGTCATCAAATGTATAGGGTACTTGGAAGTGGTTCTTTTGTATCATTTACAACATTTTTTTTATATATTCGCAATGCCAAAACAATAGAAGATATTTGGGTGGGTTTAGTAATTGCATCTGCAATAAGAAGTTTAATTAATTTGCATTATATAAATTTGAAAAATAAAAAAATAAAAGACAATTAGTCGTCGAAAGAGCCGTCGTGGTCATCAGAGTTATCAAAATTTTGTCCCCATTCGCTTTCATATCCATTTGGACCCGCTGTCTCGGCCGGCTGAACAGTTTTAATATCAAACTGTTTTTGTAAACCTTTCGCAAATAAACCAAGACTGCGTGCTCTTTCTTCTTTTAGTAATCGTTGACTAATTTTATCACCAGCTTTATTATCGAAAAAACTGCTTGCCTCATCTTCAGCTGCGGTTGCGTAAATATTTTCAACTTTAGATTTATTCATTACTAAATTATTTCCACATATTTTTGTAATATTACGAATATAATAAGATATAATCCTTTCTAAAACATTCACATAATCTGTATATGATAATTCAGATATCGGTGGTTCATTAATCAAGTGTTGCATTAAATATGTCCATGCAGTACGCCCTGGAAGCGGCAACGCTGCGCGCCGTAATGATTCTCGAAATGCAATTACATCCGATGTGATAGTTTTAATTAATTCATTAGAGAATTCTATATTTCCAATATATTCTCTAATTTCGTATATTTCACCTAACCAAGTATTCATTCTTTCTTCATATCCTTTGTCTTTTAACTCTTTTAATTTTTTAGGAAATTTAAAATTTGTTTGACTTACTGAAGATTGCAAAACAATATAGCAAATATTGTTAAGCAAACAGTTGTATTGTTCTTCCTCTGGAATATCTTGCGCATTCTTGATTAAATACCATCCATTATCTTTAATAATTTTACCAGAATTATATAATTCCCATCTATCCCCAAGCGCCGGGGGCGGCGTCGACGCGTGTCCCACGCGTCCGAGGAGAGCTCGTCGTTTTTGAACTACGCCTAATACGAGTTGTTCGTACTCTAGAGGTTTAATGTTATTAAACAAAGACAATTCTGAAATGCGTCGCCGTTTATTAATTATACGCGGAGTAATTGGTTTTGTGTAAGAATAGTTGTATTTTTTATCCGTGATGGTACTGTATTCCCATAGTTTATTTGAAAATTTTTTAATATTCTTTTCATTAAATATGCTTACATCTTCTGCCCATAGTGGTGGATCAACTCCAGTATTAGATAATTCTTCTGCAAATTGTGAATATATTTTAATTTTTGCATTATCATCTATATCTATTCTGGAATATAAATATGATGTAATATAAATACCTACGAGTGTCCAGAGTTTATTAATATAATTCGCTTTAGATTTAGTAAGTTCTGATTTTAATCGTTTATATATTGTTGGAATTTTTTTGTCTTTAGGATTTGATTTTTTTAAAGTATTCAGTGCGCTTAATAGTTTTTCTATACTTTTTTCAAATCGCATTAATTTTTTAGATGTAGCGAGCAAAGTTGTTGTTTTATCAAACGAATGAGGATAAGAGTAAATTGTTCTATAAATTACCCATTCACCACTATTAAAAAATTTTGAAGATACTATTGAATATTCTTCAAAATTAACTGTAAGTCCTAATTTATACTGTATTTTTGAACTGAATACTGCAAGTAATGTTTTAAATCCATTCATGAATCCCATTCTCATAAAAAAATCATCAATGTCAGAGGCGGTCGTGGTGTCCCCCTGCATGTCGACATTTGAAACATACGTTTTATTATCTAAATAATTGTATTCGGCATCTTTTAATCCTAAAAATTCTTTATTTATAATGCTAATAATATTTGTAGTATTCTCTTCTTCAATACCCCATTCGTTTAATAAACAATTATACAAATATTTTGATTCTGAAGTATAAGTAACATTTTTGATTTTTAATTTCAATAATTCATGCCTTGGTATAAATTTATTTCCGCTGTAAATATCTATAAAGTAATAAGGATTTTCTCCTTTAATTGCATCGCGTACATATTCACCACACGTTAATATATGAATTTTATTTTCAATTTCTGTATCTGGATTTGCTTCTGCTTCTATCCATGCAACGGTTGCGGGGGACGCAGATGCCTGAGGGCTTCGTGATTGCCGATGACCGCGCGCGCTTCGAATCCGCGGTCGAGACCAATCCCTTGTGTTGTCTGTTTTTTTTTCTATAAATGAATGTTCTGTTAAAATACCCTTCAAGTATGTTTCACGTTCTTTAATACCGGGTGGTATTGTCTCTTTGCCAAGCTCGTAACTATTTAGTAAATAACTAGTAGCTTCTGAATTGAGTTTACTCATTTTTAATGCCAAATTTCTTGGCCAAATTACAGAATTATCCCATACAAGTGTGTCATCAATATTGATATTATTATTATTCATTTTAAAATATGAACCAACTGGTGGTTTTTTTACTGGTTCAGTGCTTGGGCGGGTGAGCGTTTGGGCGCCGATGGCGTAGGGGTGGTTTGCTTTAGTTTTATGACGATAAGTGGGAATGCGCGGCCGCGACGTCTCCCGCGCAGTTGGTATAACTCTAGAGTAATTAACGGGTATATCATATTTATTAATATTAAACACTTTAAATATATCAATTCCTTGACTTACGGCGTCTGCCAGCTCCTGTTGGCTGGGTGGTAAGTTTTTAAATTCAAAATTGGTATTATTAACAATATATTTTGAAATTTTAACTCTATCAGAGGTATTTAATATTGGTCGTATAGAGTTGTATTTATAAGATGGATTTAACACAATATCTTTATATGATGCATCTTTTGCTTGACTATTATAGGTAACTGCGTCGGAATCAATATTATCAACGATTAGTAATGTTTTAAATTCATTTTGTACAAAATTAAAATATGCATTATCATCCTCGTAAAATTCATTTTCGGATTCATGAACAACATAATCAGATAATACTGGAATAATTGATTTACTTTTATTAATTATAGAGTTTCGCCAGTCATTTAGTGGTTCAAATTTTTTTCCTATACTCTTAAATATAGTTTCTATTAATTTAATAATATCATTTCCTGATAAATTCGCGGGTTTAAACATAAGTCTTAAAGATTTACCTATAAAATTACGTTTTTGTTCCTTAGTTAATTGCTTATCGTTTTCATGAATTTCATCTTTCATTGTGTAATTTTTTTCATTTTGCTTTTTAGAATCTGATTCGGCTTCGATGTCTGAATCGGATTCGGAACTTGAAGAGTACGATATTTCACAGAAATCGATAATAGACGTGAATGATGTTGTATTTTTTGATATTCCTTTGGATACATCTACATTAATTTCTTCTGCATTTTCGTCGTCATTATTAATGCAGGTAATTATACCATTTTCTCTATCAATAGATAATATTTCAAAAAGGTCACCTGGTTTTCCAGGAGCATCTTTCACATTAATTGGAAAAACAACATTATAAACGCGTTGTGATGTTATTTCTTTTTCAATATATTCGTCATCCCCATCTAAGTACTTAATTGATATAAATTGGTCATCCAAATTTTGTTTAGTGATACTAACTATATCGCCACTCGGGCTGCGCCAGTGCTCGTCCTTATAATGGATACTGAACCAATCGTTTTCATTAACTGTAAAAGTGTCACATATAGAATTTTGTTTTTTTGTTATTTCAGCATAATTATTTTCAAAATCTAAATAAGTAACAATTCCTTCGACATCTTTGATAGTACATGTATCTCCGAGTCTCATTAATAAATAATTCTTTTTTATTCAATCCTATTTCCTTTAAATAAATATTAAACTAGCGATAATGAATATATTTATGGTTGTATTAACAAACTATGGCAACACCTGCTATTTTAATGTAATACTTCAAATATTTATTCACACATGTGGAAATTCTAAGAGAAATGAATGGACAGCTGTTTTAAATGGGTTAAGAGAATTGAAAATAGATACTGAATTTAAGCCAAATTTGATACATAAATATTTAAAACTAACTCACTTATTTAAAGTCGGTTATCCTCATGATGCGCATGAAGCGTTTTTACATATAATAGATTTTTTAGATGATACGTCATTCAAAGGAAATATTTTACATAAAATAGTAACGAAGGGTGTTCCATTAGAGGTAAATAAAAACAAAGAAGAGTTTACATCGATAGAATTAGCGCTTGTTAGTTATAATTTGGAAGAAAATATAGATGAATTTTTCAAATACGAATTAATAAATGGTTGGAAGGACAAATATGGTAATAAAAGAGAAATTATAAAATCAGTCTCTATATTAAATTTTCCAAATAATCTTGTAATTGTTTTAAAACAATTAGAACATCGAAAGAAGAAGATCCATTTTCCAGATAAATTAAACATGACAAAATACGCATCAAATACAAATAAAGAAGAAATATATAAATTGATATCCGTGATAATCCATTCTTCGTGTCATTATTATGGTTATTATAGGGAAAAAGTTAATTGGTATTTATACAATGATGAATATGTCCGGCGCGTCGCATGCGTCCCGCGCGAACATTGTCCGTATATGTTAATATATACAAAACTAAAATAAAGTGGCGTTGGGTTTTGTTCTATATTCATATACAGCACCTTTGGCAGTAGCGCCATTTTTAATAATGTTATCTGAAAATTTTATCATATTATGAGCAGAAATAATAGAAACTTCCTGGTCATTTATCCATTTTGTATTGTAGCACGCATATGCATTTTTGGGGTTAGGAGTTATTGCTTTCATTGGTTTTTTAGTTGGTATAAATGTTTGCATTAAAAATCGTGTCGGTCCGTTATCATTTTTGATATATTCATTTGCAGGAGTGCTTGAATGAATCCACCGTCTATTGTTAAAAATAGCCAAATCATTTTTTTGCCACTGTATACTAATTCGAAAAGGTAGGACCTTTTCTGTCATAAAATTTTTCATCCATTTTCTAGAATTAGATACAGTCCAGCCGCTTACTTTTTCAAAAAAAGTTGGTAAAACTAATATTCGAGGAGACTCTTTATCATCATCTGGAGCAAAAAGTATAGGAACTTCGTTAGTTCCTTCATCCATTTCAGAATGTGATTCTAATCTATTTACTCCTGCGTAATCTTGTGTCATCGTTCCTGTAATAAACTTTCTACGATTAATTTCAACCAATATATTCTCACATGCTTTCTTTTCTTCACTATTAAGATTATCATAAATTCTCTCTCCTGAAATAAAATCTGTATCGCCTCCAATTAATGGTTGTTCTACTATATAAAATCCGGTTACAATGTGAATTAATTTGTAATCATGACCCAATAAATCTGAATGCCATATGTAATCCGTTTTAAATGGTTCATATGGTTCAACATTAATATCCTTTATGTTGTAATAATTTTTAAGATTAATAGTACCTCTTGGTGCAACATGTTTACAGTCAGGAAATTGATCAAACGGTTGTAACATTTGATGTTGATAATCCAATGGTGAATTTAAAGCATCTAAATCAGCATCCAAATCAAATTCCTTTGAAAAGTCAAGAAATGTTTGAGGACTTACATCTTGTACATCTTTAAATATTAATAACGGATGTTTTTTGAAATCTTGTCTTAAACTATCTAGTGTTTTCTCGTTTAAATTCTTAACGTCCTTAATACCTTTTATATAAGCGATTTTATTATCTAGGGGGTGAATATTTAATTTATATGTCATTCCCGTGGCTAAAGCAAGTGTGAATAGTAAACGCATCATTATAGTAATATAAATAAGTAGTGTTAATTTTAACCATTATTCATTTGTTAATTTATATTAATGGAAAAGGAATGTAGGATTTGTTTTGAAAAAAGCAAGGAACCACTTATAAATCCTTGTAAATGTTCCGGTAGTATGGAATGGGTACATAAATCATGTTTAGATAAATGGCTACATTTCAAAAAATCTAATATTTGTCCAGTATGTAAGAGTGAATTTGTTTTCAATACACTTTCCCAACCACCAATTGCAAAGGTTGCATCTTTTATTGTAAAAAGTGAAATGATTACAACAATTTCTACAATAATAACTTGTTTAATGATTTGTTATTTTTGTTTAAGATATGATATAAGACCGAATACCATAGCAATTTGTTTTTTTGGATTAATATTTGGTATGAATTACATACAAGAATTTGTTGGTTACAAAGAAATAGATTTCGATTTTTTATTTGACACAATAATTCTATATTCCCACCACAGTTCGTCAAATTATTTTAGTTTGATATCATTATGTATGTGGCAAATAATTGACAAAATTAAATATAAAATGTGTTCACCCTTTCTTGAGTTACATGTTTAATCTTTGTTTGCTTTGTTCAATGATTCAATTTTAGTATCATATTCAATTGGATATTCCACACCTCCGCGAACCATCATTATTGGTTTTTTAAGTTTAATACGTTTTAACTTGTAAGTATAAACTTTTTTGCGCGAACCCGCCGTTGTTTCTTGTAATTTGACAACTAAAGTACACTGTCCTTTAATGTCTTTATCTCTACAAGCTTGGTTGAAAGCTTTGCGTGCGGCACCAGCAGGGTCTTTTGATTCAAATCTACCACCATCATTATTGGTTAACCCAGTCTTTTTCATAGAATGGCGTTTTGCAGTGAGTTGCGCCGGTTTCATTAATTCAACAACAGTAAAGCTCCGTTCACCTTCTTTCATATTATATTAATAAAATAGAAAAAAAACACATATAATAATTTTATTTACACACCTAAATACATGTACTATATTTATGAATGCAAATGTGCTGCAATTCCCATTGTTTGTAATTCGTGTAAGAATAGTTTAGTAGCATATGGTATTCGGTGTTCCCATATGTTTCCAATATCTTTCCCTCTTGAATCTAAGAGAGAATTTACAATATTTTCCTTTTTATTCACAGAACACATCATACCATCTTTATTTGTAAATACTGTAAAATTATCAGATAATTCCATAAATTTCTCTTTCTGAAATTGAGCGACACCATGGGCTAATAAACAGTCACGCTCCATTTCTCCCATTCTAAGACCTCCGTCGCGGGATCTACCCTCGGATGGCTGTCTAGTCATTTGTACCATAGGTCCAGTAGATCTGGCGTGAAACTTATCATCAACCATATGTTTCAAACGTTGATAAAATGTCGGTCCCATGAAAATCTTTGTATTAAGTTTTTGTCCCGTTTCACCACTATACAATTCTGTTTCACCATACCTATCATAACCGCTTTTTTCTAATCGGTCTGATACCATGTCTACAGAAATATTTGTAAACGGTGTACCATCACCATGCATTGCTTTATCAACACATTCAATACCTAAAAGAGATTCTAAAAGTTGTGCGAAAGTCATTCTACTAGGAAAAGCATGTGGATTCATGATAATATCTGGAGTAATTCCATCTTTACTATAAGGCATGTCTTCGGCTTTGTATATCATACCTATTGTTCCTTTTTGACCATGTGTACTTGAGAACTTATCTCCAATGCCTGGGCGTCTTTCCGAGCGGATTTTTGCTTTACAGAACAAATATCCTTCACTATTTCTTGATACGTATTTAGTATCAACGATGCCATCTTCGTTATTTCGGATATAAGTACTATTATCACGAAATTCTTTGTCAAAGACAGTTGTAGTAGATGGTTTTTTTCTGTTATTCATTGGTACAACTTTTCCAACAATAGCATCACCACCTTTAACAGATCTTCCTTCAATCGGAAATCCATCTTCACTTAAGGCTTCATAACTGCAATGGCGCATTTGTAGTGTGTTATTTGGATCCGGCTTTGCAAATTGTTCTTCTTCACCTGTAGATTGATTTTTCCTTTCTTCTACATGATACGTTCTGAAGAAGCTTGACCTGAATAATCCTCTATCAATAGATGATTTATTAAACATAAGTGAGTCTTCTTGGTTATATCCTTTATCACTAGCAACAGCAATGATTACGATACTACCATTTGGTACTCTATGCATATTCATATGTCTACTATTATGAGTTTGAACGAGTGGTCTTGTTGGATACCATAAGATATTCGCAACCATGTCCATTCGATGTCTAAAATTAGTAGCATATATACCCATAGCTTGTTTTCCCATTGCGCTTTGATAAGTATTACGAGGGGATTGATTGTGATTTGAGAATACAATATTTGATGCCAAAATACCTAAAATAAGACTTGGGTCAATTTCGCAATGAGTATATGTAGAAATATTATGTACATTATTTGGATGTTCACAAATCATTGAAACACCCGCTTCTTGTACATCAATATATTCAATAGCTGGTGGAAATTTAGAACATCCAACAACAAATTCGTTCCATGAACAAAGCGTTTCGTACATATATTTAATATGCCTATCATCAAATATCAGTTTACCATTTTCAATAATGAACAATGGTCTTACAAGTCTTCCGCCACTTGTATAAATATGTAGTTCAAAATCACTATAAACAGGAACAATGCTTGTATGAGCATGAATAATACAAGATCTCCTTAAATAAATAAGATGTCTTGACAAATCTAACATATTATCGACCATTCCAATAATAGTTCCATTAATAAATACTGCTGAACCAGATTTTCCTTTTGAAACATCTTCAAAACTATTAAAATTTCTTACAATTGTTTCAACTTGCGTGGATGATATATCCATTGTAATATTACACGACAAAGCCATATTTTTAACAATCCCAATAGATGTTCCTTCTGGTGTTTCAGCCGGACAAATATATCCATATGTGCTCGGATGTAATTTACGTGGTTTCGTCATTTTAGTTGTTTTATCTATAGGTGTATTGATGCGTCGTAAATGTGATAATGTTCCTAAATAGGATAGTCTTTGTAGAACTTGAGCAACTCCAATTTTTACGGTAGCATTTTTAACTCCCCAATTACCAGTAGCCAATGAATATTTCATATTTGTTTCGATAATGTTTGATTTAAGAATTTTATATATATTATTAGAAGTTACAATATTGTGGAAATTATTGGTAATTTTCCAAGCTCCGCCACTGATTTCTCTATTTAAAATAGATGTCGCATCCTTAATTAGCCGTGTAAATGATTGACGAAATAGATTTCCTAACATAATTCCAGGAGTATCTACTCTTTTATTTTCAAAACTATCTCGGTCATCTTCATTAATACGTTTTGTGAAATATAAAAGTAGTTTTCGAGTCATCATACCCAAATAATATGACTTCTTTTCAGATGAATCCTTCAAATGTGGTAGAAAATCATTAGTAATTGAATTTCTAACGTGTTGAATTCGCATATCTTGTGTAACGGGTTGTCCTTGTCTAACTCTGACTGGAACAGGTAAATACTTTGCAATATAATCTAATGCCATTGGTTGTGTAATGCCTTCAACTTCTTCAATTGACGCCGCTAGCATTTCAATCATATTTTTACGAATGGTAGAATCTCTAAATGCGAATACATAGTCACATGCCTTCTTATCGCTTTCTACACCTAATGCTTTGAACATAATCATAAGCGGAATTTCCTTTCTTAAACCTTGAAAATGAACGTAAAGTGTATGACCAATATGATTTGGCTTACTTGAAATTTTAACACATGCTGGTTTTGCTGGCATAAAACCCTCTTCAGGTACCGATTTAACTTCAACACAGTGTGAGAATCTAGTTCCACTTACAGCACTAACATGAAAACAGAACGCTTTATTTTCCGCTTGCCTTTCTTGAGATATAATCACTTTTTCTGAACCAGTAATAATGAAATGACCCCCCGGATCAATACCACATGTCTTTTTAGAAGTTTTATTATTACCAGTGTTACAGTATCTTGAACTAACCATAATTGGAATCTTTCCAATCAATATTTTTTCAAACTTTTTTTCACGAACCTCTACATCCTCTAGTGTTTTTCCCGAACGCATAGTCGTTTCTACAACAACATCAACATGTAAATTAGAACTATATGACATACTTCTAAGACGTGCCATGTTTGGACACATTTGTATCATACTACCGTCATTTTCATAGATTAGCGGGGGATGTAAGGCAATTGAACCAAATGATATTCGTATTTCCTGTTCATGTTTGTGTAATTCTTCGTTAAAAGCCCCATATATAACAATAGGATTATACTGTTTTACAATAGATTGAATCAAATCAGATATAAAATAATCAAAAGAATCTACTTGGTGTTTTACTAAAAGACAAGTTTCACTTCTAAACATACAATCGATCACCGATCTGAGATGTTTACTATGAATAGTCATGTTTCATTTGTTTATTATTAAGTTATCTTTACACCTCATTTTTATGCTCTTATATAATTTTATTAGAATCTAGTAATCTTGCTCTTTGAAAATCATTGCCATTCTTTTTTCTATTGATCATATCAATGAGCATAGTCGATAATGCGTCGTCTTTTAAAAGAACCGCTTCTAATTCTTTAGAATGTTCTCGTGTTATATAATTTACCTTTTCTATAATATTATTAAAACGCATATATGTGATAACGTCTTCTTTTTCACTTGACATGGTTATTAATTATTTATCTTTAGTGGAGTTTATATAATTTTAATAATATAATGTTATTAATGAGCAAAAATATTTTGATACTGTTCATATCACTAGTTATATTAGCATTTGTTTGGTTTAAAATGGATTCATTTGATAAAATATGTGAATCATTTACAACGATTGTACCAGAGGATTCTACATATAAAGTATTCAATAATGTTTTTAGTAAAGAGGAGTGTGATTATATAATTTCTAAAGCAAACATGTCATTAAATAGGAGTACAACGCAGGGTGTTGGTATTGATTCTGCTCGTACAAGTTGGCATACGTGGCTTAATGATGATGACCCGGTTATAAAAAAATTTAACTCTAAGCTACATAATATTTTTGTGAATAATTCAAATACCAAATTAGATTATAGTAATACAGAAGATTTACAAGTTGTTAGATATTTACCAAATCAAGAATATAAGGCTCATTACGATGCATGCCACCCGAATCAATCGGGTATAACAAGTAAAATGAAAAGTGCTTGTGAAGAAGAATTAGAAAATGCCGGTAGTCTACGGTATGGAACAATAATAGTATATTTAAACGATGACTTCGATGGCGGAGAAACAGAATTTCCAAAAATAAATATAAAAATTAAGCCAGAAATTGGAAAGGTTTTAATGTTTTATAGTTTGGATGAGAAATCAAATTTATTAGATGAATCTTTACATGCGGGAGTACCAGTAAAATCTGGGAAAAAATGGATTTGTAATAAATGGTATAGATTAGAAAAGTATAAATAAAAATACATAATTAAGTACCAGCTATTGCTGAATTTATTGCAATTATATGACTTAATTGTTTTGTTAATGCATCGACTTTATAAGCGATATCCTTAACTTCTTTACCAGGTCCTAAATCATTAATTCTTTTAACTAAGGATCCTGTCTTAATGTCATCTGATTCTGCGGGACATACATGGCACGTATCTTTACAAGGTGGAGGACATACAGGGCTGACAATACTAGAATTACTTTGTATCTTTTTGACATTACCACCAAATATTTTTTTAGCGGTTTTTTGCGCTTTTTTGGATGCTTTTTTGGCTGCTTTTTTGGCTGCCTTGGCTGCTTTTTTCATTCCGAATTCTTCTATAATATCGGATGTAACATCATCAACCTTTTCTGTTGTATAACCTTCATCAAAATCATCACTTTCACATAATTTGAAAGTTTCTTGTAATTTATTGACAGAATTAATTGTACCTAATTCAACAAGTCCACTTTTGATCATAGATTTTGGTTTTGTTAATGCTGTTTTTATTATTTGTGGAGTTTGTGATGGGTCCACGTGTGGAAGATATGGTAAACTCGTATCTGTATCAGTCATATTGAATTTAGCTATCATAATTAGTATTGCAAATATACAAGCAATAATAAAGTAATTATGTTTATCCATTACATATAATTATTATAAAAATATGCAAGATAATATGTTGAAAAAATAGATTACTGTCTTTTAATATATGCCTTCTTCAACCAAAGATTTGTTGGATATCTATAAATATGTAAATTTAATTAAGACAGCTTTGTTAAAATCGGATAGTGATATTCTTCCAATTACTACAGACGCAATTTTTTGGCTATTAAAGCAGGCAAAGGTTGCTGTCATGAATGATGAAATGGTTGTAAGGACATCTCCACCTATACATATATGTGGAGATATACATGGTCAATATCCTGACTTATTAAAAATATTTGAAAGATTGGGTTACCCATCTAAGACAAATAGATACTTATTTCTAGGTGATTATGTAGATAGAGGTCAGCAGAGTTTAGAAGTAATTCTTTTATTATTCTGTTATAAAATTTTATTTCACAAAGATGTAATATTATTGAGAGGTAATCATGAAACATCTGATATTTCAAGAATGTATGGATTTTATGATGAATGTAAAAGAAGGGCATCTATAAAGGTGTGGAAAAGTTTTATGGATGTTTTTAATCGTATGCCCATTGCTGCAACGATTGGTAGTCCAGATCATGATCTGGAAATTGACCGGCTGAACCCATCACCATTAATGTTTTGTACTCATGGTGGCATATCTCCTTCCCTTAGATATATTAAAGAAATAAATAGTATTAAACGACCATGTGAAGTTCCTGAACAAGGATTATTATGTGATTTATTGTGGTCAGACCCGAATACTGAAACAAATATTGGGTGGTCTCCTTCAGATAGAGGTGTATCGTATTTATTTGGGAAAACAGAGTTGACAAATTTTTTAGAAAGAAATAATGTCGAAGTTGTTGTTCGAGCACACCAAGTTGTTGAAGACGGTTATGAGTTTTTTTGTGGAAGAAAATTGATAACAATCTTTTCTGCTCCAAATTATTGTGGTGAATTTGATAATAAAGGTGGTGTAATGTCAATATCATCGAATTTTAAGTGTAGTTTTCAAATTTTTTAATAAAATGTCTTATTGTGTAGAAGCAAACACCTCACCAACATTATTAGGTAATTCTGATATTTGTGTATTATAAAACCGTTCTAATTCATTAATTAACCTCTTATCATAATTGGATATGAAATTTAATGCTAATCCTCTCCTACCATATCTACCACTTCGCCCTATTCTATGGATATAAGATTCAACATTTCTAGGTAAGTCATAATTTATTACCAAAGATACTTGCTGAACATCAATACCGCGTGATAAAAGATCTGTTGAAATAAGAACTCTAACCTCACCACTTCGAAATCCTTTCATTATATGCATACGTTCTTGTGTTGTTAAGTCACTATGTATACATGCACAAGTGTAATTATCTTTAGATAGACTATTGGCGAGATATATGACTCGTTGTTTTGTATTACAATAAATAATAAGTTGATTAATAATTATAGAAGAATAAAGGTCAATTATAGTATCATATTTAATCTTATCATTATCTGTAAATACATAATATTGATTAATACCCTCTAAAGTTAATTGTTCTTTTCGAACATAAATTGTAGTAGGTTCGTTCATGAATTTATGAGCCGTTTTTAAACAATACTCTGACATTGTTGCACTAAATAAGCATATTTGAGAAGAACTAGGTATATTTTCAACAATATACCTAATTTGTGTAACAAAAGCATCTTTTAATAGTTCATCCGCCTCATCTAAAACCAATGTCTGTATATTCGTAGTATCGATGTATCTCCCATCTATTAAGTCATTAATCCTACCTGGTGTGCAAATAACACATTGTACACCATCCTTTAATAATTCAATTTGTTCTCTTCGGGATTGTCCTCCTAATAATAGTGCAAATTTAATTTTTGTATATTGGGCTAAACTTTTAATAACATTATATATTTGTTCAGTTAGTTCTCGTGTTGGAGAAACTATAACTGATTGTATAGTATCATTTTCTTCATCTAAATTTTGTAATATAGACACAGAAAATGCAGCTGTTTTTCCTGTACCTGATTGGGCTTGTGCAATCAAATCACCACCTTTAATAAAAGCAGGTATTGCTTTTTTTTGAATTGCACTTGGATATTCATAACCGTATGCAAAAATACCACGTAAAACATTCTTTTTTAAATTCATATGTTCAAATTTATCACAAACGTCATCATATGATGCAACTTCTATGTTGCTACTCATTAATAGAATTTGATTAAATATCCTTTATGTTATATAAATATAATTCTATTAATATTTACAATGAGAAATGAATGGAATAGACTTTAATCTAAATATTAACAAATGGGGGGATGAAGAAATGATTGAAGAACTAATACAATGTGGTGGTATATTCAATCAACCTACAAATAAACCAAGACGTAAACATAGAAATACTCGTTCAAAATTTAAAGGAAGAGTCAAATCTATATTGGTAAACAGTTGTGCTGCAATAATATCACACAAAGATGGTCAAGTATATTTAAACTTCAATTCTAAAAATTTAGAACCCGAACAAGAGGTGGTTTTTAAAGAATCACCGTGTACTATCAATAAATTTTTTAAAGAAGCAACCAATGTAGAAGTTGTAAATTAAAATTGACTTAAAAATGACAAGTACATATAATAATAATGGTAAACCAATCAATGCTGTCTAAGCATGAAATTGAGGAATTAGAGAAGTTAGGTAAACTTGCTTTCGAAAATGATAATTATGAATTGGAAATTAAGATAAATCGACCAAAAATTACGAAAGATGCATTCATGCGTGTTAGGGATTTTTGTCGTTCAAAAACGTGTGCATCTTCAAATAATTGGGTAACCATAAAAGAACAATCTATATCTTTAGATATATCTTTAGAAAATGATTTTAGAATAAGTATTTACGGAAAACCGCATATTGAAAAATTTTTCAAGACAGATTCATTAAATGATATACCAGATGGTTCCTGGAATGTAATACAAAAACGCAGAGCAACTAAAAGTGGCAAAGATATATGTAATGATATAGGTTGTAAAGTTAATTTTAAAGAAGAAATAGAGGTAAATCCTAGGTCAGATGCATTTGCTCTAGTATTGTCAAATTGGGATGATTCTTTAAAAACATTTCGTCTTAAAAATAGATATTCGTATTCTATAAACAATACATATTGTGTTGATTTAACTGCTGTTAGATCAAGAAATGTAGAAACATATAAGTTTAGTAAATCAAGAACATTCGAGGCAGATGAAAAATACGAGATTGAAATAGAATACACACCATCATTAATTGGTGATATAAATGAAAATACCGAAAGGAATCCATTTGATGCAAATTCTTTAATTGAAATATTAGATGAAATTCTGCGTGAGCAGCGGCAGGTATTGATAATAGTACCTTTTAAAGATTTAGGTGAAGTTGAAAATTCGTACTTTTATACTTTGTCAAAAACACATAATTTTGGTTTGAATGATAAAAAAAATTTTAAAATAGAACCGAAAGTTGTATCGTTATCTATGAGTAGATTAAGACGATTAATAGAAAAGGCAAGTGATTATTATGTTACTCCTAAGTCTGATGGTTTGAGAATGACAGGATATATTCATACAAGTGGTGAATTGTTCTTGATTGGTTCTAAATCAACACATTTTGAACCTACTGGATATATGTTTGAAAATAGCATGGGTGGAACAATATTTGATGGTGAGTTTGTAAGACAGGATAAGTCAGGTATAGAAATTGCTCATTACTTAGTGTTTGATTGTTATTATGATAAGAATGAGGATATACGTCAAAAGAGTCTTATTTTCAGGCGTAACGTTGCGAAAGAGATTATTGATTCGTCTTTATCATCAACTGGGGTGGGTGGATTTAAGATTATTTTAAAGAATTTTATACCAACAACAAAAGAAACATTCTTTGAAATGTGTAATAAGTGTTTCGAAGACATAGAAAATGATATTTATGAAAATGATGGATTAATATTTACTCCTATTGATAAGGTTGGTGGTAATCATTTATATACACAACAAGCTATGAAGCGTAAACGTTTTGTACAAAGTGGGTATGAATTTCCTAGATTATTAAAATGGAAAGATGCAACATTTAATAGTATAGATTTTAAAATAAAATTTAGTAATTCTGAAGAGGAGCTACCGTTAAATGTCGGTAATGGTAAGTATATAATGACAAAATTTAAACTTTGCGAACTATCTGTGAATTACGACTACGAACCAAAACCATTTAGTTATATTCAATACATGGAATATATGAATTTATCAGAAAAGGAGAAGCAGGCTTACAATGAAAAAAGAACATCTGGAGGTGTTAGAACATTTGTTCCGTATTATCCGGAGGATAAATACGCATCTTTTGTAAAACTACCAATGGTTGATGGTAAATTAAGAACGAAAATGGGAGATACATGGAACGGTAGTGTAATTTCGAATGGTTCAATCGTAGAAATGATATATGATAAAAATGCGGATATTTATAACCGCTGGATACCAATACGTATAAGACAAGACAAAGATATACCTAATGCTTATAGAGTTGCGATTGATATTTGGAAATCATATTATATGCCAGTAACACTCGATATAATGAAAGGAAATGAAGAAATTCCTAGTATTGATCAAGAAATGGATACTTATTATAATAACGATGTAAGGAAAAATAATAAGCGCAATTCGTATAGACAATTCCATAGACTTGTTGTAAAGCATTCGATTTTACTTGAGAGTGTAGGACAAACGAAAGGTAAAAAATTACTTGATCTGGGTTCTGGTAAAGGTGGTGATATATCGCGGTATGTTGCTTTGGGTTTAAATGTTGTTGGTGTTGATAATAGTGTTGATAACATACACAATCCTGGTGATGGTGCGTATAGAAGACTTTGCAATGAATATGACAACAAGCCTAATATTGAAAAAGATAATATTTTGTTTATTGCGGGAGATGTAACAAAACCTTTCAGTGAATCGGACACATTTCATGATATTTATCCTGATATTGTTTCTAATAAGGGGTTATTTGATACAAAATATTCATTTGATGCTGCAACCGTGTTCTTTGCTTTACATTATTTCTTCAAATCAAAAGACATTCTTAGAACATTTCTAAAGAATGTTGATGATAATGTCAAAATTGGTGGATATTTTGCAGGATGCTGTTATGATGGACAAATTGTATATAATGAATTAGAGAAAACGGGTATATTGTCATATAAAGATTCTGATGAAGAAGAGATCATTCAAATAAAAAAGCAATATAAAGATGATAGTAAATTTATTGACGATCCTCATTCGTCATTTGGATATGAAATTAAGGTACTTGTTCAAAGTATAGACAAAGAACATTCTGAATATCTAGTTAATTTTGATTTATTGGTAATAGAATTATTTAATATTGGTTTTGAACTTGTTAGCTCTGAAAATTTCAAACACTATACTACGATTCCTCAACCATGGAATAAAAAACCTATAACTTTGGTTAATAAAGAAGATGAGAAAATCAGTTTCTTAAATAGGAGTTTTATATTTAAGAGAGTTCGAATCCCGGAACTAGTTCGTGTAAAGAATTTAAAACACGGTGAATCGAAATTATAAATTATATTTATAATGTCCGATTGGGGATTTTATCATCCAATAAGTGAAAGTGAAAGCACTACCGAAGAGTCGTGCGTTCCTGAATGGGTATTATTGGAACCCCTTGATTTTCAGAAAAATTGGAAAAATACTGCAGGTAAAAGGCCTGTACAATCAAGAAAAGAACGTAAATATTATGAGAATATATGGAAAAAGAATACTAAAATACCAATTAATAAAACGAAAAGTTTATATAATAAGGATGTATATTCAAATACATATAGTAAGTTATGTATGCGTTCTTTTAATAATCTAGGACCATACGGAATACAAATTCCATATTTTCGAATTGTAACCACCCAAAAATCATGTTTCGGTATACAATTTAATAAATCTCATGCTGAATATCTTATATTAATAAAAACACCATATTGTGAATCATCTAAATGGTATAGATATAATGACATAAAAAGAATTTTAAATGACATAATATATCAAAATAACTATTATTCAAATTTTGAATATGTACATCAAAGTTGGAGAATTCTCAGAAACAAAATGAAGTATTATAGATGTTTAAACTATAAATATTTAAAAATGAAATCTTATTTACTAGAAAGAGTTTTTCATGATATGTTATATGAAATAACTGAATTTCATCCATTTCAACAAATTATTTTTAATAATCAATAGATTTATTCTTGCGAAATTTCTAATGGTTTGCGATTTAAGTCGGGTTCTATGGTTGATTGCATCCATGGTCCAACTTTTTTTGTAGGATTTGGGGGCTCCGATCTGATTTGCATATTAGCATTTCTTAAACTTTGACCTACAGTATTAATACCTACGTGATAACCAGCGCTTAAGAAATTTTGGTCCTCAAGGGCTCCTTTACCAACTGGATTAGCATGTGACCAAGCAGTAGCTTGATCACTAGGTAATAAATCCGCAGGATTTAGATGACCTTTAGGAAAACAATCTACTGGTGTACCATTTCCTGATACTGGATCGTCGGCATCATCTAATATTTTTTTTGGTGATGAAGAATAAACGTTGGTTGGTCCGGGTTCCGAACCTCCCTTTTTTAATTCAGCAACACAAGCTGGGGCAGAGCTGACATCTTCAACATTGGCACCCCTTACATAGTCGTCCATAGGTTCACTGTTGAAATTATCAAACTCGCAGGATGAGAATGACTCTTTTTGTGTCATAATCATATAAACAAGGCCAACACTTAACAAACTCAAGGCTACGATAATAAGAATCTTGATATTGTCCATATCTTACTTATATAAATATAAAAAACAAAAATTTGAACATATGGAAGTAATAATTGATAGTCGTGAACTGGCTATAAAAAAAGAATATTCAGATGAAAATATTTTGTACGAAAATCTTCAGGTCGGAGATATTCAAATAATCAAAAAGAGACATGGTGAAAATCCATTAAATGTTCTAGTATTAGAACGAAAAACTTTATCTGATTTAAAATCATCATTGTCCGATGGTAGATTTTCTGAACAAAAGAGAAGAATTAATTCTACAGATTTTGTAAATAAAGGATATATTTTCGAAGGTATTCTTTCAAAACAGGATAAAAAATTTCAAAATATTGTACGTCAGATTATTATTAGAGTACAATTCAAAGATAAAATGTCCATATTTTTAACAGGGTCAACTCGAGATACAATATCTTTGATTAAAGAAATGGTTCGTAAATTAGAAAAGGATTCGAAACTATATGATAATTCTTTTCTAAAAGAGCAAAATTATGTAGAAACACTACATGTCTGTAAAAAAAATAATCTAACACCTCAAACTTGCTTTATTATGCAAATATGTCAAATCCCAGGTATTTCTAAAAAAACTGCTCAAAGTATCGCATCTGTATATCAAAATTGGACATTGCTTATAGAAGCAATAAAAGATAAAAAAATGTTTTTAGAGAATCTAAAAAATTCTAAAATAGGTCCAAAAAAATATGAGTTATTGTGCGATTATATAATCTGATCAGTAGCCTTTTTTTCCTCTATTTTCCGAATTTTTATTTCATTATCATTATTGCATGAAGCTTTCTTAATTGTGAAATAAGCAGTTGTAAGAAGTGGCCATATACAAGCCGCCATCCAAAAACCAACTGCAGCCCAATAAGCTAATTCATTGTGTTCTCCACCAGTTAAATCATAAAATCCTTGGCGTAATCCAGATATTTTTGTAGCTAAAATATAACCGATTATCAGACCCATAACCGGTAGAAAAGAATAAAAGAATCCTATCTCTCGTTTTGGTTTTTCACAATTCGAAGTTTGTGCATAAGCCATTGTTAAGGTAAACATGTAGATAATAAAACTAGTCACTGAAAGTACTAACAAACCCTGATTTTTTGGCATAAAACTTACTTCATAAATATAACACATCCCAATCATTTGTACTAAAAAATATACAAATGACGATTGTTTTAACAATTCAAAAAACATAAAATTTGAATTAGATGGTTTTGGAGACATCGCTGTAGCTACAATAAATAATACTAATGATACACCAGTAAAACCATAAATTAGTACTTTGCCAATCGACCATGGAGGCATTTTCATAATAACTTCACTGTTTTCAATAATATCCATTAGTCTTTAATTTCATTTTTTTTTGTGAACCACACGCTTAGGTTTACGTTTTACTTTTTTTGATTTGCCACCGATACGTTTTCGTCTCCGCGTCGCAGCGGCGCGCGACGCCGCGCGTCGACGCCCACCATATAATGGAGTATCTTTTATTCCCTTTCTTGCTGCGTTTATTTTTTTGCAAAGATTTTTAAGACTTCTGGCGACTCTTTGAGTTACTGCATTTGCGGTAGTATAAGCACCCAGACCCATCAGCCAAGAACTAGTCATTAATTTGATTAATTCAGTTGTATCCGATTTTAAAATATCCAAACGTATTTGTGTTATATAGATTTCTATTTGTCTATTAATTGAATTAATGGCATCTGTAGGCAATGCTTTAAGAGCTGGCAGATCATTGTTACTTATAACATAACAAACACCCAACGCGGCAGCACCATATGCTGAAGCTCCTAAAAACATATCTAATATTGTACAGTCGCCATCAATTTCAGGTGCCATTTCTCCCAATTCTATTGGTGCTCCTTCTTCGGCGGCAGCAGCAGCCTCTTCCTCCTCATCTTCATAATAACCACGTCTCGAAGAGCGGCTGCGGCGAGTCGTTGGCATCCCACCTTTAGAATCAGAGTCCTTTTTAGGTGTTGAAAAAGGACTCAAAGGACCTGGAAATTCTTGAGTGAGCCCTTCTAAAGTTACATCTTGTGACAATGACGGTGTGCTCGGCGGCGGTACTATTCCACCTGGTCCACCTGGGGTTGATAACACTGATATATCAGGTGATGGCATCTCTATTGGGCGCGCCATTTTTGGAGGAGTGCTAGGTGGACTAGGTGTACGAGTCCGTTTTTTTGATTCTAAAGATTCTAAAAGATTTGGATTTTGTAATTCACTTGGTATTGTTAATGTAACACCCAAATTATTATCTTTAGCCTCTTTGTTCAACAATTCTAATAACTCTTTTAAATTTACTTGACGTGTATTATCACTAGAATCACACATATTATATGAACATTATATAATTATTTTAAATTATTTCAATACCGAAAGTCACACGTCATTAATATATTGTGTTCGTTCTTGTATATTCATTAGCCCCCATATTCTTTGTATACGTGACTTTACTGGAATATAGTTTTTCTCTATAAAATCAGAAAATTTGTCCAATTCTTCCATGCTAGATACTTCATTTAATTCATGTGTATAACGAAAAATATTGGTTATTTGAATTGAACAACTCCCTCTTTCCAGTACATCTGTTAAATATGAATTTCTACAAAGAAAACTAAAAACTTCAATTTCTAAAAAAAACCACGCCATTCTTGCTATTATCAGAAGATGTGATAAATTACAGTTACTATGGTTATCAGTTATAGACAAAGTTTCTAATAAACTATTGCAACATCTCTTATAAATAAATACTAATGATGGTTTATAATTTTTTATGTCATTGCATAAATCTTTAGGTATAGTAATTCTAGTAAAGGGTTCTATTTCATTTATTATTATTGATATTGGTAATTTGTTAATTAATTTCAAATTCATTTACTTTATTCATTAAATATATAAAAATAAAAGCCTTTAATGTTTAATTGAAGTCAAATTTTTAAAATCAACAACAAAGAATTTGAAAAGTAAATATAAAATAGGAATTAGTAATACCATTTTTGCTGCAATCGAGACGGATGGCTCTGCGCGCTCTCGCTTGCTATCCGGCGTTGCAGGTTGACAATATTCTTTAAATTTCGTTTTATATTTTTCTAAAACAGTCCATGTAATATAACCGATGGCACTACCCAATAATGCTCCAGTTATAGTATCACTTGCATAATGATATCCTTTGCTAATTCTATGAATACTTATATTGAAGGCAACAAATAACCCAATAAAAGATATGAGATTTCTATACTTTTTTTGCTTTATTTTTATTTCAAAAAATTTTGGTTCTTTAGAATAATTCATCTCCATATACAAAGCCACTGCTAGAGCAAATGCTATACCAGTATGTCCCGATGGAAATGACATAAAGCGCTGTTTATCTCGGCAATGACTTTCATCAATAAATTCTGATAATATTTCGTTAGCACATCCCGGTCTTTCACGACCAAATGTTCCCTTTATTAATTGAAATAAACTAAATGCAAAAAAATGGGGTAAAAGATGGAATTGGATTGGTGAATAAGCAGATAATACAATAACTTGTATCATTGCTATAAACATACCCGGCAATACATATAATTCGTAAGGTAGAAGACCCAGGTAATATGGCAATTGCTTGACAAATCTATTATTATTAACAAAACTATAGATAATTGACGTAATTTCTAAATCAAGATTCATTATATTATAATATATTTTTAAGTAGATGAGCTGTCCGGTGGTGATAATAAAGAACGGAATTTTTGAGCAGCAGGTATACCTATATCTGAATAAGCATGAAAACAAAGAACCTTCATCCAATTAAAGGTTTTATCAATATTTTCAGTATTTTTTTCTGTGACAAGATTTGCAACTAATTCGCGAATACGATTTATCAATAAAGCAATATTGTCATCATCTATCTCATATTCTTTTACAATGTCAATATTTAGAAAGTAATTGACATTGTTTTTTAATATATTTGATACAAATACATCTCTCAATACATATTTTTGAAAATTAGATATTAATATACGAGCATTTACTCTTGTAACTTCAATATATGTCTCTAGTTTATTAACTTCATCAGACATATGTCCAGTTTCTCTGATAAACCTTACAAAATCATAAATAGCAGTATTAAATTGAGATAGCGACGAACTCATAGTATCAATATTATATAATATATCATATTCTTAACTTAAATACACATCTTGCTTAATAAAAAATTTAATTATACATATCCATTATTCAAAATCCACAAGGACATGCCTTTTCATAGTCCCAGACTAATTTCGTTCTATACCATTCCCCATCTGATTCGTCGAGTTCATGTATAGAACCCGAATCTTGACAAACACCAATTTTGTAATCATTATATTCTATAATTTGGAGGATGGTCTCTTTTTCAGCTGCGGCCTCGGCCGGGCCGTCGTCTTCGGACGACGTCTCAACATCAATATCATCATTTGACGTCTCAACATCAATATCATCAAGTACGCGCGCGACCGGTCTATAGAAATTCTCCAATCGATTGAATAGTTCCAATCTCGAACCGGATATTGATAAATTATTTTTGGATAAATTCGTTTTTAACTCATCTTTACTCATCTGTCTAACAGCGGTTTTAGTGGGAACACCATTATTCAAGTTAATTGACTTATTATTGGTTGGTCTATAGTGTTCTTCTAGTCTAGAAACTAAATCCGGTTTATTTCCATTTGTAGATAGACTCAATTTATTACATAATTCTATTAAATTTCCCTTTTTCATTAGTTGAATACTAGATTTCGATGGCGCTGAATTTATAGGTGTTGTATTTGTAGTAACTGGTTTTGTTTTTTTAACTTGCTGCGCTTTGGAAGCCTTAGGGCCGTCAGGCGAAGCATGATAATATGTTCTAATTCTGTCTAATAATTCAGGTCTATTTCCAGATGTTGGTAAATTTAACTTTGATAGTAAAGATATCGCATCACCCTTTTTTAATTTTGAAATATCACTCTTGGAAACCATTTTTGTGTAAGTCTCTTATATTATTTTATAAGTGTTAGAACAATTATGATGTCATTTTTTTGGTTGGCTAAATTTTTAATATAATCCTTTTGTAATGAATCAAGAAAATGCAATTAGTACTTCAATTATAGTATTAGGGATAGTGTTCTTTATCTTATCTATGGTGAGGTTGTATTCCTATTCACCTTCGGGAAATGCTTGCTTAAAAAAAAATAGCGGTGGTATATTTCTAATATCATCAGCAACATGCGTATTATTTTTAACCATATACTTTACAATTTTGGGAGAAACTGTACATCCGCCAGTAATATTGATTATATTGTTAATTAGTGTTGTATCTATTGGTGCCGGTTCATACTTATACAAAATATGTTACAACATTAACAATCTTGTTTCAAATCAGGTTGACACCAATTCAGCAATCAAAAAATTAGCTACAGCATATTCAAATGTAATTGATCCGATACCATTATCTGATTGCGTAAATTATCATTCTGGTGATTTTTATAGTTCCAAAGATCTTGTATGTAGAAATATAAGTGAATGTCCTAATTCTGCAGGAATAGTATGTGATGATAAAAAAGGAGCGAAATTGGTTGATTTTTATGTATCATCAAGTCATCAAACATGTCACTTACCCGTATCATCTGGTAATTATGTCAGTACTGAAATGATTAAAATAGTTCTAACAGGAGGTGCGAGACTATTAGATTTTAATATTTATCCCAAATTTATGAATGATGGTAGTGTAAAACCAGTTGTTAAATCAGAAGTTGATAATGTTCTTTCACTAAATTATGTCTTATTAGAAGATGTTTTTGAAACTATTTCATCATACGGATTTCTTCAACCAGCGAGCGATCCTTTACTAATACATTTAAATCTTAAAACAAACAATATTGAAGTAATAGACCGTGTTGCAAAATTATATGTTGAAGCATTTGGAAATCACTTACTTGAACCAAGATTTTCATATTTAGCAAATAATTCAATGGCAACAGAACCAATATGTAATTATTTAGATAAGGTTATTCTAATAGTAACCGGAGAAACATCACATACATATCTTGACGAATTAATAAACTTACATACCTCTAAAAACGCCCGTTTTTTATCTGCTAAAAATGTGTCCAAACCAGTGGACCCGGAATCTTTCGCATTCACTAATCAAAAGTTTTTTACATTAATGAAACCACTTAATCATAAAGGAAATACAAATCCGTCATCCGCATATACACATGGTGTTCAAGCACCACTTATGAATTTTTGGAATGTTAATAAATTGATGAAAAATTATTTAGACTTTTTTAGCAAAGGTTCATTTATATTAAAAAAATTTGAATTGCAAAAAGAGAGAGTACCGGATAAAATAGTAACTCAAACCAAAGAATATTCAGAGAATACTGTTAATATTGATTCATAAAGAATGTCTAGTCCTGCCGGTCACCGAGTCATTTCTACCAAAGAAAGGTCTATTTCTCTCACCCCCTTCTCTTCTCGAATTCTTACTTAATATATAGAATTGTGATGCAAGAGCAGCCGCATCTCTTTCTCCTAAAGTAGACTTTATACGCTTCCATATTTCATCACGTCTTGCTTCAGAACGTTTTAGAATACTTTCTGCCTGGGAACACGCCGCAATCGCAGATAATAATTCTTGGAGGTCTATCTGTTCAAAACGGCGGTCTTCCATTGATATTAAAATTTATAAGTTGTTGTCTTATATAATTTTTAAATATGTAATAAATATAAATGGTAAGAATCAAAAGAAAAAGTATAAAGGGAGGAACGCAGCCAGTTACCCCACCCGATTCAGGTGACGAAGAGATAGTTAATAATAAAAAAACATTAAATGTTGATTATTTAAACAAAGCGTGGTTTGATTTAAATAAAAGAATTGCGAATGTAGAATATCAAATATCTAATATTAATGGAATAATAAGAAAAGAGGGAGGACTCGAAGAAAGGTTAACTGCTTTAGAGACTATAGTTCATGATCAATCACGACAGGCCTCCGGCCAAATCAATGCACCATTTTATGGACCACGCAGCGGGCGCAGACGAATCAAAGCTACGCCTTCATCGGCATTTTCTCGCCCGATAAAAGGAGGAAAGAACAAAAAACTGAAATGGAAAAAAGGACGCAAGTGTTATTAAATTGCGAAACGCGTTGAACATGTATAAACAGTTATATCAAAATAAGATAATGTCTTCATTTGATATTACTGATACAATAAAATCAATCATAAATGAGTATTTACTTCCTGAATATCCTTTATATCGAGTAAAATACATAGATTCATATATTGATTATAGCAATATTGATGAAGACAATAATGCAGGAACTCTTGTGAACAGAATAATAACTCGAATAATGGAATGCAAACAGTTACTTCCTAATGAAAAAGTAAGAATAAGCTCAACGGGACAATGCATCTCACCAGAAGTTGTTAAAGAATTCGAAAAGAATAAAATTGTTATTGATACTTATTACAATGAGCACCTTATTATAATAGAAATGGAAAAAATTGCCTAGATAAATTACACTATCGCTGAATATATAGAATTATATGTTTGAGTTTCTTCAATCGTTACCGGTTCTGCCTTTTTGGATTTATCACTTTTTGGTTTAGATTTTAAAGTCTTTTTAATCTTTTTAAGTTTTATTTTTTTATTTTTTTTATTTGCTTTGCGTGTTTTTTTCCAAGGTTTTTTATATTTTTTAAATAAAGTATAGTTTGGATAACTAACTTTACCAGCCTGCTGCGGAATACGATTTTCTTTAGATAAATATGATAAGTTGTCAACTTCTTTTATATTTTCTATCTGCTTTGCCCATTTAACATATTTCGATAGTCCTGATTTTTTCGCAATCTCCAATTCTTCTTCAGGAGTCGGCATTCGATTGTGTTCTTCTATAAAGTCAGAAGTATAAATCCCATGCATTTCAGTAGCAAGCTCTTTTTCGTCTTTATCTTTTTTGATTTGATTTCTTATAGATTCGGTATATCGTTCTACCGCGTTTATTTTTGTATTTTTTGTAGTGTCATCTGTTATCATTTTTTGAGAAAGCAAATTTGCTTCATTTATAATATCCCTTTCATTGGGTATTTCTCGGAGATTAAATTCATTTTTTATTGTTTCTGAGTAATAACGTACGAATGCTTCTAAGAGTGTCTTGTCTTCAATTCCTTTACTGATAAGATAAGCAATAACACGTACTTCTAAATTTAGTAATCGTTTTATTAGATTTTTTTTAGTTTGAAACATCTTTATTTATTATTATTTTTTTTTTTGATAGCACAAATCTATGCTTTTAAATCCTTAACAACATCATCTCCTCGTACTTTTTGATTCTCACAAAAGTCGGATGGCTGACAAGGACCATTTTTATGAATCTCGTCTTTATTTTCGTTGCCGTATCGTGACTCAATCCAGTCTCTCATTCCTCTGCCATCACCACTGTCAACGCCGCTTTCATCTAGATTCCATATACACCCTCTTTGTTGTGTACCATCGCTACTAACTTCACGTGTTCTTTCACATGCATATTTAGCACCTCCATATCCATCATTCATATCTGCTCCCTTTTTATTAAAGCGATTTCTATTATCAACAGCCGTCCAATTTACACTTTGACATGTTAATGGTGCCTCTGTTTTACCACCCAACCAATCACTAAGACGTTCTGTGTCATGTATTTTACATGATGCACCGCCTGTTGATGATACTGGAGCCGGAGATGCTACAGGTGGAGTAGCGACAACGGGTGTTGGTGATGCTACTCTCTGGCGTTGGGAGATGCCGGATTGGCGGCGTCGCGGGGCGCTCGATTGGTCGCCACCACTATTGCTTGCTGATGAGAAACTAGCTAATGGCGCAGCAGCGGCACTACCGCTGCTAGCGCATTTTGCACATGATTTCTCTCTTTTTTTAGGTTCTGCTTTATAATTCTTTGCAAAATAATCGGACAACCCTGTATGTACTGAACTATGAATATACATAATTATAGATATTGCTAGTATTATACCAAATGATACCATTAACGCTGTGAAGTATTCCATTAATTAATTATTTATAAAAAAAACTATTAAGAATAAGTTTAAATATATAATTACACGTACTAAATATGAATCTATATGTGTTACTTGTATTTACTCGATTAACTTTTGTTTTATCTGGACATGACCTGATATATCATCCTACTCACGAACCAACGAGTGAGCCATCTTATAGACCAACATATCGGCCAACATATGTACCAACCTCAATTCCTACTAAACAGCCAGTACAGGACCCTACATATAATCCATCTTATTTACCCACCGAAACTCCTACTAAACAACCAGCGAATATTCCTACATATAAGCCTTCAGAACTTCCAACTAGTTTACCATCTTATCGCCCAACACATGAACCAACATGCGGTCCCGAACCAACTTACAAACCATCTCATAGGCCTAGCGATCGTCCAAGTTACGGTCCATCTGAAAAACCTACATATACTCCATCTAAAAAACCTACACCTTCACCATCATATAATCCGACTGATACAACTTAAATTAAAAATAGATTATTGTTGAACTTTCTAAATATTGTTATGGGAAGGAATAACAATGTATCTCTCGGAATTATTCGTTTGGATTATGATTATCCCGCAGCAGTTGGTGATATAGATCATCCAGATTCGTTTGATTATGATGTCTATTATAAAGTTATACCAGGACTAACTTTTGAAATGTGTCAATCAGGAAAAATTAGTAACAAAGTTAAGAAACACATTATTGATAGTGTAAAATGGTTTAATTCAAAACGAGTGTCCGGAATTACTGGAGATTGTGGATTTATGATTCATATTCAAAACATTGTACGTGAACATACTACATTACCAGTGTTTTTGTCATCCCTTGTTCAATTACCAATACTTGTTCAGTCTTATGGAAATAAAGAAAAAATATTAGTTTTGACTGCAAACGGGAAAAGTCTTTTAGATATGAAAGGATTAATATATGATTTATGTAATTCTGATATTGAAAATGAACAAATTGTTATTTTTGGATGTGAAAATATTAAAGGGTTTGATGCCGTTGCAAAAGGAGAAAAGGTTAATACTCAGGTGGTTGAAAAAGATTTAATTACAGAAATCAAATGGTTTTTAATATTTAATCAAGATATAGTAGCTATTTTATCAGAATGTACTGAATTACCACCATATAGTGATGCATTGCGTAATAGTACTGGATTGCCTGTATTTGATGCGATAACGTGTGCTGATTTTTTTATGTCTTCTAAGAAAGACAATCCACGATTTGGATTAAATAATTGGCAGAATGAATGGGATGGTGAACAAGAAAAATACAATTTTGGAGATAATCTTGATGAAGCTGAAAAAAAAGATTTGATTAATACTCCTGAATGCATAAATGACCAAATATTACCAGATATAGTTAAACATGATTCAATAAGACAATCGGAAATAGTAAAAGAATCTAGATTTAGTATTAGTATACCGAAATGTGTATCTGATTATTTTTTTGAAGATAAAAAATAGAATGGGCGGCTAAGAATATTTGTTTCCAATAGCCACATTTCTACCTGCTTTTTTAAAATCACAAATTGTTTTGCTTCTGTGGCCAAGTGGTAATGCGCATGCCTTAGTAAGCATGAGAACGGCGGTTCGAACCCCGTCTAGAAGCTTTTTTAATTGTAATGTTTATGTTAATTTTCTGTAATTAATATGACATCATTTAATGTTAGTTTACTTAACGGTTTATGTAATAGATTAAGGAGTCTATATTCACATTATAATTATTGTTTAGCAAAAAATCTTAATATGAATATTTATAATATTCCGACTCATTATTGTATTGAAGATTTTTCATATTATTTGGTGTTTCCAAATAATATTTCTTTTATTCATGAACGTTCAGACAACAAAGAATTACAAAACGTTGTTGCTAGTGGTGGTTTTGTAGGTGGGAGTGTTTCTAGTCCTCATTCCAATAATAAATCGGATCATGCATATGATGGACATAAAAATAATATTTATTCTGAATTAAAATTTAGTGAAGAAATAACTAGCAAAGTTATAAATGAAAAATATATAGCAGTTCATGTACGTAGGACTGATATTTGTAGATTAAGCAATACATATCCAATGTTAAGCGATTCATATTACATGGATTTTATTGATTCCCATGATTCAAATCTAAAAATATATATTGCTACTGATAATAAAGAAACATCAGATATATTTAAAAAGAAATATGGTTCTAGGATTATATCCAATAATTCATTTGATAAGAAATTTGGAATTCGAAATACTAGTGTGCGTGATACAATTATTGACATATTTATGTGTATGCAGTCAACTTTTTTTTTAGGAACAAGACTATCATCTATGAC
>Ga0066861_10000018_pt1 | contig 44187 bp, 61 predicted proteins | sample ETN02SmetaG_3_FD_66434 | JGI IMG/M metagenome (GOLD analysis project Ga0066861, IMG submission 66434) | Marine microbial and viral communities from oxygen minimum zone, Eastern Pacific Ocean - ETNP2014F10-02SV257 | ecosystem: Environmental > Aquatic > Marine > Oceanic ... | reverse complement strand
TTTTGGAGTGATAAAAAACTCAAAATCGGTACAATAAACCGGAATTTGAGATTATCATCGGCTATGATAGACCCATGTTCACATAGGTATTATTTATCTATAAGAATACACGATACAGATAAAGGTAGATTAATCATGACAGATAATATACACAGAACTAATTACGATATTATCATAAGACATGAAGATATAGAAAGGCCACCGAAAAAAATGGAGACGACTCCTTAATCTTTAAAAAACGGGTTCTTATTGATTTTACCCTTATGAAATAGAACTGGATTATAACTCGATCCGTCTGCATAATACACTTTCGTATAAAATGATTTTGAATTTGTGTCCCAAACACTTTTTTGTTTTAAACCACATTTATACAAAAGTTTTTCGTGCATGTCGTCACGACTTCCGGTATATTCCTCGGATTTGTTTCCCTTAACGATAGTTTTTGCTTTCTTTTCATCACTAATAGAGCGCGCGTAGTGTACCATCACGGATGATAGACCTCTGTGCATGTTTTATTATTGATTAGACTATTTCTTTTATATATGTTAATTTATTTTTGATATTTTGTTTGTTTGTTTAATTGAGCGAGTCGTGTCTTGACTGTCATTTCGGATATTCCCTCATTGATATTCTTTTTGAGTCTATTTACGTTTTTAGCTGCACGACCTTTCATGGTTTTGTTAACCAACTTCTTAAGGTTTGCTTTTTTATTTTTTTGTGGTGGTGGAGGTTTATTATTTCTCATTGTGTTTATTAACTTTGCTTGAACTCGTTTTCTTTCACGGTTCGCTAGTTCTTTTTCATCTTTTTTTCTCTTTTCTCTTGCATTTACGTTTTTGTTTATATTTTTTCGAATTCTATCGAACGTCTGGTTTGCACTCATTCCCTGACTTCCTGTAAATATACCCATTTTCCATTGTTTAAGGTTTGCTTGATCTATATATTTCTTACGATCAGCTTTCGACATATTAGGAACCTTTTTAGAAATATAATTTGCGATTTGTTTCTTAACTTGTTGTCGTTTCTTTCTATTTTCTGCTTCGTTCAAATTACCGTTTAACTTTTCAGATTTGATTGTTTGTTCAATACTTGGTGCGACATTTTTAATTGGAACACTATAATTTTTGAGTTGGTTAAGTAATTTATTTTTAACTTTTTGGTCCATTTGTATCGACTTAACCTTTTTAGTAAGCGAAGCGCGTAACTGTCGATTTTGTGCCGCGGCCTTTTTCTCGAGTGCATTTTTTCTTGCAGCTTCCTTTTTCTCGAGTGCATTTTTTCTATTTGCAGCTGCCTTTTCAGCTTTTGCTTCCTTATCATCTGTCATTGCTTTATTTGCTAACGCAAAGAACGCCGATGAGTTTCCCTCCGCTTTTTTCTTAGCATCTTCTATTATTGCATTTTGTCTTTTTTTAATATTTGATAAATTTTTAGCAAGTAAATTTTTTGAATGACGTTTTCTTTCCGAGTCTACTAACATCTCTCTTCTGATACTTTCAGTTCTGCGAGCGTTAAGCTTAGCCTGTTTTTTCTTAGCATTTCTTCTTTCTTTTTCAGCTTTAGCTGCATTTGCAAGAGCCTTCGCCTGTTTTTGCTTAGCGGCTTTTAATATCGCATTTTCTCTTTTTTTAGCATTTCTTTTTTCTTTTTCAGCTTTAGCTGCATTTGCAAGAGCCTTCGCCTGTTTTTGCTTAGCTTCTTCTAAGTTAGCGAGTTTTCTTTTTTCTGCTTCTTGATTGATACGTTTAACCTTATTGTTAATATTTTCTGTATTTTTAGACGAAATTTTATTTGGGGATTTGAGTATTTCTTTCTTTTTATCGTCAATTATTTTCTTAGCTTCTTCCTTTGCTACACTTACATTTTTACCTCGTAAATGGACGTGGTTGTGTAGTAAAGATATACTTCGTATTTTCATAATGTTTTCGTAACTCAATCTTGGGTTAGTTTGGTTTTTGAGAAACTGTTCAAACTCTTTACGAGACTCTTGGCGTTTTTGTACATTAGCTTGTTTTTCAGATTCTTTTTTGTTAATTTTATTTTGTTTATTCTTTTCTTTTTTATTTAATTTCGCCTGTTTATTTTCCTTATTTTGTTGTATTTTTCGGATTGCGGCGTTAGCATTATTTATGGTTTTATATTTGACGTTTGAACTAAAGAACCCTTTTGTTTTTCGAGTTTCGAAGTTCGAAATGATTTTTTGAATAGCAGGGTCATTGAGTTTATTTTTATACGTATTTCTTAAAGCAATTGCACCTGTTTGTTTACGAGCGAGGTTGATAGCGTTATTTTTGTTTGCCTTATCCTTAGCGTTATTATTGGATTTTTTCTTAACGAGTTTATTTAATTCTTTATCGGCCGTTTTATAATTTATGGTACCTTTATTAAACGCGTTAAGTACGGGTTTCGAATCGATATTGAACGTATTACCATACGAACCTTTATACGTTTCAACTTTACGTTCTAACTTTTCTTTATTTTTTACCTTTTGTTCCGCGATTAAACCCTTATTCTTTTTTACCTTTTCAATGGCCTCCTTAACCTTATTAATGTTTGCGTATTCTGATTTACCATTAACGTAGTTTTTGAGTATTGTGTTTACGTTGGTGTTTATGGTATTTTCCTCGTCGTTTCTAATACCTTGTACTTCAGCTTCGCGTTGTTTTTTTTCTTGGTTTCTCATTTCAATGAGTTTGTCAATATTTGTATTTGATGACGTTGGATTTTTAATAAGGTCAATGACGTTTTTGTTAGTAATATTTAAACCTTTTGCCTTTGCATATTGTGCGAGAGATTCACGTCTTTTTCTTTCGTCACCTTCTTGTGCCAGATTAACTAACTTTTTTATTTTTGACTCAACGTTCGCAATATTTTTAGCCGCAAATGGTTTTTGTTCGATATATCTTTCTGCTATTTTAACAATGGCTGGATTCGTTTTAATAGTTTTGAACCTATTTTGTTGTAATAAAGTTACTACGAGTTGTTTTCTAGCTTCTTTTTCCTCTTTATCCTGTTTCTCTTTTTCTTCTTTATTAAGCCTGTTCTGTTCCTTTTTAGCATTTCTATTTGCTTGTTTCTTTTCTTTTCTTTCTTTAGCTTCTCTATCTAAACGTTCTTTTGTTTGTTTAGCCTGTGCATTTGCCTTGGTTTTAGCATTTCTATTTGAAATTTCCTTTTCAACGTTAGCAATTGAAGCATACATGGGTCCGTTACCGTTTTTTGTACCGCGAAATATCAAACCAGTCCTAACCTGTTTTTTCTTACCGTTTACATAATTCAAAATAATTTTATTTTTATTATAATTGTTTACGCCATTATACTTGTTCAACTTATTTCTTAACGCGTTACCTTCAGTTCTACGTTTATTCGCGTTGTTTTTTTCATCTTGTTCTTTTACATTTTTACTAATTTTGTTACGAATTTTTGTTTTTATGTTTGATAAATTAGTTCCGTTATTAAGCATTTTTATAAACCCGTTTCTTACAGATTGATTTGCAATTTCATTATCGTTTAGGTATTTTTGTAATTCTTGTTCTTGTTCCTTTTTAAAATTTGCATTCAAATTTCTAGAAACTGGGTTTACTGGTTGTGGTACATTATTCGAAGAATCTCTACCTTGGTTTCGTGTCCCTTTTGATTGTGGTGTTACAATATTCGTTGAATTTTGACCTTGTGTTACAATATTCGTTGAATTTTGACCTTGTGTTACAATATTCGTTGAATTTTGACCTTGGTTTCGTGTTACCGTTGGTTGTGGTGGTTGAGGACTTATATTTGTTCTCTGTCTACCAGGTAATGAAATTCTAGAACCTTTAAACGGTGTTTTTTTAACTGGTGTTCCAACATTAGTGATTTTATAATATTTCTTTTTTTCACTATTATATTTGTCTTTAAATTTACTAAACGATTCGTTTATTTTACCTTGTGTGACCAGTTTTTTATACGCATTTTCGGCTGTATTTGAAAAAAATACAACTTTTTCTGCTTCGCGTGCAGCTAATTGGTTAGACGATAATACACGACTACTGGTACTGCGTCTATTAAAATATTTATTAAATAAATTACTGGGTACTCGTTCTCTACCCCTGTTTACCATCTTTGTAGCGCTATATATACCGGTTCGTTCACTATTTGAATTCGATTTTTTGACTATTAATTTAGCCGATTTAAACTTAATTTTTTTAGGTGTGTTACTATTTGTATTATTTTCTTCTCTGTTTCTGTTCCCGTTATCGTTCCCGTTCCCGTTCCCGTTCCCGTTCCCGTTCTCGTTCCCGTTCCCGTTCCCGTTCCCGTTCCCGTTCCCGTTACCGTTACCATTCCTATTGATGTTATTGTTATAACTTAACGTATTATTGGAGTTAAGGTTACTGAAACTATTTTCAGTTTTCTTTTTTGGTACAGTTCTGAGTCGGATAGGTTCATGAATATTTAAACCTTTCAGACGTTTACCTATAATATCAACTAATTGTGCCTTTGTTAAATTAGGGTCCGCGTGTCTTGATACACCGACTTTTTTTGCAATTCGGCGTATAGATGCAACTTTTGTCGATGAACTGAACAATTTTTCAAAATCTAATCGCGTTAGTGGTGATTTTCTATCGTATAAAAAAGACCTATCTGAACTCATTATGAGAGGTGGTAAAGGTAATTTACCATCCTGTGTAGTCGCATAAACATCACAAATTTGACTTCGTGACAATTTAAGGTCTGCGCCTGTATTTTGTTTAATAAGCGTTTTGAGATCTTTTATATTTATTGTTGGATCACAGGCATCCATATTGTTATAAACCAACAAAAAAAGTTTATAACAATATTAAGTTTCAAATAAAATATATACCCAACGTAAATGATACCTCTTGAACAAAAAAAAGAAAAATACATTGTTCAGAGTAAATCGCGTATTTTAACTAAGTCGGTCGTTTACAGGTTTTTGATGTTTTTTATAACATTATTTGTGACGTATTTATTCTTAAAAGATACGAATGAAACCCTCACATATACCATTCTAATTGAAAGCATAACGTTTATTTTTTATTACTTGTATGAAATAGTATGGAATTCGGTACCAATTAGCACTTAATTTTACGGTTGACAATTTAAGGTTCGCGCCTGTATATTGTTTAATAAGTGTTTTAAGATCTTTTATATTTATTGTTGGATCACAGGCATCCGTATTGTTATAAACCAAAAAAAAAGTTTATAACAATATTAAGTTTCCATACCTGCTAAATATAATTTCATTTTTTCTTCGTAATTCATGTTGAAATTGAAAACGTCAACCTGACCTATATCTATATCAACAACTTTGCAATTTTGTAATACATTTTGTTGTCTATTATTCAATGTGGATGCAATCAATGCTTCTGCAAATTGTTTTGGACTTTTTATATCTTCTATATACTCTGGTTCCATTTTCATACGAATACATAAAACTTTATTAGTTTTTTTATTAAGAAATGGTGCAGATGGTAATGTTTCTAAAGTACCGCCATCTACATATACCATTCCTTCGTATCTATACGAAGAGAATATAAACGGTATTGCTATACTCATACATAACGCATCTATGACTTTCATATCTGGGTGCGTATCTTTTGAAAAATAAACAGTTTTAGAAGTATTTACACAAAACGCAGAAATATATAACTTCTTTTCTATATCTGAAAACGTTGGATCTGATTCAAAAATGTCTACGAATTTATCACGTATAGGTTTTAAATCAACTAAACCATATTTATTCATGAAGCATTTTAGATTAAGCTTGACTAATTTATTACCTTCGAGTTCGGCTAATTTGTATAATATATCATCTATACTAAATCCTAAAGCTAAGAAAACAGTTATTATGGCACCTGCTGATGCACCTGAATATTCTTTTATGTTATCGAGTGAGTCTTCTATTGTTTTAAGGTATCCTAGCATTGAAAATCCTCCCATTGCACCTGGTCCAATAACCAAGTACTCCATTTTACCATTTAATAGTACTGAGGAAATTGCTTTCTCAAAAGAGCGAACACGAGTGCGAACACGAGTGTGTGTACAAAGGCCGAAGAAATGCTTGTTTGACCCGACATGAAGAGACCCTTGGATCCTGGTGGTATATTCAAGAGAATACCTGGGCTGAGTAGAAGGAAGAGTGTTGTTGTAGTAAGAAGGTCTGTTTTCGTAAGAACGATACCCATAGCCTTGGAAATGAGAGAGAACGCGAGGAAGAATACGAGTGCGTGAAAGAGAACTGCAGTTTGACCCGTGAGACCATCTCTGAACGCGATTTTTGAACCATTTGTTCTGAGAAGAATACCTGGACTGAGTGCTAAAAAAAGCGAAGCTGGTAAAGTAACTTTTTGTGATGTGATATCTGGTAACATGTTTGTATATATATTATAATTATAATTTAATCTAAGAACCATATTCAGAGTTGTAAAAGCAAAATTCAACAAATTCGTCATAATTTGCAAATTTTAAAATAAGATGCGACATTGCCGAATCGTATAGATACTGTTGTAGTATCCCCCACATATAACGAAGGTGTTCCTGGTGTTCTAATTCCCAATCGTTTATATGTAAAGGTTCATTTTGTTCAATCATTTCGTCGTTATCGCTATTGTAGGCTTCATTACCGTTCATAGCTTCGTATACGTATTGATTCCAAACCATTATTGTTATTTATTCCGTTTTTTTATCCTTGATACCCGTAAGAGAAAGAGATGTAGATTCCTTTGTTGGTAAGTTATCGAGTATAACCTTTAAGCAATTTGTTGCCTGTTCTTCGTTTCCGTCAAAATATGTGGTGAGACCTTCCATGACTGAGGTTTTGTTTAAACCTTGTTTCCTGGAACTTTTCTTAACTGAAATTTTACCCTTTTTGAGGTTTATAACATCTAAACCATTATCGGTCATAGTTTTCTTGACCTGTAATTTTAAAGATTTTTCTGCTTGTACTAAAATCTTTATATCTTCTCGGGCTTCTGTAATTTGCTTGTTAAGTTCAACCAATTTAGAGACGCTGTTTGAAAGTTCTTCTGTAGGATTTCCTGACATAATGTTTTATATATAAAATACGTTTTTATTCTTTAAATAATTAATTTAACACAATGGTCGACGCATAGTATCTGGTGCTATAGTGGAGTTATTCCACACGAATGGTTCTTTAGAGTTTGGTGGATCGGCACGAACTTGTCTGTTGCCATTTCTCAAAGCGCCACCAACTGTTTCTGGGAAACCAATTTGTTGTCTTGGTTCGAGAAAGTTTTGTCCGGCAAGTACGTCTTCTGGTGCGAATTCACCGAAGTCTTCCTGGGACGCAACTTCTTTTGGGAGGAGAGAGGACGCCAAACCGGTACCCGCTTTCATGTCGCATTTAGCTGGTGGGGCTTCTGTCGCCGCACCTTCAACTTGTTCCTTAGCTGGTGAACTGAATTCAAAACCTTGTTCCTTTATGGAATACATAGAGGTATAGGTAGTTGTTATGTAGTAAATTGCTACCGCGATAGCGAGGGCGAGAATAACTTTTCTAACTGGGATTTTATTATATCTCTTCATCATCTTTATATATACTAAATAATTTTTTTTTATTTCGAATCTTCGACTTCAATTTCATCTTCAAACATGTATTCTTCTGGGTAAGATTCGACTGGAGATTCTTCTGTCTCTGGTTCTTCACTTTTTTCTTCGTGGATTTTTACTTGAACAAGATTCCAAGTCGGACCAAACGCTTTCTTCGCGAACCATATTCCTGCAAATTCCACAAATACTGAACAGTCTTTCCCTGAACAAAAGACCGTATTAGTATCGGATAATTCAACGAGTTGTTTTTCGGAATCGAAAATACGAGTTGCTTCTATAATATCTGTTGAAATATCTTCACTTTTTGTGAAAGCATTATTAATAATTTTTTCTGGAAGTTCTTTTCCGAACCACTCTTTACTATTTTCTAGAGCTGAAGAGAGAATAGACGCGTTGATCGTGTCAATTTTAGACTGATTTTCCTCTGAACAAATATCAAAAGATACTTCTCCTGTACTTACATCAACATCTGAGACTTTAACATCCGAAAGTTTAATAAAACATTTCTTATTTTCTTGTGTGAGTGCCTTAACATGGTACATACCATCTTCACCTTTGACTGGTGTACCGTAAATCATTTATATGTTACATTGGTTTCATTTCTTTAAACCAATAAATGGTATCATAGCAGATTTTTCAAGTAATGGTTTTGGAACCCATTGGTCTCTAATTGGTTTGAAACCGTATAGGGTTTCTTCCATTTTTACATTATTTATTTTTGATGGTAAAGGCCTTGGTTTATTTGGCCTGAAATTCATTTCGTTACGTACATAGTTTTGGTTTGGATTTGGTCTCCAATTCATTTTTTCCATATTAAAAATATGGTTAGATTGAGTTCGTAAATAGTTAGGAGGTGTCTTCATTTCATTATGGTTTGCTTTTAACCCGTAAAATATATCTTTACTCAATTTTGGTTTGGACGGTGTTGTTGTTGCGAGTTTATACTTTTGTGGGTTGATATTTGTAGCTTTTTTAATTATTTGTGGTCCAACTTTTGTATACGTTCGGAATGTGTGCGCAGGTTTACCGAGTTTAATACCGACCTTCTTTGCAATTGTATCCATAGAATCAGTACTCAAAATTTTCTTTTTTGACATTTGTCTTGCGAGTAAAACCATACGTTTGCGATTCTTTTCTTTTTTAGCTGGGTCTGGTCTAAGACCCATCTTTTGCATCATGTATATGTCTTCGATGAGATAATGCTTTGTCGGTATGCTAAGATATTTATACTTTTTTATATAAGAAATGTTCCTATTTTGATTTGTAAATGACATGTTAGTACCACCTCTAAAATTTGCCTTTGCGATGTTATAACCAAGTTGTTTTGGACGCATAAAAGCAATATCGAGAATACCTCCAAAATTTTGATCTTCAAGCTTACCAGTTTTCGTATTAACCAAACGAAACTTCATATCTAACGTAAACAATTCAACGTCTATGAGTACATTAGAACCCCCTTTTACGTTTTTACGTTTAGGCATTAATGAGTACCTTCGTGTAACGTGGTATCCCTTAGACCCTTTACTAGTTGCAGTTGCTAAACCGATATACCTTGCAATTCTATACCCCCAATTTGTTCTGTATACAGCGCTAGAATTATTACTATAATTAAATTTTTTTTCGTTAAAATATTGATTTGTTTCTGTAATAACCTTGTTTATAATTTTATAATTATCACGTTGTGCTATTTCACCCAATTTATTCCAAAGTAAAAGTTTAACGGCTTGTAATTTACCAAAATACTTATCATCGGGTTTCATTTTAGGTACAAATTTCGTATCAATATCCGATGTTATTACTCTATCATTTACATTTAGATGAAAATTTACAGCTTCGCCACCACTAATGATCAAATCACCCATTGGTTTCAAAAACTTCGTTAAATCGTCTATTATATCATACATAAGTGGACGTATAGACTCAGTTACGAGTACTTTAGCAGCTTCATCAAACGTTTCGTTTGGGTAAAGTCTATGTACACGAGTTCTAAACTTTTTAATGTTTTCTTTCGAGTACTCTGAAATGTATTTATACAAGGTTTTATCACCAAAACACACTTTTCTCTTTACCCAGTCTTCGATAGTTTTATCAGAAAAATCATTGAATAAATAAAAGAAGTTTTTAGGTAAATTCTTTACTGTCTTTCGTGGTAAAACATCACCGGTTTTTAAAGGTTTTTTATTAGTACTCGGTTTCTTAGTTACCATTATTATATTGTGTATATAATAATATGGATTGTCAGAGTGATGCAAATAAGTGCGACGAAATATTCGGTGAGTGTAGATGTTATGCTGATGTAAACTCAGAAGATCCAAAAAATATACAAGTATGTGGTATACGTAAGAATGGGTATGTGGTACAGTGTAAACCAGGGTGTTGCCACGGTGGTTGCCCTGGTCAATGTTTAGGAGCTAAAGCACGTGAACCATACTCCTTTGGTAAATATACAATACCATATGATAATCAAGTTAGAAAAATTTTTAAACTGTTATTTTCATCTATGATAATATTGGTTATTCTGAGTTCAATTTTAGTATTTAGAAAATGACTTAAAGATACGTCTTGTATATAAGATATAAAAATGTCCATTGAATCCGTTCTCGAAGAAATCGCCGCACTCCGTTCTGATATTAAATCACTTTCCAAAATTGTTAGAAAAATTAAAGCTAAACAGGATGACCCGACAGGTGAAAAGGCGGCGTCTCGTGCAAAGAATAACGGGTTTAATCGTAAACAAGCTATTTCCGAAAAACTCCGTAATTTCCTCGAACTCCCAGAAGGTGAGTTAGTGTCTAGAAGTACCGTGACACGAGCAATTAACAATTACGTGACTGAGAATAACTTGAAACATCCAGATAATGGTCGTATTCTTATGCTCGATGATAAATTGAAGAATCTTCTTCAACCACCGGACGATGTTCAAATTACCTTTTTGAATTTACAAAAATATTTGAGTCCGCATTATACTCGCGTCGAAAGTGCGTAATAATAACTTAAGTAACTTAAAAAAATATACAATTAACTTAATATAATACAATAAATGATTATTGATAGGTCAAATATAGAGAACCTTGTTGGTACAAAGATATCTAATATAGATTTGTACCAAAAAGCATTTACACATAAATCTGTTTTAAAAGAAAATGAAAACTTAGATGGGTCGTTCGAAACTCTAGAGTTCATTGGTGATTCCGTGTTAGGTTTTGTGATAACTAAGTATTTATTTGATAGATACGAAAATAAACAGGAAGGGTTTCTTACCAAAGCTCGTACAAAACTCGTTAGAGGTGAAACTCTTGCAAATATTGCAAACAAACTTGAACTTTATAAATGGGTTCAAATGGATGAAAAGGGTATGCGTAATCAATGGAATAAAAATCCAAAAATTCTCGAAGACGTTTTTGAATCAATTGTAGGTGCCATATACCTTGATCTTGGTTTACTTCACGCAAAACAGTTTATATTGAATATATATACTAACCCTGAATTTATAGATTTAAATTCTATAATGGTAGATGATAACTTTAAAGATCATCTTATGAGATATTGTCAAACAAACAATTTTAATTTACCCGAATACAGAGTTGTTTCACACGAAAATGGTATTTTTTATATCGACGTGTACGTAAATAACATGTTTTTGGGTAGGGGTCACGCAAAAAATAAAAAACAGGCAGAACAAAACGCCGCAAAAAGGTTTTTTTATCCACCCCCTCCTCCTCCGGGTCCTGCACCAAATAAATCAGAAAGATCGGAAATTTTACCACCCCCTCCACCAACTCCTCAACCACCTTCTTCACAACTTTAATTATACTTAAAAAATAAGGGTTATTTTTACCTATAAAATGTTAAAATCGTGTTTATATATTGCTGGTGGTTTAATAGGTATAGTTGTTGGTATAAAATTACTTTTTTTCGTGGATCGTTTTGATGATACACCACCGTCTTCACCTACATGTGATAAATTGGAAGACGAAGATTCTGAAGTACAATATTCTTCCGATGAAGAGACGGTGATTGTTGAAAATGAAGTGTCATCAAGAAGTGGACATACTATAAAATCGAAGTTTGAAAGTAAAATTATGAAATTGTCACACATGAAAAAGCAGGACCTTATTGATGAATGTGTGCGTAGGAACATTGCGTGTGTGGGTACTGTACGTGTTTTGCGAGAACGAATACGTATTGCACGCGAAGATGAAAAGAAGGCTTAAAAATTATAGTAGTAATTAATTCAGTATGCACCCGAATGTTAAAAAATGGTTAGAATTTGAGTATGCACCACAGAAATCACAAGAATGGTTAGATCTTAGAATGGGTATGCTCACGGCAAGTGATGCTGCATCGGCTATAGGTGTTAACAAATATGAAACACCTCATCAACTCCTTTTACGTAAGTGTGGTAAAGGTCCAGTTTTTACAGGTAATGAAGCAACGAGACACGGTGAAAAATACGAAGACGAGGCGCGTATACTTTATGAAGAACGTTACAGCGAAGTTGTTCATGAATTAGGATTGTGTCCACACCCCAAATATTCTTTTTTAGGTGGTAGTCCAGACGGAGTAAGTGAATCAGGTAAGTTAGTTGAAATTAAGTGTCCCATGATGAGAGCAATAGATGATAGTGTACCCGAACATTACATGCCACAATTACAATTGTGTATGGACATTCTAGACTTGGAAGAGGCTGATTTTATTCAGTATAAACCAGAAGCATTGACATGGCCGAAACCAAGTGAGTTTATAGTTACGAACGTAAAACGTGATAGAGAATGGTTTGCTAAGTATATGCCTATAATGCGTGATTTTTGGGATAAGGTTGTATACCACAGAGAACATGGTATCGATGATCCGCCGCCTAAAAAAACAAGAAAAAGGAAAGAATTAATCAGACCAGAATGTCCTATAGTTACAGACTCAGACGATGATTATCACGACGAATAAATAATAATAAATTTTATGCTAAAATTTAACACAATTTTAACATAAAAATATTAGTTTACTATAAAATATGGTTAAGAATTGTTTAGTTTCTAATCTTGAAGATAATGAAATTTCACCAAATGCATGTCAACCAGTGAGTGAAGACGTGTGTAAATCTGGGTTTATGGCACCTGCAGATAAGATAACATTACCAGAAGGTTTAGAAGAAGGTGTTTGTTGTAAATGTAAAATCAACGAAGAATGTAAATATTGTCAAGATACTAAAAAATGTAATAGTAGTCTTGATAGTGAATTAAAATCTAAAGAAAAATTTATAACACCAACGTCCCTTTGTTTTTCCGAATCGGAAGATAATATAAATGGTGATTTAAAAGAAGAATTAGAAAAGAAAAAAGAGGAAAGAATAGATGAAGAAGAAGATATGTATGAGGATTTGAGATACGGTGAGTATGAACCAGAGACTATCAATGAAAATGATAATTTACTTGGTATAAATTATTGGTACATGTTAGTTCCGGTAATTATAGTAGCTGCATGTCTAACATTGTTTACTGTAATGAAAAGTAAAAAAAATGTCAGGGTATAATAAATGGATAAAACATTTGGTTCTCGAGCTGAAGTGTGGCACTGTACCGCACTCAAAACAACAGGTGGTCTTACGAAGAAAGATCTCGTACAAGACAAGTACGGTAAGATTGTGAGTAAAGCTGCGCGTAAAGCGGCAGTTACGCGTATGGAAAGAGAGGGTAAACAAGCACTCGTTAAGGTATTCAAAGCAAAAAAGACTGGATTTAAACTTCAGCCAAAGGAAGGTACAAAAAGATACAAAACATTGATTAAGAAAATGTTGTAATAGAGTAAGTAATAATGACACTCGCTAAGTGGGACGAATCTATCAGAATAGCTAAAGTAAAAATGGGTTTAGACCCAAAATCTTACATCATGATAAAAGGCAAACTCCTCAAAGAGGCACAGGCGATTTATCAAATGTTGATACTAAACGAAAAATTATAAAACAAATTGGAACCCCTTAAGTCTCTGTGGCTCATAAACCACGAGCGAGTTAAGTTTCCAAGAAACGCCGAACTTTTTATTCAAAAAATATACACTATTCATTTCGACAATCGCAGTTCCAGAATTCCTGGAATAGAGACCGTTTCTAATTTCGTCGTATAAAGGTTTCTTTTCTTCGTCGTAAACGTGTGGTTTTACCTTATTATCTATAGTAGAATCAACTTTAACCCTAAACTTTGGTTCACGATCGGGTGATTCCTTGATATTTGAAAAGAACATAGGTTTTAGTTCTTCTATACTCATTGGTTTACCGAAAATATCTTCACTCTGTTCCGAAACGGCACGTATAACCTTATCTTCGATTTCTCGCATACACTCATAAAACTTCTTTACAAAATTACCGTCTTCGTCCCACCCTTTCATTGCAAAGTCTATGTTATACTTTGTTGGACCGACCTCGGGTGTGAATCCCGAAATACCGAACGGCATATACATACGCGGAAAAATGATTTTCATAGATTTATCTTCGATATTACACAACGAAATCTTTCGACCATCGTAGTTGGCAATTTTCAGAGTATCTTTAGCGTTTATAAACTTTGCCATTATTGTATAAATGTATATATACTGTAAGCTTTAACCTTCTATTTATTAAAATCATTTTTTATAATTTATAGTTTTCTTATTGTTTTTATTGTTTTTATTTTTTAGAATCCAAGTATTTAAATAATTTATAAAAACTTTCATATTTTCTTTCGAATTTTTTTTCTCCCGTTCTAATCCACTTAGTTCTGCGTACGTAAAAAGGTTTTTCTGTTCTAAAAAATTTCTTCTAATTTTACTTAACTTCTGTTTTTTACGGTTATTTGGTTCTTCCATAGATAATTTTCGTAAACGTCTTATTATAATATTTTCAAGATTTTTTCGTTCAAGATTTCCTCTTGGCATTTCTATATACTAACATTACTTTTTAGTCGGTGTTAAAAATGTACTCAACCCACTGTTAACATTTTTAGCACGCTGGGATTTAGTTGGTGTTACTGTTTCGAAAGCGGCCTTAAAGGCATTGCTTACAGTTTTCCTGAAAGGACTTGTCATACTATTTACTACTCTTTTACCAAACCCTGGAGAAACGGGTGATCTTTTTGGACTCGATTTGTTCGGTGTTGTTGTCATTTATATATACTAATATTTTCTTATTCTATATAAATATGGATCCGCGTTTATATATACCAGCTGTTTCCATAAGTGCATCTAATATATTAACTACTACCCAGTGTGGGTCTCTCGTTCGTTCAGCGATAAATGTCCCGCTTAGACCACCTGGGTGGGTTTTTGGGGTCGTATGGCCTATATTATACGTAACAACAGGACTTGCTTGGTCTTGGAGTAAAAAAGATACTCTATTTTCTCTTGTTATAGCCACGTGTTGTTTATGGTTATACATATATTCGTGTTTGAAAAACAAAAAAGCGGCAGCGTTTATGCTTTTATCTGCTGCGTTATTGTCGTGGCATTTGGTAAGAATTTTACCCGGTAAATCTAGAAATGCTATAATTCCATTAGCTTTATGGACAAGTTTTGCAACGTATTTAAATACTTACGATGCTTTTGCTTAAAGATATACACTAATATTTTCTTATTCTATATAAATGACTCAGCAACATCAGGAGTGTCCACATGGTTTACCTGTACATGAGTGTGACATATGTCAGTATTTACTTGCAACGCTGGAAAATATAAGAAACGGTCAGAGGACAATATCGAGAGATGTTTTACAAAGAATTCTTAGAATTATGTTAAATACCAATAATTATAGAATACGTCGTTCTTTACCTGATAGAATAACAATATCAAGTGAATTACGTGGATTTTTTGTGGAATATTTGAATAGTTTTAGGAATTCTTACCCTACTAATAGAGTAAATATAGCTAGAAATATAGTAAATTACATAAATACGAGAAATGCTATAGCTTCTGCACTTCGTAATTTACCAAATAATGTGAAGCGAAAAATAAATAAAAACAAATAGTAATAATAATACCAGGTAATGAATTGGGTACGTCTCAAAATCATAGAGATACACGTTTCGTATATGATTTTGAGGTATAACATGAAGAATAAAATATTTAGACAGTTCGACTCCTAACCTAATTTTCTATTTTTCTACGTTCAATATTTATCATATTTTGTTGTTTTTTAAGCTTATATTTATCGTTTTCTAATTCGTTTAATTCCTTTCTTAACTTTTCTATTTTTTTATCAATGTTTGTGACATTTTTTAATACATTTGCGTAATTTAGATGTGCATTTCCAGGGCCTTTTTCCTTTTCATTTTTTTTGAAATTTTTACTCATTTGACGAATTTTGTTTAAACTATTTTTCTTTTTAAGTATTAAATTTACAATCTGAAGTTTCTTACCCTGTATTAAATGTTTTAATGTTTTAATGTCTATATTCAAAGAATTTAAAGTTTTTTTTATTTTGTTTAATCTATTTAGTTTATTATTATCAAACCCCATTTATATAGATTTATAATTTTATTTAGGCGGAACACATAGAGCACTCCGCCTCTAAACTAAACTGGATCGGGCGCGCCTTTGCTTTACTTCTAAGGTAATACATACCCGTTTTCAAACCCGTTTTCCAAGCGTACATGTGCATAGACGAAAGTTTTGAAACTGTTGGACTCTCGACGAATAAGTTCATACTTTGACTTTGGTCTATATATACACCTCTATCTGCAGCCATATCAATGATTGTTTTTTGACTCATTTCCCATACCGTCTTATACAGTTCTTTAAGATCGTCTGGAATATCAATAATGTTTTGAACGGACCCGTTTGCCTTAACCATCAAATCTTTCATTTCTTTCGACCAAAGTCCTATTTTTTTCAAATCTTTGACCAAGTGTTTGTTTACAACGACGAATTCACCTGCGAGGGTTCGTCTTAAATAAATGTTTGTCGTGTACGGTTCGAAACACTCGTTGTTTCCCAAAATTTGTGACGTTGAAGCTGTAGGCATGGGTGCGAGTAAGAGACTATTTCTCGTACCCTTTTTAACGAGTTTACGCATAGCATCCCAATCGTAGCGACCACTGAATTGTGGATCGCGATCCCACATATCGAATTGGAGAATACCTTTATTGAACGGTGACCCTTTAAACGTTTCATACGTTCCATACATTTCGGCGAGTTCACACGACGATTCGAGGGATGCGTGGTATATAGTTTCGAAAATATCGCGGTTCAGTTTCCTCGATTCTTCCGAACCAAACGTCATTCTAAGTAATATGAATACGTCCGCGAGACCTTGAACACCAATACCGATTGGTCTGTGACGCATATTTGAACGCATACCGTTTTCGGTAGGGTAAAAGTTTTTATCGATAACTTTATTGAGGTTTCGTGTAACCATTTTCGTGACGCGGTGTAATTCCTCATGGTTAAACTCATTCTTCTCGACGTCGACGTATTTTGGTAACGCAATAGATGCGAGGTTACATACGGCCGTTTCGTCCTTATCGGTATACTCTAATATTTCCGTACACAGATTCGATGATTTAATTGTACCTATATGTTTATGGTTTGATTTTTCATTACACGCATCTTTATAAAGCATGTACGGTGTTCCCGTTTCACTTTGTGATTTGATAATAGATTTCCAAACTTCTACAGCAGGTACTGTTTTTGTTGCGAGTCCTTCACTTTCGTACTTTTCATAAAGTTCGTCGAATTCTTTACCATAAACATCGGATAAACCTTGTGCTTTATCCGGACAAAACAAAGACCAGTTTCCGTTTGTTTCTACACGTTTCATGAATAGGTCTGGAATCCACATAGCCGAGAAGAGATCACGACACCGTGCTTCCTCGTCACCCTGATTAAGTCGAATTTCGAGAAAATCCATAATATCGGCGTGCCATGGCTCGAGATATACAGCAATAGATCCCTTTCGTCTACCTGCCTGGTTTACATACCTCGCGGTTGAGTTATACACACGTAACATTGGAATAATACCATCAGATGTCCCGTTTGTTCCACGAATATGGGATTTATTCGCACGTACATCGTGAACGTGTAACCCAATACCCCCAGCCCATTTACTTATACGTGCACATTCCTTTACGGTATCGTAAATACCGTCGATACTATCTTCTTTGTTTGCGATAAGGAAGCAGCTACTCATTTGTGGCCTATGTGTACCTGCGTTAAACAGCGTGGGTGTAGCGTGTATGAATAAACCTCTCGATAAAGCATCGTACGTTTCAAGAACACGATCAGTATCGTGACCATGTATACCGATAGCTACACGCATGTATAAATATTGAGGTGTTTCGATAATATCACCATCAATTTTCTGAAGGTACCCTTTCTCTAAAGTTTTCAGGCCAAAATACCCAAAATCAAAATCACGTTCATGTTTAATATCTTCCTTGACTTTTGCAGAAACTTCTAACACTTCGTGTGTAATTATACCCGCTTTATGGAGTTTACGCATTGCTATATGAAAATTATTTGCAGCACGCTTCTGAATATTACTTGCAACAATACGAGTTGCTAAAATTTCATAATCGGGGTCATTTGTTATTAAACCAATACAAACTTCTGAAGAAAGAGTGTCTATTTCATGAGTTTTAATTTCATCATACATAGACGAGAAAACCTGCTGCGCTACCATTGATACGTCTACATTTTCTGAAAGTTCATTTGTAAGTTTTGAAATCCTGTTGGTGACCTTGTTAAACTTTACGTCTTCAACACGACCGGAACGTTTTATAACTCTCATTTTATGATTTTATTTATACTTATTTTTTTATATTGGTTGAATTACTCATTATCTTCATCGAAACGACATTTGAACCCTTCACTTCTTATAGTAGTTGGTCCACGAGTCTCGGCCAATCTATTGGGCTGGAGTAAAGAGGAATTAACAAAAAATTTACCATTTGGGTCACCGACTTTGGCAACTGGTGGGTAGGATGCAACGAAACACGTCGGTGGTTTACATGGTGGCTTTTCGTAATTACATGGTTTTGTATTATATGCTTGGTCAAAATCGGCAGCGACTATCATTTATATTTACCAAGACTTTTTTTCCAGGACTATATTAAATGTGTGACGCTTTATATATAAATTCTATAAAACAGTGTCCAACTCCCTTGAATACTTTATTCTTTTCTGAGTTCAATATAAATTTACTTCAAAGAGCCATACGTCAGGACTTTAAAAATAAAACTGGCGTTTCCATAGATAGACAAAACAAAAATGATTTGTATAGCATAATGCGCGTTGTTTTTATTAATAATTCAGGTGATGCAAATTCAAATATACAAGAACAAGTTCGTTTCATGAACAGTATTGTTATAAAAACTGCTACAGGTCAGATTCAAACGGGTGTTTCTCAGTATATGGGATATTTACACGATACCGATAAAAATGCAATACTAATAGACAGGCCAATAAGTACAACTACTTATGGTAACAAATTTGGTAAAAATGAAAAAATTGGTTTATAAATCACCAGTTAGTTTTATATCAACTGGGTCTGTTCCAATTGTTGGTGCTTCGATATCAATTTTGATTTCTGGTACATCAGTAGAAACACTTGGTTTATTTATAATATCTGAATTCAATTGAATAGTTTTTGTATCACATACCCTTGGGTACACATACTTATAAATAATATAGCCCAAAATAAAAATTAGTGTAATACCAATAATAATTTTAGCAAATGTTTTCATTATAAACAATGTTAATATTTTATTAATAGAAAATCAACACGATACCAATACAAAAAATATATTATTCAATAGTAATAAAGATGAGTCAGTTAATGCTCGATGATCAAAATACAATGAATGATATAAACCCATTTACCAACGTTGATAATTTTTTCCCACCTGGAACAAGTAAACACACACTTGATTTTCAAAAATATAAATCACCAGATCACGAAGAAGGACAAGAAGAGTATATTAGTCCAGCGTGCGGTGTTTTATCAAAGGGTGTTGGTAGACCTGGGTATAGAAAAGAAGAGTGTACTCTATCTAGACCACTTCTTCCTAAAAGAAATATAGATAGGGGTTTAACGGTTACAGAAAAAAATGAAATCAAAGGTCTAGAAAATGATAATACTGAATTGTATACTAGACTGGTTAGTATTGCATGTCTTCTTCTATTAATTGTAATACTCTAAAGAGTTTTTGAAGTCTGTTATTATTTGTTGAAGTTTTTATAATATCTGGGAAAGTTGTTAAACAAAATTCCTTAACCATTCTTTTTTGCCAAGAACATATCGGGTTTATGAGAGGTGGAATAAAAGTTCTATCGAGTATTTTAACTGAATTCATAATCCTGATTAATGAAAAAATATTCCTGTTTTCAAATAAAACGTTTTCCAATTGAATAGAAACACTTTTTCTAAGTGTTTCTGTCGTATTGTTAACCATGGTATTTAAAAACTGTTCGTATCGTATAGATTTTCCATTGTTATGCATTGTATAAATATTATTTGAACCTATGAGATTCGTATTAAAGTGATCTACAAACGTTTCGTAACCGAAACCTTCTAGATATTTATCGTATTTAATTTCAATTTCAATTTCATTATTTTCGACATTAATAAACTGTTTAGCGGATTTTATAAAAGAAGTCATGTATTATACAAACTACTCTTTTCCTTTTTAAGTAGTTAAACCATACCGAATTTTTTATCGATCTTAAACTCAAGTCGCTTATCTAAATCTTTTATTTGTTGTTCCTTTTTTAAATCCATACCGCTACACCCGTGAATTTCTAAAACGATACACCGTGAACAAAACCCTAAACCGCAATATTTACAATCTATAGGAATTCCCTTTTTTTTACATTTTAAACACGGCATATATTGTAAACCTAAGTTAACTTTAAGTAATATTTTTTTAAATAAGATGTCTAATCAACATCAGTATAATACTACTTTATCTTATTTACTAACACTCGATGAGTTTAGAGCAAGTATACCTGATATTTATAAACCGTCATGGGTCAAACTTACTACAATAACAATGATTTCAAATTTTGATAAACCTATTAATATGGAAAAAATCAAATACGCTTTTGAAAAAGTGTCCCCAATTATCGTTGGTAAAACTGGTTCTAAAGGGAATATAATAACACTCAAACCAACAACCTTTTATAACCAGATTACACTGGTATATAAAGATATTTACAGTACTAAATCAATAAAGATTTTCCCAAACGGGAGTATACAAGTTGCAGGGTGTTCTGATATATTCGATTGTAGACGTATAATAAAGGAAGTTTCTGATATTTTTGAACGTGTAATGGGCGGTGATTTTATACCACCTCTAAATACGTTTAGAGTTGTTATGATAAATTCAAATTTCAGTTTGAATTATAATATAAATCTTCGGAGCGTTTCCAATCATTTCAGCAAGTACCCCGACGTATATAAAGTATCTTTTGAACCGGATAGGTACTCTGCGGTTAAAGTTAAATTCAGGCCGGCTAAAGATATGAAAGAGATTACGACAAGTATTTTTGGTACAGGAAAGATCATTATTACAGGTGCGGAAACTCTCAAGGAAATAGCATTTGCTTATAATATTATTAATAATACTATAAATGATATATCAAATGTCAGAGTATCACCATGTGATGAAAATAAAAAAGAATTGTTTGATGAATTTTCAGGGTACAAAATTGAAAAAGTTATAAAAAATTTAAAATCGAGAGGGTTTAATTCATGGAAACTTACAACAAAAAATAGACAAATTAATTTCTAATGTAATACTAATATATACAAAATGTCACAACGACTTGGTATGGCCGATGGACGATGCTTCTCTATAAACAGTTCTTCGCAACTTTACGATAACTATATCATGAAAGAAAATAGTATATCTTTCGAGGATAATTACTCTTTCAGAAAACTTCTTCAAGAAAAAGGTCCAGCCCTTTTGAAACCTTCCCAGGCGCAACAAAAAGACCAGTGTGGATCTTGTGATAAGGCCCTTTTGAAAATGCCAAACATTTATTAAATTTTCGTTTTAAATTAAAATATACTATAATATAAACACTCATGTCGTCGATGTCAGGTGCAGCAAAAGCCGCATCGGTTTTACTTTTTATATTATTGTTAGTTTGGTTAGTTTTATTAACACTAGCTAATCTCGGAGTTCTAGAAGGGACGACACATAAATACGTCAAGGACCGTAAATGGGATAAAATGCGAGACTATCTTAAAAAATTATATGCAGCCGACGGTACTGAAGACGACGATACAATTTGCGAAAAAATAAGAGAATATTGGGATGTAAAACAAGACGAATACAATGATTTTATATCAGGCCAAGAGGACGGTGACCCTGCTACATTGAAGGATTGGACGTCTGGTTTCCCAGTAGAGATTACATTTGAAGATTTCATGGATAAATACTTCGAAGATCTTGGTGAACAAGATGCCGAAAACAATTTTCTTGATATTGCAGAAGGTGTAGCTGAATGCGAAGACGAAGTCGATCTTACAAAACTCAAGGAGAATGTTGTTAATATTATAAAAACAACTCAACCAGTTGGGTACGACCCAACCGATGATTGTTCGAACGTAGCAGCAGAACAATCTGTTCTTCCAAATTACGTTTGGTCGTACGATGACGATGTTTTCCTCGACATTTCAACATTCCAAGATACTGAAATCAGCTCTACGGGTTGGAGAAATAAGCATAAAAGGGTTTGTAATCCATTAGCAATGGACGAAGAATTTATTCCAGCGCAGGTGACGGCAACTACAGCTGGACCATTATACGTAAAACCCAAAATTAAGTTTACGAATGTTACAAACGCAATTAAGGATATGGTAATTAAAGTTGCGGAGAAACGTGATAGTATTAGTACTGTTACTAACGATACAGGTTTGGTGCATACAATCAAAGCTGATAACGTTACTAATTTTGAGATCCCGATTCCAGAAGGTGTTCTTTTTGACAAACCATTATACTATATTAAACTCGATGGTAAAGATACCGATCATATCTTTGCCGGTAATATTGGTTCGATAGAGTGGAGGGTTACGAAACCAGCCGAAGCTGGAACCCCAGCGGTGATAGACCCCGTCTCGGGTTTAGTAACTACTGCCGCAATACAAGCTAAACCCGCCGTACTCGACTACAGATTCATTGAGTTTAAATCTAATATTGATATACCAATCGGATATGAAATTATAATCGAGGCAACTAAATTCCCTGCACCTCAAAACACCACTGAACTCTTCCCACACTCTTGTAATACGAGTGTAACGGCACCTAAAATAGTTGCTAAAAAGCAGGCTAGTACAGTGAAGATTGATAAGTCTAAAACTACTACTGATACTACTACTACTCCTGCTACTACTACTACTACTACTACGACAATACCACAATTATGGTGTTATGGTACAAAATATACAGATGCTACTACTAAAGGGACCGAACCAGCAAATTATACAACTACGACATGGGACGATTCTGGTAAGCCTAACGGTTTGGAGAAGGAATACATAGCCGACACTTATACGGCTTATATAAGAAAAATAAAGAGTCCAACTCTTCTTGCAACAGCTCCAGAAAACCCTCAGTATAAATTCGCAACTTTGGTAAGAGCGGCTGCTGCTACTACTGGTAGTACATAAGTGCAAAAAAAATCAATTAATAAATTCTTTAAGTGTTCTAGATACTGACATGAATCAGTGTTCCATATGTCTCAACGATGTTCGTGAGACCAGAAATAGCAAAGCTATTCGGTGTGGACATGTTTTTCACTCGCATTGTCTAGAAAACTGGAAAAAAATGGGAAAAGTGACGTGTCCTACATGTCGAAAAGTGTTCGATGGTTCTAAATTTAGGGTTCAGATTACTGTATTTAATGATTACGAGGCTACTTCAAATACAGTATGCTTGGTGAACGAATTAGTTCTCGATGCACTCGACTTAATATTTAACGTCGAACACGAAGAAGATTTATCGAGTGTTCTTGGCGACTTTGGGATGAGTATGTCCGACTTTGATCCCTCTGTCTTTGACACAGAATGAACTACAATACTTTTTATAAGATAACCCAGGGTAGTTCCTGGATGCTTTTCGAGGATCAAGTATAGATTTACCTTTAGAGTCTACGAGTAAAGGTTTTGTTGCCCACCCACGTTTATGGCTAAAAACGTTTGCCTTAAACTTTAATAATTTACCAGGGGTACATTTACCAGCCTGTTTTATACGCGAAACGGGAACCTTGAAAAATTTAGCAATGCTTTCGTACGTGTTTCCGGTTTTAACTTTATACTGAACAAACCCGTGTTGTTTGTAAAAATGAAAATCACCCTGTCTAAAGTAATTACGTTTGTTCCCAGGTGCTACGAACATCATGACCTTAAAGTGTCTTGGTTTACATTTTGTTGTTGCACCACACTTATAGACCTTTTTAGGGTTATCGGCAATAACGCGTTCGGGTAAACCTTTACAGTGTGTGTACGAATGGTTTAAATTTCTTATACCAGCTCTTTCACCTGGTATACTTTTGTGCATTCTGAGACTTTCGTAATCACCAACGGCGTATGCGTAACAATTATTGTTACCTATACCAACAGTTCGTCCCCATAAACGTTGTGTATATCTAGGTTCATAACCACTCAAGGGAAGTTTTTTATTCTTATTGGTCTTACTCATTAATAAGACAGGAGAAAATAAAATCTTATTAATAAGTAAAAAATGATTAGAGATATTGTCAAAGCAAAAAAAACCGAACAAGTTGTTACAGAAGTTCTTCTTTTTACACTTGTTCTTCTTATTAGTACTTTTATTCTTCGGTATTCTTGGAATAGAGGTCTCGTCAAACACGTAACGGTTCTTAAACCAATTAATACGTTCTTGGACGCACTTATTCTTTCTATTGGTCTTGCGGCTGCTCGAGGTATTTAAATTTCTTTATAACCCTTAATTTTTTCACCGGTTGAACTTTCCATAACTGGAAACGCATTAATTCCATCGCAATTGTTTTTTTCACAATCGATGAACTTATGAGGTATACCTTTCTTTTTAAGGTACGCTAACTGTTTTGTAGTCCAACCGCACCAAGATGTACCGTAAACTGTCCATTCAACTGGTTTATTTTCAGTTTTTTCTTCAACTGGTTTATCTTCAGTTTTTTCTTCAACTGTGATTTCTTTCTTTGACACGCCTGTGTTTTTTAATATGTATAGATCGATTGCAATAAGTGCTAAAACAGCAAACATGGTTGGTTATATAATTACTTGAGATATTTTAATTTGATATCTTGGCATAACTTTTTAATTGTTTTACCATCCGTGTTTATACCTAGATTTTTGGCCTTTTTTATAAGTTCTTGTTTTTTATACGAAATACATTTACGGTTATCTATTTTCAAGTACCCTTTATTCGCGACTGAAACTTTAACTGTTGGTTTTATTACGTTAACTTTTCTTTGTATTATTCTTGGTCGTATACTTGGACGTTTAATATTTTTCTTTACATTTTTTAAAGCGAGTTCTTTACGAATCATATTAAGTGTCTTTTTTATAGGTTCACCACCATGTTTAACGACTATAGGTTTTGGTTTGGAAATTGTATTTCTTTTAATAATTGTACTAATATCAAAGGGTATACCAGCTTTCTTATAAGGTGAAAAGTACCTATCGTTAAATATTTGTTTGAATGTAGGTAATTGGGGGTGTCCCAATGGTGAAGCGCGAAGACGGAAATTGTATATTTTACTCGATTCTTTACCTAGATATTCCGACGGTAAAATTCTTTCGATGAACTGAATTGCTTCTATCCCACTTTGAATACCTGAAATCTTAATTTCCTGTCTTAATATATTCAAAAAGTACTGTATATCGTACATGGGATGTGAGCCCCTGAATATACCTGATGTAGTTTTATATACTAGACGTGGGTCATCATCTACTTCTGGATTTTTTAAACCTTTCATTGTAGATAAACCGAAATCCGAAATTAACGCTTGTAATCCAATATCGTGAACTTTTAATGTTGAATTATTTACTTTGAATAACTTTATCCGAGACGGGCTAGTACTATTTATTAGTATATTTTCGAAGTGTAAATCATTATGTCTAAACGTTGGATACTTTTTTTGTATTCTGTATAAGTTATACAAAATTTGGGTTATTATGGTTCTAAAATGTATAGGTAATAAATTTTTTTTATTATTTCTTATAAACGATTTTAAAGTTCCGTTATTGGCATACTCTGTGTACATAAACATTACATTGTTACATTTTTTAATAGCTAAAGGTTTTATAACACCGTACGAAGATAATCGTTTACTTGTTTTATATTCATGTGATATATCTGAATTTACAACTACTTTTATAGCTATTTTCTTTTTACATTCTTTATCTATACACCCTACATAAACTTCCCCATGCCTACCTTGACCAATCTTCATAGTACCTATAGAAGTACTTAAAGAGTCTTCTATAGCGAGTGAAATGGGTTTGTTACTTGGTAAATGTAAAAATTTTTCCGGGTAACATCCCATGTCCTGCATACTTTGTATTAGATTTTTACCTAAATTTAATTTTTGTTTTAAACTATTTTTTTTATTTTTTGCGAGTTTAGATATAATTTTTAAATTTTTTAAATGGCGTTCTCTTTCCATATTGGTCTAATGTAGTGTAATATTTTATTCATCGATGAGATCGTCCATGATTTCTTCGATCAATTCATCTTGATCATTATCTAAACCCTGGAAAGCAAACGATGGTAATTTTGTAGACTCGCCGCACAAAACCTGTGAAAGTCTAACACTTACACCGAACTTATTATCAATAAACCAAATTTGGTTAATTTCAACAATACACATACACTTTTGACCCCTTTCAATTTCATCAATTTGAATAAGTTCTCGATTTGAATTATACGCTTCCGGAACAAATTCACCTGCTTGATTTGTTTGAACTTTTAATTTAAGTGTATTAGCATACCCTTCCTTCCCCTGTCTAACAAGTGGTTTGTATAAGGCTTCGCGAATAACATTAATATCGTAAGATTTTCCTAACCACTCTTTCGAATTTTCAGTTACCGTTTTAAGTATAATTTCATCCAATTCTGTAAATTTAGACGAGAGTTGCATAGCATCTTCGTTATCTGCATCGAAAGAAAGATCGAGTGAATATGAAGTTTTATTAGTAGCTTCGTCAGTAAAAGTACTTAGACCAAATGGTGAACGCATAAAAGGAAGTTGCAAATAGAGTTTCTTTTTATTATTTCGACTTAACATGACCGATTTACCGCCATTTTTATTTTTCTTTAGTTGACTAAAGGTAACCGTAGAAGGTTCGAATTGCTGAGAAACTTGAATATTATTAGACATTTTTTTTGTATATTTTATTAGTGATGAAACTTTAAGTTACTTTTTTTCTAAATATATAATAAAAACATCATGTCATGTTCAGGTGATAAAAAAAGTTTAATATTCAAAGATTGTGGTTGTGGTTGTAATGGTAAAAAACAGGAAAAAAAATTTCTTATTGCGTTAATGTCGGCGTTACTATTCTTTGTAATCGCCAACCCAACTACATTTCGTCTTGTTAGAAAAATATTTGGAAATTGGGTTTCTACACCAACGGGGTGTCCATCAACATACGGTCTTTTACTCCATTCTTTAGTTTATTTACTCATTTCATGGGGTATGATGAATTTAAAGAAGGAAGAAAAGGAAGAAAAGGAAGAAAAGGAAGAAAAGGAGGAAAAGGAGGAAAAGGAGGAAAAGGAAGAAAAGGAAGAAAAGGAAGAAGAAAAGCCAAAAGTGGTTCCTAGAATGGTTGACATGCCAATGCCAGAACCAGACATGTCAGAAGAACAATTCCCTGTCATGGACAGTGGTTTATACTTAGATTCTTATGACACTACTGATGCAATAGATTCGAGGTTATATGTATAAATAATTATTAAAAATCTTCGTTAAATTCTATGGAAGTTGAATCTTCGTCGATTTTTCCATAATCACCAACTCTTTTTTCGAAAAAATTAGTTTTACCATCGAGTGATATATTCTCCATAAAATCAAATGGATTTTTTGTACCCCAGATTTTATCGTGACCACTCTGTTTTAGTAACCTATCTGCGACGTATTCTATATATTCGGACATTTTATCCGAATTCATACCAATTAAACTACACGGGAGTGCATCTGTTATAAACTCTTTTTCGATATCAACTGCATCTTTAACAATTTGTTCAACTACACTTTTATTCGGTTTATGTTTTAACATTTTGAATAATTCAATAGCAAATTCTAAGTGTAAACCTTCATCTCTACTTATAAGTTCGTTACTAAAGCATAGACCAGGGAGTAATCCTCTCTTTTTTAACCAGAAAATGGCACAAAAACTACCTGAAAAGAATATACCTTCTACACAAGCAAATGCTAATAAACGTTCACCGAAGGATCTATCCTTACTAAACCATTTCATAGCCCAGTCAGCTTTATTTTTAATACAGGGTATAGTTTGTATAGCTTCAAAGAGATTCTTTTTCTCAGAAGAGCTTTTTATATATTTATCTATAAGTTTACTATACGTTTCACCATGAACCATTTCGTTATGTTCTTGGTAGGCGTAAAATGAACGAGCTTCTGTGTATTGAACTTCACTTGCAAAATTATCGTTTAAGTTTTCAAATACTATACCATCTGATCCTGCAAAGAAAGCAAGAATATATTTAATAAAGTGTTGTTCATTTTCACTCATGTTTACCCAGTCATCCATATCTTTAGAAAAATCAATTTCCTCAGCCGTCCAATTGGACATTTGAGCCTTTTTATACATAGCCCATAAGTTTTCGTGTTCAATTGGGAACACTGTAAATCTATCGAGTGTTGGTAATAACATTGGTTCAGCATCTTCGAGGTAATCTTGGAAGTCAAAATAACTCCCGATTAATTCACCATTCATGAAAATTTGTGGATATACAGATGCTTGAGCACCACATCTTTTTTTCAATTCTTCTTTGTCCACTAAAACTTTTTTATTTTCTAATCTGTATTCTTTACATAAATCAACTGCTAAATCACAGTACTGACATCCTTCTTTAGATAAAATTTCAATCCCCATCGTGCTAATATCTGTAAATATTTTTGTATGAAAACTTTAATAATGATTAACATTTCAGAAATTCAGCCTGGAGAATTAATAAAAGTTTTAGTGAACTTAGAGGACGATATAGAAGATGAGATATACGCTAAAGTAAAGGAAACCAATACAGATTACGTAGTAGTTTCTTATTATTCAGAAACATCTATGACTTATAAAGGTGCAAGGTTATATGAACTTGAAGAAAGGGATGAACTTGTTCAGGAAGAAAACTTATCAGAGCATCACCAATCAACTGATTATTTTAAAAACGTGAAGGATAATTTATACTACATGATAGACGAAATAGACTCAGAAGAAGAGAGTGATATTATAGATGAATCTGATGATAGTGGAAGCGATCTGGAAGATTTTATCGTTTCTGATTCGGAAGTAGACGGTGTTGTTATACCACCTTCTAACAGTAGAATTATAGATAAAGAATGGAAAGAATGGGAACCGAGAAGTCCGGGATCTTTAAGATATAAGCAAATGGTTGATAATATTGAATCAATAGCAAGAATACAAGCAGATAATTTGAATTTTTAACCTAAGTGCGAAATTAAATTTTATTATTTTTAAGAATATAGTGTATAATGGATCTGACTACTATATGGTCTGTCGTAGACAAACTAAAAAATAAACAAGTAATAACAAAGTCGATCAATATAAATTTATGTAAAGAATGTCAAAACGTTAAAGTAATTTCAAAAGAAGGGTTACCAACATGTTCACACTGTGGTTTAGTGGACACACTATTTTTAGATGAAAACCCGGAATGGACGAGTGGTATAACTGAAGATGGTAAGGTAAACGATCCGGCGAGATGTGGTAATCCTAACGCAAATCCTGAACTTTTTTCTGAATCTTGGGGCAAAGGTACAATTATTTCAACACAGAAATCTTCATCGTATGGAATGAAGAGGTTAGCAAAGATAAATTTTCATCAATCTATGAACCATAAAGATAGATCATTATATCACGCTTATAAAGATATAGATGAAGCGTGTATATCTTTACCGGAAAATGTTTTAAAAGATGCAAAAATGATGTATAAAAAATTCAACGATAAAAAATTAACAAGGGGTGCCGTTCGTCTAGGTATAAAAGGAAATTGTGTTTTATACGCTTGTAGAATGTATAAAGTATCGCGTTCGACTAAAGAGATAGCCGATATGTTTTCTATACATTCTAAAGATATAAGTAGAACATCACAACTTTTCAAAGAAACAATATTGGGTAAAACAACAAAAAATTATACAACTTTACCTAACGATGTTATGCAAAGATTACTAAACTCGTTTAATGTTTCTAGAGAAGAACGATTAAAGTGTAATAGAATGTCTATAGATCTTGAAAATTGTTCGCAACTCATGAGTAAAACACCTAATAGTGTTGCATCAGCTGTAATTTATATCGTTTTAAAAAATAAAATCAATAAAAATGAAATATGTGAAAAATGTTCAGTTTCTATACCGACTATAAATAAAATTGAAAATATTATAAAAAAATACTTAGAGGATAAAGTTTAAATATAGTATATAATGTCCGAAACTAATAATAGACCTTTACGCGTTTTTATAAGTACACCATGTTATGGTGGCTTGTGTTTAGAAAAATACATGATAGGTATTGTTAAACTCCAACTTGAATTAATTAAAGAAGGTATACAGCTGGTTTTGGATACTACTGAAAATGAAAGTTTAGTACACCGTGCTCGTAATGTTGCAGTGGGTAGATTTATGCAAAAAACAGATTGTGATTTTTTTATGTTCATAGACGCAGATGTTGATTTTGACCCTAAATCAGTGGTTAGACTTATTCGTTCGGGACACGAAGTTTCCGTTGCTGTTTACCCTAAAAAAGTTATTATGTGGGAACAGGCTAAAAAGGCAATTGAACAAGGTGATGAACGTGATTTATCAATGCTTTCTTCCAGTTTAGTTTTTAATATAGGAGCTAAATCTAGAGAGATTGAAAATGGTTTTATAGAAGTATTGGATGGTCCAACAGGATTTATGGTTATTAGTCGAAAAGCTCTTGAAAAAATGCACGAACATTATAAGGATTTGGATTGTAAAAACGATCATCAAAATAGAGATTTTGATGAATATTGTGCTGTTTTCGATTGTATGATCGATCCAGATACCCATAGATACCTTTCAGAAGATTACGCTTTTTGTAGACGTTGGCAACAGATCGGTGGTAAGATATACGCAGATTGTCAAACAACTTTAGGACATGTAGGAAACTTACCATTTTTCGGGTGTTTAGAAGAAAGGCTTAAGGCTTAGAGTATATAATGTAATAATATGAAATTTGCAACTATAATAGTTACTCGGAGTAAATCATGTCACGTAAAAACTTTACATAGTATTCTTAAATTTAATTTAATGTGTTTACAAAATAATTGTGAAAACGAGATAGTTTTTGTAAACGATGACCCGTTCTATAAAGCAGATACAATTGCAAAATATATAAAAACACACGAGAGATTGCTTTTCATAGATTTTGGTATACAGATAGACGACGATAGTTTACGAAAATGTTTTGATAAACTTGAAAGTTACGGGTGTTTAGTTTTTCCGGGTGTATTAGAAGGTATAGATTGGGGGTTGTTTAAGGCAAAAGTAAAAGATGGGTGTAAAGAACCTACAGAGCAGATTGGTTTACATTTTGATACGGAAGTATCTAATAAAATTAGTTCAGAGTATTATAACGTAAAGAAAACGTCTTCTAAATGCTGGTTATTAATGTCTAAAAATGTTATCAAACACATAAAAGATAAAAAAAGTAGTTCATATAAAATTTTTCCTAGAATGGAAACGATGTTTAGTAAATTTCAAGAATCTGGTATCAAAATTATCGCGTATCCTAAAGCTAAGTTAACCATGACATATAATCATGAGTGTATAAGTAATATTTTAAACGCCGCCGGTGTTAAAAGTAATTAAAGAATATATTAAAAATATAAAACAGAATGAACCGCGTATTTGTAAAGAAGGATGAACCTCTTTACAAATATACGATACAGTTTATGGAAGAATCTTGGGGTACCAAAGGTAAAGGTATATTTCCCGGGTGTCAACCTATTTCTATAGAAAGAAAACATTTTGGTATTTTATCCAATAACGATTACGTTGTTTGTGAAAAAACGGATGGTACGAGATACATGATGATTGCAATACAATTTGGAAACCAAAAGATTTGTGTATTTATAAACAGAGCGCTTGAAATGTTTACCGTGCCATTAAATTTTAGAATGGCTGTATTTAAGGGTACCATACTCGAAGGTGAATTGTATGAAAATACATTCATGATTTATGACTGTTTAATGAATTGCGGAGAAGTCGTAGGTAATCAGAATTTATTGGATCGTTTACAACAGTGTGAAAAAGTTGTGAAAAAATCACTAATTTTAACTACAGATCCCATTTCATTAAAAGTTAAAAAATTTCATTTACACGACGATTTTAAGGAGTTTATGGATAAGTATCTTCCAAAAATAAAACAAGAAATGGATGGTCTTATATTTACACCCATAAATGAACCTATTCGTATTGGAACACACGAAACAATGTTTAAATGGAAACCGAGAAATAAAAATACAATTGATTTTCTCGTGAAGAAGGAGCCAACTGTAGAAACACCTGGGTGTGTACCAGGTACACACGTCTATAAATTATACATCCAAGATCGAGGTAAACACATATTCGAATCTTCTATACCAATAGATAGGACAAAAGATTATAAATGGTTAAAACACGGTGATATTGTCGAGTGTATGTATGTAACCTGGGAGGATGGTCCATTGTGGTGGAAACCTATTAAAAAAAGAACAGATAAAACGTTCCCGAATAGTAGACGTACGTTTTACAGAACATTGGTAAATATAAAAGAGAATATTAACATGAAGGAGTTTTTAGATTGTAGACCAGGACGAAATGATTATCTTCTTTAGGAAAATTATGGAGTTTACCTAAATTATCATCATCTTGAATGAACCAATCCTTATTTAGTTTTTTAGTAGACATGTAATGACCACCGTACTGAATACCTTTATGAATTATTGTAGATTGTAACTCGTATACATTATCTTCTATTTTCAATTCTTCGTCAATTTCTACGTAACTTTTTTTATCGAATGATACGATAAATATTTGAGGATATTTTGAAAATACATTTCTTGTCGTAGCAACGTGATGTTTTTTACCATTATCATCCACGTAATCTTCTATTACATTCCATTTACTACTTTCGCTTATCATTGTGTTTATATTTTTTACTTCCCTTTTCACGTTTAAAATATATACACAAAATGGTATTTTTGATACATTTTTACTAACTGGTGATATAGTTATTTGTGTAGTTTCGCCATAAACAAGTTCTTTTATACGAGGGTAACCTTTTTCAAGTATGTCTATTAAACAAAATATAGCATCCTGTGTATCATGAGGCATACCGATTTTGAATCTTGGAAATACTTTTACAAATTCTACTAAGGTAGGTCCTAAAGTAAAAACTTTAGTTTCCTGTGTTGAAAAATATAAATGAACAAGTTTTTCATACGATTTTGTAAAAGTGCATTCGCCTTCGTAAGTATTATCCAATATGTGAGATGATATTTCTCGTATATGTAATAAAACCTGTATAGCTGAGTTAAAATAACATGTATTTCCTAAATTATTAAAACCATGCATATAAAAAAAGGTGATAAAAAAGGCTTAAGAAGAAGACGCGATTATAAAAATGTAAACAAAATGGACGTGCATAAATTGTGTGATACTATAAAACCTATCGTTGATAAGTACAAAGATGAAGAAAATATCGAAATGGAATTTCGTTTAGGAAGATTCAACGGTACATTTTTTGATACTAATATAGGTGATAAAACATACGCTAATTGTATAAGAGGTTTTTCTGCTTATACTGGGTGGGAAACCATTGAGGAAAATACATACGATGTTTATTCACGAGAAGATAATAATATTAGATTGACCATTGATAATAAAACTGGTGAAGAGACTCTTATACAAAAGGAACGTCTTGAAAATATTGATTTTAAACATTTACATAAATCACCTTTTGATATTCGTTTCAGTGTTTCTCGGGAAACACCTGTAGATGAAGAAGAGTACGATAACAATGAATGGCATAGAAATATAAAAAAGGAAAGGTGTTCTTATATCAGGAAGAATTTATCCATTGATAGAACAGTAACTGCGGGCGAGAGTTCGGATAAGGATTCGGAAGTATCAACTATATACCAACTTGAACTCGAAGTTATTGATCCTAAAAAACTTACTGATACCTATACTTTATTCAATATTTGTCATAAAATAAAAGATATTTTTAATATGTTGGATACTTATAAATGTTAATTATTGCATTACTTTTTATTTGTATATTTATACATGTAATTAGTGATACAGATATAAATGATAAAATAACTATATTAGGTTATTCACCTAAACATTTTTACGTATCGAATGGTAAATCGTACGAAATGTTCCATAAAATGAAATCTAACGGTATAATAGATCAGTCTTTAAAATATTTCGTAATGAAAGAAGATAAATTGTTAGAACTGGAAGTAAAATCCATATGTTCACAGGTATCTCGGAAAGTCGAGGCGTTTAAAATATCTGATGAAATAAAAAATCATTTTCTTGGGTACGATTTTTCATATCATGGTAAACACTTAAAACAGATATCAGAACCTGAAAAAATCATAAATCAAAATATAAAATGTTCATAAAATAAAACATAATACGTCTATGTTTTTTAGATTCAATTCTTTGAAAATTGTCAAAAACATACATTATTAGTCCCTTATCATGTAATTCCCTATTTTCATAAAGATATAATTCAGGATTTTCACAGTTTATAAATTCGTCATCATCTAAATAATATTCTTTTTCTAAATGTGACATTGTAACATTTTCATCCTTTCTATACATTTCAATGTAATCTAATATAGTATAGTACATTGCATTTATAACGCTCGACAAAATATGATTATTACTAGATATTTCAACATCATTTTGTCGGACGCGAATACAGAGTAACCGTCTCGGGTTTTCCATTTTAATTATTTTTTGGTTTTATTCTTTAATGCTTTATTTTCAAAATTTGCATATATACTATTTAATAATTTATTATTGTTATTTGATTTTGATTTTGAGTTCGAGTTCGAGTTCGAGTTCGAGTTCGAGTTCGAGTTCGAGTTCGAGTTCGAGTTCGAGTTAGAATTGAAGTTCAAACGTCGGACAACTGTATTCTTTTTTGGAGGCATTGATCTTTTCTTTATCGGTGCTCTTTTTATAACCCTAGGTTTTGATGTTACAACCTTCCTTTTTACTACTGGTTTTGGTGGTACGACTCGTTTTTTATTTAATGCGAGTGGTGGTTGTCCCCGAAGTTCTCTTCCTATCTTTATAAAATCTATTATCCTCTTACTATTAAGATTGGGTGTTTTTGGTAACGATAATGCAAAATTAACGATTCTGTTTACTTCGTTTTTACCAAATTTACCATATATCTTATTAGCTTCCTTTTCGATAAGTAGTTTTTTCAAATTTTGTTGTTTATTAAGTTTCCAATTTTTTATCATGGTTCTTTTAGTATCATTTGCAATCATCTTTTTCAAAACACCGTTTCGAGTTACAAAGTTTTTGTTCTTTTCGAGTTGAGTAAGTTTATTCTTAACATCGCGAACATCTTTATTAATATTCATTACATTTCCGTATTTTGTCATCCATGTTTTACCGTAAAGTTTAATAAGATCGTTTTTAATACCTGATTCGTTAAGTTTACGTTTTATATTAGTAGGTTTTCTATTTTCCTTTTTCTTAATATTTAGTAACACTTTTTCCATTTCATTTGCGAGTGTGTTAGGTGAATTTGGTGTTTTAGTATTATTTTTATTTTGTAATTTTTGACACAAAACTTTTACAGTATCTGTATCATTTACAGATATACCTTTTGATATTGCGAGTGTGATTAATTGTTCCTTTTTCAATTCACGGCACAGTTTATCGTTTATTTTATAATTAGAGTTACCCTTTTCTAATTTATCGAGTGCTTTGCATATATCTATTTTCTTATTTTTATTTTTAACACCAACAACTCCTAATTTCTTAGAAACTTCTAATAAAACTGATTTAGTAAGACGTTCGCATTTACGCCCTCCTATTTTCATTACACCGTCTTTATCGTAAGTAATTTTTGTATTTTTCGTGTTTTGTTTTTTACTCTTTTTTACGGGTTTTCGTTTTGGTTTTTTGAAACAACAATCATACCCTTGTGGATTTTTTCTAACTTCGAATCCTTCGTTACACGGTGGTCGTCTAATTTTAGGACACGTCGAAGCTTTTGTTGTAAGTTTTTGGACTATTTTTTTATCCGCGTTAACATTTTTGTTAACCAAACCTAAAGTATACCCGTTATCGTGTAATTTTTTTACAAGTTCTACGCCAAAGGAATAAGCGCGTTCAAGATCATCGGGTTTAGATTCACCCTGTAATTGAACAATACCCGAACCCGACTTACCGGATTTTGTGGTAAAGATAAAAGCGTGTTCTTTGTATTTTAAATAAAGAAATGGAGAAATTTCAGGTTCGTATTCTATAAACGAAACTCCCCACGTACGCATTTGTCGTAAACCCTGGGTCATTTTAGATAATTGAAAATTTGTATTTGTTAAAAATTGACCTCCTATATTATTATAAATTATATCATTGTACAAAAAACTCTGTTTTTGTGTGTACGTATCTATTATATATTTTTGTAAAGCTTCTGGTTGTTTTTTAAGATTTTTTGAACCTAGAAATCCACCGGAAAAACGAATTTTTCCAGTTTTATATATGTTAAAGCTGAAATTCTTTTTTTCAACACCATCCATAACGTACCCGGTAAATTGCGCGGAAGAGAAATCTTTATTTAAATCACCTTTTAAACCAAAATCTTTAGTGTGTATAGCACCAGTTTGAAATCTTCCGTATATACCCTTTATTTCATTAATATCCACGGTTATTCCACCTGTTATTGGTGCATGTCCTTTTGGTCTTTGTTTTAGAATATCTTTGATATCGAGACGCGTTTCATCTTTGGAAAATAATGAATTTACGACCCCGTTGTATATACCCGGTCTAAATTTACCTACACGTAGTTCTGTAAAAACGGGTACGTTTTTCGGTTGTGTGGAAACGAGTGTATTTGGACGTTCAATTTCCACATTGGAATTTCTAACGAATTGTCGAGGATCCATACTTATACTAGTCTGAGATTTTTAATCATTTTAAAAAATAATGTGAGACGTCATATCCCTTTTCGTTTTCTTGTACTATTGGTGCTGCACCATAGACCACATACTTATCTTTAAAATTGACCGGTCGGTCTAATTTTTCGGGATTATTTATGATCCAATAATCGTTTTTTTCTTTCTTTACTTCGATATTACGCACGTAGAATGAACCACCGTAAAAGTCCTGATTAAAATTTGGCATTGGGATACTTTCGTCTCTACAAAAATCCTTGAGTTTGGATCTGAATAAGTCCAATGGAAACTTTACAGTCGGATTTACAATTACAATATCGTCTCTCTGTAAGTATTTTTCCAACGGGTTTGTCGCTGCAGCTATTTGTTCTCTTATTTTAAAAAAGTAACTCGGTAAAACGTTCCATACATCCTGATCCTGGTATTTTTGTGCATATTCCAAGTACCCACGTAAACATTTTTGAAGAATTTTTGGCATTTCTAATTCTAATTTCGAATCAAGGGTAGGATCGGTATCGCTATCACGAACCTGTTTACCAAAATGAAACGTAACGAGACGACGAAGAATACTTCCCGATTTATCTTTCCATTGTGGTACTTCATTACCCCCTAAAATACCTGGTACTTTCCATACAAAATTCTTAGCTTTTTCACATTTTACTGCTATAGAGACTTCTTCACCCGAAACGATCGATTGGAATTCCGCTTGTTCTAGTTGTAAATCCCCTTTAATTTCGGGTGCGATGTACATTAACGCATCATGGATAGATGATAAACCGAATTTCTTCTCGACGTTATTTGAAAGAGTTTTAATATCATCAACTTCGTAAAATTTACGAAACACTTTTGTAATTAGAGTTGATTTCCCAGAACGCGCTATACCCTTTAGGAAAGGTATAACTTGCCATTTATCCAGTTCATTTAACTCGAAACATAAACGACCTCCCAAAATGTACATCCATTTAATAACATCTTCTTCATAGTCTTGATACTTTAGAACACTATCGAAATAAGGTGTTGGTATATCTTCCCAATTATTAAGTTTACTAAAATCTTCAAATTCCATATCAAAGTATTTACAACTTACGAGCGTTGGATCTAGCGTCGCAGCCTCTTTTGAATCATACGGGTAAAAAGCAGTGTGCCATAACCCAGTTGTATCAGACCAAAGTGACCCGATAAAAATACCATTTTTAAATGACCAAACACGTCTATTTTTCTTTATTTCGGGAAATTGCATATCGTTACAATCGGTTAAGTGTTTGATAATTGACGAAAACATAGCAGGTCCGTTAGATGAGGTTAAATCTTTCCACAATTCAAACCATTCTTCTTTACCGGCAATTCTGTGAACATATTGTTTTATCTCTTCCTCTTGTTTCCAGGCCCTTGTATCGTAACCTTCAATCGTTTTAATTTGTCTACACGTATACCCTTTGTAACGCCTCGTATTATTTTTATACAGGGAATCGAGAATAGCAAGTACTGTTTTTTGAAAAACGTTAAGTTCGTCAAAATCGGGCATGGAACACCGAAAAAGCGACGGGTTTGTAGTAAGTTCGAGGGGTACCATAGTTGGGTTATTTCTTCTATCGTGTACACGGTTTGTACTTAAAACGATATTCCAAGAGTCACATACGTGATCGGTCAAACGACTTAGTCTAAAAGATACACTTAAATCGTCTGTGTTACCTTCGTCACTTGAAAGTATACCTAACAATTTACCACGATTAAAGTACCGTCCCATTTTTTCTAACATTTGTCTATACATGTTTGATTTCGCTTTCATATCAACGTACTTTGGTTGATTCGTTTCCGGGTCAATTTCATTTTCGGTAAAGAATATTTTATAGGAAAGATCAACTGGACTTAACGAGACAAGATTTATATTGTTTTTATCAGGAGACAAACCAAGTTGTTTTTCTTCATGTTTTAACATCCTTATTAACTGTTCTGGATTGAGACTGTCTATTTGATTGGCCATATCTCTATAGAAGGCTTCTTCGTGGTCTGCATCCGGACTAATGAATAAGGTATCCGAATTCATTTTATAATTATTACTCACTAATTTTTTATACCTGTTTTTGTAATTGACTTAACATTTTTATCATAATTTTGTTCTGGACTTCGAGTTGTCTCGATATATTTACCAGAGCTGAACATACAGTTTCACCTTCTTCGTTTACAAGAACTGAACTTAAAAGGTTTCCTAATCTATCGAGACTATTATCTTCAAATTGAGAATCGAGTTCGATATCAGTATCACTATAAATAACATCTTCCAATTCATCTACTATCGGGAGTTCGCCTCCGGTTGTAGATAGGTCATCATCATCTTGAATACTTGATTCAGTTTCAGATTCAATTTCAATAGTTTCGTCGACACTTTCTTCGTCGACATTTTCAAGTTCTGGTACAGGTTCGTTAGACATTTATATACATCAGGAAAAATCAAATTGAGTTTTTTCGCGGAAACGTCCGAAAAAAAAATCTCTGCTTATAGTACAAAAACAAACAAAATGGCCGGTGGTCTCATGCAACTCGTCGCCTATGGCGCCCAAGATGTCTACTTGACTGGTAACCCAAAAGTCACTTTTTTCCAGGCGGTTTACAAACGCCACACTAACTTTGCGATGGAAACCATCGAACAAACTATGAACGGTACGGCCGGGTCCGGGGGTCGCGTCTCCGTCACGGTCGCCAGAAACGGTGATTTGATCGGTGACATGTACCTCGAAGCGACTACGGTAACTACGGGAAGTATGGGTAACAAATCTCATCAAACTAACCCAGATACTAACTGGATCGCCGAGCGTATTGTCTCGACTGCGGAATTGTCCATTGGTGGTCAAAGAATTGACAAGCACTACCAAAGATGGTGGAGATTGTACTCTGAATTGTACTTGTCCGAAGGGTCCAAGCTCAACTACGCTAAGATGACGACTAACCCAGAAGCGGGTACTGCCAACAGGGTTTACTTGCCACTCATCTTCTTCTTCAACCGCAACCCAGGATTGGCCTTGCCATTGATTGCTTTGCAATACCACGAAGTCAGAATCGACATTGACTTGACCTCTGAGTATGAAGCACACGTGACTGGCTTGAAGGTGTGGGGTAACTACATGTACCTTGACACTGAAGAGCGCAGACGATTCGCGCAAAAGGGTCACGAATACTTGATCGAGCAAGTTCAGCACACTGGTACCGATTCCTTGGAGGCTGGTGGTACTAAGCAAGTCAGATTGTCCTACAACCACCCAGTCAAGGAATTGGTCTGGTGTGTGACTGACGGTGATTCGTTAAAAGCCAACTTGTGGAACCTTGGTACCTCGACCGATGCGACGAAGGTTGCAATTGCTTCGGGTCAAGTCGCCAATTCTAATTGCGTTTCGACTACGACTTCTTCGTCCGGTGTCCCACAGTTCATCACCGGTGACCTCGGGGGTTCGGTGGATTATGTTGAAGAAGTTGTTGGTGCGCTTAACACTGCCAAGTTGGTCCTCAACGGCCAAGACAGATTCAAGGAGCAATCCGGTAAGTACTTTAACCAAGTGCAACCATTTGCCCACCACTCCGGTTCGCCATGTGCGGGTGTCTACTCGTACTCCTTTGCGCTCAAGCCAGAAGAACACCAACCAACTGGTACGTGCAACTTCTCCAGAATCGACAACGCGCAAATGTCGGTTACTTGCAATGCCGCGGGTGACCGTGCGGCTCTCGCCCTCCAAATGTTCGCGGTCAACTACAACGTTCTCCGTGTCCAATCCGGTATGGGTGGCCTCGCCTTCTCCAACTAAGCATTTCTTAGTTTATTGAGTTTAGTAAAAAATAAAATTTAAAAAATAAATAAAAAATAAAATTTAGATTTTAAAATTTAGAACAAATTTTAAAGTGTAACCTTAAAGTATTTTTGTATTTTTTCGAGTACGTACCAGTTCGGTTCGATTTTTTCAGATTCGATTTTGTTTATAGTATCTAACGTTTCGCCTATTCTGTGTGCAAGTTCAACTTGTGTATGACTTCTTTTTATACGTAGCATTTGGATTCGTTTACCTAGTGTATTATCCATGATGTAATATATTAGAGTTTAACACCCAAAACTCGACGCAGTTTTTGCATGATTTTATGATCCGGAATCGCTTTACCTGATTCGTACGATGATATTATATCAGACGATACGTTTATGAGATTAGCAAGTTCCTTTTGTGTATACTTTTTTGTAGTACGCGCTCTTTGAATAGTCAAACCCGTTTCTTTACCGACCCTTTTATGTGTACCTAGATCAGTTTCCTCGAGTTTTTGGAGCGGTGATTTGCCGGAATATTGACACCGTTTCGGTAATTTGATTTCCTGACCCATGAACTTGACGTATTTTTCCTTTTCTTTTTCTTTAGTAACACTTTTACCGTGTATGGTAATTTCATCCCAATCTTGGTGGAACATGTTTTATAGTATAAGTACTTAAAATTTTAAGTAATAATATAAATATGTTAACTATTTATTATGCGATTGGAACAATAGTTCTGATATCAGTCTGCTTTGCATTAAAAAAAGGTTGGTGTTTATGTTGTGATGAAGATAATGAAGACGATGAGGAACCTCGCCCAAAATACGAACCCGAAATCCCAAGAGGGTTGTATTGGAGACACTAATAGGACCCGAAATCGTGATATTTTTTTTAAAATATAAAGTATATGACTTTTATACTTGAAATAATAATACCCCTTATACTATTTGGTCTTATGTATAAAAATTTTGATAAATTTATGCATTGTTGTACTCCTAAATCATGGCACGACCTTGATTCGGAGATATAAAGATTTAATGTTTATAATAAGTTAATGGAAGGTATTTATATATTTTTAATAGTTTTTGGAACTATTTGGTGTGTGTATTATTTATTAGAACCAGTTTGTAAATGTTATTATAAGTGTTTCCCAAAAAGACGAGAATATGATATTGAAGTATAAAGTTTAAAACCTATATATACTATAAATGATTGATGCATACACAGACGGAAGTTGTTTAGGTAATCCCGGACCTGGTGGATGGGCGTATCTTATAAATACAGATCCTCAAATTGAAAATGCTGGTGGTAAAGATATTACGACGAATAATGTTATGGAAATGATGGCAATTATAAAAGTTTTAGAAAAGTGTTTAGAACTTGGATATAAATACGTCCGTGTTTTTACTGATAGTAATTACGTAAAAATGGGTTTAACGGAATGGTCTAAGAATTGGGAACGTAACGGTTGGAAAACGGCAAAAGGTTACGATGTAAAGAATAAAAATGAGTGGGTACAAATGGTTGAATTGATGCGTAAATTTGAAATCGTCGATATTAAATGGGTCAAGGCACACAACGGAAACGTAAACAATGAACGTGTTGATACATTAGCCAGGGAATACGCATACTTATTTTCTAAGAAATAGTAATGGGAGTTACTCTACCAGAACAACATCACTGGTGTCCAAAACAGGAAAAACTCCTCATAGGATGGGCCGAAAAAGCCGCAGGCTATAGATGGCTACATAACTATTCGCGTATGTTTTACAAAAAACAAAACGATTGGTTATCGTATCCGTGTATAATCATTTCTAGTATAACAGGTGTTGGTGGTTTCGCGGTTCTGAGTCCAAACGATGAAAGTATGACGGACGAAAAGAAAAAACAAATCATAGCAGTTCAATACTTTTTTGCGTTTTTAAACGTACTCGCGGGTATACTTACATCCGTTTCCAAGTTTAATAATAGCTCAAAAATGATGGAAACACACTCGTCCATGTGTATTCAATGGTCCAAGTTTTATAGGAATATCGAGATGGAATTATCACTCGAAACTGAACATAGAGGTGACGTGAACGAATTCGTGACTAAGTGTCGACAAGAATACGATCGCCTTTTGGACGATTCACCGGATATTCCACCAAATGCTATAGACGCGTTTAATATGGCGTTTCCAGACAAAGAAAATAAACCTGACGTGTGTAACGGTTTGAACGTAATAGGAACAAACCTTGGTGGTGGTACGGATAGTGAATATAATAAACGTAAAATCGTTAAATGGTTAGCTAAATCGAGACCAAATACACCAGATTTAGAGTTGGGTAGGAAAATGAGTACGGAAGTGTCACATTGTGAGTTAACTTCGTTTCCGATTTCAAACCAACATAAAGGTAAGAAGTAATAGAATAGTATAAATGATTGAATACAAAGAGTACGTTTTACGTTTAGTAAAAGTTGTATTTGGCTTAAAGTTTATGGTCGATGTATAGATACGATCCTATAGCTCAATTGGTTAGAGCGCGGTGCTTATACATTACTAGGTATACCTAAGTGATTTTATCGTCACATACGCAACGCCGAGGTCGCGGGTTCGACCCCCGCTAGGATCATACATTACCTACTTTCTAACGTGTTAAAGATTTAGCGCGTTAAAAAGTAAATGATTAGAGTTTTTTCAGTTCCACCATCGCCCGAAAATAAACGACACCTAATCCGTAAGAATGTTCTCGAAAATACGTATTCGAAAAAAATAAACATAACGTTCGAAACGGTCGAGAATCCGCGTCTTCAGTATAGGTTCGCCGAAGCTATAGACGAAGCAAAGGAAATATGTGCTAACGCATCGTCAGACGAGTGTTTTACCGCATGGGACGAAGTCGACGAACTCGAAGATTCGATGATGCGTGTAGGTTTAAATCTATTCCCAGACTATGATATGAGATACGGGTCACTGTTACGAAAAAACTTTAAACTTCGTTTCAATATTCGTAACGTCGAAGACCATCACGTTATACCGGTACAGTTTAGACACCACCCGTTATTTGATCGCGTAAAATACGATTTACAAGCGGGTGATAACATAATCATGATGCCACGTGAAATCGGTAACCTTCGCGAAAATAGGGTAACGCATAATGGTCCACACCCCAAGTATAATAAATTTGTAGGAACCGTTCTCGATTCAATGGTACACATAGAGAATCCCGAACCGGAGTTTAAACAGTTTGTTGACTTTTTAAAGACCGGGTGTCGGTTTCGTCCACAGGATATACCATGGTAGGTAATATTAGCTTAAAGAAAACATGCGTCATATATACGGGTAGCTACTGTCATATAGTGGTTAGTATCTTGGACTTTGAATCCAATCACCTAGGTTCAAATCCTAGCAGTAGCTTGTAACGATGCCGTGGCCGAGTGGTCTAAGGCGCTGGATTAAGGCTC
>Ga0066861_10000016_pt1 | contig 49745 bp, 24 predicted proteins | sample ETN02SmetaG_3_FD_66434 | JGI IMG/M metagenome (GOLD analysis project Ga0066861, IMG submission 66434) | Marine microbial and viral communities from oxygen minimum zone, Eastern Pacific Ocean - ETNP2014F10-02SV257 | ecosystem: Environmental > Aquatic > Marine > Oceanic ... | reverse complement strand
CAACCTGTGTTGAACTCATCATCAACGCCGCCAGGTCTTTGAGCGGTTGTACCTACTGGAGGTGTCATCGCCTTGGTTCCCATTGAACCACGAGTTACGAATCCCTTAACAGCGTATTCAGTTGGAACAGCGTTGTTAGAGTTACCTGCAAGTGTTGGGTCAGCAGAGAATTCACTAATAGATTCACCAATCTGACCACCGATAGCACCCAGTCTCAATTCTGTCAAACCAGACAGGTTGAAGGCGGAAGCATCCAATGTAGCACGACCAGTTAACTGGTCAACCGAGAAGAATTCACCAACTCGGAAGTTACCACCTTGGTCGGTTGATACGAAGAACACCTTACCAGGCCCGTATACGTTAGTCTCGTTACCCTGAATAACATTCGCCAAATCGACGTTTGGATAGTTAGTTTCAGTCTTGTTACCAGTACCAACTGCGAGGAAGTCATGTCCTGTTAGACGACACTGTGAGAACAGTGTTCTAATCTCAATTGTAGAACCGTAACCAACATTGTCGTTGTCTATGTTTCTAGTATCCCATGTACCGATTGTCTTCTCTGGCGAAACTGTCAGAGTAGCACGGTTATTAAATTGGGTAGCAATACCAGCGCCCGAGCCCGCGGCCCATCTGTAGTATGTACTTACACCCGTCACATTCGTGACTGTGTTAATGATGTAGAATCTTTCATCTGCACCATAGAGTGAGGTCTTAATTCCGATAGCGTCACCAACTAGGAGTGTTCCAGTAGTCTGGTCAACTTCCATAATTGTTCCCTTCTGTCCAGTTGTGGCAGAAGCGGCTGCTCCGACTGTAATTGAACCAACACCAGACGCTGCCTCAGCACCAGCACCGAACCAGATAACCTCACCGTCTACGAAACCAGTGGTTCCGATTCCAGCATTACCGTATCCTTTCTGATACTTGAAGTAAATCTTATCAGCAGTGATCTGATCATTTAACATCCATGCAGTTGCCTTAGATGTTGCACCGAACATAGTAGCACCAACTGAAACTGTTCCAGCCTTAGTAGCACCCTGAACGGTTACCATATCTCCGAAGAGTTTTGCAGTCCTTGGAACCTCATCAGTTGAGAATCCAGAAGAGATGACTCCGTAGTCACCGTAAGAGTTGTTACCACCAACAGCACGGATTCTTGATCCACCACCTGAGTAGTAACCCCACTTAGCGTAGTAACTGAAACAGGAAACAATCTCAGCAATTGCACTTCTGTCTAGAATATATCCAGCACCATCAGATGCAACGTGCGTGAAGGCATCGAACACCATTGATTTTGCACCTTCATCATGCACTCCACCATCAGCGAATACACCAACAGCACCACCACCGAATCTAGCAGGAACCTGTTCTGAAGCGTTGTCTGAGAACGCAGTACAGTCCTTAACGTATGGTGATTTGTCGTTAATTGGAGAATCTGGGTTGAATGAAACGAATACACCAGCAGCAGTTGTACCAATACCAGTTCTTAGGTTAGAATTGTCTAGTACAAATGGTGCGTTAGAATCATATGTAAATCCTTCCATGCCCTTCATGGAGATCGCCTGAATCGTTGTTGAGTCAGACATCTTGAACATGTGACTCCTGTTGTTAGGAGTTGTGGAATCATCAGATGTTCCTTCTTTAGGAAGAACCTGTGATCCTCTAAGTGCGTTACCTACGATAGCAGTGTAAGGAGGAACTGTAATTGGTAGTTGCTCATAGAACTGCGATGCAGATAGTTTCAAGATAGCAGGTGTCAAGTCAGTTACACTACCACCAGAGGTGTAAGCGTGATCCTGAGTAGAGATACCAACGTTAACCTTGAATTGATCGTTGTTAGGAACTTCAAGAACCTCGAAGTAAGACTTAGAAACTTTTCTTGGATACTTGGTTGTTGTTAGACCAACGAAGGCAGTACCACCAGATGCATAGTTGTAATCGGTAGTAGTAACACCAACGTTCAATACAACAGAGTTAGCATCAGGAACAGCCTGTACTAAGAACTGATATGAACCTTGTGTATGTACAGCAGGGAACTTACCTGTAATAGTTGTGTTGTCAGATGCAGCACCAACGTTAATTGTAATTGTGTTGGTTGTAGCGTTAGTAATATTCAACGCTGTTAGGTATGCAGGGTCAGGTGAACCGTCTCCAGCAACTTGACGAGGATATGCATGGTCGGTTGTGTATCCGTCCATAGAACAACGGAATGTTAAAGCATCCGTTGCAAGTCTGATTGAAGTACCAGCAGTAAGTGTATGAGCACCAATTGTAAGTGTCATATCACCAGTAACTTGGTTATATGTTGCAGCAGTTACATCGTGGTCAACTAGAGGTGATGAACCAACGTTAACTGTTATAGTGTTAGCAGTAGTACCAACAATACTTAACTGTTGTCCTGCAGCTGGGTCAGTTCCCGCTCTAGGATATGTCTTCTGAGAAGCATTACCGTTCATCGTACAGGTGAAGGTAAATGCGTTGTTCGCAATAGTAACCTTGTCAGAAGTTGATAAGGAGTGACCAGTAAGGGTCATCTCGAAGTTACCATTAACAGGGTTATATGTTGCACCAGATGGTGTTACAGAAGTTCCACCAACAATTGTTACACCGTTAGCAGCACAACTGTTGAATGTGTGAGCGTAGTTACCACCAGAGATCACGGCTCCTGATTGAGCACTTTGGAATTGGTGGGCAAATCTTGCAGAACCAGTGTAGGTAACATTCATGTTCCTGATTCTAACCGTAGCACCGATTCCTATTTCAGGAGCAGCACCAACACCAATAGCAGTTATGGTGCAAAGACCAACTGCCTTGTTGAATACCATACCCAGAACGTTGAATACGTTACCTCCAGATAGACACTCAAACTCAATATCTTTTAACTGAACGAACGTACCAGTGTTTAATAGTCCGTGTGAAGGAGCACTAACTGTCGCAACACCAGTTTGATAAGTGTAATCTACACCCGATACTGGAGTAACAGGACGAGCAGCCTCGCAAGCCTTCTTAATAGTCTTAAACGCCAAGTTAGGTGCAAGACCGTTGTTTGTGTCAACTCCATCCTCAGAGTCAACGTAGTAAATTCTTGTTTGGTTACCTACAATCTCGTATCCTGGCAATCCGTTTGCTTGAACTGCAAGAGCATAACCTGTAGAACCAATACCGATTCTTTGGTTACCAGAGTTGTATGTAAGAATATCACCCTTGGTGTTCATTGCAGCGGCAGAGTCACCAGATGCAAGTACTTCCCAGAACGTTCCGATTCCAGCAGTAGGAACTACGTTTGTGTGAGAATTACCAATGGAGATATATGAGTCAGACCCATATCTAGCAATATGGCCTGGATGATATGCAAAGGTTGTGGAGAAACCACCTTTGAAGTTAAATCCTTTGACGAGAAGATCCCATACTTCTTCACCATTATACTTTTGTGGAGCGTCTGAACCGACTCCAGCCTGAATAGGTGAAACGTTTGTTGTAACACCAATCTTATGACGGTAAATGTTACCACCATACTGAACCAAGTCACCTCGGTAATATACCGCCTCGGTGTATGTTGCAGCAGCACCAGCAAGACCATCTGATAAGATGCTCCATCTTGCGGATACGTCAGTCGCAACACCCAAGTTTTGTGGAGGGTTGTATCCAGCGAGTGATGTACTTAAAGCAACATAAGATGAACCGTTGTAGTTAACAACGTCACCTGATTGGTACTCTAGTCCAATGTCCCAAGTTCCTTCGTTCTTGAATCCTTTAACATATTCAGAAACCTTCGTACTGTCTATGAAAGTTCCTTCTGAAGTATGTGCAGTAGTAACACGATATACTACGTTACCGAAAGTAACTAGGTCATTGACCTTATAGTATGTCGCAGTTGTCCACTGACCTCTTTGTGCTAACCCCTCAATATGAAGGTCCCAATTTCCTGCGTCATTCGCATAGAAATTAGAGGTACTGGCAGTTGAAGTGTGATTCGTAATCGCCACGTAGGTGTTACCACCAAACTTAGCAATATCGTCGATCACATAGGCTTTGCTAGCAGCCCAGTCACCTGTCCAGTTGAATTTTACTCTTCCAAGTCTAAACTCAGCCATTGTTTCTCCTAGTTAATTATCTGAAAGGGGGGTTTTTTTATTTTGGTCCTACGGTGTTATAAGCGTAGTCAGGACCGTTGAACCTAATAACAAAATAACCGTCATCATCTATGTAATAGTATAAATTTCTGCGGTCAAAGCGGATCTGTTGGTATTTATCATTTGGATCATCTAGATATTTTTTCTCGGTAGCAATATCATTACGAATAACTGAGGTTTTACCGATACCTGCATCATAACAACCATAATCAATACCGTCACCGAATTCTGGAACCATTGTTCCGTCAGTACGATAGAATTCACCTATTTCTGTTCCTGCAGCACTAACTTTGGCGAAAGATAACATGTGATCAGCATCTCTCGATAAGGCATACACGAAAAAACCCGATGACTCGGACGGTTCAAAAGTACCCGAAATTGAATTACTTAAGGTTAGTGCCATTGTTAACTTGCCCTATTGTTGAAGATCTTCCAAAGAGTTCCATTCCAAATAAAAGTCACTGACGCACCCGAAACGTCCATAATAAACGGCGAATCCGCTCTAACTAAATGTCCATTCTCAAAATCATATGATGAAACAACATTTATTGGATTAATACTTAGGAAATTAGAAAAATCCTCAACCCATACCCAGTCACCAACCGCACGAGGGGTTGGGAGGGTTAAATTAAAACCGCCAGGACTGTTCTGGGAGTCCACTGTATATTTCTGGTTAGTACCAACAGTGAAGTTTCCACTAACAAACGTCCATCTTGCTTTTGCAAGTTCAAATCCACCAGGCGTCGAACCGTCGTGGACAACAGCCGTGTTCTTGTCTGTATCTACTGTTATCTCTGCTAGAGCTCCAGTAAAGTTAAAGTGTTCAGCTGTAGTACCTTTTCTAAATTGAACCTGCTTGGTCATGAGTCAGATGTCAAATAGTTATGCTTCTCATCTTATTTATACAACTGACTTTTCATTTAGATAATAACAACGAAGACCCTACCTTCCTCGAATACCAGATACTCGGTAGTAGAAAGACCATAAGGTTGAATTTTACCAATTCCAACGTAAGTTCCTTTACCGTAGGCCTCTTTGGAACTAGCAAGATTCTTGAAGTATCCTGTTCCGTAAACAGGAGCCCATGCTCTCTTCTCTGTGGAACCGCCCGAGATACTGTAAAGAACTGCGCTTCCAATACCAATTGAAGGTGTAAAATCGACAAATGGGTGAACAAGAGGAGTATTGGAGAATGTGAATGTTCCTGATGTGCCAGGATCTTTGTCGTCTCCATAGTATCCGTATGTCTGAATTTCTTTGGTATCTCCAGCACCAGAAAGTGTAGTAACTCCAGATGTTGTAGGAAGATATAACCAATGAAGCTTCGTGATTGCAGAAGCGCCCTTGAGATCGAAGAGTACTGTACCCTCTCCACCCTGACTGGTAAAGGTTGGGATTGCAGATCCAGACGCTGTAAATGTACCAACACCAACTTCTCTTGGAGTTGTTGCTGTTTCTGCAGTTCCAAAGAATGTTGAGAATCCACCACCAGTTTCTGCTGGAGTGAAGTCGATAAGTGGATGTGCAAGAGCGCCAGCGAATGTAAGAGAACCAGATGTAATAAAGTCTTGGTAAACTGCAATCTCTCTTGTTTGTGCCTCGCCAGCGATATCGACAAGAACGGAACTTGCAAATCCTCGATATGGAATTGCTTCTGAACCAGAACCAAATCCGAATAGAGTACCAGATCCAATTGCAGAAAGACTGACTCCAGTAACAGGTTCGACGCTGTTGCTGAGAGTAAGTGTTCCAGAACCAACAGGCTCGAATCTGCGTTGAGCCTTTCCTGTACCAGAGAGTGTAAGTGCCGTAGATGCTTGATACCAAGGAACTTCGTCTCTCGCAGTAAAGCTCTCCTCTGCAGTTCCATTGAATATGGATGTTCCAGCAGAAAGTTCTGCAGCTGCTTTGTTCTCTGAGGCTCCACCAATAGAATATAGAGATCCAGATCCAACTTCGGAGAATGTTGTTGCCTCGTCTGTTGCACCACCATTGAAAGTATATGTTCCAGTAGCATCTGTTTCGTAAATCTTGGTGATCTTCTCCAGAGTGTAGATGCCACCTTCCTGACGAATATCGATTCGACCAGATGTTCCTGCGCCTGGATCTTTGTCGTCTCCATAATAACCAAATACATTGATCTCCCGACTCTCGGCACCACCCGTAAAGTCGAACATGATCGACCCGAAACCGTATTCGGTTGCAGGTATAAAGCGTTCTTTTGCACCAAATTCGACCCCTTCGAGATCTCCTTTCTCGTCTGGGCCTCCAACACCGTTTCCAGCAGTACCAATACCAAGAATGTAGATAACACCGTGAGTACTGATAGGTGCGTTTGTTCTGGAGATCGAACGACCATCGAGCTTGATAACTTCTCTTGTATGACCGTTGAATCCATCGAGAAGTGATTGACCGCCTGGATACTTGGGAACAAATACGGCAGTTGTAATACCAGTAATTCTGTCTGTACCACCACCTGGCTGGAGAGTAAATCCAGTTTCGATACCGATGTTTCTGTCGATACCATAATGAGGTGTAAAGTCGATCTGTGGGTGAACCAGTTCCCCAGATAGACGTTGAACTGCCTTTGTAGACTGAGTAGCGTATGAAAGATTGAGGGTGTATCCACCACCAACGATGTGTAGGTATGTTCCTTCTGGAGGATCTCCACTCCATTTCTCTGTCGCAGTACCAGTAGCGGTAACAATACCACTTGCAGGTGGGAAGATGACTCTTCTGTAAGTGGTAAACCCAACTGCCTGAGTCTGAGTAAGAGCAATACTTCCAGTACCAACAAAATCCTTGGTAACGCTCTCGATGAGAGTACCAGAGGTATCGTAGAGAACTGTATTGTCTGGAGTCTGAGCAACGAACCTCTCTGGAGAAGTAGTACCAACGAAGTCGAATAGACTGGTTGTACTGCTTGCAACCGCAACTCTCTCGTCTCCAGAACCCTGAACAATAAGTGTACCAGAACCATTCCATTTCGGAATCCACATGGTCTTGGCACGTGGTTGTGGTTGTGGAACAAGAACAGATCCGAATGGGAATCTGGATACAACTGGAGTGGATTCGTTGACCCAACCATAATCGTTGTATCCGTTGTTGATATCCTGTTGAACGAATCCAGTATTGGATGGATATAACTCTTGATCGTATGGAGGTCCACCAGCAGAACTAATACCAAGTACACCCCAGTTCTGAGATACAACTGTATCAGCAAAGTTAATATCGTACTGATCTGTCTTATCAAAGGATGGTAGGATAGTATTACCACCAGATCCTTGATCGTATGTTAGGCCTCCATTAGAGAAGGTGATATCTTGATCGTAGGTATCGCCTTCATCGTCAAATGTCTCAGTACCAGAAGCAGTACCAAGATTGTTAAGTCCAAATCCGTAACTGACATCGGAATCGAGAATACCCCAGTTCTCATCTTCTTCACCATAGAATATGGAAGACTCATTGTAAGCGTCAGTATTAGTAACCTTAAGGGCACTACCACGAACATTAATGTCTCCACCGAACGCATCCTCTGGAGTATCAACAATTCGTGCGTATGTCTGACCAGGCTCTCTACCCTGACTGAGGGTAATCTCAACTGTATTATCAATGTGAGGACTGAAGGTTTGACCAGCAGTACCACCAAGATAGGAGTAATCTCCCTGTAAGTATGCCTTAGTAGTGGACTCTGCAGATCCACCCATTGCGAAGAGACTACCACTACCTTCAGGAATCCAAGGAGTGATAGATTCATTACCAGTACTACCAAAGGTAAACTTACCTTCTTCACCGAATACAGTGTGTTGTGGAGCCTGTGATAACCAGAGTTCTCCAGAGAAGAATAGACCAGCATTGTGTGTAGCAATACCAGATTTTCCAGAAGACTCGTATGCAATCGCAGCAGCAACATCTGGATCCTCTGAAAGTAGGAATGTGGCAATTCCTGTAGTTCCAAGAGTCTGTATGGATAGTGCGGTATCTCCCTCGGAGAAGGAATCCAGACTTGGATAATGTTCTCCTCCAAGTTGCATCCAGTTGAATTCTGGAAGTAAGAATCCCCAGTTCTCTGCTTCCTTCGGAATGGTTTCGTCGTTTGTGACAATTGGGCCCCAACTTTCCGATGGTTGAGTTGGAGTTTCGATACACAGACCCCAATCGATTTCCTCTGTCTTGAGGTTCCCCAGAGGAGAGAACCAAGAAGGAGTGAACACAGGTACAAACTGTGTCATTCCTCCAGTAATATCGAAGAGGTTTATATTGCCGTCTGCCTTCGCAGTAGCAACCTTGGTTGCCCCGCCACTAACATCGAAGAGTACTGTACCTGACTTATCACCACTACCCGTAACAATAGCAATACCAGATACAGATCCAGTAAGTCTGACAGTAATTTTACTATCTGGTGTTTGTGCAACAATAGATTCTGCACCTGTACCAGAAGTATCAAATAGTACAGTACTTTCTGGAGTCTGAGGAACGAATCTTTCGTCAGCAGATCCACTAATTGTTGCCTTACCTTCAAGTCCGAAGAAGGTACTTTGTGGAGCCTGACTGAACCAGTTGGTTCCTGTAAATGTCCAACCAGTACCAGAACCAGTAACAACTGGTGTCTGAGCAATATCGGTTGCTTCAGCAAGTTTGAATATACTACCAGAACCAGCATAATGGAATGGTCTGGATTCTCCAGCACTAATTCCGTAAGCCTGATACTCATGTAGAGATATCTGACCACCAAATTTCCTTGGTATAATTCCACGGTCTTCCGAGGAAGTTACATTATCAATTATATTTCCGTAATCTGCGTAGTCTAATGCGTCAGCATCAGCAAACGATCTTTCCTTACCGAGAGGATCAATGATCGTCTCGTCAAATGTTATTAGTTTATCATCGAAGGATGAACCTTCTCTTATGACTAATACACCATTATTCTCTATGTCCCACTTATCATCTGGGTCACGAGCATAATCGTATATTACTCTTTCGTTCTTATATTGTCTTCCGTAACCGCCCTTAATCTTGGCAGCGTTCTTAATTACTGGGTTATATGCGTCTTGGTATGGAGTTGAAGTAGTTCCAGATACAGTAAGTGTACCTGATCCATTCCAAGGATATACTTGATCTAGTTCGGTAGCAGATAGCCCTGACTTGGCAATCGCACCAGAACCATTATAATTTGTTCTACTATATGACTCGTTAGCTACACCAGTGGTGGTGAAGATGACTGGCCCAGCCGCTCCGAGATCTGGTATAACCAGTCTTTCGAGACCTGAACCGATTTCATGTATAGTACCTGAACCAACCCAAATTCTAACAGGACTGGTTAGTGCCGCAGCACCTACGTCGTATAATACTGTGTTGTCTGATGGGAATATAACCTGAGATCTGGATCTACCGAATTCATCTCTTCCATCTACTACCCTTATTGGTCCGAATGGAACAATATCATCAGCGTATATTAATCTTCCCCAATCATCTAAATTAAAATAATTTGCGTCTCTTTCAATTATCGCAGTTTGATTTATATCGCCATAGTCAATATTCTCCGTTGACGCAACGGTGACATCTCCACCATTAAACGTAACGAATTCATCTATCTTCGTATTGTCATATACGAATACGGTCAAAAACTACCCCCGATAATTAAAAAGGGGTCTACTTTGATATAAAGTAAACCCCACATATTGATATTTAGCGTTTCTATTAATCGAGTGCGACGTTCAGAGTAATCTTAATCTGGTCACCGTTGTTCTGAATGTTGTAAGGACCGTTTGTGAACCTTTCAGCGTACATTATACTGGAGTATAGTGTAGCAGTGTTCAGACCGAGTACACCGTTCGATGTAGCAGTTAGAGATGGAGTTGTTACAAACTCATCTGCGTTAGGTACATTGAAGACTGTGTAAACACTAGACTCAAGAGTCGTGTTACCAGCACCAGCAGAAACATAAAGGATGTCTCCAGCCTTAAGTCCGTGGTTAGCAACAGCAATCTTACCGAAACTGAATGTAACAGATGGGTCAGTAGCGACCTGAATGTTATCAACCAGTGCCTGATCGAGGTAGATCGTTCTCAGGCTTCGGTCAATTCCTATGACTCGTGTTCCAGTTGCAATACCAGCGTTACCAGCAACATATTGTCCAAGAGTTAGATCATCGATACTAACCTGTGGGTCAATTGTGAGGTAAGAGTTTCCAACAATACCGATACATGGGTCAGTATTATTACCCTTGGTGACAGTAGTTCCGATACCAACACTAGAACCATGTACAACACCCTGTACTGCGACAGGCATGTTATTTGCACGAGTAACATAGTAACCGTAAATGTTACCAGCAGGCCCTGTGAAAGTAAATGTTTGTTCTGGGTATGTAGCAGTTGTACCACTACCAACGTTCTTAATAACCCATCTTGATCCGTTCAGTAGAATTCCATACTGCTGGTTATAATCTTGGTCTCCTCTGTTGTTCACACAGACGGGATACCCAGTATTTGCAGTAGTACCGTAACCATTAACGTTTCCGTCAATATATGGTTCAAAGTACGCTGTTGCGGATGGAACATCTGCCTCAGCAGGGGTTGTATTACTTGTAAAAAGTTTCAGTACAAGGTTACGTGGTGAGTTATCCTGTATATCTGCGACAAAGTTATTTTGGGCAATAAGATAACGCAGCGACTCAATTTCACCAATATTAGGAACGAGTAATGCCATTGAAAACTACCTCTGAAGGGTTAGAACGTTAAGAACTATACTTATTTATAATTTTAATTTTAGAGAGATTAGTAAACGCCTTATGGTGTTCACGCTAATTACACTAAAATTGAGAATATCACCAGCCACTATTGTGGTCGTCCAATTATTTAGGACATCATCAAAGTATTTATCCGAATTTGTAAGTTGCACTCTTTGAGCAGCGGTTATACTATTAAAACTAGGATAATCTGCATAAGTGCATTTTGATATATCGAAGACGATATCACCAGTCTGATCTGATAAAACTCTAATGTTTTCGATCTTTCCAGTAACATCTATAACCAATTTACCTTTATCTCCTGGCTGCATGGGAAGACTTCCACTATCAATTACATAATTGACAGTTCTAGTAAGATCTGCAGCTGCAGCAAGAGCAATAACTACTACGTCATCTGATCCAGTTGGAGCAGTTGTAAATACAATCTTATCACCAGAAATATTATAATCATTTGCTGGATCTAAGAAAAGACCGTTTTTAGTTACGATAAGTTGTTGGTTATTGTTGGGAGTATATGGAACTCCCTGATCGTTTAAAGAAAATGTAACCTCTGCACCATCTTGTGCAGGAGTTTTACCTAATACAATATTACCATATTGGATAGACTTCGAGGGAATCTCGTAATCTACCCCGACATTATAACTGCCAGGATCGTTAAGGGTTACTAGATAATCTGCCATTATGTTACGCCTGGGATTACTAGAACATTTCCTTGTATTGGTCTAGTTTTATACGCATTAGGCGATGTTAAAACTAAATCATACACATATCTTCCACCTTCTATGGCGGTAGTAATTGTACTAGCCATAGCCACTTTTATCTGACCATTAACCCTATTGGGAAAAGTTACGATAAAGGGATTATATTTTGTGGCAGAAGGATGCTTTCTAATTTTAGCTTCTCCAGTATAACCAGTTAAATTTAAAGCAGACGAATTCTCGTTTTTAACCGTGAATGTTGCCTCAAAATCTACACCCTGATCGAGAACTAAATTTATGTTCCTTGCTGTCATCTTTCAAAAAGGAGGATTTTAGTTATTTATCACAACTTGGTCAAAACCTGTTTCAAGAGGTCTTTGACTTCATTAATTTCATTCTTTAAATTATCAATATCTTTCTTCTGAGTTTCTAAGTCAGAGATCTCACTCAGTCTCTTATTTTTAAGATCTAAGTATGCATGATACTCAGAATCAGAACAATTTACAATAGCCCCTGAGTCCTGATCCCTATAAAGGGATGAACTATTTTCAACTTTAATTTTATCCATCAAATAGATGCAATAGCTCTTAGGTCACGAATCTTAGGAACATGTGCGAAGTTAGTTCCACTCATAACAATCTTAATCTGGAATCCATTGAACTGTGGTAGATTCTTAGCATTAAATTCGTATTCTTTGTAATCCGTATTAGTTGCAGAAGAAAGAATCCTTCTATCAGGTTTTCCATTGTTCTTAGCAACATCTATAGGATTACCATTAGAATCTAAGTTATCGAAGCCAGGGAACAGTTCAAATAACTGATACTGTGGCGGAGCATCTATTCTGAATATCCTGTACAGAACTCGGATATCATTGGTAGCATGTCGATATGCATCAAACATAACCTTCAATCCATCTGCAGATTTCTCAAGATTAACAACCTTAGAGAGGTAAATTGCAGCACTAGGATCTTGGTTTAAAGAATTAACTCTACGATCAGCTGCATAATCAGTAACCTTAGAGTTGATTCTATCCATGATAGTAATCATATTAACTCTATCCAAGTCAATCATTGGACTTACTTTAGAGTCCTCAGTACTTAATAATGTCTGTAGATTGAATGATTTTCTTCCTTCATAATCAGTTAACTTATCCAATTCATTTTGCTTGGAAGCAATAATTCTTGGAGAACTTAGAAGGTTGTTGTTATTTAATGATACCGATTCAAATCCTTGATCAACAAATGCAGTAGCAGTTCCATCTGGACTATTGCCACTAAATGTTCTTATCTTTGCACTGATGTCAGTTCCATCAGGAAGAAGTGTTGCAACATTAGGTCTCACAATATTGAACGGAATGTTTTGTGTTGCCATTGGACCATAAGGAACACCAACCTGAACATATTGCTGATTGTAACTACCACCAGACTTAGTTTCATTAAAGAATAGTTCTGGGAATCCACTTGCATTTCCAGTTGATCTATCCAATCCACCACTAGATATACCAACCTTAATCCAGTAATTATCAATATCAATTGGATACTTAGCGAGATTAGTTTCTGAGAACTTATGAGTTCTATTAATCCTTCTCAGAGAAACACCATTTAATTCATATTTGAAGATCTGGTCATTAACATTGTAATCTCCAGCCTTTGTATCATCAACTGCTCTAGTAATATTATTAATTGTCGATGTTGTGGTTGTTACTCCAGTATACTTAACAATCTCATTACCAATCTTAACATAGCCTGGGTTAGAACTACTTACTGGTACATTCTCGAATGAAGTAAAGATTCCAACAGCAGTCACAGTCACATCTTCCGTACTAGAAGAATCAACAGTAGATGTTAGTTTTTCTGGTTTAACATCAGCTTCCACTCCAGAAAGTGTTACTAGATCTTTCTCAGAGTACATACCATGATTTTGGTGTCTGACTCTGAAGTGCAATCCATCCGTAACATTGTTTAGATATGCAATAGAACCACCATTAACTACACTAGTTCCACTACCACCAACATAAACAACAGCAGATGATGAATCAACTTTAGGTTTACCTTGAATGTTATCAAGAACTAAGGTATTAAATGCACTAATAATACCAACGTTATTTGGAATTGATAGACGTAAATCCTTACCAAATCCACCAGTATTAGTTGCACTAACAGTTAGAACATCACCAGCAGAGTATCCTGTTCCACCTATAGCAACTGTTGCAGCAACAGCAACTCTGTTATTAACGTGAAGATTAACTGTAGCACCAGTCCCTCTACCATATTCAGATATTAAAGGAACTCCAGAGTAAACAACAGATGTAGCAGCAAATCCACTACCAGCATTTGTTACTGTTAGAGAACTATTAATACCAATGGCACCAAGAACACTATTCAAGTTTGCCTTGAAGTTTGGATTATTCTGTTGGTAAATTGTTGTACCTTCAGCAAGTCCTGTCTTTTCTGCAGATGAAAGACTCTTTCCAAGTCCAACAACGGCAGTATAAGAAAGAAGATCTAATGGGTTTGGAGCAAGAGATACAATCTGTCTGTTTCCAATATCTAGATCTGGGTTATAGAAGTTAACTCTACCTTCTTCAGAAGTAAAGTCTGCCCTGTATAAATTGAACTTAAGGTCTTCTAACTGACTTGGATCCCATGTAGCACCGTTCTGTGACTTGAATAGTGAACCAAGTAGTGGCTGAGATGATACAATTATCTTCTCAGAATCTGCAGAGTTAACTGTTGTTACATCTTCTTCACCCATTCTGGAAATAAAGACATAGTATTCATTGGATGCAGATAGAAGAACTAAACAATATTCACCACCACCCTCACAATAAACAGGAGAAGGGAAGGTAAATGTTGTTGCCTTTGAACCATCTTCAGATAGAACAACTTCATCGGGGTCAAGAATACACTCACCGAAAGGTAAGATTTCCTGAGTAGGTAAACCAGTTTGTAGTGTTCTTACTTGAAGTGTAACAGGTAATTGGTTTGTATCTTTTGCTCGGAAGTAAACATCACATTTAGTAAGGAATACTCCATTGATGTCTGGTATTTCAAATGATTGTGCAAGAGGGTCAACCCATCTTGTCTGAGTAGTAGATCTGTTAGAGAATGTAGTTCCTACAGTTAATCTCTTACTTGTATCTGAAAGAGTCCTATCTTCAGATGAAGGAATTCTTTGAACATCCGCATTTCTCATCCTCAATGTAGAGGCTTCTACAGTTTGTAGTGTACCAGATGAAGTAAAGTTCGCTTCACCAGAACTATCTGTAAATCCAGAGATAGTAGCATTAACAGCACTAGTAGATAGAGTAAATGTCTTAGTACCAGTGTTGAATGTAGGAGCAGAAGGAACCGTTGGGTCGGGTAAGAATAGAGATCCAATAAGTGTTCCTGACTTATCAGTAATAAGTCTAATTGCAGATACAGTAGCAATAGCACCACTAGATTGCCCAACTAGTTTCATACCAGTGGTTATGTACCCATAGAATCCAGATGCAGACTGAAGTTCTAGAGATGCAGTATCAACGTTCAATAATGAAGTTGTTGATGAATATGTGGAAGAAATACTTGAAGCTGGTTCATATGGGTTCTGTTTATAAACCTGATCTGGATTATTGTATGGACCATACTTATGATTCTGATTTGCTAACCTGAATCTAATTGCATCAGTATTTGAATTTGGACGACTTCCTTCTACAACTTCACCAGCACCAAATGTACCACTAACCATTGTAATTTCTACAAGTTTAGGTACGACATACTTCTGCATGTCAATGTTATCAAAGAATGGATAAAGTCTTGTATTAGGCTTAAGTCTCCTAGTAACAAACTCAATATTCCTTGATCGCATTGTAGCGATAACTTCAGTATTAACTACCTTATCACCGAGACTTGTAGTATCGAATCTTTCTCCAACTCTAAACTGAATACCTTGTCTAGTTTGGTTAGTTGTAGTTGTAGTTGTTTGCTCTTTGAAATCAGTCTTAGCATCTTGATAATTCTTTGTTGTAGTAACAGGAATACCCTTTCCGCAAACATACTTACCACGTACTGTTGATGTACCTGTAAGAGTTGTTTTTGTTTGACTGTATAGTGATGGGCCCATTGTGGAACTTTGCCCAGTCCAAGTGGTTTCCCATGATCCCCAATCAACAGGTGAGAGTCCAGTGTTACTATCTGCACCAGTCATTCCCATTGAGGAGTTATAACTACCCTCAATGTCATATGTTGCAGAAGTTCTTCTTGTTTCAATCCATGTGTCTGTGCCAGGATTAAGTTCAACTTGTCCAATCCAGTTGACAACAGCAAATGGGTTTACGTTCTCAATTCTTGTTGCAAATTTGTTCTCAAGATAAACAGTATCGTTGTAGTTTAGACATACAACATCACCTATTCTCTTGACATTATTATCACCTAAATCTTGTGCAAATCTATAGTCTGCAGATGGATTTGAAGATGTTGCAGCACCAACAATAGCTTCAGATCCTAGTAATAGGTCAATAGAAGTTGTATAGTGTTGTGGTCTCAATCTTCCATCAACAGGATCGATAGAAGCCTTATATTGACTATTAGTTACATCACCAGAACTTACTGACTTAAAGTTATCTACAAAGAATCCAGACTTAAATCTGTCAAGATTGGTTTGTGGATCTTTAAGATTCATTCCACTAGTTTCCACTTCTAGAAGTGAAAGTGAAGTATAATATTCTACATTCTTCAACCTATTCTCAATCTGGTTGATATCCTTCATCCTATATCTCTTATGCTTCGCAAAAGTCATATTGACTTCTCTAGTATCATAAAGATATGGAGGAAGATGAATTGTAGCAACTTCTAATGCATTATCAAGAGTATTTGGTAGTTTTGGCCAATCTGATGGAACACCTTGAGATAAAGTAAACTGTCCTTCTTTACTCAAGAATAGTTTATCAATTCTACCAAGATAATAGTTATATGAAAGATTAAATGACTTGTCCTTCGCTAAAACATGTGAAGAAGATGATGTGCCTGGAAGGAATTGTCTTGCTTCAAATTCCCAAGGAGATCTGCCAGGAACCGTTGTAGTAACTCTTGGTCTTAGGTCAATAATATCTGAACCGTATCTTCCACCAACAAGAGGTAGAGAATCCTTATATAAATCAGAATCATAACTGTTAACAGTTACAAAATCGCCAGGGTCAGATCCATCAATTACAAAGTTATTATAGACAATAGTTAGTTTCCTAGTAGGAGCTTCTGTTCCCTCCTTTCTTTGAAGAGCAGAGAAATCAACATAATCCAATCTTTGGCCAGGATCGAACTGATAGTTATTTCTAATATCTCTATCGCCAGGAATGAATGTTTGAACTGTTCCTTGAACATTAGTCTCTTCAAATAGAACCTCTTCACCCACTTCAAATGAATTCTCATTCTGATAAACGAAACTTACCTCATCAGATCCATTTGTAGTTACAAATACAGCAGATGCACCAGAAGTCTTTCCAACTATAGTTTCACCCTGTATTGCATTTAAAATATTAGAGTTTAAACTAGTTAATTGTAGGATAGGAAATTGGGGATCGGAAGTAGTTGAAGATTCTAATACTGCAAGAACATAAGCAACATCACACACACCAAGAGATATCCTACTATCTTGAACTCTATTACCATATGTTGTGTCATAAGTAAGTCCATCATCATTTTTCAATAATCCAGTACCAGACTGGGTGTTGTTTGATTTACTAATTGTATATGTTGTCGCCCTTTTGAATACTTTAGTTTTTGGTTTTACATTTACCTTCTTCCAAGTAACTGTCAATACTGCAGCACCTGAAGCACTATCCAATCCAGATAGTGTAATTGTTCTACCACTAACTGTAAGTTTCTGATTAGTTAGACTCTCTACCTTACCAGTAGTCTTATATGTTACGTTGTAATCTTCTTCATCAAATGGTTCTAAAGTTAGATCAGCATCAGTTTCTAAAGTTCCACTGTAGGCATTACTTGCAACTGTGATGTTGTATGATTTCTTGAATACAATATTAGCACCATTCAGATCAACAGAAGCAACATTATTGTAAGTTAAATCACTGAATAAGAATGCCTTATTATTATTCTTTACTTCCAAAGTAACTTTATACAGATCGTTAACTGATATATCAGCTGCTGGAAGATCCCCAGAACAGACATTTTCAACGTCTACAGTAGCTTCAAGACTTATTGCTATTGGAGTTACGCCAGTGACAGCACTGTAAGTTGGTACAGAGTTACCAGAAATACTATAACTGATAATATCTCCAGTTTTAATACCAGAATTGACAAAGTTAGCACTTGGAGAAGTTATAGTTGATGCAGCACCAGATTTAGCACTGACTGTATATTGAGTAGATTGTGGAGCAAGTAAATGACCAAGATTTAAGATAGGATCTGCACTAAACTTATAATTAGTTGGATCATTTCCTACTAACTGTTTAACATCTTCCATTCCATAATCTTCTACTTCAGTAATACTTCTAGAAGCAGATTTACCATTAATATAAATCTCTTCACCCTTTTGGAATGTACCAGAAACCTGATAGAGAGTTATCTGTGTGGAATTATTAGCAGAGGTATATGCATACCCAACTGCATTACTATTCTGTCCCTCAACGTATGCTGGAAGGTTTACATATGTTCCAGTGTTTAATTGGAGGTATGTGAATGTTTGAATATCATAGAGAGATGATTCAAACATTGTAGAAGAATCGGCATAACCAACATTCTTCAACTTCATGTCATATACTCTAGCAACACCAACTTGGGTTCCATTTGCAGTACCAACAGTCGATGTTCTCTTATTGTAGAGTTTTACATAAGAATCTGTACTGATTCCAATGGGAGGAGAACCATAAACGTTATTAAGTTCTACCTGTCTACCAACACTAAATGGAAGAGATTCATTCTCAATCCTCTTTGTTGTTCTTGGTTTAGGAACATCAACAGTTGTAGTATTAAGAGTTTCTATTTCATAACCACGAACATATGCCTTTCCTGGCCCAATCGACAGACACATAAAGTCGTCTGAAGGATTGTTTCCTTGTTGTGTTAATTGAGTTGAGTAATATGCACCATCGTTTCCAATCCTATTGTTTAACTGTTCTTTAGAGACAATTGGAAATGGTTTGATATAATAATGACCAGATTCATCATAAGTTCTTCTTGCTAACTCATCTTTAATTAAATTATAGTTATCTGTTCCTGCCTTAATGAATTTCTGTAGAACACCGTCTACAACTCTCATTAATTCAATGAAGTTCTCATCATTTAAGTCTGTTAATGACTTCTTGATTAAAGTGGTAGAAATCTTAAGTCTGTCGGCACCAGGCGCAGCAAAGTTAGAGAATCCCCTTGCATTATCGTAAAGATCCTCATCACTTGAAGATGCAGTTACCAATTCTTCTTTAATCAATAAACCAACTCTATATGATGGTTTATTGGTATATTGATCCAAAATAACTGTAGAATCGTCAACAGTTACAAAGAATCCTCTTATGAAATATACACCATTGGCAATTTTTGCTGCGGAACCAGTTGCGGTTGCAGTAGAAATAATGGATGTAGCAAAACTAGCACCAGATCTAATACTGGAAAGAGAATAGTTCATATCCTCTTCTAAAAGAAGATTTTCACCATCTGCAAAAGTCTTTCTAGAGAAATCCGTATCACTAGAACTTTGATATTTAACGTAAAGAGTATATGCTCCTTTTGTCGATGTCCTATTGTCAATATACTTTTCTACTTTAGCGGTTACACCACTAGTTTCGCCTTTAATCTTTTTACCTACCAAATTCTCCAAATATAGAGAAACTGGAATACCTAAATGACTGTCATCGATCTGAACACAAGTGTACTCAGGATCATAAGCAATCTGGCCAGGGATAACAACAGATCCCTCTTTAAAGAAATGCTTACCAAACTTTTCTACCTGATTCTGCAGTATGGACTGCAAGGTAGTAAGTTCCCTAGACTGGACAGGTAAACCTGGCTTGAATAGTACCCTCTGATAATTCTTTAGATCATTAAAGTCATCAAAATAAGGAGATGAGTTTAAGTTGGTATTTTGTGGCATTTTTCTTTAAAACTCCAGTACTATCTTGATGTCTTCCTTCTGCGATGCAGAACGAGGAATAGCGGTTCTGTTATCAATATAGATGATTTCACCTGACTTAGTATTAAACTCAGCCGAAGATATACCAGAACTGAAACTCATTCCAAGTTGGTACGTCTTATTATTTATTGAGGTACTAACACCATTGTAGGCAGTATCAACAGAGAGAAGTGAACCCGTAACTGAAGATCCATTAATAGTTACTCCATATCCTGCATTAGGTGTTGATGTAAATGGAACGATCTTATATCCAGTTGCACTAGAAGCAAGACCCATTGGTTGATAGTATTTCAACACTCCAGTTACTTTATCCCAAGATGCCACATATCCAATTGCAGTTGATCCAACACCAACCGTCTGGGTAATTTCAGAGTCTACAGCATATGTTGTTGCTGTAGTAATACCACCAAGTTTCAAAGCTTTTAATCCACTGACCATTGCGGTGTCTAGTAATTCTGTACTACTACCGTATACAGTGGGATTTTTTATTAGTCCAACCCTAGCGAAATCATTACCTTCAATGATGTCTGGGTTAGTTTCTAAAGTTTCAAATCTAGAATAGAGTAGAGCTCTATATGCTCCCAATTCTCTATAGATGTCATATCCATGACCACCTTTAGGTGGAATGATGACATTGAAGTTGGAGATAGATGTTGTTCCTATACCAGTATTGGTTAGGTTTGCAAGAACACCACCACTCTCACTGCCAGGCGCGCCAGGGAAGAATTGAATAGATCCATGAGTATATCCAGTACCTCCATCGGTTACAAATACCTCTGAGACCTTTCCGAATGAATCGACAGTAATGGTTGCCTTTCCTCCAGTACCATCTCCCAAAATAGGAACATTAGCAAATGATGTAGAGATAGGCTGATAGTTTGATCCTCTATCATTAACAACAACGACTTCTATCTTTCCGTCTATAGCATTAGCCTTTGTTGCAACAGTCTCGCCCTGTTTACCCCAGTTTTCGGGCACAGGTATGTATTCAATAGAGTCAAATTTAACGATTTCGGATGGTTTAATCGTATAAAGGTATTTCCAAACATAACCATCGCCACTAGTACCAGCTGCTCTTGGCTCAAGGTCAACAAATGTGGGTTGGTCATACGAAGGCCTTCCCTTTGGATTTTCTGGGTCGGATCCATTTTGCAGACAAATGTAAACTTTCAAGTCTTCATTGACTATGTAGTAATTTGCCTCGTACAAACTCCCCTGACTAGTAATAGGTGTGAGATTGTAGATATTGTAGTCATGCCTGTACATCTCGTAAGTTGTACCAGCAACCCAACTAACCTTTCTGACAAGTCTGCGAACATCCTTATCAGTAACTTTCTTCATCGCAATAATGGATTCTTTAATTCCATATTCTTCCTCAAACCCATCTAAAGGTGAGGGAGTATCAGTTGCCCACGTAGCAGTACCACCCGCTTTAGGTTCAATGGAATTGGGTAATCCCATGAAAGCATAATACTTATTAACAGTAGATCCGACCCCGACAAAACTTTGCACGAAAGTCTCGGCGTTCAGAATCCTGAATTGTTCGGATATAATTGCAGGCATTTTAAAAAACTAGTCCTTTGGTTTATTTAGTGTGGTTAAGTTAGTGGTTTTAATCTGGAAACTACAGCAGCAGTAGATAATCCTACATTACCATTGTTTGTATTGACGAAAAATTCTTTTGGATTTCCTGAACCACGATTCTGATATCCGTAGATTTGACCCCAACTATATTTACCCCAGAAGGTATCAGTAGTTGCAGTTGTACCAACTCCTACCTGAATATGGTTGTTTCCATAAGGTGTTGGGCCTGGTTGGAAAGCACAAGTGACAGTTACGATTCCAGAAACAGCATCTCCATTTGTAACTTCTTCTACTCTGAACACTCCACCAAGATAATCACCAGCAGTAACCATACCAACAGGTTCATTTGCACCACTAGAAGTTGTAATACCAGTTAGTGCATGTCCAACAACTAGAGAACTATCATAAATTGTGAAATAATCACCTTTCTCAAGTCCAGAGTACTCAACACCAAGAGCGTTTAGTGATGAATAACCATAACCCAAATTAGTATTATCATTATATTGTGATTTTAGAGTAAATGCTAATCTAGGCAGAACACCAGCGGAACCTGGCAACCATGTATTTATTCCTACAATGTCACCAAAATCACCCTTGGCATTAACTGAATAAACTTTCTCCTGTTTCGCCTTATCAGTTTCGATAATAACTGGAGGAGAACTACCAACTTGATAACCAAATCCACCATCTGTTACTGTAAGTGCAGTTAATACACCAGCGGTAACAGAAGAAGTTGCAACTGCCCTGTTAACAACTGGATCTGCATAGAATTGTGTTGTTCCTGTTCCAACTGCGAGAATTCTACTACTTGCAAAATCACCAAATGGAGTATTAACAATATCTCTAATCTCATTAGTATGATTTACTTCTCTCTTATTCCAGTTTGCAAGATCGAATGAATAGTACATGTCACCAACAGTACTGATTCCAATATAAATTCCATCAATAAACTTGAGTGTCTTAAAGTCAAATGTAGCGGGGTGAACTGTTCCTGCAGGTAACTGTTGACTCCAAGGTTGCCAGTAATTCTTATTGGTAGAAATACCAATAGTACCATTATCACCAACACAGATGAATCTATTTCCATCATAGATGATATCATTCAAATCATATGCAGTATTACTGATCTTATCTCCCCATCCAGTTCCGTCATTAGATGCAATAACTACACCACCATTTCCAACTGCGACAAATTCCGATTGACCATAACATACAGAGTTTAATTGTTGTAAAGTTCCTGAATACTGACTAAATGCCTCTGCGGTTGTAAGACCAACAGCAGTAAAGATAGATCCAGCAGCACCAACAGCAACCCATGTATTTCTAGTTCCTTCCCAAAGAACATCTTGGAAATTACCTGCATAGGTACTATCAAATTTACCTGTTTGGTTGATGGCAGGAATTGTCCTTTCTTCTTTAAGATCTAGAGCAGACCAAGTACCAATACTGTTACCAATTGCAACTGCTCTTGCCATAGATGCATAATCACCTACAGCCATAACATTCAGACTACCTTGATTGGCATAACTGAATCCCATACCAACACCATTAAAGGTGATAGTTCCACCAAATCCAATCTGTCCTCTTTCCCAGAATGTTCCACTCTTAGTATTGATATAGTAACTACTTGATCCAACAGCAACAATTGGTGCTTGTTGAGTTATAGCCTTAAATTCAACTGCCTGAGTAACACCACTAATTCCATCAAATTTCCAATTCTTAATAGGATCTTTACGAGTAATTAACGCACTTGAAATGGCGACATTAGGACTTGCAAGATTACTGTATCCAGTTCCACCATAACTGATAGCCAAAGAGGATATACTAGATGAGGTAGAAACAATAGAGGTTACAATACCTGGCTCAACATCACCATCGTCAAAGATTTGTATATTTCTTTCAGCTTGAAGTAGTTTATCAATATTTGTGAATACTGGGAAAGCATTACTTACATGAATTCTATCATCTAAATTTCCAACAGCTTTAATAATTCTTGTAGTAGGAAGAACTTTACTCTTCAAACTAGGTCTTGATTTTGGTATCAATACACCAGAAAGAATCTGATCCTGTCTTTGTTTAATCCAAGCTAGTGGTCTCTCAGCATCCTGAGCAGTATTAATTCCAATACTGTCATATGTGAATGTTTCTAAGAGGTCAGAAGCAACTATTCTCTTAGTAGTTCTTTGGAACTGATCAATATCAAGTAGATCTAATTTATTCTCTTTAATCTGTACAACATCACCAGACTTAACTGATTGTACTGGATCAATTGTTTCAACGTCTCTCTTAGATCCTCTGAAGTAAAATACAGAACACTTAGAGTTTGGTTTTGGTGCCTCAGTGAAGATAACTCTACTACCCTTAAATGTGTAAGAAGATTGTGGAGTCTGTAGAATATCATTAATGTAAATGAAGATATTATTAGTAATATCCATATCACTACCAGGCAGAGTCTTAAGACTCAAAATCTCTGTTTCACCAGCAGTTGTTACTGATAAAGTAAACTTCTTACGTTGTCCATTAAAGTATGAAGAAATATCATCAAATAAGATGAACTGGCCAGGATAGAATCCAGAGAAAGTATCACTTTCTAGTTCTACAACTTTTAATTGGAATTCGGTAAGAATGCCAACTCTTGGGTCTGTAGCAATACCAGAAACAGTTAACTCTTCGTCAACTTTAAATGCAGTTCCTTCTTCAAGAATATTATATTCACCAATCTGACCATCAACATTGATACGAATATCAACCTTAGAATCTGTTCCAAGACCTGTTGATCCAGAAACATATTCAAGTTTTCTATTGAAATATGGATCAGGTTCTGCAATATCAACATAAACTGGTTTGTCTATCCTACCACCTCTCGTAAATAGAGACCTTTCGGTAGTTAATCCAGCATCAACTCTAAAGTTAGCACTGTCTATCTTTTCTATAACATCAAATCCAGAGAATCCTTTCTCAATAGAGGAAGCCATTCTCTTACCTTGTTGTGAAAGTCCGCCTCTGTTGTAGTTGTGATCTACAGTAGAAATACCAACATTAACAACAAAGTTCTTATTATCAATAATCTTATCTACAAATGTACCACCAGATGCATAGTCTACTCCACTTGCTGAATTATTAAATTCTCTTGGAGCAATAATAACACCCTGAATAGTACCACCTGCATTGTAATGTGTTGGAACAGTGGAAACACCAACATTAGTTTCAATGTTATTAGCGTCTATAACTCTAGTAATAACAGACCCATTGTACCAAGGATCTCCTCCCTTTGGATATACATGAGAAGTTGCATTACCATCTCTAGAACACTTGAAGTATAGGGACTCACTTGCTAACTTAACGTTCTGTCCTATTTCAAGACTATGAGTTCCTATACTCATTGTCATTACACCAACAGACTCTTGATATGTTGCACCACCAACGTTGAAATTAACTTGGTTTGTTGCACCAACATTTAGACTGATAGTATTTGATGTTATCTTAGTAGGTTTCAGTCCTTCAGAGTGAGCAGGATCGTCAATACCAGCTGCACCACAATTTAATGTAATGGTAGTATCACTAGTTGATCCAATAGAAACTACCTTCTTATGGATTGGATCACTTGTTCTTGGATAAGTATGATTTGAAGCATGAGCATCTTGAGCACAAGTAAATGTCAAGGCGTTTGTAGCAATTCCTACATTAGCGTTGTCATTTACAACGAATCCGTGACCAGCACCAACTGTCAACTCAAGATCTCCAACTACATCATTGTAAGATGCATCGGTAACGTTATATGTGACAAGAGTAGAAATACCACAATTGATTGTTATTGTTGTGGAGGTTACTGCCTTAATTCCAACCTGTTTGTTATTAATTGGGTCAGCATCACGAGGATATGCATGATTAGTTGCATGTGCATCTCTAGCACATGTCATTGTAATTGAACGAGTATGAATACCAACAGTATTATTCGCCTTCTTAACACCATTAGTTGCAGAAGAAACGAATGTATGTACACCTACACTAGTTGAAGGAGGATTCTTAACAACTTGAACAGAGAATGTATTTGTGTCTGTGCCAAGTATAGGCAACCAAGTATTATAGTAATCATCACTAGGACGAGGATATGCCTTAGGTGTTGCATGAGTGTCTATACCACAAGTAAAGACAAATGCATCTGGTTCAAATTTAACATACTCACCAACTTCCCATCCATGACCAGCAACAGTCACAGTCATTATACCAGCAGCAGGATTATAATTTGCGTTTGTTGCAGTCGCTTGACCCTGTGCAAGTAATCCATGTCCAGATCCAACTGTTAACTCAATATCTCCTGTTGCAGGGGCATATGTTGCAGTTGTAATACCACTAGAAACGATTGTAGAAACACCAACGTTAACCGTGATACTAGTAAGAGTTGTCGCTCCAATTGCTACGTTTACAAGACCATGTACAGGGTCAGATGCTCTTGGATATGCATGATTAGTTGCATGGTTATCTCTATCGCAAGTTAGAACAATACCACCTGTTGCAATTCCAACTGTATTACTACCAGCAACAAGACCATGTGCAGAAGCAAACTTCATAGTCATGTTACCCGTAACAGCATTATAAGATACGTCGTTAGGGGTCAATTTCGTTCCAGTCCAAGAACCAACATGAACTGAATTTGCAGCAGCACTGACAAAGTTATGTTTGTAATTACCACCAGTAAATGCAACACCAGCAAGGGAACTTACATATGTGTGTGCATAATTTCCACCCTGAATTACTGCACCAGATGTTGCACTAACGAATGTATGTGCAAAGCCTGGTCTTGGATATGCATGTTCTGTGGCATGTTGATCCATCTCACAAGAGAAGATCAGTCCACCAGTTGCAATACCAACACTTGTGGCAGTAGTTAATCCATGAGAACTGTCAGTTGTAAATGTGACAATACCAGAGGAAGGAGTATAAGTGGATGTGGTTATATTGTACTTAACCAGACTTGTTATACCAACGTTGAATGTGAACGTATCTGCTGTAGAAGTTAGAATACCAATTTCCTGATTATTCAGAGGATCTCCAGTGTTAGATTTACCAACAAAGAGTGTTATTGTATTGGCAGTAGTTGCCCCAATAGAAATGTTCTTATTATGATATGGATCACTGTTACGTGGATATGTGTGATTAGTTGCATGTGAATCTCTAGCACATGTAAATGTCATTGAATTGGTAACAATACCAATTGGTTGACCAACTAGAAGTCCATGATTGGCAATGGTGATATCCATTGATCCAGATTCAGGATCATAAGTCGCAGCAGTTATATTCTTAGATACAATCTGACTAACACCTACATTAACCGTAATTGTGTCAAGTGTAGTGGCACCAATTGCAACGTTTGTAAGACCGTGAACTGGGTCGGTTGACCTTGGATATGCGTGATTTGTAGCGTGATTATCTCTATCACAAGTTAAGGTAATTGAATTAGTTGCAATACCAACTGTATTAGTACCTGCAACCAAACCATGATTGGATCCAAATGTCAGAACCATGTTGCCTGTTTCGGCATTATAGGCAGCATTTGTTGGTGTTAATTTAGCACCACTTTGAGTAACATAAATTGATTCTGCACCAGCACTTACAAAATTATGTGCATATGATCCACCAGTAAATGCAGCACCAGCTGTTGCACTTACAAATGTATGAGCATAACCCGATCTTGGATAAGTATGATCTGTTCCATAATTATCTTGAGAACACTGGAAGGTATAAGAGTTTGTTGTTAACCCAATAGTATCTCTTGCAATCTTTATGTTATTAGATATTGAATTTTCATATGTATGTTCATAATTACCACCTGCAATAACAGAGTCAGCAGAAGAAGAAATAAAGATATGATCTGATTGGTTAGAAGACTTACCAACATCTAATGTAATGGTTGTATCAGTTGTGCCAGTAATCTTAACTGCAGTATTATAAGCAGGATCAGGACCACTGATAGAAGTTGCTCTAGGATAGAAGTGATTTGTAGCGTGATTATCTTGACCACAAGTAAACTTAAATGCTCTTGTCTTAAGTTTTACTGCATTACCTTTCTTAAGATAATGTTCACCAATATCTACAGTCAACAATCCTGTGAATGGATTATAAGATCCACTTGTAGGACTGTAAGTAACGATAGTAGATACACCCACCTGAACAGAGAATTTATCATCATCAACCCTTTCAACAGGCAACCATTTTTGATTTGCTGGATCTGATGCTCTTGGATAACTCTTAATTGATTTCCTACCATCCATGTAACATCTGAAGTTAATAGAGTCTCTATCAAATTGAACTCTATCTCCAGTTGTAAGATTATGATCACCATTTGTTGTGATGGTCATAATACCAACAGCGGCATTATAAGTAGCAAAATTAGTTGTTTGAGTTAAATTACCACTCAATCCATGGCGGTTAGAGAATACAGTTACAATACCAGTGCTTGCGGTATAGGCAGCAGTTGTTATTGAGTAATTCTTAATCGTTGATACACCAACATTGATTGTAAGAGTAGTATCAGTTGTTGCTCCAATACCAACACTCTTATTACCACCAATAGGATCATTAGGACGAGGATAAGCATGTTTTGTCTTATGTTGATCCCTGAAACATGTCATCACAATTGATGATGTGTTAATTCCAACAGTATCAGTTGCTCTCTTCAGTCCTCCAGCAAGACCAACGAAAAATATATGTTCAGTAGTGTTTGTAGATACGCCAACAAATACGGAGAATGTATTAACTCCTACATTATAAATTGGTAACCATCGATTAGCATATGGATCGGATGAACGAGGATATGCGTGAGGAGTTGCATAATCATCTTCTTCACACTTAAATGAGACTGATCCAGTACCAAAATTAACGTAATCTCCACTAAGGAACCCATGATTTGCGATAGTAGGTTCTATTACTCCAGTAGAAGGAGTATATGTTGCGGTTGTAATCGTGTGTGAGGTTGGAGAAGTATATGAATGACCAGATCCAACTGTCATCACTAAGTCACCTGTGGCAGCGTTATAACTCGCATCTGTGATTGATCTTTCTTGAACAGTCGATACACCAACTCTAACTTCAAAAGTATCAGTTGTTGTGTCAACAATTCCTAGTTCTGTATTATATGCTGGGTCTGTAGCACGAGGATATGCATGTTCAGTAGCATAATTATCTTTTGCACACTTAAATGTTAATCCACCTCTGGATATTTCAACATTTGTTGAAGGTCTCTTAAGTCCGCCAGCAACTGCAGATTCAAATGTATGGTCATAAACACCACCAGTAATTACGGCATCTGTTCCCACTCCACTAAATGTATGTCCATAATCACCACCAGAAATTACACCCTCAACTGCAACACCTTGGTTTGGAACGAATGAGTGTATAAAGTTTCCAAGAGTTGTTACTCCAACTTGAGCTGTGAATATTGTACCAGCACAACTAACAATAGGAACTGATGTATTGTAGAAAGGATCTTGTGGTCTTGGATAAAAATGATTAGTTTGGAAAGCATCTTTAGCACATTTAAAGACAATAGAACCTTCTTTGAATTTAATACTCTCTCCAACAACAAAGTTATGAAGTCTATCAAGAGAAACTGTAATAATACCTGCAACAGGGTTATAATCTGCAAACCTAATGTTGTATTTGACTTGTGTTGTAACACCAACCTGAACAGTTATTGTAGTAGATCCAATACCAGTAATAGGAACTGCAGTATCATAAACAGGGTCAGAAGCACGAGGATAATACTTAGTAGATGTCTGACTATCCATCTCACACTTAAATCCAAGTGAAGATGGTTTAATTTTAATACTAGAACCTGATAATAGATCATGAGTACCAATAGTCATGGTCATCACACCTACAGAAGGTGTGTATAGAGCATCAGAAACAGTGTAATTAACAATGGTACTCATACCAACGAATACTTCAAAATCATCTGTTGTCTTATTTGATATTGGTAACCACTGATTACTTACAGGATCGGTAGAACGTGGATATGTATGAGTGGTGGAATTACTATCCATTGAACACTTAAATCCAATGGCATCGTTATCAATCTTAATTTGATCACCATTGGCAAAGTTATGGCCAGGAACAGTTATAGTTAATATTCCAACAAGAGCATTATATCTTGCAGTTGTTATTGTATGGGATGTTGGCCCTGATAATCCGTGGCCAGGGACTGTTAAAACTAATGCACCAGTACTAGGAACATAATCTGCATTTGTGGGTGTAGTTGTACCACCACCAACTATATCGATACAATCAGCAACCGTTTTTGCTGGAACGAATGTGTGGGCATAATCACCACCAATTTTTAGAGTCTTATATGCCTCAGCACTAACAAATTTGTGTTCGTAATTACCACCACTAAATGTAGAATCAGCAGTAGCACTAATAAACTTATGTGTAAAGTCTCCACCAGTTAATAGAGCACCTTCTTCAGAACGAATGTACCTATGATTATAAGCACCACCACCAATTAATGCACCAGCATTTGCCTTATCGAATACATGAGTGAATTGATCCTTTGGAGGAGCAAATCCAACATCAATAGTAACTGTTGTACCAGCAATACCTACAACAGGAAGTGAACTATCATATGCACTAGAACGACTTCTTGGATAATAGTGTTGGTTTGCACCATTATCTAATTGACATGTAAATCCTAAACCAGTAAATACAACATCTTTACCCACCTTATAACCGTGAGCAGCAGAAGTTGTTACTGTCATAACACCAGTAGTGTTATCATACTCAGCACTGGATATTCCTAATGCTGGATCGTAATTACAAGTGAATGAAATACCAGAAAGAATAACACAATCATCCTCTTTAAGATTATGATTTTTTCTAGTAGTAATTGTTGCAATACCAGTAACTTCATCATACTCTACATCACCAACATTTACTGAAGGAGCACTTGTGAATGTAACAGCAACACCACTTGCATAAACAAAGTCATCAGTCTCCAATCCATGTCCTTCATAGGCAATGAAAGAACCCACTCCAGCATGGTGTGTATGAATACCAGTTGTTTCTAGTGCTGCACCAATATTAACCGTGAAATTATTAACATCTGCAACACTTCTAACACCATAATACTTCTGTGCATCAGATGGGAATACAATATCACCCTGACCAGTACTAAATGCAATACCTGCCAATTTAACAACACTAGATGTTGTTAATCCATGTCCACTTCCAGAAGTAACTGTGGCAACACCAGATATGTAATCGTAGTTTACTGATGATATCGCAACTGTATTACCAGCTTGATTACCATAAGCAGTAAGAGTCGTAATACCATTTGAAGGAGTTCCATTAATGTATGAAATTGTCCTTGGTGCATAGAATCCAGTTCCACCTTCTACGATAGAAAAATTAGTAACTATTCCTGCTTCTGCTCTATTAACTACACCACCAGTTACATATTGATGTGCAAAAGTTGAGATACCAATAAAGGCTTCAAATGTATTTGTAGTTACACCAATTACATCAAAACCAACTACATTTCTACCATCCAGAATGGCAGTATCAACACCAGCTCTTGTCAATCCACCACTAACATAAGCTAATGGTTGTGTACTTATGCCAAGATTAACTAGTACGTTATTAGCATCAATAACTTTAGTAATTGGATAAGCATCCTCTCTAAAAGTATATGTACTAATACCATTATAGACTTGTACTTGTGTTATTAATAAATTCCTACTTTGATTTTCTGCTGTACCAATATAGTGACCACCAGTAACTCCAATGGTAGCAATTCCCGTTATATAATCATATCCAAAAGTATTGACATTCCTAGCAGCAGATACGGGAGTAAAAGTAAATCCTAGACCAGTTAATCTAATTCTATCCTCCGATTCAAATCCATGAGATGCGGCACCAGTACTAAAAGTACAAATACCAGCAATATGATTATAATCTGCAGTACTAATAGCAACTGCGCTTCCTGCTGAAGTTCCAAGATATGCAGTTAAACTTGCACCATAACCTTGAGATGATCTAACACTAATTTCTGGAACTGTTCTATATCCCTGACCTTTACCTTCTATCCGAACAAACTCAAGACTACCAGTTGATCCAACACCAACCCTTACAGCAGCCTTCATTGGTAAGTAATAACCAGAACCAGTTTGAAGTCCTACTTTATTAATTCTTCCTGCTCTTGGGACTCCACTTAAGAAATTGATCTTATTTGAAACATTATCTACAATTTCAAAATCAAGTCCTGGCGTTTGTACTACATTATTGATTAAAACGAATGGATTATTATTAATATCCACTCCAGTATTAACATTATTATAAACTGAAGTAACTATTCCATTATTCTCTGTTAGAGTGAACTGAGTTCCTGCAATACCTGTAAATTCTAATGATATGTCATCTAGAATTGTATTAGTGTCAGAAGTATCATAAGGATCCAACTTTCTGGAGAACATTCTGCCAGCAAATGAAGATCCAGTTTCGAGTCCGACTGGGCCAGTTTTACCATATGGAGCATCGCTGAAAAAGATATTATCATCTACAATATTGTAATCACCAGAAAACACAGAATAAGCAATACCAGCAGAACTGTGACTTGTTGATATAGTACCAAAAGCACCCCTCTCTACAACAACCTGAGATTGTGTAGATGTACTAAAAACAGGATAATATCCAACACCCGTTTTAAAGATAATAATATCGGATATAGTTCCGACACCACTAATGACAGGATAAAATACACCTTCAACAGTAGGTGAAGTTGTACCCGTAATTTCTATTTTTGGGGGATCCGTCTTAGCGTATCCAGATCCACCAGCTAAAACTTGTATCTGGTGAACACCGTAAGTGGAGTTAAAAGCTGGTTTAAATAACGCTCCGGCTCCAGGCGTAGTTCTTGGCATTTAATCTACGTCCTCTATATGATGTTAATGGAACTGCTACAATAAACCCTAGTAACACCAGTACCGTCCCTGATAATACTAAAGGTTAATATGTCATCATTTGCTGTTGCAGGTGGAGGATTACCACCTACCCACTTAATACCAGATGCAACAGGCGCCCCATTGACGTTTACTGCATCTCCGTAAGTGTAACCAATACCAGAATTATTAATCACAGTAACCGTTGTTGCTTTACTGTTTGCACCACTTACATTGGTAAAATTCCAGGCTGTAACAGATGTTGTAAGTCCACCCAGAACAACTGATCCTTGGGAAATATCAACTGTGAATGTACCACCTGCACTTACATTGAAATTATCACTATAGTTACCTACGACTTTCTCTGTAATATCTGCATTAAAGTTTACCTGATCGGTTAAAGTACTAGTACCACTGACTAAAACATCACCCTGAACATCTAGTCTACAAGTGGGAGCAGTAGAACCTATTCCAGTATATGCGTTTTTATCAACAACAAATGACTTTCCATCAGTAGAATTTTGATCGGATACTCGCAATCCATGTCCATTACCTTTTGCAATTGCCCATATAGTAGGTCTTTCGTTCGAGAATGATGCAACTTCTAACTGTGAGGTAGGTAGTGATGTGCCGATACCAACCATACCATCAGCTTTGATCCTAAACATGGTGGTTGCATAACCAACCTCAATAGGCCCATCCGTAATTGCACCAGGCTGTTGAATGGTTATCTTACCAACATCAGCATAACTTGATGTTACAACACCAGATGTATTGACATTTATATCGTCTGCAACACTCTTTGCGATTCCAGCAGCAATCGATGTCGTCGCAATACCACAGTTAGTAGAATAACCAGCAGTAGTAGCGTAAGAAACGAAACTTAAAAGGTTAGCACCGTCTCCAAACGTTTCATAAATTTCACTAAAATTACTATTAATTTTGATGGTTCCCGCCAATAGGGTATCACCCGTGCCGTCATTCGGAGCAGAACCAGTACTAATTCCCTGTTTAGACATTATTTAAAACGTTTTTCTTTATTTATAGTTAATATGGAGGGTTATCATCGTGAGTTGCCAATGTAGTATCAGCACTCGTCACATTTGAGTTCATTCTATTAGTATCATAATAGAAAGTATTATCAACAGTATTCTCTGCTTTAGCTGATCTAGCTTGAGCAAATGTAGTGTCACCAATCTGTTTGACCTTTAGATACTCACTATCTACTTTTAAAATATCACCTTTTGTCAAAGAACCTATTCCTGCAGAAACAGTAACACCTTCGTCAGACTGACCAAGAGCACTAGAAACAGTTACATTCAGTTTTTTGTTCTTGATAGGAGTTTGAATGATATTATCAATCATAATCAAAGCCTGTTTTGTTGGTTCAGCAACTTTAAGAATGTGTGTTCCAGTTCCTAATCCAACAAAAGTGAAAGGTAATGATGTAGATAATCCAGCAACTCTGAATTTGAAGTCATCAACTTTCTGTACAAATAACTCGTTAGGCATAACATTTGTACCCAACTCGACAGGAGTTAGATATACGTCATCAGTTGGTGTAGATCCACCAATATATGTTCCAGCAATAGCAACTACATTAGTAGAAGCATATCCCGTTCCTCCAGTAACAACACCAACAGCTGTAATATCTAAATTACCATCTCTAGTAATATCAAATACTGCACCAGATCCAGATCCATTATTCGTGGATGGAACATTACTGTACATAGTAGAAACACCAGTTCTTGTACCAGTAACCTTTGTAATTGGGAACGTCAAATTATTTGCAGGAGTAGCACCACCCAAGTGTGTACCAGCAATACTTACGTTGTCTCCAACAAAGTAACCAGCACCACCATTAATCAATGTAACTGCTGTAGATATACACTGTCCAGTAGTTTGATTAAAATCGAACTTGACTTGGAAATGAGCACCAGAACCTCTAGTACATATACCAGCTAATCCACCATTAGGATTACCAAAACCATAGATTCTGAATTGATCGCCAGGAGGGTTGGCAGTTACTGCAGTACCCGTTACAGGGCCTGGGATTTGGACGTTATATCCATTTTCAAATATTGCACTACCACCAATACCAGATGATCTGGCAGCCATAATAATATCTTTAGTACCTGTTGTATGTGATGTAATTGCAATACCAATCTTAGATCCACCGTCGGTGTCTAAAATTACAGCCTGGCCAGTCTGGAAATCATGATTCTGAATACTTATAATGTTGAGTGCTAGATCAACAACTGCACCATCAGCAGAATTATATGTTTTCTTAAATGCAGGAGAACCATCAGAACTTAACTGGAACTGTTTACTTCCAACTAATGTTCCTGTTCTATCATGAGAACCATCAAATCCACTAGAGATATCATCCAAATTCAAGACCTTATTGGTCTTGTTCATAACAAAACTCTTAATTGGTCTTCCTTCTGGGAAGTAGATTCTCTGTACAGAACCATCTGGTAAAGGATCGTCCTCAGTAATCATGGCAAAATTATCTCTTTTGCCCATATACATCTCACTGTCAATATTCAAGATGAGGTCAATCTTAATATCAGCTGGTTTGACCTTCATATTGGTCGATTTTGCAATACCAACAGATACCAAGTCTAATGTCTCTGCATCTTTCTTAGAATCACTCTCTACTACAAGATCAGAGAATTCTAAGAATCCAGATGGATGAACAATAGATTTTACAGCCTCTTTCCACTTATTATGTGGTAACTTACTCTTAATTGAATATGCAAACTTTTGATAGTAGAAGTTATCTGATAATCTCTGACTGAAATCATTCAGAATACCAACATTCATATCATTCTTGGAAACCTTATCCCTAGTAACTCCAAGAGTCGTATCAACACTAAATCTGTTGACATCTCTTACATTACCATGCAGTTTAGAAACCTGACCATACAATGTATCTCCAGGCAATAACTTTCCGATAGTATCTCTAAGTCTAAGTTGACCAATATTTCCATTCCAACCATTTTCGGAAACATATCCCTCAAATCTAGTAGATGTTACTTTCTCACCAGAAACATACTTGGCATCATCAATGATTGTCATCTGGAACTTGGCCATGTCATTGTAATTGACAATGGAACCTAGAGTGAAATCATCATCATAGGCACCCAAAGTAACAGTAGAAATGCCAGGAGCATCATTCATACTGAAAGTAACTGTGTTATTAGCGGTACTTACACCAGTTACATTGTAGAATGTATAATCATAATCAACAGAGTTGAAGTTACCTTCTCCTGCAGTTATGGATGCTGGTTTTATTCTACATCCTTCAACAAATACTTTATCTCCAATTGCAAATGGTAATTTAGTTTCAGTAGATGCAAATCCAGTTTTTATTGGAATATTGAACTGTGCATCCAATAGTAATTCAACAGTAACAGCTGTTCCTGAATGAGTTATCGCATCAATGTCATAACCATTAGAGTTATTAGTTGTGATTATACTTAATGGTTCTTTAAACTCATAAGCATTTTCAACGACTTCTACTCTATCAACAGATCCACCAATTACATGTGCAGCAATTTTTACTTTATCATTACCACGAACAGTAAGTTTGGGTGGTTGATTATATCTCTCACCACCATCAACAACTTTAACTTGATTTATTCTAGCAATACCACTTATATCAACAATTGCTGGAACACTTAAGAATGGTAATAGAGTAGGATCAGTAGGATAATCAAATCCATCTTTTACTCTTTCAATTGTATCAATTTGACCTATTTCTGGTGAAGAAACCTTAACAATGGCATCTTGACCTTGAGTACTAGCAAAACCAATAACTTTAGGTAGGACGGTATATCCTTTGCCAGGGAAATTAATTTTAGTCTTAGAAACTGGGCCTCTAGCAGTAGGAGAAGTTGTACTGTATGTGATAGTACTTACACCTGTTCTGGAGATATATTTCTGAGACTCTAGTGGTTTTTCTAATAAATTGAAGGTAAAGTTCTTATCATCACTTTTTATTACCTTATGCTCATTTTTTATAACAATATTTTTGAATGTTATATTGTTTCTTCCTGTAACATCAGTGTCCGATGATCCATATGTCTTTCTTGCATCTGAAGGAACAACAGGAGTCAAATTATAGAATGTTTTACTTGGCCAATTAATATCTGTTCTGACAACTACAGAAGCATCAACATTTCCAGAAATACCATTTCTAGCAATGTTAAATCCAGTGGAACTTGTACCATAAACATCCAATCTTGAACTGAAAGTGATATCTTCAAAGAAGTCCAATCTCATATCCAATAAAGTAGGATCGGAAACATCAAAAGTGATGGTATTTCCTGTGGTAAAGTTTAATGGAGGATTGATCTTAGCAAGATAACTCTTATTACCTGCTTGAGACTCATTTACTGTTGTTATTCCTACTGGATTAGAAGCAGCAACATCGGACTTATATTTACAAAGTTTTATAGATTCAGTATCTTCCCTAAGAACAAAATAAGTTTCATTATTTGATAATCCAGCAATAGTATTTCCACTATCGTAATAGACTACTTTATCACCACTCTGTAAGTCTTCATCAGCAATGTTTATTTGAGTCAAATCTGTAGAGAAACTACTCTTAGCAAATCCAACTTTCTTTGTAGTTACTTTTGCAATAACGGGGTCATATCTAAGAGAAACAGATTCAGCAGATTTAGGTATTGCCTCTAATGTTATCGTATCACCAGTCAAAAGACCATGATTAGATGTTACTCCAACATTTCCGTAGAATCTCTCTACTTTCGTTGTTACTTTAGGATACTTAGTTGTAATTGAATGTGCAAGACCAGAATTAGAAGCAGGAGTATAGAACCATATAGCATCTCCTGTTGTACAGAATCCTGCGGTTGCTAATCCAATATAATTTGGTTCAAAGTTAATTGCCCAAACATCTCCATCAGGAAGAACTACAGTACCTACACCAGAAGTTGCACCAGCACTAGTTTGTGCCCAAACAATAGAGGTTCCACCAATACCCATATTATAAGTCAAGTTTTGACCAGTAAAGAAGGTATGATCTTTAATATAAATTCTTTGTTGAGGAACAAACCTATTTTCTATAGTTTGTACAGCAGAAGTACTTAAACCTGTGAGGGGTATATCATAATGTGTTCCAGTAGAACCAACACCAACACTTTGTTGTGGATTGAAGTAGGTTGTATAATTTTCAAAAGTAAATTGAGTTACTGTTGAATTACCAACTGGGAATGAGAATTTCTTTGGTTTTAATATAACATTATATTCTCCAACTGCATGTGTCATTGCAGCACCAACAAAATTCTCTCTGTTTACAAATAATCTAGAGAATTGTTCATCAACGTTGGTAACTAAGAATGTTTCTGTTCCTATACCAATATGGTCACTTGGTTCAAAACCTCTTGTATCTGTAACGTATATGTGAGTACTAACTCCAGTAGTAGTTACATTATCTAAGAAAGTTGCTAATCCAACAGTTCTACCAATAACAGTAACCTTTTGAGGCCCATTAAATTCAGTAAACTGAGAAGTATCAATACCACTTAAAACAACTGTTTCACCAGTTGCAATTTCATGTGGAACTGTTGTTATACCAATAATCAATGACTTGTCTTTTCTTAATTCAGTGCCTGGGAATGTAGAAACACCAATCGTTACAGATTCGACATCCTTACCAAATATTTCACTTACAACAATACTAGCGCCAGTTCCATCAGTTCCTTTATTGTCTAAGGTAAGAGGATCATCTATTTTATATCCATCACCTCTTGCAAAAATGGTTACAGAAGTTATTCCAGCATTCTTTGTTTTTCTAACTTCAAATTCCTGTTTTAGAGCATCCTTAACATCATCAATCAACTCATAATCAGAATTACCATAAGTTAGATAGTATGGTGATATATTTCTAGTAAGTTGTCTAGAAGTAAGATCAATATCTTGGTTGAAGAAAGTTACAAAGTTCTCTTCTACTGGAGTATCTTTAAATGATCCACCAATAAGATATGGGAACTTAGGTTTAGCAACACCACTAGAGTCAACATCAACACTGTAGAAGTATGCATACGTTCCATCTGGGTATTGTGGTGTAACACAGTACCTTCCACCATGCACATCTAGGTCACCAGAGTTATCAAAGAGATAGTCATTAACAAAGTATCCAAACGCAAAGCCAGGAGGTCTTAAACCAGATCTAAGACTAGTATCAAGAATATATCCACTACTCAATCTAATAATGGATCCACCAACAGCATTTTGATAACCATATGGGCCATAAATTGGATTACCATCATAAGCATATCCCAATACTGGTGAGTGAGTTGCATTAGGTGTTTCTAAATTACCAGAATCAATATTATCTCCAAGTTGATATCTCAACTTCTGTGGAGGATACATTCCTACCGTTTGTAGTTGATATTCTGGGTTTGTACTTGGTTTAGTTAATATGGAATCTTCGACACTGATGATATTTTCATTCTTCTGAACTTGATTAAGTTTCCACTCACGAACGTTAGCAATAAACTTAGCAGATTTACCTCTGTTCTGTAAATCTAAAGTAGTGTCACTAGAAGCATATCCAACACCACCATCAAGTACTGATACACCCGTTATTTTATTATTAGTAATAATCGGTCTAATATCAGCAAAATCTCCTGTAGGACTATAAATCTTGATGTCAGAGTCTTCTCTATATCCACTACCAGAAGCAAGTATCTGAACGTCTACAATAGAACCTCCAATAATGATTGGTTTCAATAGTGCTTGATATACAACAGTTGATATACCAACATCAGGTCTCCTATGGAAATCCATGATATTAGTACAACCATAACCAATTCCACCTTCTTCTAAGTAAACACTTTCAATAGATCCAAGAACTAAAGGTGATATATCTGGTTTAATGATAGTTGTGCTACCAATAGCAGATAAACTTTCTACGTTTACTACTATAGATGGGTATTTTACAGTATGTTTACCAGTACCCAAACTCTGAATTACAACAGTTTTATTTTTGTCATAATTTGTAAAGTCTCTAAGTGTTGAAACTCCAACATCACATAGTCTAAACCTATTAGTATCAATTGTTTTTATTGCATACTGAGTTGTAGTGGAAAGACCAGAAGCAACAGTTCCATCTGTAGAATACTCAACAATTTCACCATTATTAAAATTATGGTCATATGCAAGAATATAATTATCAGATGTACTAATACCAGACTGTACATCTCCATTAACAGGTCTTGCTTGAACGATAATCTTCTTGTTTGAATATCCAGAACCACTTTCCTTAACGTAGATCTTCGTTATAGTGTTTTTGGCATTAAGTGAAGTAAACTTATGGAAACCAAAACTAATATTTCCTAAATTAACGGTATTAATTCCAATTTTAGCATCTTCTGGGGTATTGTATAACTTAATTCTCTTTTCATTCTCTACTCCAACGAAGTAAGTAGATCCACTAACAACGTTGACTATAGGAGTGTTACCTCTAGCATCATAAACAACACCTTCACCAACTTCAAAGTTATGTCTTACTTCAAAAGTGACACTTTCATCAGTAGTATTGACTGATGATCCATCTGCCTTGAAATTGGCAATAATTCTACCCTTTACAAGGTTAGACTCAAGAACAGCACCAGATCCATTGCCACCACTGACTGTAATCTTGGGTTTTTCCTGATATCCAATGCCAGGAGTAATTAACTTAACTTCTCTGAATGATCCAGAAATATTGGCATGTCCAACAGCACCAGATCCTTGTTGATCATTAATGACCAAAGGAGGTCCTGTTATAACATCATAATCTTTGCCTGGATTCGTTACTTTTATATCAGTAATATCACCGTGGAAGATCTGTTCATCAAAAACAGTTGGTGGGAACAGTTCAACACCGTTAGCCATCAATCCTACAGCTCTGTTATTAACTTCTCTCTTATTTGGATCGTCGAATAATGTCTTTTCTTTAATGTATGGATACTTTCTAAGAATCTTTTGATTCTTTAATGTCTTATTTTCCCATCCAGACTTGTAAATGAATTGACCAGTTGTATTTGTTTTAAGAGCAATATACTTTTTAGCAAATACATCAGCACCACTGAATGAAAGATAAAATTCAGTCTGGTTGATATTGGTTACAAAATAGATACCTGTCGCAATTCCACTACTAGTAGTGTTATCCCAATAGATTTTATCCCCAGTTACATAGTTGTGGTTTAGGGGAGTGTTGGCAGCGGGATCTTCTGATTTTATAGTATATGTATAGCCACCACCTAATAGAGGTGTTCCAAACCCATCTGAGACCTCTACAGAACTACTCTTAACCCATACCTTATTGTCTGTTGCAAAAATGGGGTAATTTGGTAGTCCTGATGATGCTACATAGAAAGATTTCTCATCTTTGTCGAGATAACTGTTCTGAATACCAACTGGGAAATTATCTACACCAGCAAAGTAACTGGAATTGTGCGAAGCCTTGGTAACCGTCTTCGTAATAGTATCTGCATTAGTTGGAACAGTACCATTAGTTTGAACAACAATAGTATTTGAATATGTCTTTGATACATTTGTTGAATCATACTCAATCTGTTTAATCGTAACATTGACAGACTCTTGATTCTGATTTTTTAATTTTAGAATCTCATCAATATAGAAAACGCAAGAATCATATAGACTAATTCTGTAAGTATTAACGTTTACCTGATTAAGTGTGGAAATACTATGACTAGAAGGAATATTATAGATCCAATTATTGAATTTTGGACTCTCACCCATATCCTTACCGAATGAGAGTAACTTGAGATTATCCCCAAGTTTCATATTGGTAGATTTAGTGGTATCTACCTTATCAATAACGTTTACAAGTCTAAATTCAAGTTTAGATGTTTGTCCATATCCAGCATATGCATATGCAAGTTTATTTTCAAGTATATCTGCACCAAAAACCAAAGAAGTACTAATACCAGTAACTCCTAAGAATTGGTTTATAGTTTTATCGGTATAACGGAGATTTAGAAAGTTTGCACCCGCTCTAGGTTTTACCAATAGAGTACCACTTTTTCCAAATCCAACTGTAGAGTCTACAACAAGTGTCTCAGCATTTTCATCAGTTAATTCCAATGCCTTCGTCTTACCAGGCACTTGGAAAGTACCATCGAATGATGTAGAGTCTAAAGATACTTCATAGAAATCTTGTTGATTAATTGGTCGGTACTCTACATTGTAGATTGAAGCACTGACTGTACCAATTCCAGCAACATCTTGATATAAGAAGTTACCAACAGTTTCTAAAGGTTGTCCACCAAACAGGTTTTCTAAAAGAACATGCTTAGTTTTGAAATATACGTTATCAGAGGGAACTAATGTTCTTTCAATTGGTTTGATGAGCTCAATATCCTCACCATAAAGAAGTTTGAATAGGATCTGATAAGATGCATCAGTTCCCTTCGACATATAGAAGTCTTTTGCCCTTGTTAGGACATTAGTGACTGATGTTCCAGATATAAACGATCTATTCTCAAAGCCAGGAAGAAATTCTGTCTTGAACTTAGTAAAGAATTCTTGTAAGAAGAGATTACTTAAATTAGTTACTACGGAACCTGAAAGATGTGCCTTTGCATCAGTTTGAGCAAAATTTAAGAATTCTGCAGCATCTTCTTTCGATATTTGATCTATTCCACTAAAACCCCTTGCACATCCATCAAATGTAGTAGCAGTTTTTGATGTATATGTAATAATCTCATTATCAATCTTCAATAGACCATAAGTTTCAGGCCAACCAGTTGTTGATGCAACTTCTATAGTAGTATCACCTGCAAGTGCAGATAAAGTAAGAATTGTAGCAGGTATTAAAGTTTCATTATTAAAAGAACCAATTTTTCTATAATCTGGCAAATTGGTAGCCAGATCAGTTACACCAGACTGATGTTCTTGCGATTCGTAATATTGATTTAAAAAAGCCCCAAATAAAGGAGATTCCTGATTCAAAAATTCAGGAATCTGTGATTCTATTAAATGAGAGACTTTTACTCTTTTAATATCCGTCATTTATCTCGTATAGATTGATTCGCTAGCATAACTAGAGGTTTTGACGTATGATGTAGCAGATGTATTTTCACCAGAGGAAATAACGTCTGGCAAAGCAGTAACTTTACTATTTGCGACATCTAATTGGAGATACAAATCTTTCAAAGCAATAACATCATTTGATTCGGGAATTGTCTCTATTTCGATGACTCCGCTTGCAAGTGAAGTTCCTGTTATATTTACCACATCCAAAATAAGCTCTCCGTGAGTATAATCAATTGTTCCAGCATCATTCTTAACGATTAGAGGAACATTATTGACAAGTTTGAAGAATACTAGTTTTCCTACAGTTGTTCCTGTAGTAGGAACATCTCCAAGATATAAAGTTCCATCAATACCACTTACCGTAAACCCTGTTGAACGTACTCCATATCCACCACATTGCATATAGAAAGCATTTCCATAGCAAAGTTCATATGTTGCAAAAATATTGATCTCAGGGGTAATATCCCGTCTCATCTTAACTCTGGTGATGTTTGAAGTAACACCCCTTGCAGAATCATCAATTAGACCAACAATTTTACTATATTTGAATCTACCACCAAAATCATTAATATCAGATGATGATGAGTAGGTTGTTAGTGTTCTTGTAACAGCAGTAAGCAATTCAGTAGTATCTGAAGTTGCGTTAGTGTTATAATAGACTGCCGTATCGACTTCAACATAAAGATATTTGAGATCTATGATTTCTGGTTTGATTCCAGCAATAGAATACTGTTTTAACTGTCTGGAAATGTCATCCTTCGTAATTTGCGATAAGAATGAACCATTTTTCGGTTTTATGGAGATAAAGACCTTTCCATACTCAGGAGGATCGAGTTCTTCCCCACCGTAGGCGGTCACAGACTCGACGTTAGGATATACGAATGGAATTATCCCCGAATAGTCGTTGGCGGTCACGGCACGGTATTGTGACGAGTATATACGAGGTGCAAGATACTTGATTGTACTCACATCTTCAATACTGTCACCCATTTCCGCTTTTTGGGTTGTTGTGAGGAGTGAAATACCGCCAGTAATCGTGGCATTCGTATCATCCTTTAAAATTCCCACAAATGAGAAGTTTCTAGCGTTATTTCCTAATGCTCCGTTTGTTACAACATAGGTTACGTCAATAATTGCTCCAGCAGGCGGTTTTTTACCAATGATTCCGTCTCCAAAGAGTATTTCATAATGTTCATCTTCAATTTCTTGGATTAGGAACAGTTTGGATGTAGCATCAACCTGTAAAATGTTGTTATAGAGGGTATAAATCTCATTTGTCGTAGATTTGACCGTAACACGAATAGAAGTAGTGTCAATATTCGCATTTGGAAGGATAAATCTCTGATTTGGTTGAGAATAATCAATTTGGAAGGTTTTTGTTAGATAAACACCTTCGTAAATCGTTAAATTAGAGAAATTTGCAATATTATTCTCACCAGTTGTAGCAACAAAGTCGTCTGGAATGGAAAATATGTAAGAACTTCCTTGTTGTGTACCCAATGCACACTGTCCAGCTTTTAAAGTTACAATTTTTGTGTCATTTGTACCCAAATCTACGGTAAAATTAACCACAGCTTGTGCAGATCTTGATGATCTTGGTACATAACCGATATTTCTTGCTAGTGAAACTACATTTTCTCGCAAAGTTGCACTATCAAGGAAACATTCATTGACTGCCATGTTCGTATTGTAGGCAGTAATGTATGAGTTATATGCTAGAAGGTCAATTAACGTCGAAAAGTTTGACCCCTCAAAGTCAAAATCAGAGAAATCGCTATTTACACGAAGGTAATCTTTAATTTGAGCCCTCAGATCAGCGAAATCTAAGTTCGTAAACTGGTTAAAAGACATTATATTCTAGTTGATTGAAGAACGAATTCTATATTTTGTCTTGGCAAGGATAATCCAACAATGTCATAAGCAATAGTTACCGTCAATTCATTGGTATCTAAAGGATAAATCACCGAAATATCTGCACCCGATATTCTGGGTTCAAAGTTTTCAAGTAAAAGTTGTATATCATCTTCCAGAACGATAGCAGTATCTGGATCTTGTTGTTCAAATAACGAATCTTCTAGTTCACTACCCAATAATGAGGCATAAAAACGTTCACCTACTCGTGTTCTAACCAAATTTGTCACAGATCTCTTGATCGCTGACTCATTTGTAAACACTCCAATGTCATCCGTCACAGGATGGCGGACAAATGATAGACTTATATCCTTAAAAGCCTGACTATTTTGTAAAGAGGTGTCAACTTGTGCCATTTTTTAGCTTAATTTGTGGTTTTCAGTCAAATTTTGCTTTCTTTTGGTGTCTTGAAGGTAATCACCTACGACTTCACGTAATAAATCGTCAGATTCTTCTGGTTTATCAATTAAATCCATTTTATTGGAGCTAAGATAATCAATTTTGATGTGATCGTTATGCATTTCCTTAACAAAAAGGTATATCATAATCTATTTAGCGACAAAAAAACACCTTTAGGCAAGGAACCCAAAGGCGTTTGATTAAATTGAGGTTTTTATCAACCTGCAGCTAGTGGAGATTGCGCTTTATTATTAATTGCGGCACCTTTTTTTCGTGCTTGGGCACTTACATCGTACTGTCCTTTTACACTTCCACTAGCGAATCCCTGACTTGCTACGTTATGGGGTGCTTTTGTTGGATCTGAATCTGCCATTACTACTCCATTTTGCTTGATCGTATCTCTATTTATACTTTGGTGTGCGTTTTACGCCGAATTTTTACTCTGGAGACGCTCTGAGACGTTGAGGAGACACACCTTCACTAATGTGAAACTGTAATCTCTGATCAGCCTGTTCCTTGGTTAGGTGTTGATCCCGATTCTCATCAGGGATCCCCCAACCATTAGTGCCCAACTCCATTACTTTGTATAAACGGTCTGCCATAATTAGATTATGCGAGTTTTCTCATGACCAACACGGATTTTTGGATCACACCAGATCTCATATCCTGCTTCCTTAGCATCTAAACAGAAGGAAACGTCTTCTCCACACATATCCTGAACCTCACCAGATTCAAAGACCTGCATCTTCGGAGCAAACCAAGGATACTTCATCTCTTTATTCTCAAAGACTCCGTTCTTAATCAGAAGCCATCCAAATCCTGTGTAATCTACTGTAAAAGGCTTACGACGACGAGAGATGGATTCAATAGTCTCGTGATTCATGACACCGCCATTCTTTGCGAAATCATCTTCTTCAAGCCAATGTGCAACTGATGTTGTCTTTCCGTCCTCTGTGCAATACCAACCAGCAGCGATATCCTTTTGCATCCATACCAAACGGTAGAACTTCTCTGTGTCAAATACGATATCGGAGTCAATCCAGATCTGATAATCGTATTTTAGTTTTCCATCCCAAGGTATTTGGTCTGGGCCTCGTAAAACATTCGCACCCAAGCACTTACAACGTGCAAAGTTGACCATTGAAGAATAGTCTTGGGAGATTTGGATACTAGATCCGTTTTGTACGAGGTCAAAACAAAGTTGAACGAATGCCTTTAAGAAGATATATGATACTCCTCTTCCAGGCAGACAGAAAACAAATGCTTTTCCTTTTGCTATTTCTTTTGCCGCTGCTAAATCAAAATCGTCCTCGACTTTCTTTGTTTTAGGAGCAGTAGCTTTTACTGTAAATCCTTTAGCCATAACATGTATTCAGTACATAGTAAGTATACCACGGTCAAATCATTTTGTCCATAGTGTTATATTATATATCAAGCTTCTTTGGACAGAAATTCTTGACTGTTTTCAGTGCCTAACAACATTCCTTGGTCGTAAATATCCATTATCTTATTACTGTTTATTGCAATATCACCAGCTAAAGATATTCTTTTCTCATCAGTTAAGAAATGTGGGTATACCGCATGAAACAAATCACTCGGAAACAGTAACATATGACCTTCATTGTACTGTTTTTCTAATTTCCAGTTAACTTTACAGTGTTTTCCTGTTATATCAGAGTAAGTTAGTACAAAATCACCTGCTTCAGGGTGCATTGTATCCTGAACTTGTTGTTCTTCACTAGCAACAGAGGGTATTTTTAACCACACTACGAAAGAAAACACAGCATCGTGGTTATGTAATGCTTGATATTGACCTTTTGTAGTAGAATTTACCCAGAATTTCTGAAATGTAAGGTCATGAACGTGTGTTGACTTTAATCTTGTAGGAAAACCCCACTCTTTTACATAATAATTGATGGCAGGATCAAGAACTGACTGTTTAAATCGATGTTCATCATCAACTAACATCCATTGTTGTTTACCTGCATCAGCATTAATCTCATATTTCTCTATAAGATGGTAAAGATGGTCAGTATGTTCCCTCTCCAGAGTTACATCTAGTACTCCAAAGTTGGGCAAAACCCTTTTTTCAATGTTCATTTATTTTTAACCACTTTAATTTCTTCATTTCTAAGTTCATCATCAGGATAATGAGTAAAATACGCTCTTAAAAACTCTAATTTGTATTTTAAATCATGTTCACTGATTTCTGACATGATTTCGTTGTCGCCTATAAAGACGTTATAAGTATTCATCTTCCCATACCGCCATCATATCTTCCAGATCTTTTCGTATGTTTGGATGATACATTAGATGGTTATCATTTTCGAGTCGGTAACTAATTGATTCATAGATAAGTTCCAACTCGCTTACGTCCAGATCAATATTCATCTGCGAGAAAGTAATATTTCATTCTATCTATAAATTTACATTTCTTTAGTTGTAGGATTAATCAACTCAAGTCTGTGATCACTATCCAATACAACATCTCCTGCAAGGGCAATACGATAGTCTTTTGTTGTATAATGTGGATATACAATGTGATTCATATCACTAGGAAAGAATAACATTTTACCTTCTGCACTTTCACTCAATATAAAGTTACGTTTCTGTAGTTGACCACACGTATCAGGGTAAGTTATAACAAAATCTCCAGCCTCAGGTCTGAACCCTGGCTGTACCGCACGTTCTACTTCTGGATCAAATGGTATCTTTAACCATACTACAAAGGTAAAAACTCCTTGATGGTCATGTATACTCTGATAGTCACCTTCATTAGATGCACGACACCAGAATCTACTGAAAGCTAAATGGTGGTAATGACTTGTTTTAAATTTAAATGGAGCTCCGTATTCCTTAAAATACTTTTCCGCAGCAGGCATTAAACAATTGTCTTGAAAATATAAATCATCATCATTAATAGAGAATTGTTTCTTTGTATCATCTTTTATACTAAGGAGTCTATTGCCATCCCATTCAGAATCAGGTGCGTACTTATGAACTAGTTTCCACAGGTAATCTACTTCTTCTTGATCCAATTTACATTGGAGTATACCGAAGTTAGGTAAGTCTTCTTTAACACACGATTTCATTTTCCTAGTTTCTCCCTATACCTAGCACGGCCATCTACAACCTTATCCATTTGTTGTTCACTATAATGACCAACGTAATATCCTTTGGACTCTAATTGTTTCTTTGCATTATCCAATGCAGTAAGCCTTTGTACCATTACTATAGTATACATCTCATCTATTTTACATAATAACCAGATGTCTTTTCCCTTTTGATTCAGAAACGTGTTGAGTCCGTCAACGCCGCCGCCGATCATGTCTGGATTTATATGACTTGCATTACTCTTCGCAACAACCAAGACAACATCATAAGTATCATCAAACTCATCACATTCTTTACTCACAACTTCCCAGTAGTCATAAGCACGAAAGTAATCATATACCTTTACATACTTAATCCTACCTTCATCACGAGCCTTCTTTGCAAAGGGACATCGTGCTCCTTCATAGACGGTATCTGTACCAATATGATCTTTATCGGTTTCTCCTAACCAATTAACCCAATCATTAGTAAAGTCTTCTAGGAAATCGAGTACATGACTCATGCCACCATACCGTGCTTCTCACGGAGAATACGTTTGTACGGCCCATTGGGGTTCTCATCCATTACCTCTTTTACAAGACGCATCTTCTGATAGAGTTTATCCCTATACTCTCGCTTGTTATAATCGGAATGCTCAGAACAAAGAGCATCAACGATTTCATCGAATTCTTCTTTATTAATGGGTAAGTCCATTAGTAACTTGCCTCCTCATGTTGTGATAGTTCTTTCTCACTTACTTCACTGTAAGTAATATCATCCCAATAAGAATGAAATAGTCTGCCCCATATAATCTTAAACTCATGCTCATCCAAGTTCTTAAACAAACAACGATCCTTTAAGTAGATATGATAGGTCTTCATTTTTTCCTCATAGGTACTTCTATTTGCCAACAACCTCCATCTAGAGTAATCATATCGAAGTTCTTCTTAAATTCTTTTTCTCTTTCCTTCTTTTCTTTCTCCATTGTTACATCAATAGATTCAATACTAATCTCACCGTAATTAGGCTTGTTTGGATTCTCTTCATCCATATACTCTAATATTAAATCATCAATCATGCCATATAAGGTATCCCATGTTACTCGAATACGTGCATCAATGGCTACATCATCTATCTCATCCTCAGTCATTTCTAACTTAAGGACTCCTGCTCTAATTGCAACTAACTCATTCAAGTTAAATTCAATCTTTACATCATTATACATTGCTGACATTAGGGCATCTCCACATGATACTTTTCACAGAACTTTGCTATCTCATCATGAACTTGTTTGTATATAGGACTAAGATCAAGATCAGATCTAAGTGCATGTGCTATATGATCTATCTGTTCCTCAGTTAAACAATGATCAGGATGTAGTGCATCACATACATGCATCTCTTGTTCGATTAACTCATTTAAGTTAATACGAATCTCGTAATCTCTGTAGACTGGCATATTCTCCGTTAGTTATGGTTCTAGTATATCACATAATGTGCCTTCTGTCATCAGCCTATGTCTCTTTCCAGTAGACCGAGCCCTAGACTGTGCAGTTCTAAATGCATCTCTCTCATTATGTTTTGTTTGGAAATGTTTCCATGCCCCAAACTGATCCTGCCATTCTATTTCATACTTGGGCATTTTTTTATATCTGAAAAAATATTTAATTACTAATAATATATAGCTCTCGCTTTCGGTTCGTTGTAGGTTAGGGACTTAAGCGTTTTTATAACACCCCATCGCGCCACCGCGCTTAACATAACAACCGCAATCAGACTGTCAATTTGCTGCTCTTACTATACCACAATTGCCCTCCTTAAGGCAAGCAAATACTAAAAAAGGGTTAGTGTTAACTAACCCCTGTAATATGGTCTAGATAAGTGTAGCGCTCTTACTGTTAATCTTCCCTCTATTTGTGTTAGTTCTAATCCCTTTAGTTTGTGTTAACCAGAGATCAGATTTGCGAGGGTGACTAACAGGAAGTCTGACATATTTAATCTTAGATTGTGTATCTAAGATCTCCAAATCTAGTCTGGTAAGTTTGCTCAAA
>Ga0066861_10000014_pt1 | contig 50906 bp, 42 predicted proteins | sample ETN02SmetaG_3_FD_66434 | JGI IMG/M metagenome (GOLD analysis project Ga0066861, IMG submission 66434) | Marine microbial and viral communities from oxygen minimum zone, Eastern Pacific Ocean - ETNP2014F10-02SV257 | ecosystem: Environmental > Aquatic > Marine > Oceanic ... | reverse complement strand
ACATTATCAAAAAATAAAACCATTACTTAACAAAAAACAAATAAAACTTTATAAATCTCTTACACAAAAATTTAAAAAATCAAGTTTTACTAAAGATAATGAAAAAATCGAAGTACTAAAGTATAATGAACGTGTATTCGTATTCACTTATAAGCAAAGTGTAATTAAAATTATATTCAATTCGGCTATTAAATACAAAAATGAACTATATTATACCGATTTATTTTATCACAAAATATATTCGTTATCTATTCCAGAGGCATGTATGCTAATACTTCCAAGATTTGAAACGAATTTAAAAAATGTTATCGCACCGTGCGGCGACGCCAAACACGCCACCAGGCGAATGCATCAACTAATATTTGATTTAATAAGTCAAGTTTTCTTGTTTCATGAAAATTATATAGTTCATCATGACATCAAACCATCAAATATAGTAAAAACAAAAGATTTTAGATGGAAAATTATAGATTTCGGGCTAACATTACAACATAAACCAAACGTTTTAGATACATTCCTCGATCAGTTCCATGGTACAAAAGGTATAAATATCCCAGAATACAATTTAGATAATACGAATGAATTAGAACGTTGTTTTTGGATATATATGAAAGATTGGTATGGTGTGTCTATGAGTATAGAGGAGGCCTGCCGTAATGGCGCGGTCTTTGGTGTGGTTGATACTCTTATCAACTTATGTGATTTAAAGAATTTCATTAATGAAATGAAATATTCATCGGTGATCACAACATTAAAAAAATTAAAAAACAGATTTAATATTACAAATATTCCATATTATTTGAAATAGGTTTGCGCTATTCGTATATTAAATTTATAGATAATAGATTAAGATAATTAGAATGACAGTTTCATTAATATTTTATAGCAATTATTGCCAAAATTGTAAACAAATTATTGAAGAAATCAAAAAAACACCTGTGGGTTTATCATTAAAATATATTTGTATCGATTCTGAAAGTGTACGCTCAAAACTACCACATTATATAAATAGTGTACCTGCTCTTGTAGTAGGTGAAACGAATCAAATATTAGTTGGAAATCAAATATTAGGATGGGTAGAAATGTCATCTGGCCCTGTATCGGTCTCGCCGCCGCCAGCGCCCCCGGTGCGGCAAGAAGATTTGGGACCAAATGCATGGCATAATAATGAAATGAATGCATTTTCCGATATGTATTCATTTATTGATGTAGATACATCTGCTCAAGGTGATGGTGGAATGTCAATGGTTCATAATTTTGAAATACTTTCTCCAGAATCAAATGCCAGTAGACCCAGTCATGGTTCAATAATGATGCCAGGTGGCGCCCCAGGTGGACCATCGATGCCTGTTCAATATAAGAATCCACTATCAAATGCATCTAATATAAATGCAAATTTTGGAAGTATACAAATGAGTGAAAAAGCAAGTGAATTAGACAAACAAATGAAAGATATGCTAACTAGAAGAGAATTAGATGTTCCAGGAGTACCAGCTAGACTTTAGTTTTTTTCTTCACATCGGGTGTCTTTTCACCAGAAAATATTATTAATACATCTTGCAATGGCCTGTCACTAAAATCAGTTGGAGATGTTCCAATATTTCGTACGTGTTCCATTCCTTCTGTTACACGACCAAACACAACATGTTTACCATCTAAATGTGGACATGCACTTAGTGTTATAAAAAATTGTGATGAATTTGTATTTGGTCCTTTATTTGCCATACTAAGTAAACCTTCACTATCATGTTTTAATCTAAAATTTTCATCATTAAATTCTTTACCATATATAGATTTTCCACCTGTACCATCATAATTTGTTATGTCACCACCTTGTATCATAAATCCACTTATAATACGGTGAAAAGGAACACCTGCGTATTTATTTTTCTTACATAATTCGTAAAAATTTCGAGCTGTTTTTGGTACTTTATCAAAAAAAAGCTCTATAAATACCCTTACTGTCCTATCATCTGTCATAAAATCTTTTATGACAATATCTAAATATACTATCTTATTTTTAGGTTTTTTCTTATCCTCTTCTATTATATCATTAAAGTCCTCTTGTTTTTTCTTCTCTATTTCTAATCTTTTTTCTAAAACTAAATCCTTTGATATATATTCTCCAAAATATCCAACACACAAAGATATTACCCCAAATAATACAGACATTCTGATGACACTTTCCATAAACAAGTTTATTATTTTTATATTAGATTAATATAACTTAATCATGACAAAAAAAACTGTCTTGACCGGTGGAAAAAAAAGAAAAACCCTCAAAGTAAAACGCACCATGTTAAAAAAAGGTAAAAAGAGAGCTGCTAAAACAAAAAAGCGTGGTGGACGTAAATCCATTCGTCGTGGTGGTGCAATTGGATTCCCTTCCCGTTATTATGGTGCTGCCCATGATACTAGCACCTTAACTGAAAATGCTAAATTATCAACAGCAAAACCATTCCCAGCTAACACTACCTGGAATTCGTTTGCCAGTGTTGGACCAATTGATAGCTAAATTAATTATTTGTACCGTCCAATTTAGGAATTACATACTTATCTACTAAATCTTTTCCAACTTGTACAGAAGCATCATGTTGACTCATAGAACCAGAATTAACTAAGCGTTTCGCACTAAGCATTTTATTTAGCATCGTATCATCACATTCAGTTGAACAGATCATGCCAAACAACTTTGGATATTTTTCGGAAAAATCAGAATATTTTTCCTTTAGAGAAAGTATGTCCATTTTCTTATCTCGATATTCATGACGTATTATAAAAATCTTTGCTTCATCTTCACTATCCATAATGAAATTACACATAAATTCTTATTATATACTCTACCGCACACAATTCCTAAGATTGATAGTATTTATGTGTCTTGCAAGGTAAACTTGTTGGATTTGTTGGTACAGAACACACAGGCATTGTCTTTTCACACATAGGGTTTCCTGATTCTGGAGGATATCCCGATTTTGGATCAATTGGTTTTGGTACACATGGTCTGTGATTATCTTTAACTAAAAGACGATTTGATACATTGTAATCAAATGGAATTGTCGCTTTTTCTTGAGGATTAAAGCATAAATATTCCCAGCGATCAAATCCAGTACCTCTCAGATTTGAAGCAGGATCTACGTGTCTTGATTCTATTGTATGATTAAAGCAATCATTCCAATGAGTTAAACCTTCACCATTGTCTTTAAAATTAGTAAAACTTTCTTCAAACTTGGCATAATTTGGTTCTTTAAGTTCACGCAAAGAAGGTCTTATTTTTGCCGCGCCATCAGGGATTTTCATATCCGAAAATAATCTATTTTCTGGACATTTAGAACTATAACGATGACGATTGTTTAATTCACCATCTGTATCTACTAAAGCCTTTTGGCGATTTATACTATCACCAGCTTTTTGTAAACGTACGGTTGGAGGTTTTGGATAGCAATACTCACAACTTGATGATGGAGTCGCTAACATATAACTTCCCGGTCCGGTTGACTCATATATAGATTGTTTGTATTGACACATATCGTAGTTCAAACGATTGAAGCTCATATTAGAACTTTATATTATTTTTTTCCTAGGATTGAGTTTTCTTAGCAAACTGCATTTGGTATGCAGGTGGAGGACATTTAGGAAGGTCTAAACCGGGTGGTAATGGTACAGGTTCATAACGTATCATCTGACAAGGGGGTAGATGTAATTTATTTGCATCAATTTCAACATCTGACTTTGTAAATTCACCAGGTATTCTTATCAAATTGTCTTGCGTTGGCATAAAAGTATTTTTCTTTGCAGGACAATTTGTGTTTAAACGAGTCTGACCACGTAAATCATTCTCTAAATCTACTAAATTACCTTTTACTTGACTAACATTGTTACCACCAACAATACCTAATTCGGGTCTGCATGGTGAACATCTGTAATAACGACTTGGGTCCAATAAGTAGGACAAATAATCAACACTCTCCGATAATTGTGTTTCATAAGCACATGTATCATATCTCAAACGATTAGAACTCATTAATATTAAATACATTATATTCTATTGAATTCGTGAATCGAAAAATTGAGGATATTTTAACATTTCTTTGTAACATTTTCCTATTGTAACTTGCGATGTTTTTGCAACCTCTGCAATATCACTTCTTAACACTTTTGTATCTATATCCAATAATGTTGTTGCCATATAAATTGAAGCGGCAGCAATTGATACAGGTGTGTTTTGAGTTAATATAGAATTTTTTTTGCATATTGAACTGACATCTCTAGACTTACTCAATAATTCACCACTATCTTGATACAGTTTTGAACAGAATCTAGCCAAATAATCCATTGATTGACAATCATCCCTATAACTAATATGCTCCTTTCCAGCTCTAGACCACAATTCCGTAAATTTTTTATTACCACGTGTTACCCATTTATCACTTATTTGAAATATCTCAGCTATCTCTTGACATGTACGCGGCACACCCTGCTTTTTGCAGGCCATAAACAAACAGGCAGCAATAAGTCCTTTACGCATAACACCACGCGCAATATACAAATCACTCACTGTTTTGTAGTATTCATGCGCTAATTTTGTTACATTTCCCAATATACATCCGTTTAATGATCGTAATGATATGTCTTGGAAAATATTATTTAAACATCTCTCTTTATAAGTCATAGCTGACCAAGAATGAACTTTTTGTGTTCTTCTCATACTATAATTTGAATTTGAGTTTGATAGAATTATTGTTCCTTTTGATGATTGAGGAAGTAAATTATTTACAACAGTACTACAACGTATAGATTCTGGGCGAGAACCATCAGGATACATTCTCCACTCAGCTGTATTATCAATAAGCTCTTCTAAAAAGGCACCACAATTTGGACATTCCCATGTGTCCAAACCATGTGTTGTTCCTGGTATATTACAATCCTTACAAATTACTATTTTAAGAGTACCGGTGGGGCGCGCGTCCGAGATTGGGGGATTAATATCAAATAATGTTTCATATTCATCTATCTTTGACAAAGATAAACAACTCATTTTGATACTAATTATTATAAATTAGTATTTCATTTTTATATCCTTTTATATACTTTTTTTTCACCACACTAATATGACTTCATATAAAATAAACTAATTAATCTATAACTAATGCAGGAGAGTGTTTATAGTATCTGGAAACCATCATATACAAAACGAAGAACTACTAAGCATCCAAATCAAGTTTATGAATCAGAAAATATGGCATCAGTTGACTTACCAAAAATAAATATTAAACTATTGTTGAAAACTAATTCTACTCATTCTATTCATTTTATTTCTGATGTACAAATAGAAGGTATTGCATACGCAATAAATTGCATAGACTCTGAAAAATCTATTAATAATTACACTAGGGGATTTTTTCTGGGAGATGGTACTGGAGTTGGTAAAAGTAGAATAATTAGTGGCATTCTTAGCGAATTATGGATAAGAAATAATAATAAATATAGAGCAATATGGGTAAGTATTAACAAAAATCTAAAAAACGATGCAAAAAAAGAATTTGAAATTGTACAAGAATTACAAAAAAATAAAACCCCTTGGTTAAATGAAAAAGACTTGATGAAAGAATACAACGGGATTTTTTATACAACATATGGTTCCCTACTAAACTCAAAACATTACAATATGATATTTAATTGGTTAGGATGGAACAATGATAATGTAACTATAATATTTGATGAAGCCCATACAGCTAAATCACATTCTTCCAAAAAAGCACAAATAGTTAAAACATTACAAAGTGAAATATATAATCCTAGAATTATATACAGTACTGCAACTGCAGCAAGCTCTATATCAGAAATGCATTATATGGAAAGACTTGGTCTTTGGAAAAATAGTCACCAGGAATTCTGTATATTATTAGAAAAATATGGCCCCATGGCAATGGAAATGGCCGCGTTACAGTTAAAACATTCAGGTAAACTTGTTAGTAGACAACTTGGATTTAATGGAGTACATATCTATATAAAATCATACAAACTCACTGAACAAGAAGAACAATACTTTAATACATTAACATACAAATGGCGAAATATAAATAACGTAAATACATTTGATAACTTCAATTTTTACCAATATCTTATTACCGGTTTCAAGATAAAACTTGCTATTGAAGAAACCAGGAAATCAATTAATAACAATGAATCAGTTATAATAGGATTACAAACTACTGGAGAATTATCTTGTAATCGTGATTACGATTCATGTTTACAAGACCTATTTAATAAATATGAACAACAAACAAATAGTATAGATGTATTTGACTCGAGCGGTAACGTAATCGAATTTAACAGAAATCCAATAGACTTAATTATAGACGAATTTGGTTCAGACAATGTCGCTGAAATTTCGGGACGAAAACGGCGACGTTGTTGCATAACACGCAATTGGGAAAAAATTCCATCCATTAGAAGTGAAATTTCTAAATTTCAGAATGGAACGAAAAATATTGCAATTATCACAAGATCTGGTTCATCTGGAATCTCTCTACACTCTCAAAAAAATATTAATAACAAACCAAGACACCACATTATTATTGAACCACCAAAATCAGCAGATATACTTGTTCAGCAATTTGGAAGAACACATAGAACTAACTCATATGCACCTCCTAAATTTACTTTTATAGTTACGAATATACCCAGTGAAATAAGATTTTTTCATGGTTTAACTAATAAATTGGAAAACTTAGGAGCTCTTACAAAAGGAGATAGGCGTGTCTCTTTATTAAATAATCTTAATTTTGAGGGATGTTCACAAATAACAAACGACACTTTTAGATTATTTTTACTTGAATTCAATGTTCAAATTGCATTGGTGTGGTACAATAACAACAAACTACCCGACGATTTTCCATTAGACAATGTTATTGATGGCTTAGTTATGAATTATTATAATTTAAACACCACTACTAAATCTATAAACACATTTACTAAACTTTTAACTTTTATTAATCATTACACAATAAATAACTCTTATTTAAGAGACGACTCCGAAACTACTAACTCCGAATATATTCAAAATCTTAAATCGCAATCCGCAAATAGTTGGAATAATACCTGGTACCAATTACTAAGATTAAAACAAATTATTTTTTATAAACAATCAAAAATACTAATATCAATCCTATTAAAGGCTATTATATCTGTTATTGATGATTATATTCCATATTCAAAACAATGGATATCACATGACTATACTTGGACTATTAAAAACCATAAACATCATTCACATTATGTTAAAGAAACTGTTAACACTATTCTTTTATGTCAACTTAAACCAGAATGTGAAAACACTATTGGTAAAATACCTACACATCTAATACACAATATTATTCCCTGGATTATACCAAAAAGCGACTTTTTCTTATTGCCAAGTAATGCCGTTCACTCATTAAACAATGGAATACATTGCTCTACAAATATTAACACTTTTTTAAATAAAATGTTTGAATTGCAGATTTGTATTCAAAGACATATTATACAAATGATTCGTTCTCATACCGTTTATTACTCTCCAGGCAAAAAATACTCAGTTCTAGATATAGAAGAACACATTCTTGGAAGACATAAAAAAAATTTTAAAATTATTTTTGAAGATTTCATTAATAGTTCCAGATTTTATAAAATTGATATTAGTGTAAAACCCAAATTATCACTAGAAGAACATATTGCTAATAGAAATAAATGGAAAAATAGATTCATAACATATGTTAAACACAAAAAACACCGCAAAAAATTCGGAATATTACTAAAAGCATTAAAAAAACATAATTGGAGTTATGAATTATGGTATCCAGGAAATCAAAAACCATGTAGATCTTTTATGAAACATCAGTGGGAACTTGAAAAACAAAATTATGACAATATAACAGTCAATGATAATATATGGGTTGAAAATGTTTCTAATCAAATTATAAAACAAGAACAATTTGCAGAACAATTCAACTTAACACTTACATTTTGTGTTAATAATGTTATAGATAATTGGGAATGGTCGACTGGTAAAATTATCCGCATTAAAAATACAAAAATTTGTCCAGATTTTATTGGATTACTGGTTAAAATTAAACAACGCTTTTTATAAATAACATAAAAATGAACTACTAAATGTAAAATATATATATACACATATAATACAAAAATGGCGACACAAGATGCTCATCGTACACAAGTTATTAAAGAAATTATTGAACTTGATGATAAAGAATATATTCCTATTGAAGATTATCTATTTATGTTAGATAACCCCCACCCACTATTTACTCCGAATAAATTTATTGAACTTGCAAAGGAATTTCCAAATGATTTCAAAAATTATATTGATGATAACCGACCAATTAGATTTAATCCATTTACTTAATTGAAAGGCCCTGCCTAGAATATTAACTCTTTTTTTTAAATCCAATATACACGAAAGTTATTGTTAAAATATATGAGTAGCAGCTTTGAGAAAGGTTGGTATATGAAAGCTATACACGATATTAATGAAAATAATGAAGTTAGTTGGAATGATGCTGTTAATTGGTGGGGATTAACAGGATATTCTATTTATAGATATATTTATAGATTGCCTTCAGAACCCATTGTTGATGGCACTAGTATTACAAATGAAAGTTGGCTTATGTTAGACACGCATGATGTTAATTTAATTCTAACTCCTAATAAAGGATATTGGATTTTAATAGAATCAGAACCAGAATTTTCATTACCCATATTTACACAATGGGGTCGAGAAGACGAGAACGTTGCCATTGCTCAACCACCAGAAGGTACATCAGATGCAGAATGGCAAGAGGCTGGTAATCCTGGAACACCACCGTCACAAGACTTAAAAAACTATGTAGAAACAGCATCAAAATATATTCATAGTTTTTTAAAAGGATATAATGAAAATTATGAAGATGGAACACCCACATACGCATCAAAAGATGCGAATTTACCAATAACAATAGAACAGGGACATCTAACCCAATCAGCCGGAGCGGCTTGGCCGCGAATTGACGATGGTAATGGTAATATCAGTTCTGCTAGAATTGTCATCAGTAATGATTATGTGGGAACAGACCACATGACATATGTAAATGATTGGCCTGAACCTATGGCTGTCGGAATTATCATTCACGAAATACTTCATGTATTGGGGATTGCAACTACGTATGACGATTTTTGGGCAGGTATCCCAGATTCAAATTTTCCATGTGGTAAAGTATGGCTCGGTGGCGGCCACCCAGCGTCGGCCGACGCGCCCTACACAACACATTATCTTCCTAGACAGGGAAATCCTGAATACACTAACGCTGCAGGAGAGATTGTCGCTGAATCGGGTTACAAAGCGTTACAGTTTCCAGATGAATGGTCATTCGAAGTCATCAACGGTGAGGGACAATGGAACACAGCATGGATCGACACTATTCCATCAGACACAGGTAGGACTGATGGATCAAATTCAAATCCCGCCGATAACTTCAGATATTACTATATAGGAAATGCTGGATTGAGAGAGTATAAAAGATTACTAACTCCCAGAAAGGAAGATGGTAGCATTGACACAGACCATAAGATGTACTGGCATGGTGGACGCTTAGATGAAAATGCTACTAATGCTGAAATTGTAACAAATATTGGAGAACACACAAATCATTTCGATAATCTTGTGGGAATACCTTTAGAAGATAATTTTGGAGCTGGTAGCCAAGATTATCATTTTGAAAAAGGAGTTAGTAAACAGATGTCATTCTTTGATGATTCTGGAAATGCACAATACGAAACAAATGCAGATGGACAATACATTCCATCATTAATACAGGCTAAAAACGTTATACAACCCGTGTCTCTCAATCATGCACTTTTGGGGAGACATTCCGCAGGCGACGAAGTAGAAGCGTATGAACTTCTTCCAACTATTATTGATGCACGTGCTAAGGACTTAGATATTATAAGTAACACCGTTTTGCCCTATACCGCCAGTCAGGAAGTACCCTCCAACTGGAGAGAAATACATGCACCAAATCCATTATGTCATCCTGTAATTCCCAATGATATTATGACCTATCGAGTGCAGAAATATCAGTATATCACATCAATGATTCTAGGTGTGATGGAAGATAGAGGATATGTAATTGATTATAGTAATGACCACAACTCGCGATATGGTTACTGCAATACTGGAGTCGCTTTAGATTATATTGTTGAAAATGATCCAGGAGATGGAGAACATATATCGGATCCAATATCACATAACCATGATGCTATCGATGACGCCTCCGGTGGATGGATTGACACAAACAGGGATAATCTTGAAATGTAACAGACTACACGTAACATTCTTTATTACATAATAAAAATTTTGAATTAGCAATCATATTCCAAGGATATAATTGTTGTTCACAAATATAGCAACATAGTCCAGCATAATCACATATTTCTTTAACAATTTCGAATGGTAGATTCATAACAATGTTACAAAATTTATAAATCTTTCTTCGAGCGCGGCACCAGGAGTCACAAAAAAAAATATAATTTTTTTTATTTATTAATAATATGTCAAAAGCGAATGATGTTACTGAAAGTGAATTCGCTACATTATCAAGATTATTTAAAAAAGGTACTTCAACACAACTTGAAGGAGAACGAAAAAGACACGAAGGAATCGCCGGCTCAACTTCTACACAAATGATTATGGCTGGAGTTTTTAAAGATGCAACACCCGATGAATACAATAAAGCTCCTCCTTTTATTCATTTAGAAACGTATATTAAAGAACAAAATATTCCCGTAATACCGCCCAATTCAGTATATGCAAAGGAAAATAAGGAGACGGAGGAGAAGCGCCGGCGTGAACGCGAAGCGCTCGTCCTGCCTCCGCCGGCTGCGAACGAAGTCACAGCTCCACCATCAATTGGGGAAAAGGTAATGGTCGATGTCGCCAATCTTGAAGAGCCCAACGACACTGCATTCCTCAACGACACGGTAGTACGCGTGCTTGAAATCGCTGCACAGCCAGTCGCTCCAAATTGGAAGCCTTTTATTGTGACGAGGCGTGCGAGAGCAAATCCGCAACGTACCGACTCGCCGACCTTCCGGCCCACCGTCGATGGGCCAGCAGCAGCTCCACCTGGCGACTACGCAGCACCACCATACGCATTTCTCGTAGGAGTCGCGGTTGAAGGACAAGAAGTTCCGGCCTTCTTCGTTCGCTGGCCCGACGCCTCCAAAGTTCTAAAGATACAAACAGGATTCCATGTGATTGAGCCACCACCATCATCAAAACCTGCAGCAAAAAAACAACGCACGGAATCAGCCGCCAACTCGCCCACTGCAAATATGATCCAAGCCACACAGCCACCCAATCCCATTATTATGGGGAAATCGAGTCTTAATAGAATAACAGAAGTGAAGAAAATGCAATATTTTAAAAAATTTTATAGTTGGTTCTCAGGAGTAAAAATACATCGAACAACTGTAGGACAAACAACGTCTATGTCCGATGAAAATGAGGATGAACATGTAATACCATTCGGTTTTATGCTTTTATTTGGAGGTGGTTTAGCAAGAATAATTAATAAAGATAATTATAATGAAGAAATAAAAGTGATAAGAAGTTCTACGAAGTGGACTGACGCTTCTGAAGACTTTATTGAATGGCTTGTTGCATATGATAATATAACTGAATCTGGCTCTGGCCTCGACCGCGCTAAACGTAGCTTTAATATGTTTAATATAAAAAACACGACAGGAACTACAGATATTGTATCTAGAGCAGATAGGCTTGATGTTATAACAAAATATGGTCTGGATTTAGGAGAAATATTATGGCTGTATAATGATGAAGACGCTAGACTTATATTGGACTGTTTGGGTTATAAAACTGAAATGGAAAAAGCAGAATTTTGCAAAAATATGTTTAACATAAATTATTACGGTTATTATCTAAGTGAAGGTAAAGCAAATTCTGTTAAATCAGACCATTTATTTATAAAACTTGAAAAAGAAAATAACAGTATTAAATTTTCTCCTTCGATTCACCGTGTACAAGAATTTAATAACGAGCTATTTGCATGGGCTAATTGTTTTGATAAAAATAAATGTGAAGAATTAGATTCGGAAATTAGCAAAAGAACCAAAAAAGATGATGAGGGGGACAATAATATCATATACAAAGAGCCGGGATTATCAAGTAAATGGATACCAAAAGGTGTAAGGATGTTATCTGGATATTGTACTGATACCAACAAAGACATTAGTAAAGAAAATATGTTATTTATCTTAGATATCTTATGTCATTATCTGAATAAAGACATACTAAACAGAATTATTTTCAACATTATAATGACTAGAACATATCTTCATAAAAAGAACAAATCTGTGCCTTTAGGGAAAGTAAGTGGACCCCCACCTGATGAAACAAAAACCAAGCCAACACTAATTGAAAAATATGATAAATGGCTTAATGATATATTGGATACTTTAGATAATAACACAGATGAACAACTTATAAATCAAATTAATTCCGAAAGAACATTTTTGAATTCGGATGAAACTGATAGTATGATTAAAAAACAAATTGAATCAAGGATCTTATTTTTTTATGAGAGTATTAAAAAACAAAATACATCCATCCCTGATTTAAATTTTCCAATCCAAGCGACAGCCCAAACTTCCGAAGGATTAGCCGGACTCACATCAAAAGGCGCCGCATTAAGTACACCCCTTGGAAAAATGGCAGCAACAAGTAAAGATGGTCATCCTACTGTTCAGGGAACTAGCCATACACATTTATCTGACTCATCAAATGTTCCCGCCGAAAAATTTGAAATAGAATTTTTTAATGCCTATTTAGAAGAACGGCCAAACATAAGAAAAAATTTAGAACAATTAGGAGGTAATGAACATCATAATGGTCTAGTATTCCAGGCACTAATAGAGTTAGACAATAAATTTTTTAATAAAGTGCCCCCACCCAGAAGGCCGGGGTCGACGCGCCGCGCCGCCGTCAACGCGCGCCAGAACACGAAGCAGAACACGAAGCAGAACACGAAGAATGCGTCCTCGAGCGATGACGACTCAAGTGGGCAAGATGTTAAAACGGGGAGAGTCCCGGCGGCTGAGGTTGGCCAAACAGTACTGGGCTTTGATGAATCACAGGGTTCAACCGGATGGACTGGTGGCAGAAAAACTAGAAAAAGAAAACAAAAACGTTTGTTCCGCCGCGGTGGACCACAACGGTAGGCAACTGCCAAGTTCTGCTGCAATCAGCACAAAGCATCTGCGATTCTTGAAAAAATAAATTTATCCATTGCAAGGGCGAATAGAATAATATAAAATCCAGTAAAGTTTATTTCAGATAAATCTTTTTTTAACGTCTGCAGCGTGGGAGAAACAATATTAGAAATATTGTATTTCATAATAGAATATACATGTCTTTTTCTCTTACATAATAGTACACATTTTACACCTATTAGACTCCTTTTTTCTCTTTTCATTTTCAATTTCAATTTCTTTTCTACAAATGGGACAGAACATAATCCAATTATTATGACAACAATATAATGAAGCATTAGATAAACAGTATTTACAACAACAATTTTCCTTATTATCTTCAATTTCTTCTGTTGGCGCCATCGCCAGCCGCCCCTATTAATAATTTCTGTAAAAACTCTTTAAATATATTTAATCTATTTCTTCAATAGTCGGACCACTATCCTCGCTTGCATGCGGTGGCACCCCCGCGTCCTCGGCCGACTGCGGTGGCATTTGAGATTCGCCTTGTGGCATACTTGATTGCATCTTTTCTTGAATTTCTTTCAATTTTTCTTCATATACAAGTGGTTCTTCATCTTGATTTGAGTTCAACCACTCTTGTTGTTCTTTTAGATAATTTGTAAGCTCTTCGTTTTTATCACCAACAGCAGACAAACCAGTGTATATAACTTGATCTAAAGCATTCTTTTTCTCAATCTTTAACGCATTTAATTCGTCTTCTGCCTTGAATTTTTCTGCATCGGCCACCATCTTTTCAATATCATCCTGACTTAAACGCCCTTTATCATTCTTAATTTCAATTTTTTGAGACTTACCTGTAGATTTCTCAGAAGCACTTACAGTAAGAATACCATTCGAATCCACATCAAAAGAAACCTCTATTTGCGGTTGACCTCTAGGCATCGGCGGAATACCATCTAACGTAAACTTACCCAATAAATTGTTATCACGTGTCATGGACCTTTCACCTTCAAACACCTGAATAAGTACACCAGGCTGATTATCAGCATATGTTGAAAATGTTTGCGTTTTCTGACAAGGAACTGTGGTATTTCTTTTTATAAGTGCTGTAAAAACACCACCCGCAGTCTCAAGGCCCATAGAAAGAGGGGCAACATCCATAAGAAGAAGGTCACTTAGTCCTTCCGAATCTTGACCAGTTAATACAGCAGCCTGTACAGCCGCCCCATACGCTACAGCCTCGTCCGGGTTAATACTGTGATTAAGTTCTTTTCCATTAAAGAATTCACTAAGAAGACCTTGAATTTTTGGAATTCGTGTTGAACCACCAACAAGCACGATTTCATCTATTTCTGATTTTGATTTTTTAGCATCTTTTAATACTTGTTCAACAGGAATCATACATTTTCTGAAATCAGTTGCACAAATATCCTCAAAGCGCGCTCTTGTTATCGTCGAATTGAAATCAATACCATCTATAAGTGAATCAATTTCAACACATGCTTGAGTAGATGATGATAGAGTACGCTTGGCACGTTCACATGCAGTTCGAAGTCTACGAAGTGAACGTGGATTCGTTTTAACATCTTTTTTCAATTTACGCTTTATTTCTTGGCAAAAATAATCCACAATTTTATTATCAAAATCTTCACCACCTAAATGTGTATCACCAGCAGTTGATAATACTTCGAAAATACCATCTTCAATAGTTAAAATAGATGTATCAAATGTACCCCCTCCTAAATCATAAATAAGAATAGTCTTTTCACCATCTCCTTTGTTTTTGTCTAAACCATAAGCAAGTGATGCAGCCGTCGGTTCATTAATAATTCGCAAAACCTCAAGACCAGCAATTGTTCCAGCATCTTTAGTTGCTTGGCGTTGACTATCATTAAAATATGCCGGTACAGTAACGACTGCCTGTGTTACATCTGTACCAAGATAACTTTCTGCAATAGTTTTCATCTTGGTTAGGACCATTGATGAAATTTCTTCAGAAGAAAATTGTTTTATTTCACCTTTGTATTTTACCTCTACCATTGGTTTATCGTTTTCACCAGATATTACCTTGTAAGGAAAGTGTTTTATATCAGATTGAACAGCGGAATCAGAAAATTTACGCCCAATCAATCTCTTCGCATCAAATACAGTATTGTGAACATTCATTGCAACCTGATTTTTAGCAGCATCACCAATTAGCCTTTCCGTTTCTGTAAACGAAACATAAGAAGGTGTTGTACGATTACCCTGATCATTCGCAATTATCTCTACTCTATCATTCATATATACACCTACACATGAATACGTTGTACCAAGATCAATACCAATAGCTTTACTACCAGACATTTATATTTATATACGACGTTTGTATTTATATATGTTTTTAACGATTTAGAGGATAGTAAAGTACGTCCCTTTTCTTATGCGGTGGAACAAATAGAATACGATTTACTTTATATGGTAAATTTGATAATCGTTGCTCCAATAGATTTAAATGTTCATAAGGTGTTGCTATTTGAAGTCTAAATGGAAATTGCTGTAAATCTTCCTTTAAACCATCCTTCATTAATTCACCTAATTTTTTCAATCTTTCAATAATGTTAAGTTGAGTAACCTTCTCTCCCTTAAACCATTGTACATCAGTTAATAAAATAAAAAAACGATTATCTGTTGCATATACACGTACCGCCTCTATTAATGTTCCACTACCAGCATAAATTTCATTATCGATAATATTAGGAAAAACAAGCAGTACTTTTGGCTGCGTAAATCCAGGACCAAGTTGTCTACATATTAAAAAACATCTATTACTACCTCTGTATTTTGTAAAGTATAATAAAATTTCAAGATCATCTGGTACAGCAAATGCATAATAGCCTTTTGACAATACCGGAATATTATTATTTCCAAGTAATTTCATGCTTTTACTTTTTTCTGGAAGAGTTACCCGAGTATGAGCATATACATGCTCTAAAATATCCTTTTTGTCTTCGAATGCAGTTAGGTGCAATATATGCGAACCTCCAAATAACTTAGATGACGTCTTCATTTAACATTATATTATATTATGACCTATTCCTTATTCTGTTTTCACTTATAGAATTATTATTATAGGTTATTAGTATTAATGGATGAAAGTATTATAAAATATGGACTATTTTTAGGTTGGTCCACAATGTTTGTAACATCTTGTCTAGAAATAGCAAACAAAGATACTGTTTTTAAAATTATTAAAAAGCAGGGGATGCGATTGTATTTAACTGCTTGGGCGCATACAACCGTGAATTCGACTATATACGGCCCGATTGTTTATTATTGGGTTGGTGATAATATAATTGATTACAGTAATAAACATAGTTATTTGAAATCTGTAATTAACACAAATAGTTTATTAGTGATACACTCTATAGGATATTGGTTAGTGCATATTATGATGCATAATAAACGATTCTTTTTTATGCATAGATTCCATCATAAATTTTCTACCCATGTGTCTCCTGTAATAGCAATGGCAGTATCACCATACGAATATTTTTTTGCTTATATGTTACCATTTATAATTGGTTCCTACATAATAGTACCTAATAATATTGAACTAGTAATTGCCGCTGGAATAGTATCTATATGTAATTTGATTATTCATAGTCCATCTTTAGAATTATACAGTTATTTGATTCCTGAATCTTTAGTTACACCAATTAAACATCTAACTCATCATGAATTAATGAACACCCATTTCGCAGCACCAACATATGATTTAGACTTTATTTATGGACTGTTCCGTCGGCGTGACAAAGACCCCGTCGACGGCCGTCAGGCATTAGAAGAAAAATTACAATGCATATCTAGTCCAAAATCAATCAAAATCTAAAAAGTAGATAAAATTATATACGTATTTAGTCATATGAGGAACTTACGTGTTATTTCTGCATTTTGTAATGTGGGACAACAAATTCCTGGAGTTGAACTTGGTTCAACTAGACTTTTGAAATATATTAGCAAATCGAATACTGTCGATTTGATTACAAACTTTGAATCAAATAATAGTTATATAAAGTTAAATAATTTAGTTAAAAAGTCACTATGGAATTCGCGCACTTGTATTTTGGGAGGAGACCACTCTATATGCTGTGCAACAGTACCCGCATTTTTTGATGTATATAAGGAAAATGGACACTTGTTATGGATAGATGCTCATGCGGATATTAATACAAAATACGCTTCGTTGTCAGGAAACACACACGGTATGCCGTTAGCAAAGGTATTTGGACTTGAGGATAATGTTGTTATTAGTAACTATAGTCCATCTTTTAATCAATTGACATATTTAGGTGTTCGAGATTTAGATTTATTTGAGAAGAATATTATTATTAGTAAAAATATTAAATGCTTCAGCAGTCCGACTGATGAGACTAAACTGATGGAACATTTAAAAAATAAGACTCTTTATATTAGTTTCGATGTTGATAGTTTAGAACCAAAAGAAATGCCTTGCACTGGAACAAAAGTAAGTAATGGTATACAAATAAATAAACTATGTACACTTATTCAAAATATTAATAAAAATTGCAATATAAAATGCTTTGACATTGTTGAATATAATCCTAAAATTGGTACTAAAGATGATGTTATGTTATCTGAGATAAATATAGCCAAATATATTGATGCAATCAGCTAAGGATGACCAGCGTTTTTTATATTCAAAGATATAATAGTATTTAAACTAATGTTATACAATTTCATCAAAAGACTTCTATATCATGAAGATGATTGTTTAATTGGTAAAATAAGACAATTTACTAAATATGAAGAAAAAACAACAGAACAATGTCCTTTAGCAAATCAAGTATTACCATATGAAATAATGAATAATATTGATATTTCTAAAAAAGCAGTTTTTAGAGGAACGGTTGGAATAATATATACTGGTATATATGACGAAGAAACAGTATGCGTAAAAACAATTCTAACATCTACAAAAGAAACTATGAAAGATGATATACATAGTTTTAATAGTATTGGTAATGTATTAGGTGTATTTGCTTCTAATTTACCTAAAATGGTTAATAGTTTATGTAAATGTATTTCTATGGAAACAAATATAAATCATGAAAAAAAAATGTGTAATGTTGTAAATAAAAAACTTTCTCCAAATATTGATATTGTTGACTTCTTAAAACCAATTGATGATTTTGAATCAATACAAAATGTTTTTGTATACAAATATGTTGAAGGAGTGTGTTTATTAAAAATGTCAAAAGATGATGTAAAAACAATAGGTAGAAATATTGCATTGGTTTTTTTTAAAGCTATTCATGAATATAACATAATATTTGGAGATATGAATCCAGGTAACTTTATTTACAACAAAAAAACAAACAAAATAACATTTATAGATTACGGATGTGTATTTGAATTAAATAAAACTCAACTCAATGTTTTAAAAGAATTACATAGGGCGCAACAAAATAAAATCAAACTAAGAAACTATTTGAAAAAATGGAACGCACCTATATTGTTAGCAGACAATATATATGATAGCTCTCGAATATTTTGGACAAAAGATGCGAATTACACAAATACCGGTTTTCTTGATATTCTAAAAATACCCGGAGTCGCTGAATGTAAATTACCATCTGAAATAGTTATTGTCATTAAAGCAGTATATCAGTTAATAGAGTTAGAAAAATGGTTGGCATGTAAATGTGATATTTCAGACTATTTAAAAACTATATAATAACTATGACACAAGCAGATAAAGACACTTTATTTAACCAATTAAAAAAAGATATATCTGAAACACCACCTAAACTTGACAATATTAGTCAATTATTAAAACAATTTGTTGATGGATTATGTAAGTTTTGTCCATCAAAAACAGAGCTAAATAATGAAATTAGAAACCGATTTCCAGTACACATAAATCCAGAACATACTTTACTTGTAATGGAAAAACTTATATTCACCATTGAACAGTTTCAAGCACCATGTGACGACAAGATTACAAAAAAAATGCTTTCAAATGTTTCCAATAACTTCAATAATGAATCAATAATTGTTTTTTTGAGTGATTTTTATGATCATACTGAAAAAGTGTATAAAGATGTTTGGGAAGCAAGACAAAGATTAATTAATGGTGAAAATATTGTTCCACAAGAACATAGAAAACAAGTTATTGGTAAAAATGGAATACCTTTTAATATGAAAACAGGTTTATGATAAAAATCTTAACTACCATTTCCAGTTTCAATATATTTCATCCAACTTTTTGGAACATATTTTTTATTGCCATCATAAGGTACCGCGAATCTATTATCAATTAACCAACCATTTATACTCTTGCCATCTAAATACAAATCACACAAAAGTCTACCATATTTTTCTGTTGAAATATTCTTTATTTTTATTGTTTTATTCAAAATTAATTTTTCAAGACTCGTTTGACAAATTATTGCAGCTTGTTTCTCAATCACATTTTTTGATCTTAATTCTGGAGAATCAACACCTCTTAATCGTATAGAAAAACGATATATTTCACTTTTAGGACCAAAAAGTCTTGATGCCACTGTTATACTATCACCATCATATACTTTTATGACTTTACCTTCAGATAATTTAGGAACAAAAGGTTTAGTATTTTCCCAATTGGCATTTTTCAAATCATTTTCCAAATAATCAATACTGCTTCCAGTTTGTCCATCAGCTTCTAGTATCTCTCTTTTTTTACAACAGGTATACAATAAATTTAACATTAATATTCTAAATATAATTCTAAATATATAAGTGTTATTAATTCTGTTCTGCCGTGCACGGCGACGTGCAGACATATAATCACATTTTAAAATTACCAACGATACCCTCCGCTTCTCTTGAAGCGTTCACGACACAACCAGTTCACAACCACCAATAGACACATTGTGATGCCCCCGCGTTTTAGTTACTACCAAACCGTAATGTTGATACGCATTCTCATTTGTTATACTAAATTCAGTTCCATTTAATGTAATAGCAGGAACAGACGTTTCATGATGAATTTCAGTCCATATAGAATCATCTGAAGAAGCATATAATTTAAACTCATCTATTTCAGATGGTTGGCAGAACAGTTGGAATTCAGAGATTTTAACATCATGTGCACCCCAGTTTTTAGTAATAACTAACGCAAATGATTGATATGCGGTTGTTGTAGTGTGATTAAAGCGTGTGCCACCAGTATTTACATCTCCACTGACATAGTCATCGACAGGCGTAGTTAGTGTTTCGGAAGTTAAAAATACCCAAGAACTGGTACTGGATTCCATTCCATATAATGTAAATTGTTTTGGAGAATTTTCGTAGTTAGCGGCGGTCACAAACTCGTTCGACACGTCGTAGCGTGTTAATTTATAGCCAGTCAGCTTGCGTTTATCTGGTAGAGTTATAATTAAGTATTCACCAGAAGATATACTATTGCCTTCACTATCCGGTGATGTTGATAACTTCTTGTCGCCAACATAAGATCCGTTTGACTCATCATAAACATTGCTAGCCGATTGCCATTGGTCAGCATCAGGGGTCGTCAAATTGTTAAAAGCTTTCCATGCATTATAATCAGAAGAATGTTCAGATGAAGCACTAACTTCATATCCGCCGTTTTTGTAATTCATGATACTTATAATCGGTTCTTTGTATTCTATAACACTCTTCAAACGAATACGATTGGCTATTATTGGAGTGTTGATATATATTTTTAGATATTCTCCATTTTCTGTTGTGTCACCAAGTTTGTTGGTTGGAGTACCATTATATTCAATCTCTGCGTTCCATATTGGTCCGCCATAATATACCATTTCTGTTAGATATGTATAATTATCGTAATTGGTATTGCTTGTATCTTGAACTATCATTCGGTAATATTTATAAGAACCAGGATATGCAATAGTATATAAATTTGAATATTGTAAACCTTCTGTTTCTGCATCCAGAACCAGATCACTTCCAAAAACAGTTGTAACTTCTGCATCCGTACATACTTCATCGAATGTTTGGTCTGTCTGCGTATCAATTGTTGTCCAATTACTACTATAATCGTAATGATTTGCAGCTAGATAGGAAACAATCTCCGCATATGACATTTCTTGGAACACAATGTCGAATTGCTTGTAGTCGTAATTCATGTGCCCGTAATTCGCCGGGGTAGTTGAGTGGTAAGACTGGTTTGTGCCGTTAATTCCGAGATAAAAATTCGTATCCCAAGTAATATAACCATAGTCGTCGGCGGAAGACAGCTCGTCTTCTTCAAATAAGACAGTCGGTGTCCCGGTTGACATGTCGTAACATCTCAAAGTGAAACCGTAGTTTGCACCGTTCGTAAATACGTAAACGTAATCTTTTTCCTCCTCCATGAGCAAGTAACCAGAGGTCTCCACCGAAGCGTGATTCTCAGTCCACGTCGAAAGATCTCGCATAATGTGGGTGAAAATATTTGAACCGGAAATTCTAACTTGGAGGATTTGACCGTCCGCCGCCGAGGGGCTATTACATTCCCGTTCCAGACAAAAAAGAACACGGTTCGAGCCTTCGGGGTGGGTTGTTGCGTTATATTCCTCCCTACATTTATTTGGATCCCCTTCGGGGATTCTCACCCTAAGAAAGAAAGAAGCACCGTTGTTCAAACTTTGTCCATCTTCAACTGTGATAAAAGAATATTCTTGACTCATGTCTCTTTGCTCCCCATTTACGGTATTTGCATTGCATCTTAACATTTGTTGGGGACCCGGCAAGATATCTTCACCGTACGAAATATCAGCGGAAATAGATGACGTGGGAAGTTCTGTTATTTCATTTGAACCCTGTATTATCCAGTCTCTAGGCATCGCTTTAGATCTTGTTCCAAATGCATCGTCGCTTCCACCCAAAGGCCAAATACGATATGAAGTAACAACGCGTGATGTGTTCAATTCAATTCCCAATATTGCCCCGAGCAACGGCAAGCCTTGCACTGGATTTGAGATATCTGACCCCCAATAAGATGGACCGGTGCCGTCAGGTGAACTGCCTATCATAGATCCATTGAAAACATTAGCCTGATTAGAACCAGTTCCTATATAGCTAACAATATTTGAAGTTCCCGCGAAACCACCCGCAATTGCCTCTTCAGCAGAATAAGCATTTGATTTACTTACCCATCCAGTAGTAGTATTCTCGTCAAACGCATAATATGCTGGGAAATTATTGACAATCACATCAAACGAGGCATTTTTTATAAAAGTGTAGTCGTGACCTCCAGATTCAGTGTAACTATTATATACATTAATAAGGTCTGTTGCAGATGCAACAGTTGAGATTGAAGATGAATAATAATATTTAGCCAGATAGGACACAATCTCCGTAGATGACATTTCTTGGAACACAATGTCGAATTGCTTGTAGTCGTAATTCATGTGCCCAAAATTCGCCGGGTTTGTTGAGTGGTAAGACTGGTTTGTGCCGTTAATTCCGACATAAAAATTGCTTTCCCAATTAACGTAGCCGTATGTATGATCACCGGAATCAGATCCTGTTGTCCCGTCTCCCATCATTGCTTCAAATAAGACCGTTGGTGTCCCGCTTGACATGTCGTAGCATGTCAAAGTGGAGCCGTAGGTTGCGCCGTTCGTATATACAAAAACGTAATCATTTTCCTCAATCATGTTTAAGTAACTATTATAGATGTAATAGATGCCAGATTGATTAGTCGAAAATGTTGACTGTTCTTTTGTAACTGTCCATTGTATTTTATCATTACTTATTCTAACCTGAACAATTTGACCTTCAGAGCCAACGGCGGCATTGCATTGCGTTTCCAGACAAAAAAGAAAACGGTGGTTGCCTTCGGGGTGACCACTCGTTGTAGTTAATTCCTCCCTACATTTATTTGGATCCCCTTCGGGGATTCTCACCCTAAGAAAGAAAGAAGCACCGTTTTTCAAACTTTTTCCATCTTCAACTGTGATATAAGAATATTGTTGACTCATGTCTCTTTGCTCCCCATTTACGGTATTCCCAGTGCATCTTAACATTTGTTGAGGACCTGGCAAGATAGCTTCATCGTACGAAATATCAGCGAACCGGGGCACATATCGTTCTGGATAAGTCACACTCGAAGCAAGTGTACCAGCAGGTGTAATCTTTATCATCCTCAAATTAGCACCATCTTCTGCAGCAACAATTACATTACCATCAGATTGATCGAATGCCCAATATTTGAGTGCAATCGGATTACCGTTATTAACTTCAGAACCACCCATTTCACCAATATTACTAAGTTCGCCACTTCCAAAAAGGGTATTAGTAAATAAATTAGAAGTGGTTGATGCAGATACTGCATAACTACCTGTTGTATCTTCAGTCATGGGAATATCTGGATATAAAGCTTGTGGCTCAGGTTCTGGTTCTGGAGAAAGTGCTTCTGGCTGTGGTTCAGGCTCTGGCTCAGGTTCTGGATAAAGTGCGAGGGGCTCAGGTTGTGGCTCTGGCTCAGGTTCTGGTTCTGGATAAAGTGCTTCTGGTTCAGGTTGTGGTTCAGGCTGTGGTTCAGGCTCGGGTTCTGGCTCAGGCTCTCCAACACCCCACATATATTCTAAAATAAATCGTGTAACATAATTAGAATCAGCAATACCAGATGCTAATTCCAAACCCGCATCAATTGGTGATTCGGTTGCGGTTCTAAAAGCAGTTAAGTTATCAACACTAATTTTATAAATACCCGAATCATGATCTCCTTGTATAAATGATGTACTTACTGCATACATTACCATAATTTTATCACTTTGATTAAATAGTACTGATTCTGTTTCATTTCCAGATGAATCTTGTTCAGTTCTTGTATTCCAATAAGAGACTTCGGAATCCATAATACTATGTCCTGATACATCCGTAAACCAATTTGTAATTGTTTGATTAAATACTGCTATTCCACTAACATCAAAATTTCCACTAACATCAAGTCCGACTGTTTTTAACTTAATATCATTAGGTACATTTGCTGTTGAATCATTATCAAAAAAAATTTGTGAATCTCTCTGTGCATCATTTGTAAAATCCAAAGCAGCTATTTCGCTATCTGATACATTAAAAATAATCGAAACCATTTTAGCAAAAAGTATACCTTTTATAGTGCTCTCAAAATCGACATTTGAATTTAAAATATTCTCATGCATTATTTTATTTGATTGGGTTAAACCATTGTCTGAAATTCCAGTGATTGTAGATATTCCAGAAACATCTTCGGCAAACTTTGTTTGATGTTGCGTGTTTGAGAATTTTAATCCCGAACATGATTTTATAAGTTGTTCATTATCTCTATCAACTATTATAGATAAATCAATTATATGCCCCGCATTAAGAATAGCAAAATCCGAATCAAGAAACTTAGATGTACCTGGTGATATATCAAGCTTTTCAAAATCAACTCTATCTAGATGAATTATTTTCGGATTTAAATAATTTGTCGTCATTATTTTATGCGATAATTTTAATTCATGGTTTTTTAAAAAGGCAGAAACCGTAAAAATAAACGCACTTTGGACTTTACACATCTAATTTTATAAAAAATATTAACTAATTTTTTATAATGTAATAATACTATGGATTTATTTTCTAAACTAATAAATGATGTGGAAGATGTGTGTAAAGATCATATAGAAAAGGGACAAATTATATCTAATTTAAAAAATGATACTGTAAAAAATGCAATAATAGATGTAATTTCTGGTCAAAAGTCTTTGGAAGAATTAAAACAACACAAATTTCCAACGCTGTTAAATGAAAGCAACGGTATTCTTTATGTGCACGAATTAAGGAACTGCAATAAATATTTTTTAGTTGTTTGGAAAAATGACAAATTGGACGGTATCATAATGGAATATAATATAAACGCAACTGGAATTGTTGATCCCGAAACAGCAACAAAAATAAGACAAGGAAATAGCAAGAACAACGGCGCGCCAAGCGCAACCGAGGACAGCGGCGCACCAAGCGCGACCGAGGACAACTAAAATGCGCACGTTAAAGTTTGGTCATACACATCATCTCCTATAACACCATGTTTTAGAAGTACATATTGTATACCATATTCTAAAACTTCCTTCTTAATTTGTGATAAAACCACAAAATTGAATTGTTTTGGATATAATGATGTATATAGACGAGTCCATATTGGAACTTGAACATCAAGTTTTTCAAGATCAATTTTGGTAGCGACACTGAATTGACCAGCATCTTCTTCCGCAACTGCTAATTCTTCCACTTTAAAAAAGTATTTAACCTGTTGATATACAATTTGTATAATTTCATTAATTCTATATTCTTTACCTGGTTTCATAACTTTAATATCCCCATCTATAACGCCAAGTGCTGCACCAACACCTTTACCATCAACAGACGTAACTATTAAAAAACTGGATTGTATGTTTTGTATACCACTATGTAAAAAATCACCCCTTGTTAAAAATTGTACTCTCGAAATACCACCCCCAACTTCCTTCATCCTGAAATATGCCTCAAAATCTTCAATTCTTTCCCTTTGTTCATTTATAGTTTTGTTTAAGGCGATTGTTTTTATGTTAAGTGAGTTAATTAGAATAGCCGTTGTTTGGTATCGGGCAATTAATCTAACTAATTCTTTAATAAAAATTTCATCATTATCTATACCAATACAATTTTCCCAAGAAACAAAGTTCTCTGGTGTTATATAACTCACAAGACTCTTCAAAAAATCAGCACCTTTCTTTGTTCTATTTTTACACCATTTATATGCAGTACTAGCATCTATTCTCTTCTTTATTATGGCGTCATATACATCTGGATATTCATTCTTGAAATAATTTGCAAATTTCCAATTATTATAATAAATTGAGTCATTGTAAATCTCTCTCAAAAGTTTGAGTAATCTAAAAATAATAGACAATTTAAAATAAATTGCCCTCTTTTGTTCTGAGCTATAATTCTCATCATTTGTTTTTTTTAATAGATCAACAACAAGATATAATACAACTGTTATTTTTTTCAGTAAACCATTACAAAAAAGGGGATCTTGGTCGGAAGATAAATGGACATGTGATAACTGACGCGTTAATTGGGAGGCCAAAAACATTGTACTACTTAATTTAAATGGTTTTGGTATATTACAACTATTACAAGACATAACATTTATGATAGTGTTTACAATATAATATGACGCATTATATTTTGTGTATTTAATTTATAAGTTTTATTATTGGAATTAACAATGCTAAACAATGTATTAGAAGATACAATAGGGAATTTTATAGACCATACAATATACGAATTATATTGGAATAATTCATTATTTAGTAGTGAAGAATTTGATAAAATAATACAGGAAATACGTGACGACGGAGTTTGCGCTGATGTTATTACATTAAAAAAAAGACTATTTCGTGAAATATTAAGAAATCTTATAATTCTGTCACATTGTTCAACATATTCGGGTTCATTTAGAACACTTTATATAGTACCAATCTATGTATTGTATAATATGTATCAAAAACAAGTTATATTTAGTAGTATAGATTTTCTAATTAACGAAAAGAGTCAATTATCTTTTTTGAATAGTGTTATAAGTACAAGTGATTTCCCGAGTAAATATGATTCACGTGAAGAATTATTATATTTTGCTAAAGAATGTGCTAGTCTTTCAAAATTTGTTAGTGACAAAAATTGTAATCATTCCAGTACCATTATTACAGGAAGTGATTATGCAAATGTATCACATAATCATATCGACTCAACTGGTGGAACAACTACGTCAAGTAGTGCTGCAAGCACATATCCTTCATCCATTGATAAGATAATTGATACAATACAAAAATTATTAGAATCAGAAGACGGTGTTGATACATCTGAAAATGCTGCATTATTGAGTAAAATTGATTATGAGATGAATAATGTTAACAGTAATAGCACTTCATTTAATGATAAAGCATAGAAAAAATGAACATTCAATATTATACTAGACACATAACATACTAATGAGCGCAGAACAATTTACATATTTATCAAACAAAAATCCGCACGAAAGAGATAGTCATATTACATTTGATGAACCAACACATATTTATACAATTGATGGCGATTCTAACTATACATCTGTAACAACTTTTGTACATTCACACTTCGAACATTTCGATGCTGATAAAATTATTAATAAAATGATGAAATCATCCAAATGGATACCGGGTCATAAATATTGGGGTAAAACACCTGAGGAAATAAAGGATGAATGGGAAATCAATAGAAATGAAGCATCTAATGCAGGTACAAAAATGCATCTGGATATCGAAAAGTTTTATAATAATATTCCAGTAGACAATGATTCTGAAGAGTTTTCATATTTTATGAACTTTCACACTAGCTTTGAAGAAAGCATTCAACCTTGGAGAACCGAAATGATGGTATGGGATAAAGATTATAAACTGGCAGGATCAGTTGATATGTTATTTGAAAATAAAGATAACAATTTAGAAATTTATGATTGGAAGCGTTCTAAAGAAATTGTTGAATCATCTCGTTTTAACAAATGTGGAAACAAAGAGTGTATTGAACATATTCCCGATTCAAATTTTTGGCATTACTCACTCCAGTTAAACACATATAAACACCTAATAGAAAAAAATTATGGAAGAACCGTATCAGGCATGTATTTGGTATGTTTACATCCCAATAATAAAAATAAAAATTATAGAAGAATTAAAGTTTGTGACCTTACACAAGAAGTTAATGACTTAATGGCAATTCGTCTAAAATCTATTACTAATGATTATAGTTCGTCATCAGATGAGGAAGAGATGCTATTAGAATAATTATCCTTGTTTGATTTATAAATATATTCAGATTCTTGATAGAATAATCCGTCAATATAATAGCGTGTTGTTTTATTGTTTCTTGAATGATTTTCACAACATTTAATATTTATAGCAAATGGTTTACAACAATCTTTGCAAATTGTATCTTTTATAACATTAAGGCCCATTTTTGTAAACATTACATCAGTTACCTTTGGTTTTTTAGGGCGATTTGGTTGTCCACGATAATGTTCATTGAATTGAATAATAAAATCATCGAACGGATATTTTTTACCTTTTCTTACTCGAAATCCTTTATTTTCAGAAATCATTCTATAAATATAGTTGTTATCCATTAACACATCGTCAATACGTGAATCAAAATACGGTATACCCCATTCATGAAATGGTTTATTTCCATATTTATCAATAAGTTCCCTACGAGCTAATAGTATTTTGATCACAACTTTATTTAATTCTGTTCTAATACACTCCTCCTCAAGATTAGAACACAGCGCTGATTGTACTGGTCTAAATTGGAGATACGCAATTCGCCGAATAACCTCACCTGTATCTTGAACATCCTGAGTATATTGTGAGCAGAATAACATTCTTTGTTCAACTTTATGTTGTTCCTCCTGTTTTTGGTTTTTAATTGGAATTGCAATTATTTCTCCTGAAACTGCTTTTTGAAAATCTGTTTTCCCAAACTGTTCAATCATATTAGACGGAGTATCCTGGTCAATAATTACATCATGATCTATGAAAGCACTTTTACCAAATGTCTTTTCCTTGTAATTGATGGTCCCAACAATTTCAGGTGAGAATGTTGATAAAATTACACTTACAATCGTGGATTTACCAGTTCCACTGGCACCAAATAGATACGGAACCACCTTAATACTATCATATCCAGTCGGAAAATGTAAAGAACCCATTAAACCATAGAAACATCTTTCCACATCCTTGTTATTAGATAAATCAGGCTGATCTTTTACAATTTTATCGAAAATAGGACACTCAATGTCAGACCAGTTACTATAAAGCCAATCAGAATCAAATGGTAGAGGAATAAATTTCTTTCCAATAAATGTATACTTCTTATTTGGATTATACTCATGAAAAGTATGCTCTTTTAATTTCAAATATCCATTACTGAATGCAATAATGTTTGAATCTCTCTTTAAAATTCGAATATCTGTATGAATTTCATCTAAATACTTTATAAGATTATTTTTTGATGTAGGCTTTTTGAAAGTTCTCTTTAATGGTGTTTCCGCATCCCTGAATAAATCATCCAGGAAATCGGCATATTTACTAATCTTTTCATATTCAATAACACATTCATCGCTTCTTCTCATCATATAACCATCCTTTTTCATTAAGTCATTTTCTTTACAATAATCATCCAAATAATCTTGAACTTGGTCATAACCACAATCATCACCACTACAAGATATTTCAAAATAAGTTTTGACTTGTTTCCATAACTGTGAATTATGTTTGGTGTTAATCTTTTTTTCACCACATACAAAACACTTCGCAGTGCAACTCGCTTTACCAATAGATATCCACGATTTAACCGCAGAATGTACTTCACAATTGTTTACTAAACATGTTTTATCAGACGGAATAAGTGCTACACATCTCGCAGACTCATAATTATTAGATTTCCAATCTCCAGTTACACCAAATTTATCATTCAGCGCCGAACTAATATTCTGATTAATTGATTGTTGTGACTTTTTTTGAACAACTTGACCTTCTTTAGACACAATCTCTTCAACATTACCAGTATAATCAGTAATATTTGTGTTACTATTATAAACTATACATGATTTGTGGGCATAAGAGCCTTGCCCAGCTAAAAGCTCAACATCTGCCCATTTTGTTTGACTACGAAGCTTATTATAACCGTAAAATCCAGTAATGAAATAATGCCTTTTCTTTTTAGAAACACTTTCAAAATAAGGAGTGTTCAATTCAGGATCAATATCTCCATCTACATCAACTTGATTAACACATCGAGTATCAATCCATATATATTCGTAATTATTAATTAACCTTTGTCTTTTCGATACCAACGTGTGATCTGATAAATCTTTATAATTTGGCATTTCATGAGTATCAGTGTATTGCTTTAATATTTTTTTATAAGTATTATTCCTTTTTCTTGAAATTTCGAGATTGATTGGCATCCATGCAATTTCTTTTTCATTTAGAAATTCAATAATGTGTTGTCCAACATCATTTGACGAACTCATTGTCGAAAACATAGAATTTACGGCAACTATTGCATAAAAGTATTTTGTTTTACATTCGTAAAACGTATTTCATTTTTTTGATAAATTTTTTTTAACTTTGAACACATCCATTTGCTTCAAAATCATCATTATCCTGTTGCTTTGAATTTATTTCTTTGTGTAATTTAGAATCTATGTCAACCAATGTTCGATGTTTCTGCGAATGGTCATCAAAAGGTATAGCATGTTTTGGATCTGGAAGAATATTTTTTAGTATTTCTTTGTGATCATCTTGTAAATAATATTTTTCAGGAAACTCTATTACAAACGCGACTATTAAATCACCCCAACCGACACCATTTTTACAGGGCATGCCTTCCCCTTTTACCACTTTTAATGGAAGATGTCCATTATCTGTAGGAGCAATAATAGTGTCTGCCGGCGATGAGATACGGATTTTTTTTCCATCAAGTCTTTTTATTTCAAAATCAACACCTGTTAAAGCTTCTACTAACGATATTCGAACTTTTGCAAATAAATTATTTCCTTTTCTAGCATAAGTTTCATGTGGTTCAGTACATAATACAAAAATAACATCTCCGGTTGTATAACCGGCCGCTTCATTCCCCAAAGATTTAAAAACAATTCTTTCATTATTTGCAGAACCAGGTCTTATATCTAATTCAATTATCTTCTTTTCATTTCCAATCTTCGATTTCTTACCTTGACCCATACATATTTCGCACGCAGATTGTACTTCTTGTCTAAAACCAGGACCGAATGACCTTATTTGACGTATTACACCCGTACCATTACACGCATCACAACGAATAGGATTACCGATGAGTGTTTTTCTCTCTAAAGAAATTTTTTGCTTTTTACCTAAATAAAGTTCCTCTAATGTTACTTTTATTTTATGAACAACATCCCGACCCCGACGCTGCCGCGTGGCACGTGGCCCGCCATGCCCTCTAAAAAACATATTAAAAATATCATTTCCATGAAAATTTGGAGTACTTTGCTCATTAATACCCTCTAAACCATAAGTATCATATCGATTTCTCTTCTCAGGATCTGATAAAATTTCATACGCACCTTGTATTTTTTTGAATTCTTCTACTTTTCCTCCCTTATCGGGATGTTTTTTTAGTGCTAATTTATGATACGCTTTTTTTATATCGCTCTGCGATGATTGCCTTGATACTCCTAACTCTCTATATAAACTGTCATCATTAGATGTATTTCCACCACGCCGAAAGTTCATATTATAATAACATACAAATATCTTTATGCAAGTGAACGCGTCACACAACTGCTACAATTTAATTTTATTAATAATATTATGAAGATATGTGTAACCGGAGGTTCTGGTATGGTTGGTAATTGTATCAGGAAAATTATAAAAGATGACTATTCACAGCACGAATTTATATTTCTAGGCAATAGTTCTAAAAAAAATTGGATAACTTCTCTAGACCTTACGGATCGCAATGCTGTTATGAAATTCTTTAGTGACAATAAATTTGATTTCATAATACACCTTGCTGCAAAAGTTGGTGGCTTGTATAAAAATATGAATGATAATATCGGTATGTTTAATGATAATATTAGGATAAATCAAAATATATTAGAGGCATGTCATTTAAATAATATAAATAGAGGAGTATTTTGTTTATCATCTTGTATTTATCCAAATAGACCAAGTAAATTCCCAATGGATGAGAACATGATTCATGAATCACCACCACATGATTCTAATATAGGATATGCATATTCTAAAAGAATGTTAGAAATGTTATGTAAACAATATAATGAAAAATTTAATACAGAATATATTTGTGTTATTCCTGTTAATTTATATGGTCCATATGATAATTTTAACCTAGATAATGGACATTTTATACCAATGATAATGAATCGTTTTCAAAAAGAAAAGGAAAGTATTCGAAATATGATTAATCCCAGGCCATCATATCTCACTCAATTTCTTAATAATTTCGATTGTAAAAATGTATGTAATATAAACAAAAATTATATCGCTTACGGCACAGGAAAACCATTAAGACAATTTTTATACGCACCGGATTTTGCTGAAATAATTTTAAAAATACTATTTGGACATAACATTATTAAAGATTCTATAATATGTTGCAACGAAGAAGAGTATTCTATTAAAAATGTTGTTAATAAAATTGCTAAAACAATGCATATTAAACAAAATGAAATATACTGGGATACAACTAAAAGTGATGGTTGTTTAAAAAAAACAGTTACAAACAAAAAATTCAGAAATTTATATCCTGATTATAAATTTACAACACTCCATCAAGGATTGGCTATTACATATAAATGGTTTTTAGATAATTATGATAACATAAGAGCCTGACGAACCTATGGGCCACCATAATACTTTTTTATATATTAATCTAATAATGACGGTGGCATGTCTATATCCACAAACAATACATTTAGATAAATCATCAAAACCTAGCACAAAACTAGCATTTGGTATATTAATCGGTAATTTATATGTAGATTTAGAAAATAATGAAGTAACCAACGCTGTTTGGGGCGATATCAATATGAATTTTCAATATTATAAAAAAAATAAATTAAACTTTGATTTTGAAAATATAAACTATCATTACAACATTAGAGACCAAACATATAATACAGCAGAAGAGATACTAGAACTAACAAAATGTGCAATATATCAATCACTGGTCTTCCATTCTTATGGTAGAAATATACCACTTGATTTGTACAATAACCCAAATATACTTTTAGAAAATGGATATCTGAATAATCTTGATATTTTCCAATTAAATAACTTAGAAAGTCTGGTTAAGTCAAATACGTTGGAACATTTTGACTTTAAACAAAAAATTGTTGACATTGATACTAAATATTTAACTAATATGGATTATGAATCTATTTTGTGGATAGAATATTCATTAAATATTAATCTATTGGGTGAGACACCCACACCAGGTATTCGATTTTTATTGGGATGGAAGCTGACGAAGACAATTCCTCAACCTGAACCTGAGCCGGCTCCAGAACCAGCTCCAGAACCAATAACACAAATTATATTAAAATTGCAAAATATTAAAAACATAACAAATGGAGGGATTTTTAATTCACAATATATAATTAACAGACCCTCCCGGAGCGACGACGCGACACTCCAGTTGGCCACAGATGAGATTGATTTTTTTGTTTGTAGCGGTAATACCGCCACAATAGAGGTGCGCACTGACGACGCCGCGACCAAAAGTTTAAAATTTAATATCGACAAAAATAGTCTATTGACAATAGAAAGTAATAGTGATAGGGCCAAATCTTATCATTGGATTAATAATTACAAAAATAATCATACATTTAGTTCTCTTATTAAAGGACTGTATGGCGAAATGTTAATACAATCAAATAAATTTCCTGTGGAACGCACCAAATCCACGACGCGACAAAACCCATACGCGAGTTGTATTACGAATGAATCACTCACAAAATGTATTGACAATGCAAGTGAATATTTCTCAGAAATACATAACAATATCATTTCTGGACTTGAAAAATATTATACTGATTTATGGAATAATGATGAGTATATTACAAATATTATTAATAAAAATAAGCGTTTTTATAGAGATGGAGATATAATTGGTGTTCCAATTGATATTAATACACGTTGCGCACTTAAATCTGTATTAAATGATATGGATTTTGATATTTCTTGTAGATATATTAAAGATGTTTGGAATATTGTATTCTATTTATTTGTTAAAGAGAACTGAAAAAATTTATTCTAGCCCTTCTTAGCGACTCCCTGTCCAAATTATATTTTTGTTTTTCATCTGCGCGCTGACTCGCCATCGCTGCAACGTCAGCAGCGATTGCAGCATCTACAACCAATTTTATATATTTATCGCGTTCACGCGCACTATCCAATCTTAAACTCTCTTCATAATCTCTATCTTGTTCACTAAGTAAAACGCGTGTCGGTGAAGGCGGCACAACCTCCGACTGCGGCGAGACCGCATGCGGTGGTGTTGCCAATGCCTCGCCACTAGTATAATTATTTATTCTAAGTACCATATCTCTTTTTGTTCCACTATCACACAATCCAATTGAATTACAAATTTCTTTTAATTCACTCTTTTTCAATTTAGAATATTTTGGCATATTATAGCTAGACATCTATACTATTTATTATTAGAGATGCTTTTAATCAATATCAAAATGTATCATCGGAGCGCGCGGCGCGCCCCGCCAATTGGATGTGAGTTTCTTGCTACCACCAGGATACTCATTTCTAATCATATATAATTTCGCTTTTTCGTCTATAGAAACATGAACAGTTCCAGTACCACACGGCGCGATTTGTCCAACCATTATATTAGATGATATACCATCTAATGTATCAATGGAACCAGTTAAACTGGAAGAATGCAAGTGATGTAATACTTTTTCAAACGATGCTTTGGCCAATGGACCATTTTCAAAATCATCCATACCAGTACTATTTGCTTGACTAAGTGTCCCGTTTTGTACAAGTCTATCAACAAGCACAGAAACATGTCTCACATCAAGTGGTGCTACCTCTTTTAATACGGTATGCAATTCTTTAATAAATACTGTTCTTGCCGCCTCAATTCCAAAAGTGTTGTACGTATCAATAATATTATTCGAATTTGTTAAATAAGGATCAATTGCGGGATTGCATAACATCTCTTCTAAATTTGTACCAGATGCAATAATCTTAAATATTTTTTGTGGCACATTAGTGTCTAATATTTCATCATATCTATTATATATTGTTTCCTCAACAAATGCATCGCGAAGCGGATATATACCTTTAATAATTATAGGTTCTAATCCTTTCTCAACAATTTGTTTGATATCGTTTACATAAAAATCATCATTTTCATCAATTAAGTTTTTACCATTTTCTTTGGTTACATCTTTCACATTATATACACTTATTCTAAATGTGATTGTTTTCTCTTCCGATTCCAATATAGGATTATGTACAAATGGTAAATTATTTAAACAAGTCCATGTATCTGTTATTCGAACATTTTCAACATCCAAAAACAGTTTTAATATCCAAGGTGATGACATATAACCAGTCGCATTTGTTAATTTTTCTAAATTCATATAATTACGAATCTCTGGTCCATCAATACCAGTAAAATATAACTTATAAGATACTATAACGTCATTTAGCGTATGACAATTTATTTCATCACAAATATGATTTGCATCCGATTCAACAAAACAATGGGGTGGCTGTAAATAAATTTCAGAGACAGCCAACGTTGGTTTATTTTCCATATTCAAAAGCTCTTGTATGCGCGGCAATCCCTGACTTCTACCGGCACCAGCAAAATGAAAACTATTTAAAGTCAATTGTGTACACGGCTCTCCTAAAGATTGTGCGGCCAAGATACCAACTGATTCGCCAGGTTCTATTTTAGAAAATTTAAATGATTCTTCTATGTTTTTAACAAAATAAGAAAATGCTTTCTTTGTAACTCTATATTCGCATATTAACTCTTTTGGTCCTGCAAATGCATATAACATATATTCCAACAATTCTGTACCGTGATTAAATTTATTTATTTTACATCTATCTATTAATTCATGATAAGACATCAAAATAGTCAACGGATCTAAATCCGTTTTAACCTTCTTAGACAAACCAAATTTATTTACTAATATTGTTAGTTTTCTTTTTAAATTAATTGGAAATCTCGCGACGCCGTCGCTGGAAACGCCCATGTGACGACGACGTAAACTCACTAAAGTGTTGTAATATACTTTAAACATATTTTCATCCTCTTGTATTGATTTCGTTAATACACAATTCATCCAATCTTTTTTATTTACTGTAAGTGAGTGAGTTATTTCTAAACTTCTAGCATCATTTGCAACATGAATACTATGATTTTCCATTTTCTCACCAGTAAATCCATCTTCACCATATAAAAATTGCACAATATTTCCTTGAGCATCACTTACAACATTACTCCATTTTACTGTTAAATCTTCAAGAGTCTTAATCAATTCTCTTTGAATATAACCCGTTTGACCAGTCTGTAATGCTTGCTCTATAAGACCTTCACGACCACCACCCGCATGAAAAAAGAATTCATGTGGATGCAAACCTTTACTAAATGAACTCTTAATGAACCCGCGTGTTTCAATATTTTCTGAATATTTGTGAAAATGTGGTAATGTTCTATCGGTATATCCGGAATTTGTTCTCCGACCATTTACAATTTGTTGACCAAGAAAACCTTTCATTTGTTTAATATTTTTCTTCTTACCTTTAGAACCAGATTCAATCATCGGTTTAAATCTCGATCTTTCTTTTGAACCCAATAATTTCTCACATTTATTATCAAGCTCAGAATTTAGTTTATTAACAAAAGATTCAAATAAATCACCATCTGGTGATACTTTACCTTTGTGTATTTGTGATAATCTAGTAGATAGTTGATGTATCATCTTTGTTAATAATTCATCAACCTCTGTTTCAACCTCACCACCTTCTCGAATTAAATCTTTTGGACCAATACTATACAAATTAGCACTAAAGTATTCTCCAAACAATTTCTGTAATGTTGATATAGTATAAAAACACGCTTTCTCGCCATATTCATGATAAGTTTCTTTTACAATTTTTTTTAAAGTGTTCTTATTCATGTTTTCCAGATTTATGTTTAAGAATTCTGGACTGAAATATTTAAGAATATCAACACCTTTTAAACTATCCTTACTAGAATAACCATAATAATAAGGCGCTCCTCTCGCAATAATATTCATAAAATCCTTTTTCGAAGTAATCTTATCATTATTTGTTGTCATCATATGTGCAGCAAGTACATTATCTTGAACAAATGGAATTGCCGGTTCTGATGAAGCAGCACTCATACACTGATTGTTTAAACCAGCTAATGATGATAGCTCAGTACTACTATATACACTTTGTGGACAATGTAAATTCATTTCATCACCATCAAAATCAGCATTATATGGTTCTGTTACATTCACATTTAGTCTAAAACTATATCCCTTGAATATTTTAACTCTATGCCCCATCATACTTTTTTTGTGTAAGGTTGGAGCACGATTCATTAAAACATAATCACCATCACATAGATGCCTAACAACAATATCACCTACTTTCACTAAATAATTTTTATCCTTCATAATTCTATTGCTACCTTGTGGAATAACACCAACTGAACCAGGATATGTGTCACCATTTTCAAAACATTTTACAAGAAAACTTATATTTCTATTAGTTACCTTTTCAGGAAACGTTAATTTCTTCGCAATATATATTGGAATACCTATTTCATCTAAATCAATCATTGGATCTGGTGTTATTACACTTCTTGCAGACATCTCCACACGAGATGACATTAAATTAGCTCTTATTCTCCCTAATTTAGGAATTTTTCCTTTAATTCTTTGAGCAAATGTTTGATGGATTTGTGATTTACTTCCCTTCGGAATAAAACCATTTCCTGTTTCATTATCAAAAAGAGTTGCTACATCATGTGCTAAAAATTCACGACCCTTTTCTCTTACTTTTACACTACTAGTAAAAGTATTTTTTACAAGTTCATTGGATTTCAATACATCTTGATAACGTATTGTTATATGATCTTGAGAAACAAGTCCATTGCCCTGATCAATATACGGCCTACATATTGGTGGACATACTGGTATAGCATGTAAAATTAAGGATGACGGGTGTGCCGTAATAGGATCAAAACCTAGTATAAAACAATTTTTATCCGTTATTTTTTTGAATAATCGAAATACATATTCTGGATATATCTCTTTTGAATGTTTCTCGCTGAAACGTGCATCGATACAATCAACTCCTCTCATTTGATTTAAAACATATTTAGAAGGTTGGGTCGCTTTGCAATACTTACACACAAGTGAATTAGATTTTTGTGATTCACCTTTAAATTTTATAGTTTTTAATTTATGTAATCTTTTGTTTGCAGGCATATTTAACATATCTTCTTCAGAAGGATATGGTAACGTGTCTTTAGGCATATTTACAATTTCATCTAATGATGGGCCAAATTCATCACCATATAAAGGATGAGTCAAATTACCACACTTTATACAAATAACACTAAGGGTTTGCAATATTGTATCTATATTATTATGGGAAAATATTGGTAAATTTAACTCTATATGACCGAAATAACCAGGGGACTTGTCATTTTGTAATAAATCTGTATCACATATGTCATTCGCATCTATTGTGCCCATTTTTCTATCAAATAATCCATTTTCAACAGGAATACTTCCATTGTATAATTCTTGTTTATCTATTTTAACAACAGATTCATTTCTTATTTCATCTGCACTTAACAATCCAAATTTCAAATTTGAAATTTTTGAAATTGGTGACTGCATTAAAATAAGTTCACAAAAAATGAACGGTAAATATTAATTCAATTTTAAGTAGTATAGAATATAAATTATACAATGGAGATGATACATGACCCAATTCATGGGGATATTATCATTTCAGATTTAGCTATTAAAATTATAGACCACCCCTATTTTAACAGAACCCAGCACATTTTCCAAACAGGAACGGCATACAAGGTATTTCCAAGTGCAACACATACTAGAAAAGCACATATGATTGGAACTTATGCAATCACACATAAATTATTGACACATTTACAAGATAGTTTCGATATTAGTGACAGAAAAAAAGAATTGATTTCGATTGGTGCATTGTGCCATGATATTGGACATGGACCAGGAAGTCACGGTTTTGATAAACATGTTATTCGCAAATTGATTTCCGATAAAATAATAGACAAAAACAATTCAATGATTACACACGAAGAACGTTCATGTTCTATCTTCTATGAAATTGCTAAAACTATATTCGTTGAAGAATTATCCGATGATGACATTGAATTTATAATGAATGTAATTGACCCACCAGATAATCTAATGAATGATTGGGAATATACTATTGTTAACAATCGAATAAATGGTATAGATACAGACAAATTAGATTACATTGTACGAGACAATTATATTTTCGGACTAAAGTTGGTTATTGATATTGATAAAATTATTCAAAATTCAAAAATTATTGATAACAAATGGTGTTTTGCTAGGAACATCCACGACGAGTTATTGAATGTTATATTTAATAGATATAGATTTCATAGGATTCTTAATCAGGCAGCAATTGTCAAATTTGATTTGTCATTTAGAGATATTGTTGTTAATAGTCCAAATTTATATAAGGAAGTGTGTGACATATTTAAAACAGAAAACATTAAAGGCTTTGTAAAGCTAACCGACGACTATATATTACAAAAAGGAAATCCAACACTAGTAAAAAAATTCCAAGATAGAAATAATTATATTTTGGTTGATTCAGGATTATCTTCAAAACCAACACAAAATGATGAAGTTGTAAATTTATCAATAACAATATGTAAACATTCAAATAATCCTATGAGAGAAATGCGATTTTACACAAAAAAAGGATTAATATGTGATATAAATGATTCACCCTTAGATGCAGCTTTACCATCAAATGAGAAAATTAGATACATATTTAGAAAGAAGACACATTAGCACATTTAAAATCTTTGAACACGATGTGCAAATACGGTTTTTTATAATTATCTCCGCTATATATATTTCTACACAATAAATATCTTTTTTCTCTTGAAACAATATTTTTGTAATATTTACATAATAATTGTTGTAATCTCTTATGTGCATTCAAAATTAAATACATATATTCAGGGATTAACTCATACAACTCTTTAAAATTTGCAGATAAATTCAAATAATCTTCATTTGTTCTTAAATCTAAATTAAATTTCGGTTTTAGTCTAATTAATCTTTCTCTCCCAACAAAGCCATTACCAATGTGATATAACACTCCGTTAATAATTTTTTTTTGCAATTCTACTTTTCGTTTCAATGTTTTATGTGATTTTGAAATATAACTCTTAACAATACTGTTTGTATTTGACAAACAATCAAAAGTTTCACAATAACATAAATATTCTGAAATATGTATAACATTTGAATAACCCAACATTTCAAAAGAAGACATCTTATTATACATTTTTTCAGATTTATGATTACTAAGTAAGTACAAATCAATGTTCATTTTTATTATGCACCACGTTTTGTAAGTAAAGTATTTTCTAATTCCTTCTTTAAACATATTATTTGTAACTCTATTACTACCGACTTATCATCTAAAAATGTAATCACTTCTCCACTTGGATTCAATATATTTACTGTTATTTTCGATAATTCAATACGTGGTGAAAAGAGCTTTGTCATATGACTTTCTTGAATATAATTAGTCACTGCATCTACATTTTCTTCATAATTAAAATATAAATATCCATTAATTGAGGTTGGCATGGTTAAATATCCAAAACAGTTATTCATTACATTATTTGTACCATTAATATTAGAATCCAATTCATTAATTTTAAGAAGCAAATACGGATATACTTCCGAATATTCGACGGTATAGTCAGGAATTATTATTCTCTTTATAGTTAATGCATGTATTTCAGAAAAACGTCTCTCAATAGAATTACTAATATCAATATTAGGATCACCACTTATACTAGATGGCCCTAATTGAAACTGAAATGGATTCGCATTTGGCCAATAACTCTTATTTCTATCTTTTGAATCAATCAATACATTATATGATTTATATGACAATGTTGGAATCATTTCACCAATTGGTTCGGACTCTTCATTTTGTTTTTGTTTTGCCAATTCGTTTTCCAAATTAAGATTACGAATCGCTTTCACTTGATGAATTTTCTCTATTAAAGGGTATACTTTGTTATGAAAAACTCTTACAGTTGATACATCTATTTCTGTAGAGTTAAATTCATCGATTGGATCTTTACAAAATTTCGAAATCATTAAATTTAAGTCTTTAAATGTTAACCACGGGTATTCCTCAATATATTTTTGGTATAAAATTTGAGTTATTAAATCTATTTTTTTCATTGCATTCGTTACTAATTCTTTTGAATCCATTACATCTTTTTGTATGTTCTACCTTTATATTTTTTACGGCGGATTTTTCTAGTCCCACGCCCCCCCCTTGATAATGAAGGAGGTGGTGGTGGCTCATCACCATCATCATCTTCCTCCTTTCCTTCATTATCTTCACTAATCCGATAATCTCTACCGGGTCGTGATGGAGGTCTCGCTTCAAGTACACTATTTGGTGGTCTTGGTCTAAGATGTTCCGGTGTTCCAAATGCATCATACAAACGCCTCGGTATAGGCATGTGTAGAGGTGAACCATACAGCGTTTCATCATTATCATCAATAGTTGCAAAATTAGAACGTGAGCTTGATTGTGTTGCGTTCGTGCTACTAGACGATGGTGGTGAAAATGTTGGTGGTGGTGGTGACGGAATTGGTGGAGGTTTATTAAAAATTTCATATTTTTCTAATAATTCATCTTCTTCTTCTTCTGTAAATTCACATTCAATAGTGTCAATATCCCATATTATTTCTCTATCTATTGCACCATCTCTCAACATATTACAATGCAATGCACCTGTTTCAAGTGAATTCCAAGGTAATTTAGCAATTGCAGGAACACTTCTTGACACATATTTCGATAAATTTATACATTTTCCTTTAAAATCAATAGTTCTTTCGTTTGAAATAGTTGGTGCCAATATTTTAATTTTTTTGTCATAAACTTCTGTTACTTCAAACTTATTATTTTCTAAATATTCTGTAATACTGCTACTATTTCTACTATCATTTTTGAACGTAACAAAATCACCTTCTTCAAAACATTTTGGTTCAAAAGTATTTTCAAAAATAATTTCGTAAAATGTTCCCGTTTGTTCAACACGTTTTACATCAAAAATAAATCCGCATGGTTTGCGGACAGCAATGCTTATCGGAGTTGTTTTTGCTTCAAGTAATAAACGGCGGAACTTTTCAAAATCTACTAATATTCTTTTAGCAATTAGATTACCAAAACTAAAGTATGCGATCCAATTGTTAACATTATCATCTCCGGGTTTTATATGATGAGGCAAAGGAGCATATTTATCATTTGGACAAATTGAATCTATTGTATTGGGAATCCTTTTACCCGGTTCACATACTTTATTCTCACCATTTGCTTGATAACAAGGATAAACAATACCACCTTGAAACTGTTTCTGAATATTTAGTCTACTAAACAAAAATATTTTAGACATAGATCTCCCATGCATATCCATATTCTGTTTAGAACCTAAATCTTCAAAAAATAATATTACTGGTATTTCACCTTCATCTAAAGTCTCTTTCACAAAATCAAATATAGGCGTCTTATCAAGATAACCTAAACCACCAATTACATCCGCACCCACAAACGATGATTTGATTTTTGGTGATTCTACACCAATTGAAGACCAATAAGATGTTCTTCTTTTTGGGGTTTGTGGCACTAATTCCAGATTATGTGTACGATTTGTTATATCTCTTAATGTTCTTTGCTCATTATCAGCACCCGCATGCATAAAAGCATTTCTATGTCTTCGGCGGCGCGCTGTCCGCACAGGCGGTGATTCCTCGATTTGAGGCACCGATTCCTCGATTTGAGGCGATGGCTCATCAATTACATCCCATTTTTCAGGCAATTTATCTCGTGTTAATGGATCCTCCCATTTGTCCAATTGTAACAATGTATCAACTTTATAACAATAACCAGATGGCAATTTTCGTAAATTAAGTTCTTCAAAATCAGACCTTTCAAATTTTTCAAAAGTTACCGGATCTTCAGTATTTTTACATCCACGAGGCCCGCCTCTATTAGATTCAGGCCACCTCAATTGTGCAACATTAGAAGCTCTTTCATAATCAACACCAAGTCTCTCCGCACGGGCATTTATATCTTTAATTACTTCATTCCAATCTGATGGACCCCTCGACTCAGATACAGGCGCCTGGCGAACAGAAGGCGATGCGTCAACTGGAATAGATGAGGCAGCACCACCCCCATTTATCAAAGAACCACCCCTTGGTTCTGGCGGACCCGTATATTTAGTCCAATACTTCTTCCGGCGCGCATTACGCGTATTTGTAGGAGGGGTATCCGTAGGAGGGGTATCTGTAGGAGGGGTATTTGTAGGAGGGGTATTTGTAGGAAGGGTATGGGGAATTGGTGTAATTGGTGTAAGAATAGGAGGTGGATACATTGGATAAAAAATGTGTGGAGGATATTGATGTAACCCGTACTGATTCACCCATGACACATGCGTCGGAGGAGGAGGTGCCAGCACGCGAAAGCCACTTCTATTAGCCCGAGATAGTTGCGCATTCTGCATGGTGGCAGCGTCCAGGGCGCGTTGGAGACTTGGATCAATTGGCTGCCGCTGTTGCAGGGTCTGTAGATTAGATGGATTTTTTTTATCAAAAGTGTTATCCAATGCGTCCACATGCGATTTATCTCTGTCTGCATGGTCCATATCTGCCCACATTACGAGTCTCTCCGCATCTTCATTTTTTATTCCCAAAGCTTTTAAGGTATCAATATCTATGTTTAGTAAATTATCAGAATTAATTCCTGATTCCTTCAAAATTTGAGCTAGATGTGTTAAATTTAAGTTTTCAAGGAGTTTATCAAGCTCTTCATCTCCACTAGTAATCTTTGATGCTTCTAATGTAGCTGCAAGATCAGATTCATAAGAATCTTCATTCTTTCTCTCTTCTAATCCATATTCCATATTGCTTTCTTCAATAGACGACTCAAGTTTAGTAGCATCACTATAAGAAATTCCCTTTTTTATAGGACTACCTAGTGATGGATATGGTGATGATGTGCGGGAACTGACTGGACTACTTAATGATGGACTCGAAGCTCGATTCGATAATACACTATATGGTATAGATAATTCTGTATTAACAGATAATTCATCATCAAGTGGAGTTATAATATATTCACCAGAACTATCCTTATTGTACTTTTTGTCAAGGAGCTTTGGAGGCGCATCATAAGGAAAATATTCACCGATAGATATTTTTGTAGGATGTTTTATTCCTTTATATTCGGAATTATATCTTACATTAGTTATCGTTTTATCATCATCCCCAACAATTGCCCAATATAACCATTCATCTGGAGCATCAATATATCCAAGTTCTAATTTCGGAGAACCTTTTTTCATATATTTACCATAACTTCCATCCTTCTTCTTTGGGTCTCTTTTTATATATCCATATTTTAGTGCTGACTGAATATCATTAGATGTTATTAAACGTTCGTTTGCACGGTCACGCCCATGCCAACCTTTATCAAAATCTATATCATCAGTATCAGTACTATTATAATTTTTATTTATATTATCTTGATCACGGAGTTTACTTATAGATTTACGTATTTCTCGTTTCTCTTTTTTAGTCTTGTTTTTAATATCTTTTTTTAAATTTGTTTTTTCTATATAATAGACGCGCTCGCGTAGATTACGGTCAAATATACTTACATCAACTGGCATATTCATCCATGATGGTTCAAAACCAACTCGTGAACCATCCTTATTTTTTTTACCATAATATCTAATTCCGAATTGGTAAGGAATTTTTAAATCTGGAGATGGTACTCCGTTTATAGTGGTTTCATTTTGTAAATAATGTGGAATAGAAACTATTTTTGCATATTTCCGTTCATGTATAACACGATTCTTTTCATCAGCATCGTGGTTCATCGCAAATTTAATTCGTTTTTCTATATACGAAATATTATTTTCTAAATAAAAAAGCTTTCTTAGAGAAAAATCTTGAATAATATTTTCTGATTCAGAAATGTTAATATTATTCTTATCAATAATATTTATTATTATTTCACATATACTGTAACTATCTATCGCCTTTACAAGTTTTAAAATTTTTTTGTATGTATCAGAATATATATAGTAATTTCCTTTTATAATGTTTCCTCTTTCTAAAACTTTATTTTTGATGTTGACTCGAGGTAGTGGTGGTTTTTGATAATGAAGACTGTTATCTTTCCAATCAAACACAAGACCTTTTGTTTTTGGAATTGGATTTTCAGACTCCGACTCTGCGCCACCGCTGGCGCACACACCGCCTCTTTTTCTAAATCTTTTATTGGAATTTAATATTTTTCTAAGAATTTTTATTTTTTTATTAATGTTATTTTCTTTCTTAGTAGAAATAATGTTTCTATTCATTAATTATATTAATACAATTTAAAATTTTAATATTTGTACAATTATGAATGAATTGAAACACCCATCACAAGAATGGGATTTAGAAGATATTGTAGATATAAATAAACTTAAAGAGGATTTTGACAATTATGAACATCCAATCTACGACAGCGCGGACTCAGACACATTTTCCAATCGTGCCACATACGCGCCCGCGTCGCCTTATTCTCCAAGTGATTACAAGAAACACATTAATAAAAAGAAATTTGACTTGTTATCACAACTAGATTCTATTCAGCTAAAATTACAACCCGGTAAAAAACAAAAAACAAAAAAATCTTCATTTCTATCAAGACCCTCCAAAAAGAAAACGCTTCGTTTTTCTCAAAATAAACCGACGGTTGCATTTGTTGAACATGACCCATCAAGAGGTCGAACAGAAGATTATTCAATTGAATTAGAAAATAATAAACCTGGTTCATCATTATTACAAGATGGTTTCCAACTTAAAAGAAAGGAAATGCTTCTAAAAAGATTGAAAGAAACAGAACCATCACAAAGACATGCATTCAAACAAGAATCTCTCGAAGAGTATAATAAAAGTATTCGTGAATCTGACAAAATTATAAAAGAAATGGCCGAGAAAAAATCAGGAGGTTCTAAAAAAAACAAATCAAAATGTACTAAATCACATCCAGAACCACCATGCGCCACCAATAAATATCCTAAAACAAAAATATATAAAGACGGAACAAAAAGTGTTTGTTGTTATAATAACCCCAGCGATAGCGCGAAGTGTACCAATAGAAATCCAGATCCACCATGTAAACCGGGATATAAAGAAAAAAATAAACAGACTAAGAATAGTACTATTCCTGTTAAATGTTGCTATAAATCAGACATAAAAAAAGAAAAAAAGGTTAAACCAGATAAAAGCGAGTCATCCGTTTTTTCAGTAAACGATACATTGATGGAATTTGATCCACAATTTGAAATAAGAAAAGATTCAGATATTAAAAAAATTTTAAGTAAATATCCTGGCGGTGTTTTAGTTTCAAACAAATACGATGGACACAGGATGATGTTTGAAGTAAATAACAAAGTCGCTTATTCTAGAACTGGTAAAACATCGTTTAATCTGCCACAAAGTTGGATAGATGCTTTAAGTGAATCTGATTATTCATTAGATGGTGAAATTTTTTTACCAGGATTACCAGCATCGCAGGTTGCATCACTTAGAACATCTACAAATATTTCTGATATATTATGGAAAAATGTAGCGGAATATCATATTTTTGATCTTCCGATGCATAAAGGTGTTTACTCGGAAAGAATTGCAAAATATAATGAAATTGTAAACAAAATTTGTAAGAAATGGAACGAAAATAATAAAACATCTTGCCCAATAAAGGCAGTACAACACAAATTATTTAAAACAGAAGAATCTGTTAAATCATTTTTTAAAGACACAATGAAGAAAAAATTTCTTTGTCCAATTGAAATTCCTGAGCTTCAAATTGAAAAAAACTGCAGAAGTTCCTCCGCGGTAGCGTCAGAAGGGATAGTTCTGTCTGCTCCCAACGGTTTATATGAATTCAAAAGATCTGATAAAAAAATTAAATATAAATCTCGTTATGATTATGAATGTATTGTTATAGAACCACATCCACTGAAACAAAGCTTAAAATGCTATAGAAAGGATTGTCCCCCACCGCCTAATAAAAACGCATCAATATTCTATTTGTCTACAGATTCACAACCCAAAGAACTATTCAAACCCGGTGAATTATTAAAATATACCTGTTTGGGTTTCTCTAAAGGAGTTGATACTTGTCCCAATAAACCAAAAATGCCAAAATTTTTAGATTGGCGTTCTGAAGAGCTTTCAACACAAAAACAAAAAGTAAAGTTACCTCCACCTCCAACAAATGGACCGAATGAAGAATTAGCAAAATATTTCATAGAAGTTGCAAATGGTTATTATAAATTAAATCAAACATTAAAAGCATTAGCTTACCGAAAATATTCTAGTATTACTAGAAGAACATTAGTTAAAATCAATTTAGATAATTATTTCGAAATATATGGAAAAAATACCAGTTTTGGTAAACAAGCGAAATGCTTTCTCGAAAAAAAATCATTTAAGACTTGTGTACAAAATCGATTACAAGGCTTAGAATTGGAAGAAAACGGAATCAAAAGAGATTTAGTCGCAGAGGCTAAAAAAGCAGCTCTTAAAAAAGATAAAGAATTGGCGAAAGAAGCTGTTAAAGCAGCAAAAATAGCAATTAAAGAGAGAATTGCTAAAGAAAAGGAATATATTAAAAAAGATATATCTTTAGCAAAAGAATCTGTTAAAATGGCTAAAAAAGCAATAAAAGAGAGAATTGCTAAAGAAAAATTAGCATTGAAACAAAAGAAAGCTGCAGCAAAAGCAGCAAAATCAGTGAAATCAAAAAAAGTTGGTGGTATTAATAATTCAGGAACCCGACGCGTATTGCGCCGCATCTCTGGAAAGATGACACACAAGAAAGTCTTTTAAAAACTAAACCAAAAAAGAAATACTTAGTTCCTTCCAGCATTCGCTGTTTATTTTTATTTTAATAACAAAAGATATGGTATTCTATAAAACAATAGCTATTATATCTTTGCTTTTTACAAATAATGTGTCTTTACAAATGCCTGAAAGAATACACGATTCCTTCATAAAATATGATAAAAAAACTATGTTTACAATATTTCCTAAAATATACAAATTTTTGGACTCAAAATCGAGTGGCTTGATCGCGCAGAAAGAAATGCAAGACACTTATAAATCCATTTATAAAGATGCGTGTGTATATCTGTTAAATAAGAAAAATAACTCTATCTATTTGGGATGGGTGCCTTTACGAGATGATATATTACTAGAAAAATATTATAAAAACATTTCAAAAAAAATAAATTTTGAAACAAATGTGATGAACATACCGTTATATTTTATAGTGTGTGAAGCTATATCTTCCAATAATACTTTGCAAGCAAAAAAGATTTTATGTAATCCAACTATTGACCTCAGTATAGATTTGTATTTACTTAAAACACATTTATTGAACTTCACTAAAGAATATAACACAACATTAGACCTATCACCACTTAAAACATATGATAGTGGAAGATGGTATCTTGTTTTTAACTATTGATTTCTCTGGAAAACGACTTAAGTATTCAGAGAGAATAGTATATTATAATGTAGGAATGGTTGAATTATATCAAAATAAAAGCACGCCGCCCCCCCCGGGCCCTGGCATGTGCAACGCGGGCGCTGTCGCGCGCATGCGTGCCGTGGATGAGGCGCGCGAGATCGCCGATGTCGACGCCTTGGCGCAGCGCAATAAAAGATATATTTATTGTTCTTTTGATGAAAAGGATGAATGTAAACAGAATGGAGGGAAATGGGATGCCGATAAAAAAAGATGGTATATTCCGGAGGGTATAGATAATGAATCTTTCAAAAAATGGTTTTATCCATATAAAAACCACGAGAATTATATTGAAAAGCAAATACTATATTGGTTTTATAGATTCCGTGGAAAAGAGAACATGAACACAGGAGTAGGAAAGTGGCTTATATTTATAGATGTTAATTCCACAAATATGGATAAATTAGAATATTTACAGAAAAAAGTGGGCATTACAGGATTTAAAATATGGCAGGATAACAGACCCCATGTAAAAGAACATTTTAATGAAGACGAGGCATGTATATGTATTTACTGTGGGTTGCAATCAAAATCTTTTGAAGAACAGGAGGAATGGATTAAATATATAGGTTTTAATATTTCAAAGGATTGCTATTTGAAAAGTATTTCAAAAAGAGAAAAGATATGGTTCAAAGCTAATGAAGATACCCGTAATTTCAATTATAGTTTTAATTCAAAATCTTCAAAATTAAGTATTCGTTTATAAATTTAAAATGGCTACCAAAGAGACTAACCATTATAATATTTCTCATAAAAATGATTAACATCTAACTTGTTAAACTAATTAAATGGAGAATAATCCTGAGGAAAGATGGACTGCAATGTGGCGGCATTATGTCGAAGAGGAAGAAGCAATAGATAACTATTGGAGCGAGGAAGCACAAAGATTGTGGGCACGAGACAGGGGTGCGAGTATTATACAGAATAATTGGAGAAAAATCTATAATACGCGAAATAATTCAATAAACCGTTAGACAAAAAAAATTAAATAAGAAATGATCACATTGGTAGAACCTTATCTCTTTGTTTATACATATTAAACACATGGCACATTAGTATACCAATCGTACTAGTGATTACAAATGATACAGTAACTATTTTATAAATATGTTCCGAATCATCTATATCTTCCTTTTGAGATACATCTGATATATTTGATGTATTCTTGTAATCAATCATTATTTTATTATATTAAATTAATGGTTAAAGCAGGAAACAAAGGTGCAAAGATTTTCAAAACTAAATGTTCACAGTGTCATACGATTGGCGAAGGTCAAGCGTCAAAGCAAGGTCCTAATTTACATGGTTTATTCGGTAGAACTGCTGGATCGTTTACAGGATTTTCATATTCAAATGCAGTAAAAGATTCAGGAGTTGTTTGGGATGAAGACACATTAGATCAATGGTTGACTGCCCCCAAAAAATTTATTAAAGGTAATAAAATGGTATTTGCTGGAATAAAAAAGAAACCTGAACGGTCTGCATTAATAAACTATTTGAAAGAAGCAACTTAAAGAACAATTTTTAAATGATAATTGTTAATCCATGCAATAAAACCTAACAATACATCAAATATTAGCACATAATATGCATTTTTTTCGCCTTTGAATGCGTAAATAGCATATAAAATATAAATTACTCCATGTATTGGTCTAATTTTATTCCACCATATTGTTCCGCCTGCTTCGACACCAGTTTTTCTTAAATCAAACAAATATAGAAATATAAATGTTAAACCAAGAATTGCAGCTGGTATAGAAGATAATCTCAAATTTTCTTTTGATAAATTTTTTGCAACATATGCTAATCCGAGTCTTGAGCCTAGACATATTATAAGAAATGCGACTATTCTGGTTATTTTATCCATTAATACAACAAATATTAAATTTAACGAATTGGAGGGTTTTCATTTTCATCAACATGCAAGCTTCTATATGTTATTGAAGTAGCTGTTTTTAATTCAGATGCATTATTATTTTTAAGTACAAAATAACGATATTGATATATCAAATCAGTCATAGATGATAGTCTTGTTCCTAAAAAAAAAGTAGATTGGATGCACAGAAATAAGTCAACAATTACATCATA
>Ga0066861_10000001_pt1 | contig 135420 bp, 129 predicted proteins | sample ETN02SmetaG_3_FD_66434 | JGI IMG/M metagenome (GOLD analysis project Ga0066861, IMG submission 66434) | Marine microbial and viral communities from oxygen minimum zone, Eastern Pacific Ocean - ETNP2014F10-02SV257 | ecosystem: Environmental > Aquatic > Marine > Oceanic ... | reverse complement strand
GGTCAGCCATCTTGGCGCGAATGTCATCCGCTTCAGCCTGACTAATTGCACCAGACTCAACCTTTGCCGCTAACCGTTCCTGCATCTCAGCTCGTCGAGCTTGCATATCTTCCTTGGAAGCCTTTCTGGCTATCGGAAGATCAACCGCCTTTTCCTGGTTCGAGTCGTTCCAGGTGTCGGCGGCAATAGCAGCTGAGCCGCCTGCCAGTAGCGCTCCGGTAAGCACCATCGGCGCTACCCATTTTACTTTTGGACGTCGGATCATTGTCGAACTCCTAGATGATGTGTGTGTACAAACACGAAGTTCTCCAATGAACCTGAACAAAGCCTGAGAGCTTTATGAGATTTAGATAAGAAACGCTAATCCAAAATTGTAAACCCGAACCGACATGTCCCACTAGCCAAGTAGGACTTTCATCGAAATGGAATCAGCCAAGCGAAAAGCCAGAACTGTCGCCCACTAGTCCATTAAGGGGCAGATATTTGAGCTCTCACCTGGCCAGCATCTACGAAAGCTTCGTAGTCAATAAGCATGCCGCCACTCAGCCTGAACACGCTTAAAACGCGTTGCGGGAACACTGAATTACCATTCTCTGACTTGCCCATTGACTGAATGGGTTCGCCTTTCCAATTCCAGATTCCGAAAGCAGCATCCTCTGTAGCGACGATGCTCTCCACCTCAATCTCTACCCCCGGGATGTTCTCGCAAAATCCGGTTGCGTGTGCATGGAGGGCGGAAGGACCACGCATGCCCGTCGCGTGGTCAAGCATCTCGTCGTCGACGAATTCAGGAATTAGCTCAAACCTACGTTTACCTAGAACTTCGCCCAGATATGTGGCCATTACCTCAGTGGAGCGCTCGACAGTCATGACTTCCCCCTTAAATTGTCGCCTAATGATTTGGGACCTTAGCCCGGTTTAAGAGAACAGGATTCGCGACTATCTAATCTGGTCACCCGTTCACTTCAGCTATTACAGCGTCGACCATTGCTTCTGTGTCGAAGTTTGGTTGCCATCCCCACTCTTCGCGAGCCGCACGGTCATCAATTCGGACTGATGCAGCAATCGCCCCGCTAGGAGGTGAAAAGGTTATGTCCGCATCAGAAATCCGAGACCTTACGACCTCAGCCAGTTCCCCAGCGCTTGGCGTAGGTTGAATTCCATCGACCAAGTAGTTGATCGACTCGATTGATTCCGATGGCGCTGCGGCCAGTTCAATAGCTGCGCGGGCTGCATCTTGGTAGTGCAGTATCGCGATCACTGCCTCAGGCGGTACCCAAACCTCGAACGGCTCTCCTAAAGCAGGCTTTTCGATTATCCAGCTGGTGTACTGAGCAAGACTCCAAGTGGTTACGCCTGGCCCAACGATTGACGGATAACGCAAACTTCTAAAGTCCAAGCCATATTTCTGTCGGTAGTAAGCGCCAAGGTTTTCTCCCAAAACCTTTGTCACTCCGTATACCGAGCTTGGTCGTTGCAGAGTGAGATCATTAATGACCCCGCCCCCGGTGTCGCGTCCATAAGTTCCGATTGAACTGGCAAAGATCATCTGCTCTGTACCCGCAAGTCGCGCAGCTTCGATGGTTTCAATGAAACCGGCAGCGTTTGCTTGAAGTAGCGCCTGAGGATCTTCTTCACCCGGGCCAGTCAAAATCGCCCCGAAATGGAATAACTTTGTCGGCTTTACCTTAGAAAGAAGAGACGAAGCACTGCCAGGAACGGAAAGGTCGAATTGGTGAAGGTGAACTTGCTCTGCAATACCTTCAACCCGACCTAGATTTCCCGACCTATGGGCGATGTGAACTTCCTCACCGCTGTCTATAAGCATTCGGGCTATCTCGGCTCCAATAAAACCGGTCCCCCCGGTAATCAAAGTACTCATAACAACACAATGACACGATGTACCAAAGAGTGCCTACCGAGAGTAGATTTCATCTATGACAAATCGCGACAGCGAAACCTCTTTTGCCCTTCGTCGCGACCGCGTAGTGGACCGATGGGGTCTCACCGAAGAAATTGTTTTAGTTCGCTCGGGACCCGTTCTTCCGAAAGCAGGAAGCGATATGGATCACTCGTTTCAACCGCATCCAGACTTCGCTTACTTATCAGGCCGAGGGATCCCCGATGCGGTACTAGCGTTCGACGCTCGACAGAGTGAATGGCAGATGTTCGGTCCGCGATCAACGCCCGAAGATCAAGTCTGGCATCAACCCGCTGAGCCGGTGGGGCTGCCTATAGAAGAACTTGAGGGGTGGATAGCGCTGAGGAGTACCCAGACGGTTTTAGAGGCTTGGGATGACCCCAAGATCCAAGCAGGTATCGCTGATGAGCGAATCCACAAAGATGATTTAGAGCTCTCTGCTTTGAGAACCGCCGCATTGTCGAGCGAGGCAGGCTTCGATTGGGTCTACCAAAACGTTTCTGCTGGTATGACAGAGCGCGAGATCCAAATAGGAATGGAAGCTGAATTTTTTCGCGCTGGAGCGGTGCGTACGGCCTATCCAAGCATTGTTGCTGCTGGCCCCAACGGCGCCTACCTCCATTACTTCTACGGCCAAGATGACAGCTTGAATCCGTCCACACGAACTCTTCAAGAGGGAGAACTTCTATTAATTGACGCTGGGGGTGAATTCGGAGGTTATGCGAGTGACGTCACCAGGACGATGGTGGTAGGCGCAGAACCAACCGATGTTCAGTCGTTCCTTTGGCATTTAGTTCTGAGTGCTCAGGAACTAGCTATTGATCGATGTCGACCGGGTCAGGAGTGGCGTGAAGTACACCTAGATTCGGCTCGAGTCATTGGCTCGGGCTTGATAGAACTTGGCCTATTACGAGGTGAAGTGGATCAATTAGTTTCCTCGGGCGCCGTTGCGCTCTTTTACCCTCATGGGCTTGGGCATCTCATAGGTCTCACCGTTCACGATGCAGGTGGTTATCCGGCAGGCCGGGAACCTAGCTCACATCCGCAGTCGCGGTATTTGCGAACCGATCGTCTACTCGAAGCCGGAATGATTACCAGCGTTGAGCCTGGTGTCTATTTCATTGATGCGCTTCTTCAAGACCCAGCAGTTCGAGAGCGATTCGCAGAAGAAGTCGTTTGGGATGCTGTGGACCCTCTCAGAGGTTTCGGCGGCATCAGAATCGAAGATGACATCCACATCACTGATGATGAACCAGAGATCCTGAGCGGGAACATAGGTAAACCTATTCGCATCGGCTGAAGATCATTCGATTGTTGGGCACCATTGATGCGAGACTGCATTGATGTCGAACAACACATTTGACGCAATAGTGATCGGTTCTGGCGTTATTGGTTCGTCGATCACTTATGAACTTGGTCGCCGAGGGTTGCGCACCCTTACAGTCGACCGAAATGGCGGGGCTGGCTTGGGTTCGACGAGTTTCTCCTCAGCCATCATTCGGTTTACGTATTCAACATACCCCGGCGTGGCCATGTCATATGAGGGACTGCGTTACTGGGAAAATTGGGCCGAACATTTGAAGGCCGATGATGTCAGCCACCTCGCGACTTTCAGCCAATGCGGCATGGTGACCCTGAAAACGGCGGGAGGTCATCACCTGAAGGTGCTCCCGCATTTCGATGCCATCGGAATCCCATATGAAGACTGGAATCAGCAAAGGTTCGAGGCTCGTCTCCCTGAACTAGATCTCCGTCGCTTCGGGCCTCCGAAACGACCTGACCACGAAGACTTTTGGGAGGAACCGACAGACTATTTAGACGGGGGTATCTACACGCCCGAAGCGGGGTACGTCAGCGACCCCCAACTCGCTGCACACAATCTGCATGTGGCAGCTTCCTCACTTAAGTGTGAATTTCGATTCAACACAGAAATTGCATCAATAACTCAACGCGATGAACAAATCACCGGCGTAGAAACCCTCGATGGAACGGTTATAGAAGCCCCGATAGTCGTGAATGCAGCCGGTCCACATAGCCGAATAATTAACGAGATGGCTGGCGCCATAAATGACATGTCGATCGGAACTAGCCCGCTGCGACAAGAAGTACACCATGTGCCATCGCCCGAAGAGTTGGATTTTGGTAACCGTGGATTCAATCTTGCTGACGATGACAACGGCATTTATGTCCGGCCCGATATAGGAAACAACATCCTGGTTGGCAGTACCGAACCAGAGTGCGACCCTCTGCATTGGGTAGATGCGGACCATGAAGGCCAGATACAACCGGAACAGTGGGAGGCGCAGGTACTCAGACTGAATCGACGCCTTCCAACGATTGGAGTGCCCCACCAAAAAAGAGGTGTCGTCGGGGTCTATGACGTAGCGGATGATTGGATACCCATATACGACAAGACTTGTGTCAACGGTTTCTATGTAGCAATTGGAACTAGCGGAAACCAATTCAAAAATGCCGGAATAGCAGGCCATTGCATGGCTGAACTAATTACGGCGGTTGAGAATGGTCACGATCATGACAGCGACCCGGTTCAAGTCACTGGTCCTCATACCCAATTAACTATCGACATGGGTAATTTCCGGCGAACTCGCACAATCAACCCGAACTCTTCAATGTCGGTCCACGGCTAAGTGAACCAAATAAACATCTAACGCCAAGCAAAAACAGGCTGCTCTAGTTCATCAACTCGAACATCATCTCCGTCGTACGCCACAGCTCGGAACTGGTACATCACAGCACCAGTCGGAGCATGTATGAGGTCTCCTCCGATCGGTAGCTGAACAACTGGACGTTCGCTTTCAGGGATCTTGATGAAACGAGGCGAGTCGGGCCTTGTGAGTTCCCGGATAGAAATTCGGTGAATTGATGCAACCTCATTCGGGTTAGCGACAGGTTCGAGATGCCCGCCTAGCCAAAATACAAAGGGGCTGATCACGTAGCCAGACCTCGTTGGGTAATCATCTAGCCGGCCGAGTAAATCATCGGCAGTGAGACGCAAACCGACTTCCTCATGAGCCTCCCTCATCGCCGCCTCTAACGCAGACTCACCAGGATCTACTCGGCCACCAGGTAAGGCCCATTGGCCAGGGTGATCCTTGAGTTTGGATGTGCGACGAGTAAGAAGAACCGAGGCACCGCCAGCCGTTCCTTCGACGGTTCCCGTCAACTCCTCATTTGCGGGCACCCCAGGAATATCGGCGAGTAGCTGCTTTCGGTCAAAGGCAGTTTCTCCTTCTAACAATGGATCATCTCCATGAACCGAAGCGTCACTATCAAGGACGATGACACACACTGAAGCTTGGGTGAGACCTTCATCCAGATGGTCGCGCCTTTGGTGGCGTTGCAAATTATTTACCAAACGCCGACGCAATGAAGAATCAAAAATAACGTCAATGCTCATATCAGGAGTCTCGCGCGCAAGACGAGTGACTGTGCGCTCGCTACGATAAGAGCAGCGTTACCGATAAGGATCCGTGACGATATGAAAGTTCAAAATCTCGAAGAAAGTACCTTCGGTTCAGTGGTCACCGACCTTGACATCGAAAATATGACTACTTCCGAATGGAATGACCTGTATGAGCTCTGGATTGATAGGGCGTTACTAGTCTTTCCAAGTGTTTTTCTGACAGAAGAAGCACAGGATCAGTTTGCTCGAAGATTCGGAGATCTGGAATTCCCCCGCGCTGCTATTTCGAACATCGGCAAAGACGGCAAAGTTCACTTCGAAGAGGGAGACGAAGTAGTCAAGTCGTTAAAAGGTAACGAAGGTTGGCACCACGACAGCACCTATATGCCCATACAAGCCAAAGGGGCAGTTTTCAGTGCTGAGATTGTGCCTGAATCAGGTGCCGACACCGGATGGGCTGATATGCGCGCAGCCTATGAAGAGCTCGACTCCGAGACCCGAGAACGCATCACAAATCTCAAGGCGTATCACTCGCTTTATTACAGCCAAGAACGGTCTGGCTACCTACCCGATAAACAGAATGAAGATGGCACGTACAATTTGTACGGTTATCACGACATGGAGGTCTCGCTACGTCCCCTTGTCAAGGTTCATCCAGTTACCGGTCAGCCCAATCTTCTCATCGGGCGACATGCACACGACATTGTTGGGTTGGATCGAGAAGAATCAGTCAGACTCCTTGATGAATTGAACGATTGGGCTTGTCAACCTCCCCGCACCTATCATCATCAATGGACTGTAGGTGATGCTGTTGTTTGGGATAATCGACGACTACAACACCGAGGTACACCCTTCAACATGAAAGAACCGCGACGCATGTGGCACACAAGAATCGCTGGGGACCCCTCCTCCGAATTGGCAATTAATCACCAAACCGACGCCATTCCATCAGACGACGTCGAGCGACACCCAACAGGCACATGGGCCTGTTAGATCAAATTCGCGCCGACCTTACGGCTGCCATGAAATCCAAAGACAAACTGACAGTAGCTACGTTGCGTTCAGTGGTAGCCGCGGTACAAGAAGCAGAAGTTGCTGGCACCTCAGCGACCACCTTGGCCGATGAGCAAGTAGAGAAAGTCATAGCGGCACAAGCGAAACGTCGAGTGGAAGCAGCAGAAGCCTTTGAACAAGGTGGAAGAACAGAAAAAGCTGCTGACGAGCGCGCAGAACTCACGATTCTTGAGCAGTATCTTCCTGAGCAATTAGACGCGGATGCCTTGGCTGTGATCGTTGAGCGTGTCTTAAAAGATGGTGGATACTCAACCATGGCAGATATGGGACAAGCCATGAAAGCCGTTAATGCCGAAGTCGCTGGCAAGGCAGAAGGACGGGTAGTCGCAGAGCTAGTTAAATCACACCTGTCGTGAACGCATCAAAACGCCAAATAGCATTGGTCGGCTTCCTTCAAGCTCAGAACTGTACGACTATTCCAGCAGCTTGGCGCCACCCCGAAGCTCGGCATGACGTGACTAGCGTCGATTTCTATCAGCACATAGCGAAAGTGTTAGAGAGAGGGCTGTTCGACCTCGGGTTCTTTGATGACCGCCTCGCCATGCCAGATATGTACGGAGGGGACCACCGACATACCGTCGAAAACGGCATCAGATGCGTGAAGCTAGATGCAGTGACTGTTCTTACAACCATGGGAATGGTTACCAAGAACCTGGGCTTGGGTGCGACGTACTCAACTACCTATTTCCCCCCTTTTCATGTGGCACGGCTTTTCGCAACACTTGACCACATGAGCGGCGGCCGAGCGGCATGGAACGTCGTCACATCGGTTAACGACAACGAAGCCAAAAATATGGGACTAGATGAAGCCCCTGCCCACGACGTTCGATACGACCAAGCTGACGAGTTCATGGAGATAGTCCATGGACATTGGGACACATGGGAAGCCGACGCTGTCGTCGCGGATCGGGCCTCGGGGCTATATGCGCGCGGAGATATGGTTCATCGCCTAGACCATGAAGGTCCCCATTACAGGTCGCGAGGCCCGTTCACTGTCCCTCGAACCCCTCAAGGCCACCCCGTAGTTATCCAGGCTGGCCAAAGTGGCCGAGGGGTCGAGTTCGCATCCCGTTGGGGTGAACTGCTTTTCATGTCGAACCCCAGCCTTTCGCGAGCCAAGGAAAATTATGTTGCCGTGAAATCAGCAATTGAGGCGAACGGCCGCGACCCTGACCAGGTAAAAATCGCGAATCTCACCTTCCCCGTCGTGGGTCGAACTATGTCGGAAGCCGAAGATCGACGCGCCGCCTATGATTTGCTTCCCAATTTGATTGACGATCTCTCGTTGCTTTCTGAAGGACTCAATTTCGACTTCTCTGAGAAGGAGCTTGAAGAGCCGCTTTCAGAAGAAGACGTTGCTGCAATGACAGGTATTCAAGGTATCCGTAATCAAGTCATCGAAGTAACAGGAAACCAGACCCCGAGCGTTAAAGACTTCGTTGAAGTCTCCGGACGAGGTCGACTAGCTCACCCTGTGGTAGGTGGTCCAACTGAGCTTGCTGACTACTTCGAAGAGTGGTTCACAGCTCCTGCCTGCGATGGCTTTGTAATAGCGGGCACTCATATGCCCGGAGCGTTCGAAGACTTTGTGGATTTAGTGGTACCAGAACTACAAAGACGAGGATTATTCAGAACCGAATACTCCGGTAGCACGCTGAGGGACAACCTAGGGCTAACGCAACCCGTTCCCGGGGCATGGCGTCGTTAACCAAATTGAGACTGTCGAAAAGCCTGCACAATAGGATTGCCTTGGGCGGCCCAAATTCCCTCCAGTTGCATGATCTGAGATAGTGAACGATCGAGAGAACGAATACGAAACGGCTGTCCAGTTAGCCAGGGTCGCAAGGTCAACATCATATGGCGTGCTGAAGTTTGTCCGTCAAGGTGAAGCCTCGAAGCAGCAGCCACGATCATGCTCTCCCAGCTGGCGAGGCTTGCTCGTCGATGCCAAAGCGCAAATTCGTCATCCACCTCTAAAAAAAGAGGCAGAGAAACGAGGTCCCCTAGAGGTGTCGTCATCTTGTAGGGCTGCTCGTCGTTGGGCCAATCACACACATAGCTGACTCCAGCAGCAGCCAACAGTTCGGGAGTCCGCTGCGACTCAACTCCTTCGGGTGAGAACCAGCCCGAAGGCCGCTCACCAGTGACCTTCTCTAACGTGTCTAAAGAATCTCCAATAATCTCAACTTCAGCTTCCTTGCTGAGTTTTGATGTGATGATTTGGCTGGCTGCCACGCCATGTCCGACTAGCTCGCAACCACGCTGCATGAGATGGTCAACGAGCCATGGATAGTGAATGGCAGTGACCTTGTCAACGGCAACGGTTGCAGGAATGCCGTGGTGCTCGAGAGTGTCCAACAACCTGAACACACCTACTCGATGCCCGTATTCCCGGTGGGTTAATTGGACATAATCCGGCGCTGGCAACTTGATGAGTCCACCGCTGGCGTTACGCAAACTGTAAGCGTCTGTTGGTGGTTCCCATTCGTAGTGCTCAAGGAGAACAAGGGCCCCCAGAGCCAAAGGTTTGTTTTCGGGCCAAACAAGTGGAGCCCTAGTCGGCAAAGGAGAATAAGAGTAATGGGAATGATCCATACCCGAAGAACGTTCAGCTGGCATCGCGCACCCCGCTTATAACTTCAGCATGATCCACAAACTCTTCATAATGGTGATCAATAAAGTGTTCTGCGATCTGTGAGGCCGTCGCTTGCCAAACGTCGTCACGGCCTAACAAATAATCCAGAATTTCTTCCAAGCCCTCAATGCGATGAGGCATTCCCATCAAATAAGGGTGAAGAGCTAACGCCATTACGCGTCCCGACGTCTTGCCTTCTTCGTGCAGAGTGTCGAATTGAGCTTTGACCATTTCAACGAAGTCTTTTGTGTCGTGATGCTGAAGAAAGACCGGAACATCATTCAGTTCGATGCTGTACGGAACTGAGACAAGAGGCCCGCCCTCAACCTTTATAGGTATTGGCTGGTCATCATGAAGCCAATCAGCGTGATAGATAAGCCCGGCCTCGGCCATGAGATCAGGCGTACGAATTGTGTTGGATACAGCAGGACCCAGCATGCCCTTAAGTTTCTGACCCGTGTGCCGGCGCAACGTATCGACGCAGTCGACGTAGAACTCACGTTCCTCTTGTTCGGTCAGTGAAGATAGATAACGAGTGTTATATATGCCATGGCTCATGATCTCCCAGTTGCGGTCGGCCATCGCCTTCCCGATATCTGGGTAGTGCTCGAATATGGCCAGATTTGTTGAGGCAGTGCAACGCACATTGTGTTCATCGAGCACATCTAACATCCGCCAGAAACCGACCCGGTTCCCGTAATCGCGGTGTGAGTAGCCTTGCACCTCAGGGTGAGGTGATCTGGGCCAAGGATTTCGAAGTGCATCTCTTGGCGGGAGGTATTCATAGTGCTCAACGTTGGGAGCAATCCACAGCGCAACTTTGGCATCATTCGGCCATGAAATAGTTGGCCGGTCTGCCATTGGCAGATAGTCAACTCGATGTGGCGGTAAGGACATACCAGCACCGTAGTCAGAACAGATGACATAAGGGGAGTATGGTCCCAAGTGACGAGTCGGAGATATAGAGGGGGATTCGTGCTTAGTAACTACAGAGTCATAGACCTGACAGACGAACGAGGTCATCTTGCAGCTTTCATTTTGGCTCAAATGGGAGCTGAGGTAATAGCTGTCGAACCACCCTCTGGCTCAAGTGCCAGAAGCCTTGGGCCCTTTGCCCAAAATATTGATGATGGCGATCACTCTCTTCAACATTGGTCCTACAACAGAGGCAAGAAGAGCGTTGTCCTGGATCTAGATACCAAAGAAGGAATCAGTCAACTCGAGACCCTGATTTCTGGAGCGGACATTATGTTCGAGTCCTTCGACCATGGCTTCATGGAATCCATTGGTCTTGGGCCCCAACAAATAGAAAAACTGAACCGCCACTTGATTAACGTCTCGATTACGGCTTTTGGCAGTTCCGGCCCAAAGGCAGGATGGGAATACAGCGACCTAACAATCCAGGCTTCAGCAGGGAACATGGTGTTAACAGGCGACGAAGATCGTTCGCCGCTGCGCGCAGGTGGCACCCTGCCTCAAGCTTTCGCCAATGCAGCATCAGAAGCAGCAGGAGCGGCTCTGATAGCGCTGTTCGAGAGGCAGACCACTTCAGGACTTGGACAGCACGTTGATGTCTCCGCTCAACATTCAATGAACCAATGCACCCAATCAATGTCGTTGGCAACTCCACTTGGAGGTTCGGTCCCTACCCGAGTGGCGGGTGGAGCGTACCTAGGAACTACGCGTGTCCAACTGATGTGGCCCTGCTCAGATGGCTATGCCTCGGTGAGTTTCTTGTTCGGGCAAGCGTTCGCCTATTTCACCCAGAACCTCATGAACTGGGTGCACGAAGAGGGCTTCTGCGATGAAGCAACACGGGACAAAGACTGGGTCGAGTACGCCATGATGCTGCTGGACGGGCGGGAGCCAACCGAAGAATATGAGCGAGTAAAAGAGATTCTCGGCAAGTTCTTCGCTACTAAAACGAAATCCGAGTTGTTAGAAGCCGCTATGAAACGTCGGTTGCTCATTACCCCAATCACCACCACTGAAGAAGTTGTGAATAGTGAACAGTTGGACTTCCGAAGTTATTGGGAGACAGTCGAACACGACGATGGGGTCATCGTCGACTACCCAGGTCCGTTTGCCAAATTCGAGCTAACTCCACTACAAAAATTAGGTCAAGCACCGAAACTGGGTGAACACACCCATGAAATACTCAATGAGCCTGCACGCGTTCCATCGGTTGCTATCCGAAACGAGTCGCCATCCAAAGAGTTGCCACTTAAAGGAATCAAAATCTTAGATCTGATGTGGGCTATGGCCGGCCCAGCCGCTTCTCGCGTTCTCGCTGACTACGGCGCAGAAATTATTCGTGTTGAATCGGCAAACAAGATTGACGCTGTTCGTACGCTCGAACCTTTTCCGGGAGGCGAGGCAGACCCAGATAAATCAGGCATCTACCACAACATGAATGCTGGAAAACGTGGACTCAGTCTTGATCTCTCGAAGCCAGAAGCCATCGATGTGATCTGGGACCTCATTGACTGGGCAGATATTGTCCTCGAGTCGTTCTCCCCTAAAGCTATGACCGCTTGGGGCCTCGACTATGCCCAGGTATCAAAGCGCAAGCCTGAGGTGATCATGGCCTCTAGCTGTCTTATGGGGCAGACAGGGCCTCTATCGATGCTGGCAGGATTCGGTACCATGGCTGCCGCCATTTCTGGGTTCTTTTATCCGGTGGGATGGACTGATCGCGCTCCCAGCGGACCGTTTAGCGCATATACCGATTACACATCGCCACGCTGGCTTGTGGCATCTGTCATGGGGGCTTTAGAACATAAAAGGCGCACCGGTGAAGGTCAATATATTGACCTATCGCAGGCTGAAGCCGCCTTGCATCTGATGTCGCCGGCTCTTCTGGAATACTCCGTTAACGGCAACATATGGGAACGAGCAGGAAACCGAGATCACGTCTTTGCGCCCCAGGGTGGCTACCCAACCAATGGCGATGACAACTGGATCGCAATCTCTTGCAAAGATGACTCCCAATGGATTTCCTTAGCAAGAGAAATGGGACGCGAAGACATATCGGGCCTTTCGAACGAACAACGACACGAAAGACATGAAGAACTCGACGAAATTATTTCGGCATGGACACTCCAACGAAGTGGAGCCGAGTTGATGGAGGCCTTACAGGAGATCGGTGTTGCATCTCACATTGTCCAAAATTCCCCCGAACTATCAACTGATCCACAAATGACACACAGAGGGTTATTTGCTGAGGTCATTCACGGAACTCATGAACCGTTCTTTGTTGATGGCACCCGGTTCCACTTATCGCGCACCCCCGCAGAGGTCACTCACGCCGGCCCAGTTTTTGGAGAACACACCTTTGAGGTTTTGACCGACAACTTGGGTTACGACAGTGACCGAATCGCAGAACTTGCGATAGCAGAACTTCTCGAGTGAAAAGCGCTCCTACCAAGTATCAACCATGGGACGTTTCTTTCCGTCTCTAGGAGATGGTTTTGGAGCTGCCTTCAGAGCCATAGAAACCCAGGTGCGAGTTTCCGCTGGATCGATCACATCATCCAACTCAAAAAATGTTGCGGTACTCACAGCCTTACCATTCTCGTATAGCTTCGCCACCATCTCTTCGTAGTAAGCGATTCGTTCTTCTGGGTCTTCGATGGATTCAAGTTCTTTGCGGTAACCGAGTTTGACGAAGCCTTCGAGCCCCATCCCGCCAAATTCGCCCGTAGGCCAAGCCACACAGAACACCGGAGCTTTGAAACTGCCTCCAGCCATAGCCTGAGCGCCAAGCCCGTAGCCTTTGCGCAATACAACGGTCATAAACGGCACAGTTACGCTGGCTGAAGTAACAAACATTCGGCTGGCATGACGAACGGTCGCCTCATACTCGGCTTGAGGTCCCACCATAATTCCTGGCGTGTCGCACAAAAAGATCAGCGGTATGTCATGAGCATCGCAGAGTTGCATGAACCTGCTGCCCTTATCGCCGACGTCAGCATCAATAGCCCCACCTAGATGATGGTTGTTGTTAGCGATGATCCCGACAGGGTGGCCCTCGATTCGAGCTAAAGTTGTGATGCAACCAGGCCCCCAACCCTTGCGGATTTCAAGGGTTGAGTCGACGTCACACATAGTCTCAATGACCTCGCGAACGTCGTAAGCACGAAGACGATTCTCAGGGACAATATGCCTCAATAATCGCTGATCCGGTGCCTCCCAATCTTCGACTGGCCCTTGGAAATAAGAAAGGTATTTCTTAGCCGTGTCCATCGCTTCATCTTCATCTTTGACGAGGATGTCGATAACTCCATTCGGGTATTGGACATCAACTGGCCCGACTTCTTCTGGGCGAAAGACCCCAAGTCCACCCCCTTCGATCATCGCTGGGCCCCCTATGCCAATGTTCGACCCTTCGGTGGCAATAATCACGTCACAACAACCCAGGAGTACGGCATTGCCTGCGAAGCAGCGGCCATTTGTGACACCCACGAGTGGAACTAAACCAGACAGCTTTGCGAAGAAAGTGAATGCCCAACAGTCAAGCCCAGCTCCGCCAGCTGTATCGGTATCACCAGGGCGACCTCCACCGCCCTCGGCTAGCAGGACAGTCGGAAGTTTGTTCTGCTCCGCTAATTCGAAGAGCCGATCCTTTTTTCGATGATTCTGGAGCCCTTGGGTTCCAGCTAGAACCATGTAGTCATAGGACATCACCATTGTTTGAGCATCGTCTTGACCAAATAAAGCACCGTTCACGCTTCCGATCCCTGCGACCATGCCATCGCCCTGGGTGTTATCGATGAGGTCGTCGAGGCTTCTCCGTCTTCGTTGCGCCGCCACCATCAACGGTCCGTACTCGACGAATGTCCCATCGTCGATTAGACGAGATAAGTTCTCGCGGGCTGTTCGGTGACCTCGACCATGTCTTTTCTCGACAGCCGACGGCTTTGCCTCATCCATTCCCTTGTAATGGCGGTCAAAGACTTCCTGCAGATCCGGTCTTATGAAGTCAAGGTCGACTGTTGCTTGGGTTTCGTCGCTCTCGATATCGAGATCTGCTTCCTCAATAAATAAAAGCGGGTGACCTTCATAGATAGTGTCACCCTGACTAACCCCTAAGGACCGCACTATGCCGGTCATAGTGGACGCGATGACATGTTCCATTTTCATCGCTTCCATAACAGCTACAGGTTGACCCATGGCTACCTCATCTCCCGGACTTACGGATAGAGAGATGATCGTTCCCTGCAGCGGGGCTTCGACCGCCTGAGTGCCATCGGGTCCGGCCGATGAGGAGCTCTCTGATTTAGCTGAAGAATTATCCGTCTGTCTTTGATCTATATCACCGTGTTGAAGAACGGCTAGGGGATCGCTACTTACCTGTGCCCCCGCAAGAGGAGCATTTGACGCTTCATCAGCAGAAAGAGATGACCAGTGATCTAATGAGATTAGCTGGGCTGCTTCAACGAGTTCGGAGGCGAATATGTTTATAAAACCTGTAGTTACAGTATTTTCTCGTACCTCTTGCCGGTCCAGCAAAGCAAGTAGATAGGTGATGTTGGTAGACACTCCTTCTATCCGGAATTCGCTAAGAGCGCGTCTGACTCGTCGCACTGCGTCTTCGTAATTACTAGTTGGGGAGTACCCAATTACCTTTGCAATCAACGAGTCAAAATTCGGATTCGTTGGGTACCCCTGATAACCATAGGAATCTGTTCTGACCCCGGGCCCACTGGGAGTTTCGAATGCTGAGATGGTCCCTCCAGCGGGCCGAGCTAAGCCCTCTTCAGTCATCGTTTCAGTGTTGACGCGGCATTGAATGGCAAACCCCTTTGGCTCAGGTGCCTGGGTTTGCTGCAACCGCAAATCAGCTAGCGAAGCCCCGCCTGCTATAAGGATTTGACTACGGACTAAGTCAACTCCAGTGATTTCTTCGGTAACCGTGTGCTCTACCTGAAGTCGGGCATTGGTTTCTATGAAGGCCACGGTTGTCGGGTCGTTTGCATCAACTAAAAATTCCCATGTACCCAAACCCAAGTAGCCGACTTCACCAGCCATCTTGGTGGCAGCGTCAGTCAACACGGCACGGGTCTCTGCGCTAATTGATGGCGATGGCGCGACCTCAATAATCTTCTGGTTCTGTCTTTGTAGGGTGCACTCCCGTTCACCGAGATGAGCGACGGAGGACCCATCTCCGATGATTTGGACTTCTATGTGTCTTGCTGCCTCAATAAGTTTTTCTGCGTAAAGATCGCCAATACCGAAGGAAGATTGGGCCTCGCTTTGGCAGCGTTCAAAAATTGATGCGACATCTTGGCCTTGACGGACTTCACGCATCCCTCTGCCGCCACCTCCCGCCACAGCTTTAACCATGACAGCCCCATGCTCAGCAAGAAATTCTTCGACTTCTTCTAAGGTGGCTGCACCAGGAGTTGCCGCAACTACTGGGACATCAAGCCGCGTCGCTAAATTCCTGGCTGAGAGCTTGTCGCCGAATAAGGCCAACTGCTCAGAAAGCGGCCCCACAAACGTGATCCCTTTGGTCTCCAACGCTCGCGCAAAATCGGCGTTTTCAGCTAGAAAACCGTATCCCGGGTGAACGGCGTCGCAACCCGAAGAAACAGCGACGTCCACGATCTGATCTATGTCCAGGTAAGCGGCTACCCCGCTGCCTTCCAGCCCCACTGATTCATCGGAAACCTGCCTATGTAGAGACAAGTGATCGTCGGAACTGAAAGTGGTAACGCTCGCGATTCCCAGATCCCCAGCAGCGCGAGCTATTCGTATAGCAATTTCGCCACGGTTCGCTATCAGGAGCTTTTCTACAGGCATTGGTACCTCTTCACGGATGCTTTTCTACGCCCGTTCTACATCATGTAGGCACTGTCGTTCTCGCTCAATCAGCGGTAAGCGGTGGAAGAATCACAGCGACTTGTCGAACAAGAGCGACTTCTGAGCCATGAGCATCGATGAACACGGCGTCAGTTGTAGACCATGGCTTGCCTTTTCTGACCTCAAGTTCACCCCATCTTCCAGCCACCACTACATCTCCGTCAGCATGAAAAGGCCCTAAATGTTGGACGCGTCCGGAGGCATGGACTCCAGCGGGCATTCGATAGGAGTGTCTGATTAGCGGCGTCATTTGTCCCAAAACCCACGATGGGTGAGTGACTGGAGTATCACCCGAACTCCACGCAGGATCATCGTCATGGATTCGTTCAGCCATCCAAACTCTGGCCTCGTCAGCTGTTAAAGGAACAGACATTGACGGATAATCGAGATCGGTTGGAATCTCATTTAACCCCAGAAACGGTCTGTCCTCCGGCTCGGGAACCGGCGACCGGTTACTAGGAAGCTTGAATTCGTCTATCCAAGGAGCATCACCTAACCCGATAGTTCCTTCGATAGTGATGCGCCCGTCGGAGAGGACTTTTTGGGTGATCAACCCGACCTCTGGATTATCCGCAGATGGCGTTACTTCCGTAAGAAGTTCATCGCCCGCATACACGGGTCTGGGAAGGCGGAACTCACACCACCCGTGAGAGAGCCAACTAGTGCCAAGAGAATCGAGAATCGCAGGAACCATCCAACCGTAGGTGTGTATTCCGGCCACAATTCCACCGGCATACCCATAACTTGTAGCGCTTTCATCATGTATGGGGTTAGCAGCTGAAACCTCAGCAGGGTCGGGAACTGCTACGCGACTGCACGACGCAGATAAAACCGTCATGTCGAAGACTTTAGGTTGCGGTCAAATAAAGAATGTAGGAGTTCCCAGTGACGTTCCGAAGCGACCTTGTCATATTTAGGTCGTTGTGAAAAAACGAAACCGTGGTGTACCCCTTCGATCCACTCCGCGTTGTGTGACACCTCAGCGTTTATCAGAGCTTCTGTCAGCCGATCATAATGAGGTCTGTCCACCCAGTCATCGAACTCAGCGGCAAGAACCAGAATTTCGCCGTTAATTTCAGCCGCTCTTGTGTGGGGTGAATCATCGGCATCGGTGGCCAGCCGAACTCCGTGTATAGATGCTGCGGCCTTTATCTTCTCGGGGTAGTCGGCCGCTAGCCATAACGCGAACGGCCCGCTCATGCAGTATCCGGTCACCCCAACAACATCGGTGTTTGCCGAAGTATCTGATTCAGCGTGTTCAAGGAGCGTTGAAGCGTCACGAGAGACCATAGCGTTGCTGAGATTATCCATTAGCTGGGCCATGTACTTAGCGCTAACTGGGTCCTCGCGATGAATCGTGAAGGAGGGGACGTCTCGGTAATAGAGATTCGGCAACATAACGTAATAACCAGTCGCTGCTACTCGCCTCGCCATGTCATGAAGTTCTTCTCGTTTTCCTGGCGCGTCCATCAGGAACAGAATTACAGGGAACGGTCCTTCTGATTCGGGGCGAACGACAAACGTCGACATCTGACCTTCGTTTGTTTCGATGGTTAGGTGGGCTTCGATCATTAGCCCAAGTCCCCTAGATCCCAACCCATTGTCTGAGCAGCGTAGAGAGTGTCGGTGTACTCCTCCATGCGAGTTATCTGGTTCTCCTCACAGGAATAAATCCAGCAGTATTGGTTGTCGTAGGGAAGGCCTTTAGCTTTAGTCGTGGCAGTTAGCCTCTGTTGAACAGCTGCGTATCCGCCGTCAACGATCATGCTCCGAATTTCCAAACCGAACGGTTGAGAAATATCGAACGTGTCTTTGATCGTCCTCCCGCCGAGTTCGGCAGCGACAGACTCGCGCCCTCTCACTACTCCATTCGCATCTGAGCCGCCGGTGCCGTTGGCCCCTGCTGTAGCTGGAAGTTGCCAAACAACGTCAACGCTGAGGCATTCGCGGAGGTCTTCGCGATCACCATTAGTTAGTGCGCTGTAGTACCGCTCAATGAGTGTTCGTGTTTCTTCAGTCTTCATTCCCGTAGTTGAGCATGTCTGACGGACGAATGCTGCTCTGCCTACGATCAAGTCATGCAACCACTTGATTTCACACCAGAATTTTTTCTTTATGAGATGACCCGACCACATGTCGCTCGAATAACGATTAACAGGCCAGAGGTCAGAAACGCGATCAATACTCCTGCACATAAAGAATGGAGCGACCTTCTCGACCACGCAGCCAGTGACGATGAAGTGTGGATCGTAGTTGTAACCGGAACCGGAGATAAGGCCTTCTGTGCAGGTCGTGACTTGAAGTATTTGAGTCAGATCCAACACTCTTCTGAAGAAGATCAGCGAGCTGACGCTGAATTAATGAAGACGGTAACGAAACTTATTGAACGATTCGACTATCCGAAACCACTCATTGCCCGAGTAAACGGAGTGGCGTTGGGTGGTGGGTTTGAAGTGGCAATGGCATGCGACCTAGTTGTTGCAGCTGATCATGTTGAATTTGGTCTTCCGGAACCTCGAAGGGGTATTTACGCTGGTGGAGGAGGCGTGCATCGGCTGCCGCGCCAAGTGCCATTGAAATTAGCGATGGAGTACTTGTTGACCGGTAGATCGATGACAGCGAAAAGGGCCCTAGAAATAGGAATCATTAATAAAGTGGCTAGTTATTCTGATCTGGACAAAGCAGTTGATGATTTGATCGACGAGATACTGCTTGGGGCGCCGCTGTCTATCCGTGCAACTAAACAATCTGCGACCCGCGGACTAAACCACCGGCTAGAAGATGCTTTCTATGCGGAATATCCAGCCGTTAGGTCAATGATGGAAAGTGAAGACGCGCGAGAGGGACCGAGGGCCTTCTCTGAAAAACGGTTGCCCAGCTGGAAAGGTCGGTAAGAACGTTTTTATCAACGTCGAGCGGTATTGGATTGTCCGATCACTATCACTGCCAGAGCTAATAGAACTACCCCCATCCCTACAAACTGAAGTGCAACCACGTCTTCGCCAAGAAATACCCAAGCCATCACCGTTGCTGTTACTGGAATAGCAAGAGTCAAAGTGGAACCAAACCAAACTGGTATGTGAGCTAAGGCCCAATTCATCAACATATGTGAGGCGAAACCGGGCCCGATAGAGAGAATGAATAGCCAGATCCAAGCATTGGCTGAGGGCATGTCAAACAGTTGTCCTGAAGCGAGGGCAAAAGGAGTGGCGAACAAAGCGCATATCAGCGCTGTCGCGCCTGTGTACTGCGACGATTCTATCTTTCGACTACTTAATTTTGAGAAGACGAAATATAAGGTCCAGGCGACAACAGTTGCTACAGATAACAGGTCTCCGCTCAGACTCCAGCCTTGAACACCAGTCGAACCAAACATCACAGTTGCCACACCAGCAATTGCGACCAGTGCCAAGACCCAGTCGTAACGTCTGGGTCTCTCACCGAAGATTCGACCAGCAATGAATAACATGATTAACGGCTGACACGACCCGATAACTGTTGCGTTAGCGACGGTGGTTAGGCGTAACGCAGAAAAGAAAAGCATGATGTCTGCGCCCAACGAAACCCCGCCTTTCCAAGAAATTCGTAGAGACTCTTTCCTGAGAGGCGTCCCTCGAACTTTTAGGAACAGGATCACTATTACGGCGTAGATCCACATTCTCCAGAAAACAACTGCGAATGTGCCTAGCTCGGTAATCCCTTTGGCGATAACCCCTGAGGCAGCCCAACCGACCATCGCAATCGCTGCTGCCGGGACACCTCTTTTTTGGGCATTTTGTTCGCTAGTCACTCAACGGCTGATTTCCAAAGGCGGCATCGTTCGGCATTGTTCACCTCATCAGAATGCCACTGAACGGCATCACTTGGAGGTATCAAGCCTTGACGTGTACAAGCCACTAATGCTCAGCCAGTTTCGGATGGTTGCGGAAATGATCTAATGCAGCAGGTTCATCTATTGCTTCAATATTCTTAACTTCGCGTCCGTGAATGGCATCTCTTACCGCCAACTCAACCAGTTTCCCACTTCGAGTCCTTGGAATTAACGGGACCTGGGCTACTACGGCGGGCATGTGTCGAGGCGAAGCACCGACACGTATCTGGTTTCTGATTCTCTGGGTGAGTTCATCATCGAGAGTTAGGCCTTCGCGAAGACGAACGAACAAAATGACACGTGTATCGGATTCAGATTGTTGACCAACAACGATGCTTTCGAGCACTTCGTCGATTAGGTCGACCTGACGATAAATCTCTGCAGTCCCGATTCGGACACCTCCAGGATTGAGGGTCGCGTCGGATCGACCTGTAATAACCATTCCTTTTTGAGGGGTCCATTCTGCGAAATCGCCGTGATGCCAGACGTCATCGAAACGTTCGAAATAAGCCGCCTGATATTTGCTTCGCGTTGGGTCGTCCCAGAACTCGAGAGGCATTGAAGGAAAAGGGTTACAACAAACGAGTTCACCTTGTGAGCCCTCCGAAAGTCGATTTCCATCGTCATCGAAAACAGCGACATCCATGCCTAGTGCAGGTGCCTGAATTTCTCCGCGATAGACGGGGCTGGTCGGATCTCCGATCACGAAACATCCACAAATATCGGTGCCGCCGGAGAAGGAAGCGAGGTGAACGTCCGGTTTTACCGCTTCATACACCCAATCGAAACCCTCAGGAGCTAAGGGTGACCCAGTAGAAGTGATGGTCTCCACACTTGCTAGTTGATGGGTATCGCGAGGCCGCAATCCCTCTTTCATTGCGGCTTCAATGAATTTAGCGCTCACACCGAAAAGTTGAGGCTGCAACTCGTCAGCAAGGTCAAACAAACGTGATGCTCCAGGAAAGAACGGTGATCCGTCGTACAAAATAAGAGAAACGCCGCTCGCCAGCCCGCCAATGAGCCAATTCCACATCATCCAGCCGGTCGTCGTGAAATACATCAAGCGGTTCCCAGGCTTCAGGTCACAGTGAAGCAAATGTTCGGACCAATGTTTGAGTAATACGCCACCAGCTCGATGAACGATGCATTTCGGTTTCCCGGTAGTCCCAGACGAATAGAGGACATAGACCGGGTGATCGAAATCTAGACGAACGAATTCCGGTTGACGGTCTTCTGTATTTCCTATCCAGTCGTCGTAACCCACTGCTAGAGGGATAGACGTTTCGACGGGTGTTTTGTCGTAGCTCACCACTACCACCCGCTGAAGCGAAGGCAGTTGACTGGCTATCTGAGTGACTTTTTCGATCACGTCGTGTCGAACGCCTGAATACATGTAGCTGTCGGTCGCGACAAGGACTTTGGGCTCGATTTGTCCGAAACGGTCGAGCACCCCTGCTGTTCCGAAATCGGGACTGGTTGACGAATAAATTGCACCGATGCTCGCCGCTGCTAAGAACACGATCACGGCCTCGGGGCTATTTGGTAGAAGTGTCACCACGCGGTCTCCAGGCTTCACTCCTTCCCTCATGAGAGCTTGTTGAACGCGTCCGACAGCGGAATTTAGTTCGGAGAACGTTAAAGATTCCTCTACGACGTTTTCGCCCCGGTAAATAAGGGCGAGCTCATCTCCGGAGCGACGCAAATAGTTTTCGGCCAAGTTGAGTTTGGCGTCTGGGAAAAAACTTGAATCCGATATCCCGTCTTTTCTGATATCGATCTCGCCGAGGTCGCCGACCCCAGACGCAAAGTCCCATACTGCTCTCCAGAAAGACGGATTTTCAGTTAACGACCATTTATGCAGATCGCTATAGGAGTTAACGCCTAACGGAACCCCAACTGACTCGGCAAAAGTCCAGAGGTTGGAAGCCTCGCGTCGAATCGAACTTGGAGTCCAAAGAGGATCGGTCACTGTCCCTCCGAAAGGGTGTCGCTCTCCGTTACGGTAGCCGCCAAATCGCTTCAATCAGGAGCGCAGCGCCCGAGCAGTGTAGGGTCAGCCACATGAGGGGAATATGTGACGATCTTGATGCAGAGACAGAAGCGCTGCGAGAAGTAGTTTCGGGGCTTACCGAAGACGAGTGGAGACTGCCGACACCGGCTGATGGTTGGGACACCCATGAAACCATTATCCATTTAGGTATGGCAGACGTAGCGGCCAGCCTCGCTGTCTTAGACCCAGTCGGATTTGAAGAAACTAAACAAAAGATGCTCCAAGGAGAAGGAGACCTGCACAGTTTTGGAGGTCTGGATGTTCGAGAAATGAGCGGAACTGATTTATGGAGCTGGTTCGCTGACGAACGTCTGCGGATGACGGAGGCCTTTCGAGCCATAGAACCTAAAGACCGTATTCCCTGGTTCGGCCCCGATATGAGTGCCTTGTCTTTCGCTACTGCCCGTCTGATGGAAACTTGGTCGCATAGCCACGACATAGCCGACACTTTCGGCGCTGAATACCCTAGGACAGAACGACTTCGACACGTTGCACACATCGGAGTCACCACTCGCGGATGGAGTTATGTCAACAGGGGCCTTCAGCCCCCGGAGACACCAGTACGAGTTGAATTGACATCACCAGGTGGAGCTATCTGGGAATGGGGGCCTGAAGACTCAGAGGAAATAGTCACCGCCGATGCTTATGAGTTTTGTCTTGTTGTCACTCAAAGACGTCGAGCAAGGGAAGCAGAACTTGAAATTCGAGGGGACTTGGCTGCTGAGTGGATGGAAATAGCCCAGGCGTTCGCTGGTCCGGCTACCGATGCACCTGAAGGGCGCGTCGGTGGATAGGCGTTGTTGATCTGATGCTCGTCGTTGGTCTTACAGGCGGCATGGGGGTAGGCAAGTCCACTGTAGGGGGCTTGTTGTCAGACCTTGGTGCCGAAGTTATCGATGTTGATGCCCTCGGGCGCAAGATTCTTGAACCAGGAGGGCTTGCCGTATCGGCTGTTGTTGAGCGTTTCGGTCCAACTGTCGCAGAAAGCGACGGAAGTATAAACCGCGCAGCTTTGGCGGAAATCGTATTCGGCAACGCCGAGCAACTAGCGGCGCTAGAAGAGATCTCTCACCCAGCGATCAACGAGATGCTGGATCAAACTGTCGATTCGTTGGGAATTTCCGACGCGATCGTGGTTTACGACATGGCTGTGCTTGTCGAAAGTCGTCTCGGCTATGACACGAAACACCCGTATGAAGTTGTGGTCGTCGTTGAGGCACCTATGGCAGACAGGCTCGAACGACTTCAACAGCAGCGGGGTATAGAACCTAAGGATGCGCTTGCCCGCATAGAGTCGCAAGCATCTGATGAAGAACGAAGAGCGGTAGCTCAGTTCCTTATAGCCAACGGAGGGGACCTCGATGCTTTGTCTGATGCGACCGCTGAACTATGGGACCAGTTAAAGCAGCTCTTGGTGTCTAAGAACTCCTAGTATGACTCGGTCGTACCCTCCGAAGAACCATATTCTCCGTCATCTGCGGCTGCGTCATCTTGTCGATGATCACGGCAATGTAAGCGCCACTATGCCAATTTCGCCTGACTTGCTAGACGCTGGCGGATGGCTTCGTCTTGGCGCGATCGCCACCCTCGTTGATTCTGTCGCAGGGCATCACGGGGTAATGCAGGTTGAACCTGACTGGGTAGCAACCTTGGAATTGGGAACTGTGGTTCGTCGACGCGCAGAAGGCACCGAAGTAGTGGCTAAGTGTCAGCCACTGAGGATCGGGAAAAACAATGTTGTTACAGAAACTCATATCAGCGACAGTCTCGGTGAAGTGGCGCGTTCAACATGTACTTACGCTCGTTTGCCTGGCCGCAGCGACAATCCCACTGTGGGAACCGCCAAAGGCCGGACTGTTGATTATGGAGGCGAGGAAGAGTCGACTAATCGACCGATGCTTAACGACTACCTGCGACTTGAGATAGACCCTGATCAAGCCCTAATTGAGTTGCCTCATCATCAGCGTATCCACAACTCCTTTGGTTCCATTCAAGGCGGTGCCGTAGCGATTCTGGTAGATGCGATGGCAACTCACCTTGGTTTCATAACGACAGGCATGCCGATGCGGTGCGTAACTGCAGAAGTCCATTATCTGTCGCAAGCAAAATCTGGGCCGTTCAGAGTTGAAGGAGAGCTACTCAGAGCAGACAATGACGCGGTTACGAGCAGAATCAGGATCGTTGACGTAGGCAACAACGACCGACTTCTAGATATCGCGACAGCCACAGCGAAAGCGATTGACTGAATGAAAAGGAGCCTCTGATGGATCTTGGTTTAAATGGCAAAGTGGTTCTGATTTCTGGCTCATACCGGGGAACAGGAGCGGGAACAGCGAAAGTCATGGCCCAAGAAGGAGCCATTGTCGCCGTCCACGGACACCAAAAAGGTCAAGCAACTGCCGTGGCAGAAGAAATTCGTCTCGATGGAGGGCAGGCCTTAGAGGTTCACGGAAACCTTCTAACCACTGACGGTGTCGAGTCCCTAGTTTCTGCGGTAGAGCAGGAGTGCGGGCCGGTCGACGTACTCGTCAACAACTATGGGGCACCGGCAAAGACCAACTGGGTCGACCCTGCTGAACTCTGGCATGAAGCCTGGGAGACCAATGTGGTTTCCGGTGTGCGTCTTACGCAACGGGTCTTGCCGTCAATGAAGGCACGAGGCTGGGGAAGAATCATATTCCTCGGCACTGTGGGTACAGAAAGACCAGGTAAAGAAAACCCTGACTACTACTCATCGAAGGCTGCCCTGCCTGTGGCGGTAAGAAGTCTGGCGAAGGATCTCCGCGGGACAGGGGTTACGGCGAACCTAGTTAGCCCGGGCATCATCGCTACTGACGAGGTTCGCGAGATGTTAGAGAGAAGGGCTAGCCGCCAAAATATTGAAGGGTGGGAGGAAGTGCAGCGTTGGGCAATAGAAAATGTTACCCCCAACCTTACGGGCCGTATACCGGAGCCTCATGACATAGGACGCTATGTGGCCTTTCTCGCTAGCGAAGCCGCATGGCATATAACTGGAGCTGACTTCAAAGCAGACGGTGGAAGCATCGACACATAAATCTTGGCTCTCCCACATTCGATGTACGGTTCTCAACCGTGAGCGTTTTACCGGAGCTAATTGCCTTTGACATTGACGGAACTTTGTTGCGATCAGATGGCTCCCTATCACCGAGAGTCCGACAAGCGGTGAGAGAAATGAAGAATCAGGGATGCATCATCGCGTTAGCTACGGGTCGTCCGTGGAAGGCCGTAACCGAGACGGTCGAAAGTTTGGGGGTGGTTGATTACTGCGTCTGTTTGAACGGAGCTTCTGTGCACAAAAGTGATGGCAAGGCCGTGAAGATCAACTCTATGACTGAAACGCAGACCAGAGCGAGCGCTCAGCTTGCGCGACGGTTAATTCCCGGTGTCGGATTAGCCGCAGACATGGCAGATGGAAGACACATCTGGGATGAACACTTCACTCACGATTTTCCCGCCGATTTTTCGATGACCCCAGTTCGAGTCCCGGACGCTCTTTTGGCGTTAGATGGCCCCGTTCTCACATGGCTTTTGGATTGCAAAGACATAGCGCCGATGAAGGCGATTGAACTTATGAGTCCCCAAATGCCCGACGGCACTGAAGTAAGGCCCTCTGGCCTTGAAACCCCTGAAATTGTCGCGTCTGGTGTCAGTAAGGGATCGGGGCTAGATGCGATCGCTGTGATCAGTTCGATTGACGCCTCGAAAGCGTGGGTGTTTGGTGACGGGCTCAACGACATAGAGATGTTCTTGTGGGCTGGACATTCCGTGGCGATGAAGAATGGACATCCAAAAGTCCTCTCGATAGCCGGTGATATCGCGCCCAGTCACGACCAAGACGGAGTAGCCGTTGTGCTTGAGCGACTGATCCTCGACTAAGAGCCTTCTTCCAGGAACATAGCTGTGTGTGGGGCGAAATAAATTCGCCAAGCCTGGAGGATCCCGCCATTGGGTCCCGTCCGCAACGTCACTCCGGCGCCTTCCTCTAGATGGACTTCAACCGAAGGGCTCTGCAACCACATGAGTCGAACCCGGACTTGATGAGTTCCAGGTGAGACTTCAAAGGTTGCCTGCTTGCCATCTTTAACTCGCCCCACCACCTGGCCATCGATTTTCACTTGATAGGCCCTGACGGTGTCCCGATAATGCGTAATTCGATCGATAGTTATTCGAGCCTGATCGGTCAACTTTGCCCCCGTTGAATCAAATAGTAGATCTGAAGTTACCGCGGACTCGGGCTGTTCTCTCACCTCACCCGCAGGTAGCGTGATGAACATAACAAGACGCTCAGCCATCAACCCCCATCGGAGCTTCCATATGAGTAATGAGTTGCGCACTGAAATCGATGCATGGATAGATGCCAACTGGGACCCTGACCTGTCAGTTCGGGAGTGGTGGCAACGACTTTCCTCAGCTGGATTCAGCAACCCTGGACTTGCAGAACCATTTGGTAAAGGGTGGGGTAGGGCTGAGACCCGAGTTCTCGCTGCTGCGTTAAGAGAGAACGGTTCTATAGGTTCCCCAGCAGGTTTGGGGATGATGCTGGCAGCCCCAACGATTCTTGCTCATGGAAATGAATCACAGATACAAAAATATGTCCCAAAAATTCTTGATGGCACAGATTCTTGGTGCCAGCTGTTTTCGGAACCGGGAGCCGGCAGCGACCTCGCAGGGCTGCAAACTAAAGCAGTCCGCGATGGAGACGAATGGGTGATCACAGGTCAAAAGGTTTGGACTTCCGAAGGCCAACATGCCGACTATGGGATGTTGATAGCAAGAACGGACCCTGATGCATCCAAACACAGAGGAATTAGCTGGTTTGCTTTCCCCATGAACCAAGAAGGGGTTGATATCCGACCTCTCCGAGAAATGACAGGTCGATCTTTGTTCAATGAGGTTTTTATAGACGAGGCCCGAGTCTCTCAAGCTGACTTAATAGGTGATCTGAACGAAGGGTGGCGTGTAGCTAACACGACCCTTATGGTCGAACGCGCCGGAATCGGTGGCGGCCACGGAATGGCTTACGCGGCTGCCCATCCAGGCAGCATCGCTGGCCACCTTGAGAAATCAGCAGGTTCCTTTGTGGGGAAACGGCTCGCTTTAGCAGCAGGAGGTGTAGGCCCGGGAACACTTCAACTTCTGCGAGATTTGTCCGAAGAGCGCGAGAAACTTGATGACACGCGTATCCGTCAAGAACTCGCGCAGCTCCACACTGAACTTGAGTTGATGAGAATGAACTCGCAACGAACGCGTAACAAGAATCAGCAGACTGGAGGTGAGGGAAACCTGGCCAAGCTCCTCATGACCTCAGCGCTTCACAGGACACGCGAACTTGCAGGAGCCATACTCGGCCCCGATATGGCCCTTTGGGGAGAGGAAGCTGTGACCGGAGGGGTGATTCAAGAGATGGCGGTCTTTTCTCCTGCCCCTTCCATCTACGGAGGAACTGATGAAGTTCAACGAAATATCATCGGAGAACGAGTTCTAGGTCTTCCAAAGGAACCCGGACCAGACAGAGATACTCCGTTCTCGGAACTTTTGCAGAACAAGACCGATTGGTAGATGTCAGAATCTTGCTGTGACGGACCAATTCTCAGTCAGCCTGACTTTCGATGTCGACACTGTGTCGTTGTGGATGGGGAACAAAGACAGGACAGCTTTCAGCAGAGGTGAGTTCGGGGTAATAGGAACCCGTCGAATTTTAGAACTTTTAGAAAGACGGTCGGCTAAAGGCACATTCTTTGTCCCTGGCTTGACAGCGTCGACATATCCAGAACTCATAGAAGAAATAGTTGCCGGAGGGCATGAGGTCGGGCACCACGGCAACCATCATGAGAGCCCTGCCCGGCTCAGCCGAGAACAAGAACTAGAAGTCCTGCAAGAAGCGACCTCGATTCTTTACTCACTGACCGGTAGTAGGCCTGTCGGGTGGAGGTCTCCTGGTTGGTATGTGAGCGAACATACTTTCGAACTTCTAGTGCAGGAAGGTTTTTCGTATGACTCTTCGCTAATGGGTCATGACGTTCGGCCATATTGGTGCAGGAGTGGGGATCAGTGGGAAAAGGGCGTCGGCGTTTCATGGGGAACAAAAGTCGATCTTGTTGAACTGCCGATTGCTTGGCATCTCGATGATTTCCCTTGGTTTGAGTACATTCCTCCCAAAGGAGGCAATCTGACTCCTGCCTCGGCGGTTCTAGAGACATGGCTAGGAGATCTTGACTGGGCTCGTGAGCATGAGCCCGGAGGACTCCTGACGTACACAATGCATCCACAAGTGATTGGGCGCGGTCATCGCATGCTGATGTTTGAAGCTTTGTTTGACGAAATCGGAAAACGCGAAGACGTTAAATTCGTGACCCTTCAGGAAGCATCGGATCGTTGGCGGTCAGAACAAACTGGTAACTAGGAAGGGTCGACACTCGGAATGATGAAGAGCCCTTCAGCAGTTATTAGGGGCGGTGCTGACTCATCAGGCTGCCCATCTTTGTCAGGAGACACAACCAAATCGACCGTCAGTTTTCGGCCATCTCGATTTGAAATCCAAGCACGGAACCAAACGGGAATATTGATGGGAACCCCATCTCGATAGTCCACCTCGAGGCGGGCTGTGTACGCGGCCTCACCGAGGACGATCATCAGGTAGCCCATAGTGTCGTCAACTAATGCTGAAACAGCCCCTCCATGAGTCCTTTCCGGGGCGCTTTCAAAGGCAGCCCCAAAAACCACTCTGCAAATAACTTGGTCTCCTTTTCGTCTGACCTCGGCTTCGACGCCCATCGGATTCGCTGGACCACTAAAAGTTCGGTCACTAAATGCAATTACTTCGCTGCCGTCAGATGGCCGTGGATCGCTATAACGCCGCTCGAAATAGTCTGACGGGCGCGCTACTGGATCTGAACGTTCAAGATTTTCTGCCACTGATGTTGCCCAGTCGGCCAATGAAGCTAACTCAGGGTCAGTAACACGGTGACGGACAAAGGCATTGCCTAGGCGTCGTAACGCTGAAGCGGCTTGGCTTCTCGAGTTGAATTGAGGGTCTTCGTACACGATGTGGATACCATCGTCAGCTTTCTTGGGTCTGTCAGTCATCGAAGCCCAAACGATCAGGTTCTCCGTAGGGGTACTTGATCAAACCACCACCGGGACTTTCTGGGTCAAAGGTCCAATACTGGCGGATCTCGGCTATCAGATGACCCTTAAATTCGTAGTGTTCACTGCCGCGGATCTTAAATGGTTGCCCCTCTGCCTCACCGTTCATCACCCATTCGATAGCCGCAGCATCAATGGTCTCGATGACTTGTTCGACGATCCATTCCGGCCCCACCCACTTGTCATGTATTCGAGACCAAAATTCTCCAATAGCGGTCGAACTCACGATAGGTGAATGGTTGGTGTCATAAATCACGGCATCATCGGTGAAGTGGGTTGCTACCGCCTCGCCAGAGCCTGAACTGCAAGCCTTAAAGTAAGAACGGATCTGATCTGCATGAGTCGTCATGAAGAGATGTTCTCAGACAGACAGCTTCGCTGCATAGGCATGGGTGGTGAAGGTTTGTCTGTAGATCCCTCCGCAGGCATTGATTGCCTCCGAAATCTGGCGAAATAATTCATCTCTTAGTCCGGGTTCCAACATGCGGTGATCGGATTGGGTGCGTAGATTTTGGATGTGGTGATGGGTGCTGATTTCGATTTCCCACCCGATCTGAAGTTCTTGTACTGGACCGAATAGGCCACTCATATTTATTTCCTCTGTCGGACTATCTGCAGTGATGGCGGCTTTGGAGCCAGGTAGTCGGACCGAGGATAAGTTGCTCTCGAACTCAGGGACGAGTTCGGCGTAAATACGATCGACCTCGGCGTCGAACGGCTTTTTGTCGTAATCAGGGCGGTTCCAAAAAACGCATAACCATCCCTCGGGTTGAAGAATCGAGGCTGCCCGCTGAAAGCGAAGTTCAGGGCTTGTCCAATGCCAAGACTGGCCAGCGATTAGTAGCCCCACCTTCCTGTCCATGTTGGGCCAATCCTCGAATGCGTATTCTTCAACTGAAAACAAGTCGAACTCTTTGAACTCTCTCGCAGCGATGCGAGCCATTTCTGGGTCCGGCTCAAGGCCGAGTATCTCGAACCCATGCCGTAAAAGGGGGCCCGACGCCTTCCCCGTGCCGCAACCTATGTCTACAACCAATTCAGTAGCTGAGGGTTCGCAGGTGGTGAGGATCCATTCAAATAGACTTTTGGGATATCCGGGCCGGTACAGGTGATAAATCTCTGCCACTTCGCCGAACACTTGTGACTGCTGGCGGCCTCGGTCAGGCGTCATTGAGATGACTTCAACCTGTAGTCCAAGACAGCCATCGCCCATCACGATTCTCTAGTTGAAGGCGCAACCCAAAACACTCAGATAAGGAATCAGCCGTTAATACCTGATCGATCGGTCCGCATGCCAACGGTTTACCTTCACGTAGGAGGAGGCCGTGAGTGAAACCAGGAGGGATCTCGTCAGTGTGATGGGTTACGAGAAGCGTCGCAGGGGTTTGAGGGTCAGAAGCAACCGAAGCCAAGCTCGACACCAGTTGCTCTCTTCCCACTAGGTCAAGGCCAGCAGTGGGTTCATCTAGTAACAACAATCCTGGTTCCCCCATAAGGGTTCTTGCCAGCTGCACTCGTTGTTGCTCCCCAGAAGACATCGTGTGAAATTTTCGGTCTGCCAGTGCCTCCGCTCCTATTCGCGACAGGCAGTCCATCGCAGCTTCGCGGTCGCTTGCAGAGTATTCATGCCACCAAGTCTCCAGTGCGGCATGCCTTGCTGTCATAACAATATCTAGCCCCAAAATGTCTGATCTAAATTGGTCTCTTAGAGAAGATGAGGCCAGACCTATTCGCTGCCGTAGCTGCCTGACGTCAGTTGCGCCCCAAGTCTCGCCGAGCACTTTGACAGTTCCAGTTGTCGGGTACCGGTAAAGCGAAAGAATCTTAATCAAACTAGTTTTGCCGCTCCCGTTTGGCCCTAAGACAACCCACCTGTCCGAAGAAGAAATTTCTAGATCCAAAGGACCAAGAATCGTCCGCTCTTCATACTTAACTGAAACGCCGAGAAGTTCGACCACAGGAGAACGGACCATCAGTAGCCAGCTTGCCAGATTACGACAGCTAATCCGACTGCGAGTCAGTTGACTGGGGTCCACCAGATTCAGAGTGAGAGGACCAAGTGTCGAACATTTCTGAATAACGGCCACCCAGTCCGATTAGCTCGTCATGAGAGCCGAGTTCGATTATTTGGCCCTTGTCTATGACCGCGATCCGGTCCGCTTTCATCGCAGTGGCCAAACGGTGGGCGATGAGAATTGCCGTACGTCCTTCCAGTAAGCCATCCAACACATTTTCTATCTGCGCTTCGGAACGTAAATCGAGACTTGATGTCGCCTCATCTAAAACCAGGACTCGCGGGCGAGATATAAATGCCCTCGCTAAAGCAAGTAATTGACGTTCCCCTGCCGACAAGGACACCCCACGTTCGTGGACGAGGGTGTTAATTCCGTCGGTTAGTTGGTCGACAGTTTCTGTAAGACCTACGTGGGCAATGGCTTCTTCAAGTTCTTCTTCGCTAGCATCGCTTTTTGCGAAGGCAACGTTGTCACGGATCGTTCCGTGGAAAAGAAATGGTTCTTGTGGGACCACTCCCAGTTGTGTTCGGAGCGACTCGATCTGAACGTCTCGAAGGTCTTGCCCGTCTATAGATACGGACCCTGAGATTGGATCGTAAAATCTAGTTATTAACTTCGCAATAGTGCTTTTGCCGGCTCCGGTTGGCCCAACAAAGGCGAAGGTCTCTCCCTCCTTTATAGAGAGGTTGATGTCTTGCAGAACATCGGGTCCGTCGCCGTACGCAAAAGTTACTGATTTGAATTCAATTTGGCCCTGAATAGGCCTTAGTGGGATCGCGGTTTCACTCTCAAGTATCGACGGCGGTGTGGCGAGTATGTCCCCAATCTTTGTAAGGCCCGACTGTCCCTGTTGGTAGGTGTTGTAAAGCTGCACCATCTGTTGGATTGGAGCGAAGAAAGTATTTACGAATAGTACGAACGCCGTTAGTTCACCGACTTGCAGCGAACCATCCACGACCATCCAGCCACCTACTAACAAAACGATGGCCTGAGCAGCGATGCCGATCCCCTCGGTTGAGGGACCGTAGATAGCCCCAGCTCTGGCGGTGTAGAGGTTCGCGTCAAGATAAGCGCCAACAACGTTTCTATGCGATTCAGCGTTTTGTCGGCGACGATTAAGAGCGGCTATGACCCGAACCCCTGCCAGATTCTCCGAAAGGTCGGCGAGGACACCTGCAATCCGATCTCGAACATCTGAGTAGCCGCGCTCGCTAACTGAACGGAACCAAAGTGTCATCACAACTAAAGGAGGAAGAACAAGAGCGAGCAGAAGGATTGCTAGAAGTGGGTTATATGAAAACAGCACTGCAGTGACGATCGAAACGGTCAGAGCCTGAATTACCAAATTGACGAAACCTTCGTTCACTAAAAGGGTTAACGCTTCAACATCCGAGGTCATTCTGCTCAAGAGCACGCCTGACTTCTCGGAGGTGTACCAGTCGAGACCCATACGTTGAAAGTGGCTGAAAAGTTCCAAGCGAACGTCATACATGATGTTTTCGCCAAGCGTTCCGTTCCAACGTTGACGCAAAAAACTTGTGATGGCGTTTAGGACGATGATTACAGCGAACAAGATCACTGCCCTGTACAGAGATGCTCGGTCCTGTCGCATTACCCCATTGTCGATCCCTTGCTGGGTAAGGACCGGACCTAGTAGAGCTGTGATGGTCTCAACGGCTAGAAGAAACAAGCCCCATAGAGCTGCGGCCCGACGCTTCTCAAAAAGAGATCGGAGATTGAGACGCGACGATCGATGAACTAATCGATGAAAAGAGAAAACGGGGTCAGGGTGGACGGGCTCTTTCTTCAAAATTTCCGAAGCGCCATCTTGCATTTCGGAGGGAACCCCCGCAAAGGGTAAGCCAGCGCTAGCACTGGACTGAGTCGCGCTTGGGCCAGCGAATGGTCCACCGCCAGGCGCCCCCATCATCACCATGGTTGACCTGTTTCACTAGAGGATGCCAAGGTTTCGGCATAACGAGGTTCGCGTTCAAGTAGCTCTTGGTGAGTACCGTCCGCGACGACTCGACCACCTTCAATCAGAATCACCCGGTCTGCGAGAGCAATAGTGGACAACCGGTGAGCGATGACGATTGTTGTTCGACCCTCAAGTAAGTCCCTCAACGCATGATGAATGCGTTCCTCAATTTCGACATCTATGGCACTTGTGGAGTCATCTAAAATAATGACCTTAGGGTCCTGAAGGAAAAGTCGCGCTAAGGAGATCCTTTGGCGTTGACCGCCGGAAAGGTCATAGCCCCTTTCACCCACGACGGTCTCGTAACCATCCTCAAGGTCGACAATGAATTCGTGAGCCTGAGCCGCCCGAGCTGCAGCTTCAACTTCTTGTCTTGAGGCATTGGGATTCCCGTAAGCAATGTTTTCGTGAATGCTCGTCGAGAACAAAAAGGGCTCATCAGGAACAAGACTTACCGCTGAGCGAAGACTCCTCTGTGTAACTCCACCTATATCCTGGCCATCCAAGGCAATGACACCTGCCTGTAGTTCATAAAAACGCATCAACAACCGTGAAACAGTTGATTTCCCGCAACCTGTGCGCCCAACTATTGCGATTGTCTGGCCGGCCGGAATTTCGAGATTGAAACCATCCAGCACGGTCGGCGGATGTTCAACCCCCAGCGTGCCTCCGACTACCTCGGTTCCATAGGAGAATTTCACTTCCGAAAAAGACACGCGCCCTTCGGGAGGGACTAAGTCAATAGCTCCTGGGCGATCATCTACCCCTGGAGGCTCATCGAGAATTTCATAGATGCGCTCCGCTGAGGCCTTCGCTCGTTGACCCAAGATCAACAGCATGCCTATGAATCGAAAGGGTGCTTGGAGAAGCAAAATGTACAGGTTGAATGAGATCAAATCGCCAACTGATAAAGCTCCATCAATTGTTTGAAGCCCGCCCACTAAAAGCACTGTGGCAAGAGCAATGCGCGGAAGGTTCTCGATCAAAGGAGTATGAGAAGCCCGAGTTCGGTGCTGTACGAGGTTGGCCCAGCGGAGGCGTTCTGCACCCTGAGCGAGAGCGTGAATTTGTTGACGTTCAGCAGCAAAAGCTTTGACAACCCTGACTCCGTTAACTGACTCGTCTACGACAGTGGCGATCTCTGCTTGACGTGATTGAACGACCCATGAAAGCGGAAACATAATTTTCCGGAGACGTTGACCGATCGCGAAAACTCCGGGCAGGGCAATCATTGTTACAGCTGTAAGCGGGATGCTGATCGCTGCCATCAAGCCAATAGCAATGACGAAGCTAAAGAACTGAACCGCCATGATGGGAGCGAAGGCCATAAACATTTGGACTGACCTGATATCAGAATTTGCTCTACTGATGATCTGTCCACTTTGTACGCGATCAAAAAAGGAGAACGATAAGCGACCGAGATGCTGGAAGAGCAGTGTCCTCAACTGGTATTCGACTTTGAAGGCCATGCCGTATAACCCGTAGCGGTAGCCGAATGTCGCTGATGCTCGAGCGACTCCCAAGATTAAGAGAATGACGACGAAAAGAGACAGGGAACTGGTTTGTTCGATCAGAGCTCGGTCCACAGCCAGCCCCACAAACCTAGGAACAAGGATTTGGGCCGTCATCGCAACTATTGCGGCGGCTACCGACCAGATAATTCGCCACTTGTGGGTCATGACAATAGGACTTATGCGCCTTAACCAACCCAATGAACTGTCGCTGCGGATTGTCTCCTCGACAGGGGGATAGTTGGACCAGTCGCGCACCGGTTCGAAGGTGGCATTGTCCTGATGCATTGACTCGAGGCTACCTTGGCGTTTAACAAGTGCGGATAGAGAATGATTCGTGGAGGTGTTCACCATCGATCCCCTTTTGGGCCTAATAGCTGTGACGACCCTTGTTGCCCTCAACGGAATTTTCGTCGCGGGCGAGTTCAGTCTTGTGGCCGTTGATGTCGAACGTGTCGAAGTTATGGCTGAGCAGGGGCACCGACGCGCCCGTGTTGTGCGCAAATTGTTGAGTCGGCTGAGTTTCCACCTCGGGGGAGCACAACTGGGGATAACGGTCACTTCTTTGTTGTTGGGCTTAATTGCCGAAGACGCTATAGGCGCAGTTTTGGACTATCTCCCTGGATTTTCATTGCGCCCCGGACCAGCCCGGGCCGCTACAGCGATAGCGATCGCCGCAGTTATCCAAATGGTTTTCGGTGAGTTGGCTCCCAAGAATTTAGCCATATCCCGCCCTTTGGGGACCGGACTTTGGCTGAGCTCAATTCTTAGGGTGTATGGATTGCTGTCGGCTCCGATAACGGCGGCCTTTAATGGACTCGCTAATCGACTTCTTCGCTGGGGAGGAATAGAACCAGCTGAGGAATTGCGATCTTTAAGGTCGCTGGAAGACTTAGAGCATCTGGTTCGAGCATCGAGCGATAGAACGATTGGCGAGGAAGAAGCCCGGTTAATTACCCGCACATTGCGGTTATCTAGGAAGGACGCCGCAGACGCTTTGACTCCCAGAACTTCAATGGTGGCATTGCGGGGCTCAGGGACAACTTCCGATTTGGTGGAGAGCGCAAGGAAAAGCGGATTTTCTAGATTCCCCGTTATGGGTGTCGATCTGGACGACATCGTCGGCATGGTCGAAGTGAAAGACGTTTTCGCCCTGAACGTTGAGGACCGAGAACGAAAATCGTTGAGCCATATATTGCGACCCGTAGTAATTGTCCCCGAACATCGTGAGCTAGATGGCGTGCTCATCGATCTCGAGTTGGCATCCAGCCGTTTAGCGGTCGTGGTAGATGAGCACGGCGGGACCGCCGGTTTAATCACGCGCGAAGACATTCTCGAGGAACTGGTGGGTGACATAGCGGACGAATATGACGACCCAGTCCCCATCACAGCCTCGAGAAGTGACGGGAGCTTGATTGTCGAAGGCCTGAAGTCGAGAGGCGAAGTCGAAGAAATTCTAGGCTTGCGCCTTCCTGCCGGACCATTCGAGACGCTAGCTGGTTTCATACTGCAGCAGTCAGGCGCCATTCCTGAAGTCGGCTACGCGTTTGAATGGCAAGGGTGGAAATTCGAGGTTCTCAGCAAAGAGAATTTAAGAATCGCCGATGTGGCTGTCGAGTCTTTGAGCGATGCCGATGACTCTTCGGTAAACGAAAGGCGATCGATATGACATTGATCGCAATCGTCGTTGGATTGGTCCTAATCGTTTTCAACGGGGCCTTCGTTGCATTGGAGTTCGGGCTGCTCGGAGCCATGAAGTCGGCAATCGAATCTGAAGCAGCGGCGGGGAGAAAGTCCGCTATAGCGGCCCAACGCCTCCAGAAGGATGTGCTCACAGCTCTTGGCGGCGCCCAGCTAGGCATAACCATATGTTCGCTCGTACTCGGTCGGCTTGCAGAACCAGCTGTAGCTTCGGCGCTCGAGCAGGTGATAGAGCGATTCTTTGAAATAGACGAAACTGTTTTGCACACAATTGGATTTGCCGTCGCCCTGAGCGTGGTTGTCGTATCCCATATGGTGCTCGGGGAAATGGTGCCAAAGAGTTTGGCGATAACAGGACCGCAACGCACTTTGCTCATTCTGGCTCGACCCATGTCGGCTTACCTAGTTGTATCAGGACCGATTATTCGCCTACTTAACGGCCTTGTTAACGGTTTACTCAAGCTGTTCCGGGTAGAGCCAGCCTCCGAGCTGGACGAAGCGGCAACCAGTGCTGAGCTCGCATTGATGGTCGATGAATCCCACGATCAAGGACTCATCGACAATCAGGAATACGCGCTGATTGAAAGCGCGATTGCTTTTGGCCAGGCTCCCGCCACATCAGTAATGGCAGAAATCGAGAATGTTCATTCTGTATCGGCTAGTTCTTCGATAGTCGAAATTGAGGAACAGATAGTCAAGACTGGACATACCAGGCTGGTTGTTCACGGTCGCGACATGAACGATGTTCGCGGTTTCGTGCACAGCAAAGACCTTCTGCATATCAGAGAAAAGAATCAATCCTTGGCACCAGAACTCATCCGCCCCATGCTGCGGGTCGATCCGCACAGTCTTTTGCCGGACGTGCTTCAACTTATGAGGCGGTCCCAGATACACCTCGCGGTTGTCACTTCGGAAGGCTTCAACTGTGGAGTCTTAACATTGGACGACGTGATGCGAGGTCTAGTTGGCCCCCTGCTACATGACAGATAAAGACTGGATTCTTAAGCTCCCATCGCGTGATAGCCACCATCTACATGCACGATTTCGCCTGTCGTCTTTGGGAACCAGTCCGACATCATGGCCAAAGTTGTTCGGGCTACCGAATCTTGGTCATGGACATCCCACCCCATAGGTGCTCGAGATTCCCAGGCCTCTTCGAAATCTGAGAATCCCGGTATTGACTTGGCTGCCATTGTTCTAATCGGCCCGGCCGAAACGAGATTGACTCGTATGCCTTCATGACCCATTGACTTAGCTAAATAGCGAGCCGTGGATTCGAAAGCAGCTTTAGCTACCCCCATCCAGTCGTACACAGGCCAAGCGACTGAAGCATCGAACGTCAGCCCTACGACGTTACCTTCAGCCTTGGCAAGCAAAGGCTGAAGACCTCCAGCTAATGCTTTGAGACTGTAAGCCGAGATGTGAAGTGCGACGCTCACGTCTTCCCATTCAGCGTTGAGGAAGTTGCCTCCAAGGCAGGCCTCGGGTGCGTAACCGATTGCGTGCAGAACGCTATCTAAGTGGCCCCAACGAGTCGTCAATTCTTGAGCCACTGCCTCGATTTCTTTGGGCTCGGTTACGTCGAGCGGTAAGACATCGCAAGGTTCAGGCAACTTACGAGCAGTTCGTTCTGTCAAACGCATCGCTCTGCCCGCTCCAGTCAGGACTACTTCAGCGCCCTCGAGCTGAGCAAGCTTCGCGACTTCAAATGCCAATGAAGCATCGGTAAGAACCCCTGTAATTAATACCTTTTTCCCATCCATGAGACCCATGAAGGTTGTCCTCCGTTCGATGTATCGGCGCTCTTATGGTGCGCCTATTATGTAACTCGCGGAATGAAGTCACCGTATCCCTCCTCTGGACAGTACCGTGGCACGTCATGCGGATAGGCATTGTTGGTGGAACTGGACCTGCGGGATCGGCTTTGGCGGCGCGTCTTGCTGATGTCGGCTACGAGGTCGTTTTGGGTTCTCGGTCGAAGTATCGGTCAATGGAAGTAGTTGACAGCATTATGGATCGGTGGCCCGATCGCGAGTTAGCGGTCACGCCCTCAGACAACCTAGGAGCAGCGCAGTGCGAATTCGTAGTGATTGCAACTCCTTGGGACGCGGCCGCGATCACAGCGAGAAGCGTTGAGGATCAAGTGAGAGGCAAAGTCGTGGTGACAATGTCCAACGCGCTGGCTCGTGTCGACGACGAGTTTGTCCCACTGATCCCGCCTCGCGGTTCAGTAGCAGCATCTGTCCAAGCCTCGCTGCCGGATTCCAAAGTCGCGGCAACGCTCCAACACGTTCCAGCCCAAGAACTAGGTGACTTAGACGAGCCTCTCGATAGTGACATTCTTATTTGTAGCGATGACAAGGAAGCCACTGATTTAGTGGCTGAAATAGTTGGAAAAATTCCAGGGACTAGGGCCCTTGATTGCGGAAACCTGTCAAACGCGACTGCTATCGAAGCTTTTACAGCTGTGCTGCTCCAACTCAATACCCGCTATAGGACCAGGGTTGCCTTGAAATTAGTAGGGCTGGAGTAAATGTCGTGTCGTTCTCTTGGCCCAGAAAAAGTCAAGCAACCCGACAGCCGCGCGCTGGAACTATCGAGCACATCGCCACTTCCCAAATTCACAAACTTTTCGACATGACGAGAAGGTATTGATGGATGGGTTAGAGAGGATTTGGGCAACTTGGAGACGCGAATACGTCAGCGGTGAGACTGGTGAGATTTCAACAGCGTCCGATGGTGACTGTGTGCTCTGTTCGGTCTTGGACTTAAGGAAGACCGAACCAGAGAAGTTGGTGTATTGCGGTGAGACAGCAGCAGTGATTTTGAATGCCTACCCATACAACACAGGCCATGTGATGGTCCTGCCATATGAGCATGTACCCGATTTTGAACACCTCGGTAAGGAAGCACGCATAGAAGTCTTCGACCTGGTCGCCCGATCAATTGCAGCGGTCGAACGCTCATACAACCCCGATGGAATAAACATGGGAGCAAACCTGGGGAAAGGCGCGGGAGCTGGGATCCCAGACCACCTTCATGTGCACGTGTTGCCCCGTTGGGATAGCGACACGAACTTTATGACTACGGTCGGGGGGGCACGTGTTTTACCTGAGGACCTTGACTCCACTCTTAGGCGCCTAAGAGAGGCTTTTGATTGAGGCCTTGCCAAAGGACCATTGGCAGGTAGCGTGATCACTGTGGACGACCGAGAAGTACGCGATGAACTTCCCGAGGATCTCGATCGAGGGTTCGTCGGCGCATACAAATTCCCCGACAATAAAAGAAGAAGAACCACAGGCTGGCTGTATCTACTTGTCGCGGTCTGTGTAGGTTCCTGGTCTTTGTGGGTTGATGGAGAACCCGTCCTAGTTAATGGAGGCTTGATTCTTAGCTGTGGTGCCTTGGCGGTGTTCGGCGTATACAGCCTCTTCGCGGGGCGACCCTTCGGGCTTGATGAAAGCGCGGCGCTTGTGGCGGCCAATCGCGCCGTGGGGTTTCCCGTGGGACACGCCAGCGCGCAGCTTGGGTGGCGAGGTTTGATGAGTAGGCCAACGTGGAAAATGTTGGTCTACTCGGCGGAAGACCCACCAGTAAATAGAGGTCTAGTCCTAGTCGATGCGATAGATGGCACCATCGTAGATTTTTACGTCGAAGAGAACCCCGAAGATTGGATTGAAACCTCGACTCCCGAAAAGGGGATAGAAGGCAGTAGCTGATGTTTGATGGAAACTTTCGCAACGGTGTTGACCGCGTCGTCCGCCCAGTAGGGCGTGGGCTTGTTCGCCTCGGCGTCAGCGCGAACTTCCTAACCTGCATCGGCCTGATCATGTCGGTTGCAGCTTGCGTTTTAATCGGCAAAGGCCAACTGCGATTAGGGCTTGCCTTTTTGATCTTGACCGCTGTGCCCGACCTTTTGGACGGCGCCGTAGCGGTGGCTGCTGGCACCTCGTCAAAGAGAGGCGCTTTTTTCGATTCGACAGCTGACCGCGTCACTGACGGCCTTCTTCTCTGCGGTATTGCATGGCATTTAGCCGAGAGCGAAGGCGGAACCATCATGCTTCTCCCGATGGCCGTACTGGGCGTCTCCTCTCTGATCAGCTACGAAAGAGCTAAAGCAGAGTTATTGGGTTACGACGCAAAGGGCGGATTGATGGAGCGCGCAGAACGCATGGTCGTTCTGGGGTTCGGCCTGTGTTTCCAAGCCCTATTGGTACCAGTGCTGTGGCTCATGCTTGTTCTAACAGCGTTCACAGCTGTTCAACGTTTCTTCAAGGTCTGGCGGCAAGCAACTGTCGATATGCCCAGTTCAAATACTAAGAGCTGACATTGAGTGGGCAGGGTGTGACAGCGCTCTATCGGATTGGGGCTTTGGTAGCCCGAACTTTGCCTAGCCCTATAGCTAGGGCTTTGCCCCACGTAGCTGCTTTCCCACTCAGCTGGGCTTTGAGAAGTAAACGTTCAATGGTCAAACGACATATGAGGCGGGCATTGCCTCCCGATAGCGACGATAAAGCAGTCAACGCCGCGACCAGAAAGGCATTCGCTTCATATACGCGTTACTGGATTGAATCCTTTCGGCTCCCAACCCGCAGCGGCAAACAGCTTGCTGAAGGTATAGAGGTCCCTGACTACCGTTATGTCGAAGAAGCCTTGAGTCGCGGCAATGGGGTCATTCTCGCCCTTCCACATTTAGGGGGATGGGAATGGGCGGGCTTCTGGATGGCCAGCGTAAACAACCTGCCCATAACTGTCGTCGTCGAACCGATCGAACCTCCGGAATTGTTTAATTGGTTCGCCAGTTTTCGCTCAAAACTTGGCATGAAGGTAGTGCCCCTTGGACCCTCAGCTGGAACCCAAATAGCGACCGCACTAAAAAATAATGAAATAGTTTGCTTGCTCTGTGACCGAGACATCGCAGGAGGAGGAATTGAAGTCTCCTTCTTAGATGAACACACAACGCTTCCCGGTGGCCCCGCTCTCATGGCTTTGCGGACCGGGGCCGCATTGTTACCTACTGCGGTTTATTTTGGGCCTCAGGGAAATCACCTTGGCCTCGTAAGGCCCCCAATTGATGTAGCCAGAACTGGCACGATCAAAGAAGATGTAACCCGAGTCACAAATCGAGTTGCCCAAGAGTTGGAATTCTTAATCCGTAAGGACCCTGAACAGTGGCACCTATTTCAACCTAATTGGCCAAGCGATCTAGTCGACCAAACATGAATGGTTCCAAATTCCACCGTGGAGTGACCGAATCATCACCTAGCGTTATCTGATGTGAGAATCGGAATTATTTCGCCCTATAGCCTCAGCAGCCCTGGAGGTGTCCAGAGCCAGGTTCTAGCGCTTTCAAGAGCTTTAAATAAGCTCGGCCATAAGGTGCGGGTTATGGGTCCCTGTGATGGAGCACCACCTGAGACAGGAGTGACGCCCCTGGGTGCGAGTATTCCCACGTTCGCTAACGGTTCGATCGCCCCAATTGCACCAGATCTCGCCTGCACGCTCAGAACAATCCGAGCTTTCCGCGACGAAGAATTCGACGTGATCCACATCCATGAACCCATATGTCCAGGACCCTGCCAGACTGCACTGTTCTTGAGAAGCGCCCCGATAGTAGGGACATGGCATGCAGCAGGCGGAAGTAAGGCTTATCTCACACCAGGAGTTAGATGGTTAGCAACGAGAATGAATGTTCGGGCAGCGGTATCCCAAGACGCCAGAGATATGGCTCACGAAGCTCTCGGAGGAAACTACGAAGTCGTCTTCAACGGAATTGAAGTAAATAACTTTATTAGCTCAGCCGCATCAAAGAGTGATGGGCCAACAATCGCATACGTTGGCCGTCATGAACCACGTAAAGGACTAGACGTTCTTCTCGAGGCCATGGCGGCGCTACCTCAAAATGTCACTCTCTGGGTTATGTCAGATGGCCCCCAAACCGAAGAGCTGCGCCTTAAGTACAAAACTGACCGGCGACTCCATTGGCTTGGACCGGTAAGCGAAGAAGAGAAAGTACAACGAATCAAAGGAGCCGACGTACTTTGTGTTCCCTCGTTGAGAGGTGAAAGCTTCGGGATCGTCTTACTAGAAGCAATGGCTGCGGGAACACCGGTAGTCGCTAGTGATTTACCCGGATACCGGAACGTCGCAGCTACAGGCGACGAGGCGCACCTCGTAGCTCCCGGAGACCCTGCCGCTCTAGCAGATGGATTGTTAAGGGTCATCGAAGACAAAGATTTAGCCGCTCGGCTTTCTAAGTCCGGTCGTAACCGCGCGTTGGAGTTTTCCATGGACCGCCTTGCGGCAATCTATGTTGACCTTTATGAACGAGCCATCGAGGTTGAACGGCAAGATCCAGACCGAGGCGGCTGGCGCGGAGAGCTAAGCCGAATGGGATGGCCTTTTAAGCTTCCCGGTAAAGCCGACCAGACTCTGTGATAAGTGAGGAGCGCTAACTGTTTAGGGCCGTACACTGCGACACAGAGTTGCCGAAAAATATTGGAGAGCCGAAATATCCATGGATGACCTGAGCGACAAAAACCAACAAAGCATAGGTTTCATGAAGGCCTCGTTCGGCTTCTGCGTGCTTATTTTGTCGCTGGGCTTCTCTCTGGTCCTAATCGTCGTCTCAGTTCCCAAGGGGATCGCTTTCTCCACCGGGTTGCTGGCCTTGCTGTTACTGCTTTGCGCCAGTCTGACGGCCGAACGGCGTATCTTAAATAGTTTGCCGGGACGTCGAATAGTTGAAGGAGAGCACCCGCGCATCACCAACTTAGTTGAAGGTCTCTGCCTTTCTACAGGTATCTCCCCACCCCACATTCATATTCTCCCAACAGAAGGACGCAACGTCGCGGCCTTCGGCACATCGGTCAACGGATCAACTTTGATCATCACGACGGGTTTGGTGGAAGCGGCCACCCGAATTGAATTAGAAGCAGTTCTAGCTAACCGAATTTCTCAGATAGTGACGTACAGGACCGCTTTGGCAACCGTAGCCGCAGCGACTTTCGGCCTCGCCATAGGTCCTCCGTCATTTCAGACCCGACCGTTTGCGTTGATATCACCAAAACTGAAACGCAAAATAGGTTTGCAGGTGGACCCCAGCCATGACTTCTCAGGAGATGTCGCTGGAACAGGGATAACTCGATACCCGCCGGGCATGGTAGAAGCCATCGAAATGGCTGAGAACAAGACCGTGATTCCAGAAACCAGCCCGACCCTCGACGCATTTTGGCTTTTCCCATCGAAGTCCGAAACAAATCGGCCATCTATCGAAGCTCGGGCCACGGTGCTTCGCGAGATGTGACATGTCAATGAAAATTGGCGCCTTCGTTATTGGAATTTGTGCACTGGTGGCCGCAGCGTGCGCGGCAGATGCACCTGATGCACCAGACGCCCACTCGACAAAACAACCTGAACTAACGGCCGCTGCATCCAGCTCGACGACCTACATGACGGAAACAACCAACGAAAGAGAAGTTAATTCTTCAGACGCCGAAGATACGCAAGCTTTTCAAGCCCCTTCAACGACGAGTCCGGGAAGTGACCCAGAGAAATCGTCAAGTAAAAAAACCATAGCGCCCTACAGGGGAACTCCTGCCGAACCAACTGTGTGGTCGGAGCCGCGGCTGGCGTTAAAGGTTGATAACGCGCCGACAGCACTTCCGCAAGAAGGCCTACAAAAAGCCGACATCGTTTTTGAAGAACTAGTCGAGGGAGGCCTGACACGGTTCCTCGCTATTTTCCATTCCCAGGTGCCCGAATTTGTTGGACCAATTCGCTCCGGACGTTCAAGTGACATACCGCTGCTGATGCCCTTCGATGGAGCACTCTTTGGCTGGAGCGGTTCCAATTGGGCCTTTCGTCGTCTCTTGGACACCGTCGCTGTCAACGATGTCGGCGTTTATGAGAACCCAGCGCAGTATTGGCGCAAGAGTGATCGACCTTCACCAAGCAATTTGTGGGCGCGATCAGCTCAATTGCTTGAAGAGGTTGAATCCGAAACATCTTCTTTTGAACAACTCTGGCCATTTCAAGAACCAGCAGAGCAACATCCACGCGCAGATCAAAAAGTTGGAGGCGTCGAGGTCGATTGGGGCTCAACCGACGTGTCATTTCGCTGGGCCGACAACCAGAAGACATGGAAGAGGTTCCAGAACAGCAAGCAACACCTAGCGTTAACCGGTGAGGGTGATGAAGTTCAAATAACAGCAGAGAATGTGATCATCCAATTCACAAAATACGTTCTAACAAACGAAGTCGACGGCAACGGCGCACGAATTCCCTTAGCTCAACTGTCAGAAGGGTCCGGCACAGCCTGGATACTCAAAAACGGAACAATCACAGAGGGCCGCTGGGTCAAGCCGAACATCACAGTGCACACCCGGTTCCTCGATGAAACCGGCAATTCCATTCCAATGACTCCAGGTGCAACATGGGTTTTATTGGCCCCCAGGGACACAGCGACAATCATTGATATCGATGAGTAAACGAAGCGACTCGTTCTGCATCTGATTGGCTTAGAATGGAAGCATGGCAGAGAGTACGAGTGGATCAGATTCACAAGTCGGCACGGTACGGGTTAAGCGAGGATTAGCCGACATGCTTCGCGGTGGCGTCATCATGGATGTAGTTACTCCCGCTGAGGCGAAGATCGCAGAAGACGCTGGCGCCGTAGCCGTAATGGCCCTAGAGCGCGTACCAGCAGACATTCGACGAGATGGGGGAGTAGCGCGAATGAGCGATCCCGCCATGGTCGAAGGCATACAGGAAGCGGTCACAATTCCGGTGATGGCCAAAGCGAGAATCGGGCACTTCGCAGAAGCCCAGATTCTTGAATCACTAGGAGTCGATTACGTAGATGAATCAGAGGTCCTAACACCCGCGGACGAAGCTCACCACATTGATAAATGGGCGTTCACCGTTCCCTTTGTATGTGGAGCGACAAACCTTGGAGAAGCCCTGCGCAGAATTTCTGAAGGTGCGTGCATGATTCGTTCAAAGGGAGAGGCAGGAACAGGCAACATCGTTGAGGCTGTCCGCCACCTGAGATCCATATTGGGTGACATCCGAAAGATCACCCAAGCAGATCAAGCCGAACTATTTGACTGGGCTAAACAACTACAAGCTCCTCTGGGGCTCGTTCAAGAGATCGCAGAAACCGGGTGCTTACCGGTACCAATGTTTTGTGCGGGCGGCATCGCTACCCCCGCTGACGCGTCACTGGTAATGCAATTGGGAGCAGAAGCGGTGTTCGTCGGCTCAGGTATTTTCAAAAGTGAAGACCCCGCTCCCCGAGCAAAAGCCATTGTCGAGGCAACGACTCACTTCCAGGACCCAACAATGGTCGCCAAAGCAAGCCGAGGACTAGGAGACGCCATGCCTGGACTTGAAATAGGCGAACTTGAAACCAAGCTCGCCGAACGTGGCTGGTAGAACAACAAATTGGCACCAATAGTTGGAGTCTTAGCGCTGCAAGGTGCCTCAAGAGAACACACGGTTGCATTAGAAAAGCTTGGAGCGGCCGTCCATCAAGTTCGACTGCCACAGGATCTCGTTGGTCTCGATGCCATAGTCATTCCCGGTGGGGAGTCAACAACGATCTCGATGCTTTTGGAATCTAGCGAGACCTTTGAACCCCTAGCAGAATTGTTAAACCAAGGGCTACCAGCTTTAGGTACATGTGCTGGCATGATTCTCCTCGCGAAAGAAGTGTTAGATGGTCGACCGGACCAAAAATCTTTCGCCCAAATTGGTATTGCAGTTCGACGAAACGCCTTCGGCCGACAGATAGCAAGTTTCGAAACAGATTTGAAGATCAAAAACCTAGATCAGCCGTTTCCAGGTGTATTTATACGAGCGCCTGGAGCAGACATACTCGAACCTTCAGTAGAAGTACTCGCCAGCCTCAAATTGGACTCTGGCGAAGAAACCCCTGTTTTTTGCCGACAAAAAAACGTGCTAGTTACGAGCTTCCACCCGGAATTGACCGACGACTTGCGCCTTCATCAGTTTTTCTTGGAACATCTCTAACTAGCAACCGGTTTTGGCCGACTGTCCAGCGACGTTCAATTCAGTCGTTAACAGTGGCAGAATGTGATTCGGAGGTATCGAAGTGTCCGGGCATTCCAAATGGGCGACCATCAAACACAAAAAAGGTGCGGCAGACAAAGCCCGCGGAAAGCTTTTCGCCAAGCTAATCCGCCAGGTAGAAGTCGCAGCGCGTGAAGGCGGCGGTGACCTAGAGTCAAACGCAAATTTGCGCACTATGTATCAAAAGGCACGCGATAACTCGGTTCCGCTTGACACTATTGAACGAGCTATAAAACGAGGAACCGGTGAGCTAGAAGGTGTCAACTATGAACAAGTTGCATATGAAGGCTATGCACCTCACGGGGTCGCCATGTTTGTCGATGTGCTCACCGATAACAGAAACAGAACCGGAGCCGAAATCCGAAGCGTGTTTACGCGAGCTGGTGGATCGTTGGCCGAACCAGGGGCGGTTGCATGGCAATTCGATCGAAAAGGAGTCGTATTGGTTCCGGCAACAGCTGACGAAGACCAAGTAATGATGGCGGCGCTCGAAGCGGGAGCTGAAGATGTTGTAGCAGAAGGCGAAGTATGGAGAGTGACCACAGAGCCCTCAGACACCATCTCGGTTCGCGAAGCGCTAGAAGGATCCGGTATCGAAGTTTCGTCAACGGATTTGACGTACTTGCCACAAAACGTTGTCGAACTCTCATCTAGCGGAGAGGCAGCTCAAGTCTTGGCAGTAATGGACGCACTCGACGATCATGATGATGTGCAGGGCGTTTACGCCAACTTTGATGTTCCCGATGAGGTACTGGCAGAACTAGCCCAAGGCTGATCGGCATGATCGACCATGTCATGTACAATCGAACCTGTGTTCGTTTTGGGTATTGACCCCGGCCTGTCGAGATGCGGATATGGCGTTGTCGAACAGTCGGGCCACAAGGCTGAGGCTGTCGCGATCGGCGTTATCAGGACGCCTGCCAAGGCTCCTACAGCTGAACGGCTTGCGTGGATCCAACAAGAATTCGTGAAGCTCATTGAGGAACACACACCAGACGTGGTTGCGATAGAACGAGTATTTTTTCAGGTGAATGCCAAAACAGCTATGGGAGTCGCTCAGGTAAGCGGACTCGCGATGGCTATTGGCCACTCCTCCGGCGCTGAGGTCGTTGACTACACCCCCAATCAAGTGAAGGAAGCCGTTGCCGGCTGGGGAAGTGCTAACAAAGAGCAGATGCAGCGCATGGTTCAATCCTTGTTGAGACTCCCAGAAGTACCATCACCACCCGACGCCGCCGATGCAGCAGCTGTAGCTCTGTGTCATCTGGCTCACGCGTCAAGTCGACAACTAGCTAAGACTTCGAAACTTTCATGATCGGTTCACTTCGAGGCACGCTCATCGATAAAGAACCTGGTGGCGAGATCGTCGTCGAAGTTAGCGGTGTCGGGTACCGAGTTTTTGTGAATCCTCGAACTCTCGCTGACCTTTCTGAGGTCGGAAACGAAACATTCGTGCATATTCATCATCAAATCCGTGAAGACAGTCAGCAACTGTTCGGTTTCGCGACGCTTGCGGAACGTAAATGTTTTGAATCCGTTATTGGGGCTCACGGCGTAGGCCCTGCATTAGGTATGGCAGTCTTAGCCACGTTGCCACCCGATGAATTGCGCCATGCGGTAGCAACCGATGATGTGGATGCGCTTTGCCTTGTTCCTGGCGTTGGTAAAAAAACTGCGCAAAGAATGGTGCTGGAACTAAAGAACCGACTGGAACTAGCTGGAGACGAAGGCAGCGGTTTGGTCTCTAATTCAGAGGTAGCAGCACCGACAGCGCTAACTGATGTTCGCGAAGCGCTCAATCAAATGGGCTTTGGGCCCGACGAAATACGTCGCGCAGTGGAAGGTCTTGAGGGAGAAGACACCTCAACGATGTTGCGTGAGGCCCTCCGTCGGATGAGTCGCTGATGAGCGAAAACGAGTGGGGTCGAGAAGAAGGTTTCCGTAGGGGTGAGAACAAAGACCGCGATGAGATATTGAGCGCTGACGTGGCCGGTGATGACAATGACGAAGCAGGGTTACGTCCGCGCCGGTTGGATGAATTTGTTGGCCAAACAGAGCTCAAGGAACATCTGGGAGTCTTGCTAGATGCAGCTCGTGCGCGAGAGCAAACACCTGACCACCTGCTATTCGCGGGTCCACCGGGTTTAGGGAAAACTACTCTGGCCGGGATCGTTGCAGCGGAGCTTGGGGTGACCATGCATGTCACGTCGGGTCCAGCTATTGAACGAGCAGGTGATTTAGCAGCAATTCTCACCAACCTCGCAGATCGCGATGTCTTATTTATCGACGAAATCCATCGCCTACCAAAGCAAGTCGAAGAAGTGCTCTACCCAGCAATGGAAGACTTTCAGTTAGACGTTATTTTAGGGAAAGGTCCTGCCGCTCGATCGATCCGCTTCGATCTACCACCATTTACTCTGGTTGGAGCGACTACTCGCACCGGACTTATCGCGGGTCCACTTCGCGATCGGTTTGGGCTTGTCGAAAGACTTGATTATTACGACCCGGGTGAATTGCAATCGATAGTAGAGCGTGCAGCTGGGATCCTCTCAGTTACGGTCGACCCAGAGGGTGCATCCGAAATTGCCAGTAGGAGCCGAGGAACACCGCGCATAGCAAACCGATTACTGCGCAGAGTTCGAGACTTCGCTGAAGTCCGAGCAGATGGAGTTATCAACGTTGCGGTCGCTCGCGACGGTTTGGCACTGTTTGGGGTAGACGAACTCGGTTTAGACAAGGTTGATCGATCGATCCTGGAATCCATAGCAATCACTCATGTCGGAGGACCTGTAGGTTTATCGACTTTGTCTATAAGCGTTGGGGAGCAACCGGAGACGTTAGAAGACGTGTACGAACCTTTCTTAATTCAGCAGGGACTGCTTCAACGCACTCCCCGTGGACGTGTCGTCACAGCAGCAGCATTTGAACATCTTGAGATATCGCTGCCCAAACAATTCGATGAAGATCCATCGCTTTTCGATGACAAGTAAGACGTCGTAGATGAACTACGACCGAATTTGGTATGGCGCATACGGCTCGAACATCCTAAAAGAACGTTTTCTTCGATACATAGAAGGTGGGAGTTACGCCCCGAACCATCCGAAGCATGTTGGCGCTCGTGACAGACGAGGTCCCGGCCCAAAATCTCCGTTATTACATGGTCCGTGGCGTCTTTCGTTTGGTTACACATCGGAACGGTGGGGTGGAGGTGTCGCTTTTCTCGATCCCGAGGTTAACGAAGCAGCGTGTATCCGTTGCTGGGACATTACAGCCGAACAATTCATCGACGTAGCGGCACAGGAGAACGGACTGCACCCAGGCGAAATAGAGGTTGACATCGCAGAAGTGAAAGACGCTGGACAGCTGATTTTCGGAGACACCTGGTACTCGAGAATTGTGTATCTAGGTGAATATCTCGGGCAACCGGTAATGACCTTCACCAGTCCTAAATCGGTAAAAACCAATGCGCCCGGGGAAAGCTATTTGTCGGTCATTCTGAACGGATTTTTGGAAGCAGCCCCCACTCAACTAGGACAGCACTTAGATCGATTGATGAGGGCACAAGGAGTAAATTCTGCTTGGACTAGAGAGAGTCTGTTGAAACTAGCAAACTTGGAGAACTTAAATTAGCGACGACCCGAGTACACAAGAGTCTCCCCAGGACATGAAGGAATTCGACTACGAACTACCTGAGGTAGCTATAGCTCAAAATCCCGCTGAACCACGAGACAGCGCCAAGCTGCTCGTCGACTATGGGAGTGGGCAGCCCTTCGGGCATATGACGGTAGCCAACTTGCCTGCGCTGATAGCCGAGGGTGATGTAGTTGTGGTGAACGAAACGAGTGTCATCCCTGCACGGTTGCAACTACGGAAGGCAACCGGTGGTGGCGTAGAAGTTCTTTTGTTGGAACCTGCAGAAGACGGCTGGTCCGCACTAGTAAAACCAGGACGTCGAGTAAAAAGTGGAACGGAATTACGAAGCGAAAGAGATGCTGACCTTCAAGTAATAGTGGGTGACGAAATCACCGAAGACGGTCAAAGAAAAGTAGTCGTCGTTCACGACGGCAAAATAATTTCGAATCCAAGCGACGCTGAGCGACTCTCCAAAGCCGGCGAATCACCGCTACCGCCATATATAACGTCCAAAGGGCACTCTCCGGGCCGATACCAGACTGTGTACGCGCGGACACCGGGCTCAGTAGCAGCACCTACCGCTGGCCTCCACCTGACTGAAGGACTGCTTCAAGAAATCCGAGAAAAGGGAGCCCGAATCGAAAAAATTGATTTAGTCGTCGGCATCGATACTTTTCGACCTGTGACCGTTGACGATCCTGCCAATCACGTGATGCACAGCGAAAGTTATAGGGTCGACGAAAGCACTTGGGAGGTTTGCCAGTCAGCCCAGCGGGTCGTAGCTATTGGCACAACTACGGTTCGGGCCCTCGAATCTGCTGCACGTGGAGCCCTATCAGGACGGACAGACCTCTTTCTGCGGAGCGGATCCACATTTGAAATTGTTGATGCTTTGATGACGAACTTCCATATGCCACGGTCGACTCTTCTGATGATGATCGAGGCGTTTATCGGGCAACGTTGGAAAGACTTGTACATGGAAGCCTTAGAAAGCGATTACAGATTTCTTTCCTTCGGTGATGCAATGTTTCTGCACAAGACCCAGAGTTGAACGCTCCTCTGCCATGCTGTACCAACTGTGTCTCTCTCCTTTGAACTTCTAGCGTCAGATAACCAGGCTCGTCGGGGTCGAATCCACACTTCGAGGGGTTCAATCGAGACCCCAGTCTTCATGCCGGTTGGCACACGGGGAGCAGTGATTCATTTAGATCAACGCGATTACGAACAGCTTGAAATTGAAGTTGTACTTGGGAACACCTATCACTTGATGCTTAGGCCAGGAGCTCAAATCATCGAAGAATTAGGAGGGCTCCATTCCTTTGTCTCCTGGGACGGTCACATGCTTACTGATTCTGGAGGTTTCCAGGTCATGTCGTTGAACGAAAATGTGAAGATCGACGATGATGGCGTCACGTTTACCTCAATTTACGATGGCTCTAAGCTTCGTTTCACACCTGAAGATGCAGTGTTCACGCAGCAGCAAATAGGCGCAGATATACAAATGGCTCTCGATGTTTGCCCGGCTCTACCTTCGTCACGAGACGTGGTTATCAAAGCGATGGAGCGAACCCACGAATGGGCCGCGAGAGCAAAGGCTGCACACAATAGAACTGACCAATCGCTCTTTGGGATCATCCAAGGAGGTATCGACCCGACGCTCCGAACCCAAAGCGCCAAACACTTAGCGGCCCTTGATCTACCTGGATATGGGATAGGAGGGCTGTCAGTAGGCGAAACTCATGACCAAATGATGCCGGCCTTGAGCGCAACGACTGTTGAACTGCCAGAAGATCGACCCCGCTACCTCATGGGCGTCGGTGACCCGGCACGCATAGTCGATGCCATTGGATTAGGAGTCGACATGTTCGACTGTGTATTACCAACGAGGCTTGCCCGACACGGAACAGTTTTAACCTCGAGTGGAAAGCTCAATTTGCGTAATGCAAAACATGCTCGTGACGACCAGCCACTAGACCCGTTGAACCCTATGTCCAACAGCTTTAGTCGAGCCTACTTGCGGCACCTAATTCAAGTTAAGGAACCCACAGTTGCTCGAATAGCCACCCTCCATAACCTGTGGTTCCTTATGGACCTTGTGAAACAGGCCCGACGAGCGATAGAAGACGGGACCTATGAGTCGTTCCGCTTAGAGACACTCGAGACATGGCGATAGAAGGCCAAAGTTTGCACTGAAGAGCCGAAGATTCATGGAGACAGGGTATGAGCACAGTACGCTGACACTTCGTTGTTCTAATTTTCGAGTCCGGAGTCGTTAACCATGGCACTGCTACTGCCAATCATTGTTTTTGCTGGCATGTATTTCTTGATCCTGCGACCTCAGCAGAAGCGAATGAAAGAGCGCGAGGCGATGGTCCGAGCTGCCGGCATAGGAGATGAAGTAGCTACCGTTGGCGGGGTTATCGGAACCATCGTGGCAGAAGAAGATGAGAACGTCGTTGCGTTGGAAGTTGACACTGATGTAGAGCTAAGAGTGCAGCGACGCTCAATCGGAGAAATCATTACTAAAGCAGATGAAGCAGATGATGGTTCCGACGACGCTGACAGCGAAGACTGAACCTCAATAGTCGTTTGAATTGGATTAGATAAGTGCGCCGTTCTCATATCGTCTCTCTCATTATGGTTCTGCTTGTAGCGGGGGCATCTTTGGCGGGCGTTCTGTCAGCCGGCTGGTCACCCGTTCTTGGCGTGCAGCTTCAAGGTGGCGTCGAAGTGGTTCTGCGTCCCGCCGACGAAGTGTCGGATGAACAGTTTGAACGCGCAATTGAAATTATTCGAAACCGAGTAGACGCGATAGGCGTGGCGGAACCCGATATCACTCGCCAAGGGAACCAAGTAATCATTCAGTTGCCAGGTGTCAAAGATAAGCAAAGGGCAGTAGACCTGATTGGTCAAACGGCCGAACTGACGTTTAGGCCCGTAGTCAGTATCTTTGATTCAAGCGACCCCAACCAACTTGCAGCTGTGCAACAACTAGTGCAGGGCGACGCTCAAGATAGTGACTCGAGCGAATCGGAGCCCCTGCCCACTCTCTCCGAAGTCTTAACGCCGCCCGACCAAGATGAAGCATCGGAATCAGTTGTGCTGTTGGGGTCTGAAGGACAAACAGGGTTTGTGTTGTCCCCGGCGGCGCTTACTGGTGAAGTTATCGAAGAAGCGGCAGCCACTTTTCAAGGACAATGGATCGTCAACGTCTCATTTAATGACGAAGGGGCGCTCCTGTTTGACCAGATGGCAGTTGCTAATTACCAAAAGCAAGTAGCAATTGTCTTGGATGGCGTTGTTGAGTCGGCACCAACAATCAACGCCACGGAATTCGATGGTCAGGCAGTCATATCGGGCTCTTTCGATGAAGAAGAGGCAAAGAACCTCGCGCTAGTACTTCGGTTCGGTGCTCTACCTGTCGAGTTCGAAAGAGATGACGTGCGTACTGTCTCTGCGACTCTAGGAGAAGGCACGCTACGCGCCGGAGTCATCGCTGGCCTAGTCGGCTTAGCCCTAGTGGCCCTGTACATGCTGCTCTATTACCGGTTACTTGGTTTAGTGGCTGTATGCAGCTTGGCCGTTAGCGGAGCAACCTTATGGTCCATTATTGCTTGGCTGGGAGAGAGTCAAGGTTTAGCGCTAACGCTCGCTGGAGCTACAGGCATCATCGTTTCGATCGGTGTCCAAGTCGACTCCAACATCGTTTACTACGAAAGAATCAAAGAAGAAGTTCGACGAGGCCGCGCCGTCAAGTCGGCAGCCGATGGAAGCTTTCGCGCAGCGTTCTCTACCATTATCTGGGCCGACCTAGCATCGCTTATTGGGGCAGGCGTCCTGTACCAATTGACGACGGGAACGGTTAGGGGCTTTGCCCTCTACTTAGGGATTACGACCCTGATCGACCTAGCAGTCTCATTCTTCTTCATGCGACCTCTAGTAGTTCTAGTGGCCAGGCGACTCGTAAAGGAAAAGCCGAAGAGACTTGGGCTAACCGTGACCACCGGGGAGGCATCGATATGAGTTTTTCTATTAGACGCCTATATCGCGGCGACACCAACTGGGACTTTCTAGGAGTCTCAAAACGAGTGCTTACCGGATCGATGATCGCCGTCCTGATCTGCGTGGTAGCCCTGTTTGTTCAGGGGCTAAATCTAGGTATCGAATTTGAAGGGGGTGGAGTATGGGAGGCCCCTGCATCTGAAGATATAACGACTGATGACATACGAGAAGCCGCAGCCGATATCGGCATGACGGACGCCCGAGTGCAAAGAATCACCGGTGGCGATGACATTTTCCGTGTTCGAGGTGAGTTGCCGAGCGGAGAAACAGCAGAGTCGGTTGGGTCGGAGCTGGCGGCGGCGGCTCGAGTTGACTCGGAAGCAGTTAGTGCCCGGACCGTCAGCCCATCGTTCGGAGACGAAGTGGCAGGTAAGGCGAGACGAGCCCTCATCGTGTTCTTCATCCTCATCGCTTTGTACCTGACCCTCAGATTTGAATGGAAAATGGCACTGGGAGCTCTTGTCGCCGTAGCCCACGACATCGCTCTCACCGTTGGCATTTACGCGCTCTTCCAATTCGAGATCAGTCCGGCAACCGTCGTAGCGTTCCTAACAATCATGGGCTATTCGCTCTACGACACGATTGTTGTGTTCGACCGAGTGAAAGACAACGAAAGATCACTTTCGCTCAAAACACGGATGACTTATTCAGACCTTGCCAATGTTTCGCTAAACCAGGTGATTATGCGATCAGTAAACACCACGATCACCTCCGTGTTGCCAGTGATCTCACTTCTTGTCGTCGGCTCGCTGATTATGGGAGCTACCACCTTGCAAGAGTTTGGTATTGCTCTGCTCATAGGCCTTTTAGTGGGCTCATATAGCTCAGTGTTTGTTGCGATGCCTCTTGTTTCTTCACTCAAACGTCGGGAACCTCATTGGGCCGAACAAGACCGAAGTGCAGAAGTGTTGAGCGAATCAAATTCCATAGAGAACGCCGCTACCGCGCTAGCGGCAGACCGCTACGACCGAAGTTCTCCGCCCAGACCTCGCAAGAAAGGGCGAAAGCGTTGAACAAGCCGGAACAGGCAACAAATGGAAAAACAGTTCGACTCTGAATCGCTAAAGAATCTCATACGTGATGTGCCCGACTTTCCAGGCCCCGGAATAATCTTTCGAGACATAAACCCGCTGTTGCGACAACCCGAAGCCCTAAAAGCAGCAATAACTGCAATGATCTCTGAGTTCACCACTTCGCCGATTACCCATGTAATGGGAATCGAATCCAGAGGATTTGTGTTCGGTCCGACAATTGCCCAGCAGCTAGGTCGTGGATTTTCACCAATACGCAAGCAGGGCAAATTGCCAGGAAAGGTGCTTTCGGAAACCTACGACCTGGAGTACGGGACCGACACCCTGGAGATGCAGGCTGATGCTGTAGGCCCAGATGACCAGGTTTTACTTGTAGATGATGTGTTAGCCACTGGAGGAACGCTGTCGGCCGCAGAGCGTTTAGTGGCAACAACAGGAGCCGAAGTAGTCGGCGCGACAGTCCTCATTGAGCTGGATTTTTTGAGCGGCCGTGAACAACTTGGTGTACGTCACGTTGCTGCCGTGATTCACTATTAGGTAGATGAAGATCTACCATCGGTCGACTCACTAATGGCCACCGTTACCAGAGTGCTCCCATGGCGCCGGTCGGTTGCTCCTGTCCACACAGAAATCCAAGGAGTAGTTGATCGCTACAAGGCCCGGTGGCCACGAAGCTCTTCAGACCTACTAGTGAGGGCTTACGAAGCCGCTAACGCAGCCCACGAAGGCCAAAGAAGAAAATCTGGGGAGGCATACATACTTCACCCAGTGGCAGTTGCGTCAGTTGTAGCGGAAATGGGTCTTGACGACGTGTCGATAGCAGCAGCGCTGTTACATGACGCGGTCGAAGACACCAGCGCAGAGTTAGCCGACATACAAAGAGAATTTGGTCACGATGTCGCATCTCTGGTTGATGGTGTCACGAAACTGGATCGGGTTCGATTCGCGACCAAGCAAGCGCAGCAGGCTGCCACCTTACGGAAAATGTTAGTCGCGATGGCTCGGGATCTACGCGTCCTATTGATCAAGCTTGCCGACCGACTTCACAATATGAGAACTCTGGGAGCCCTGCAGCAGACCAAACAAGAACAGATAGCGCGCGAAACATTAGACGTCTATGCGCCCCTGGCTCACAGGTTGGGAATGCAAGAAGTCAGGAATGAACTAGAGGACTTAGCTTTTGCCGCGCTTTACCCGAAACGCTATGCAGAGATCGACCGTCTTATTGCTGAGCGCACACCGGCGCAAGAGGCTTACTTGGAAGGAGTGCTGAAGACGATTCGGGGTCAGTTGACTAGCACCTCAGGGGAAGTTTCAGTCACTGGCCGAAGAAAGCACCACTGGGCTGTGTACGAGAAGATGGTGGTGAAGGGTAGATCATTCGACGAAATATTTGATCTCGTCGGGATAAGAGTGGTCGTGCCTACCATCAGAGATGCTTATGGGGCCTTGGGTTCTATACACAGCACTTGGAAGCCAGTTTCGGGTCGGTTCAAAGACTACATAGCGATGCCGAAGTTCAACCTGTACCAGTCGCTCCACACAACAGTGATAGGCCCTGAAGGTGTCAGCTTGGAAGTCCAGATCAGGACCCAAGACATGCATCAGCGAGCAGAATACGGAGTAGCGGCACACTGGCGATACAAAGATCCCTCTGAAGGTGCCAGCGCTGACATGCCCTGGCTGAACACCATCGTGGATTGGCAAGCTGAAACAGACGATCCAGAAGAATTTATGCGGACCCTAGCTGTCGACCTAGACCAAGATGAGGTCTATGTGTTCACACCTAAAGGTGACGTTGTGACGCTCGCAACACAGTCGACACCGATCGACTTCGCCTACTCGATCCATACCGACATTGGGGACTCGACGATCGGCGCGAAAATCGATGGAAGGCTAGTTCCTCTCGACCGCCAACTTCAATCAGGTGACACCGTTGAAGTGTTCACATCAAAAGTCGATGGGGCGGGACCCGCTCGAGATTGGCTGGAAATAGCCACAACACCCAAAGCTAAAAATGGAATCAAACAGTGGTTTGCTAAGTCGGACCGAGAGGAAATGCTTGAACTGGGTAGAGAACAAATAACCGAAGCCATGAGAGAAGAAGGCTTACGAGCTCAGTTGCTGATCGAGAGCGATGAGCTCCGCAATGTAGCGGAACAGTTCAATCGCGGCGATCTATCGGTTCTCTACGAAGCGGTTGGTAAAGGCGACCTCAAAGCGGCTTCGGTAGCAAAACGCTTAGTAGCTAATCTCCGCGGGGATGCAAGTAACCAACGTTTGCCAGCGAAACCAGCTCAACATCGAGGCTCCCGACGTCGTCGAACCAGCGGCGTCCACGTCGAAGGGTTTGATGACTCATTAGTACGATTAGCTGGATGCTGTAACCCGGTTCCGGGTGACGAGATCCTTGGTTTCGTAACCAAAGGGCGAGGCATTTCAGTGCATCGAAGTGACTGCTCTAATGCATCAGAACTAGCGGAAGCCTCTGGAGCGCGCCAAGTAGAAGTCGATTGGGACGCTGCCTTCTCGGGTCAGTTCCGTACGAGTGTTGAAGTGAGGGCGCTGGATCGAGATCACCTGTTAGCAGATGTCGTCGTCGTCATATCTGAGCATCATCTGAGTATCGCTAGCGCCCACACCTTCACGGGCGAAGACCAAGTCTCTGTTTTGCAATTCGACATCGAGGTAGGTGACCCAACGTTACTGGAACAACTACTTGGAGCAGTTAGAGAGGTGGATGGAGTGTTTGACGCTCACCGAGTGGTGCCCAATAGCGCTCGACCTCCATCGTGAAGTAGCTCACGGTAGACACAAAAGTGTCGGGGACTTTGCGTTCCAAGCATCTACGATGGTGAGTTCACCGGGCGTCAACTTCCTCCATTCCCCACCACCCGAGGACTATCAATGTCGAAGAAGGCAAATACCTTCCAAACTCCAATCGGGACACGCGACCTGTTGCCTGAAGAGTCTGCGCGATGGGAAGCAGTGATTGAGGTCTTCTCGACCGTTGCCTCTCGTGCCGGCTTCTCTTTGGTAGATACACCAATTTTTGAAGACGTCGGGGTCTTCACCCGAATAGGGGAAGGGACTGACGTAGTCGGAAAAGAAATGTATGAGTTTCTGGATCGTGGCGAGCGCCCTATGGCTTTACGACCAGAAGGGACAGCAGCGGTATGTAGGGCATTCGCGCAGCACAGGCCCCTTGTGCCTTGGAAGGTTTATTACCGAGGACCTTATTTTCGGTATGAAGCCCCACAAGCCGGGCGCTTCAGACAGTTCCACCAATTCGGTATTGAAAGCATCGGATCGGATGACCCCGATATAGATGTTGAAGTGATTGCGTTGGGGTGGAAGGTCCTAGAGGCTGTAGGTATCAACAAAATTGAGTTACTGGTGAACTCAATGGGTGACCAGGAAACAAGAAGAAACTATCAACAAGCTCTAAGTGCTTTCCTCAAAAACCACGCGGCCGATCTCGATGAAGAAGACCAGAAAAAAGTTGAATCTCATCCTTTGAGAGTGCTGGATTCCAAACGACCTTCTACGCAAAGCGTCACTAAAGAAGCCCCCAAAATAAATGACTTTCTAAGCGCAGACGCCGAGACACATTTGGAAAGAGTCAAAGATGGGCTTAAGGCTCTGGAGATTCCATTCTCGATCGAGCCGAGACTTGTTCGCGGTTTGGACTACTACACCCACACGACCTTCGAGTTCCAAAGCTTGGCTCTCGATAGCGCCCAGAACACAGTTTGCGGGGGCGGAAGGTATAACGGTTTGATTGAAGAGCTTGGCGGTCCCGCGACGCCCGGTATTGGTTTTGGCATGGGAATCGAACGGCTGCTCCTAGCATGTGACGCTGAGGAATCCTTCCCGGCTCCTCCTCCCGGAGTTCAGGTATGGGTGGTTGACGTTACCGACGGATCATCAGCTCGCGATTTAACCCACACCTTGCGCGATCACGGTGTGACAGCAGACCGATCTTTCGATCAGCGCTCGATGAGAAGTCAAATGCGCAGCGCTAATCGTTCGGAAGCCGAAATAGCCTTAATCATTGGTGAGCAAGAAGTGGACGACGATACCGTTGCCATACGAATGCTTCGCGACGAGGAAATAGGACAAATAGTGGTTCCCCGTAGTTCAGCTGTAGCGGAGGTTCAACGCCTCCTGGGGCTTGAATCTTGAATATGGGCTATCGCTCTGGAGACAGATCATGACAATAAGAACTAATTACTGCGGACGGCTTTCGGTCGAGGACATAGGAAAAACTGTCACCGTTTGTGGTTGGGTGTCTAAACGTCGAGAACATGGGGAGTTCCTAGCCTTTGTGGACCTTCGTGACCGCACCGGATTAATCCAATGTGTAGTCGACCATGCCCACGACATCCGCAGTGAGTACGTGTTGGCTATCACTGGGGTTGTTAGAGAAAGACCAGCTGAGACCATCAACAACGAACTTCCGACTGGTTCTATAGAGATCGGCGACGCAACTGTCGAAGTCCTATCAAAGGCCGAGCCGCCCCCTTTTCAAGTAAGTGGACGGGTCGAGGTTGACGAAACCATTCGAATCCGACACCGGTACCTAGATTTACGAACTGGAAGGATGCAAAGAAACCTTCGAAGTCGGGCATTGATCAACTCTGCCATCCGCCGATCTATGGATGCCCAGGAGTTCGTTGAAGTCGAAACCCCAATGCTCATAGCGTCAACGCCGGAAGGTGCAAGAGATTTTGTTGTGCCAAGTCGGTTGACTCCTGGAAATTTTTATGCGCTTCCACAAAGCCCCCAACTGTTCAAACAGTTATGCATGGTTGGTGGCATAGACCGCTACTACCAGATAGCGCGCTGCATGAGAGACGAAGACCTTAGAGCAGATAGACAATTCGAGTTCACGCAACTCGATATGGAAATGAGTTTCGCAGATGGGGACCAAGTAAGGGCCGTAGTTTCAGAAGCCGTTAGCGAGGCGACTGAATGCATAACGGGACAACGTCCGGGAGCGATACCGGAGATTTCATGGCATGAAGCGATGAATAGATACGGTTCCGATAAACCAGACGTTCGGTTCGGTCTTGAATTAGTGGAATTGACTGATGTCTTCGCGAATACCGACTTCAACGCGTTCAAAGCATCATGCATTAAGGGGATAAAGGTCCCAGGAGGTGGCGAGATTGGGCGGAACCAGCTTGATCAGCTAACCGACAAGGCCAAAAGTTGGGGTGCTAAAGGACTCGTATGGTTGAAGGTGGGCGAGTCAGGAGAGGTGAACTCTCCGGTCGCCAAGTTCATGAGCGAGCAAGAGATCTCGGACCTATTGTCGGCCATGGAAGCCGTCCAGGGCGATATCTGTTACCTCGTGGCCGACGACTGGCGCAAAACGGTTCACGTACTAGGACTTCTCCGACTCGAATTAGGAAAACCACCCGTGAATGAAGGTGGATTTCATTTTCTTTGGGTGGTCGATTTCCCTCTTTTCGAAGATGTCGATGCAGAAGGCAATCCGATACCAGCGCATCACCCATTCACGATGCCGCATGAAGAAGACCTAAGTCTTCTAGAAGGTAACGCAGACCCAGGCGACCTCCTTCAGGTTAGGTCTCAGGCATATGACCTAGTTCTGAATGGTTGGGAATTGGGATCGGGAAGCGTGCGTATCCATAGGAGAGAAGTGCAACAACAAATTTTCGATCTCTTAGGGATCGGAGAAGAAGAGTCACAGAAGAAATTTGGCTTCTTGATGGATGCTTTTCGATACGGGGCACCTCCTCACGCAGGTTTCGCATTCGGCATTGATCGGTTGGTGGCCTTGCTGGTGGGTGAAGAAAATATCCGCGAAGTTATTGCCTTTCCGAAGAGCCAGTCCGGTACCGACCCGCTGACAAATGCGCCAACGCCTATCGACCAGACTCAGCTTGACGAACTTGGCCTTAGGGTGTTACCTCCCGCCACCTGACCCAATTCTCTGCTGGGGCCAACTAGGTTCATTGCTGTGAGTGACTTGTTCGAGTCAGCGGCAGCCGAAACAATGAAACGTCGAGCCCCCCTCGCCGCGCGACTTCGCCCCAGGCGTTTAGACGATCTCGTCGGGCATGAGAAACTATTAGGCGCCCAAGCGCCTTTGAGGGTCCTCATAGAAGCGGACCGATTGACCTCAATCATCCTTTGGGGCCCACCGGGATGCGGGAAAACCACATTAGCTCGCTTGATCGCCAATCATACAGAGAAAGAATTCATCACTTTGTCCGCTGTTTCAGCTTCGGTAAAGGATGTTCGACTAGTGATCAACGACGCTCAACGACGGCTAGGAGAACGCAACGTCGGAACAATACTGTTCCTCGACGAGGTGCATCGCTTCAATAAAGCACAGCAAGACGCCCTGTTACCTTCAGTAGAAGATGGTTTATTGGTTCTCATAGGCGCAACTACAGAAAATCCGTATTTCGAAGTGAACGCCCCGCTTTTATCGAGATCTAACTTATTTCGACTAAACGAATTAACCGATGAATCGATCGAAGAACTTGTCATTCGAGGAGCAAGTCATGAAGATGCCTCTATAAGCGACGAGGCAAGAGAGCATCTGGCCAGTCGCGCGGACGGAGATGCGAGACGGGCGTTAACCGCGCTCGAGGTAGCGGTTGTCCTTGCCGGCGGAAAAGGTGCGCAGGTTGAGTTAAATCACGCGGAACAAGCGCTTGACTCGAGAGCACATCGCTATGGAGACGACGAGCACTATGACGTGATCTCGGCGTTTATTAAAAGTATTAGAGGTTCAGATCCTGACGCAGGGATCTACTGGTTGGCTCGGATGCTTGAAGCCGGAGAAGATGCCCGCTTTATAGCTAGAAGGCTTGTCATCCTTGCATCAGAAGATATTGGTATGGCGGACCCGACTTCGCTACTGGTGGCAGATGCGGCAGCGCGAGCCGTTGAGTTCGTAGGGCTACCCGAAGCTCAACTAAATTTGGCCCAAGCAGTCCTCCATTTGTCAACCGCTCCTAAGTCAAACTCGGCCTTAGTTGCCGTTACCCAGGCTAGAAGTGATGTTCAAAAGGGCATAGGTCGACGAGTACCAGTCCACCTCCGTGATGGCCATTACAGCGGTGCCAGCGACCTGGGCCACGGAGATGGCTATATCTATCCACACGGCACAGAAGAAGGTTGGGTAGATCAGCAGTATCTTCCGGACGACATAAGCGATGAACGCTATTACTCTCCGACTCAAAATGGGTATGAGGCCCAGCTAGCAGAACATCAACGAAAATGGCTACAGAGAAATAACACTTCGACCAATCCGCCAGACCGAAAGTCCCATAACGAGGACGGTAGCTAATGAGTGTCTGGGACCTGGTCGCAGTCGTAGTCACGGTATGCGTGATAATAACGATGGCCATTTTGTTGCTACTGCTGACCCGACTTGTGTCGGTGTTGCGCGACTTACGTTCGGTAGCCAACCAGCTTGCTGAAGACGTGCTTCCCGCCGTAGACAACCTAAAAGAGACCGTAGACCATGCTGATATTGAGTTAGAAAGGCTCCACGGCGTAATCGGAGCAGCGGAGGGAATCTCTCAGAACCTTCGATCGGTTGGCCGAAAGTCTGCTCGCGTAACGTCAGCGCCTTTGATAAAGGCGAAAGCCGCTGCAGCGGGACTTAAATCTGCGATGACCCGCATTAAGCGTGGTTGAAGTGTCCGATAAAGATGAACGCGTTTTAGCGAAGTTCATGGCAGGCTGTAGACGTGTTTAAACGACTTAGATGGCTACTGCTCGGTGGGCTATTCGGTGCCGGTAGTTCCTTGTGGATTCGCCGCCAATTCCGGCAACTAGCAACGCGATATGCGCCTGTCCGAGGAACGGTCACAGTCGCGGGTGCAGCCAGACGAGTAAGTCGTGACCTGCGCGAAGCCTGGGCGGATGGCCAACGACAAATGCGCGACACGGAGTCGAAGTTGCGTGAAGAACAAATGAAGGTTTCCGACCGTTATTGATTAGGACCGAGTTCCTGCACCGACTCCTAGGTACCATCTGGAGGCATGCAAGCAGGTGAATTGCGCGAAGCCTTCTCAGCCTTCTGGACTGAACGGGACCACCAGGTCCGAAGTTCGGCGAGCCTCATTCCGCACGAACCCTCGTTGCTGTTCACCGTGGCGGGGATGGTTCCCTTCATGCCGTATTTCTTGGGTGAGGAGCAGCCGCCAACCTCTCGCTTATGCACCATCCAGAAGTGTGTTCGAGCGGGAGGAAAGCACAATGACCTTGACGACATAGGTCGAACAAATCGACACTTCACGTTTTTTGAGATGATGGGCAACTTTAGCTTCGGCGATTATTTTAAAGCGGAAGCAATCCCTTGGGCCTGGGAGTTCGTAACTGAAGTTCTGCGCCTAGAAGAAGAGCGCCTTTGGGTTACCGTCCACGTCAGCGATGATGAAGCTGAGGAAATCTGGACGTCCGCTGTCGGGTTGCCAGCTGAACGGATACAGCGTTTAGACAAAGACAACTGGTGGGCAGCTGGTGATACAGGCCCCTGCGGACCTTGTAGCGAAATTTTTTATGATCTAGGCCCTGAGTTCGGAGAGGATGGGGGACCGGCAGAAGGCGGACAGGACCGGTTCATAGAGGTGTGGAACTTAGTTTTCATGCAATTTTCCAACGATGGAACTGGCGAATTGCAGCCGTTACCGCAAACAGGTATCGACACCGGCGCCGGGATGGAACGCCTTCTAGCGGTACTCCAAGGCGTGCCATCTGTATGGGATATAGACCTTTTCGCCCCACTGTTGTCGGAGGCCGAAAGAATTACTGGCATTACCTACGGTGAAGATCCATCTACTGACGTTTCGATGCGAATTTTCGCAGACCATGCCCGGTCTACAGCGCTGTTAATCAGCGATGGAGTTTTCCCCTCGAACGAAGACCGCGGTTATGTGCTCCGCCGTATTATTCGTCGAGCCGTCCGACACGCTTGGACCATGGGTGTCGAAGACGTTGTCATGCCTGGCTTAGTCGAGGTAGTAGCCGCCGTAATGGGTGACCATTATTCAGAACTGCGTGAAAACCTAGAGTTGATTAAGGACGTAGTCGGCAGGGAAGAAGAGCAATTTCGACGTACCTTGGCGACAGGTTCACAGATCCTCGAAGAAGCCGTGAGCTACCTTGCGGAAGGCGAGTCGCTCCCGGGAGACGTAGCGTTCCAGCTTCACGACACTTTTGGCTTTCCCGTCGAAGTTACTGAGGAAATACTCAACGAACGAAACCTTGCTTTAGATAAAGAAGCTTTCGACCTAGCAATGGACGAGCAACGGGAACGGGCTCGTTCCGCCCGAGATGATGGACCCGTTGTAGCTAATGAGGTTTACAGGGAAATCCTTGATCAGTTTGGTTTAACGGAATTCGTCCGAGACGCGAGCAGTGTCGACGATGCGCGGGTCTTGGCTGTTGTGGAGTTGGAAGGCCCTCAAGTTGAAGTTTTTCTCGACAGGACTCCCTTTTACGCAGAAAGCGGTGGCCAGGTCGGCGACATCGGGACCATAAAAACCGACGACGGTATCGTCGCCGTGGATGACTGCACCTTCGCTTTGCCTGGATTACACCGACACCTTGGTCGTGTTGTCGAAGGAAGCCTTAGTTCTCAGTCAAGTGCTAACGCTGCAATCGATGATGAACGGCGTTCAGCGATCCGTCGAAACCACACGGCTACTCATATCCTGCATTGGGCGTTACGAGAAGTGCTCGGGGACCACGTAAAACAGGCAGGTTCTCTGGTCGCACCTGACCGACTTCGCTTCGACTTCAACCATTTCGAAGCAGTCACAGCGACACAACAAGCTGAGATCGAAGACCTCGTTAACTCAGAGTTACTCACCAATGGGGAATGCAACCACTACGAAACAACGATGGAAAATGCCCAAGAAGTAGGAGCTATTGCATTTTTCGGCGACAAATACGGCGACACTGTGAGAGTCCTAGAAGCAGGAGCCCATTCTTTAGAGTTGTGTGGCGGAACCCACGTCAACGCTCTCGGAGACATAGGTCACCTTCGGATTATTTCTGAGAACAGCGTTGGTTCGAATATTCGTAGGATCGAAGCAGTAACGGGACTAGTTACTGTGGAACGCCTCCAAGACAGAGAGCAACTAATTGCTGAAATGGGTGAGTTGCTTAATTCCTCACCTGAAGAAATTCTTGAAGCTTTACAGCGTCGTTTGGGAGAGATAAAAGATCTTCGAGGTCAGGTCAAGGCATTACAGCAGGCGACAGCAGGAGCTCGGGCCAGTGAAATAGCCGATAATGCCCAAGATGGCATCGTGATCGAAAGACTCGATGGATTAGAACGCGACGAGTTGCGTGACCTTGCTGCCGCTATTCGAGATAGACCTCACATCGAAGCTGTTGTCCTCGCAGGTGCTCCAGATAGCGGCGGCGTAGCACTGGTCTCAGCCGTAATCCCAGAAGGAAAGTTCGAAGCAGCTTTGCTGATCGAAGAAGCCGCCAAAGCGATCCAAGGCGGGTTTGGTCGTAAAGGCAACCCCCCTTTAATCGTTGCTGGCGGGAAGAACATCGAAGGAATTGAAGAGGCGTTGGATAGTGCTCGCCGGGTAGCTGGCATAGGGGGAGGCTGACTTTCCCGATGAGAGCTGTCGGAATCGACCTAGGGGAGAAACGCATCGGCGTGGCGATTTCCGATAGCAGTGGCAACCTAGCAACGCCATATGAAGTTGTCTTTCGGACAGGAAATCGCGACCAAGAACATCAGCAGATCAGAGCTATCGTCGAAGAAGTGGAAGCGGAGATTCTCGTGATTGGACTCCCGTTGTCCTTGGATGGGAGCGAAGGAAAAGCCGCCCAAGGTGCCAGGGAAGAAGCCAAAGCTATTGCTCAGGTGCTTTCGGTGCCTGTGGAAATGCACGACGAACGGCTAACCACCGTTGAAGCTGAGCGCCTACTAAGGGAACAGGGGCTGAAAGGCCCTGAGAGACGCAAAGTAGTTGACAAGGTTGCAGCAGCCATACTCTTGCAGGCATGGATGGAAGGGAGATGACCTCGCCCCCCAATCCACCCTTCCGAGGTTTTCGGCCACCGCCACCACGTCAGCCGCGCCCAGAACGAAGTAGAGCTCAACAAAAAGAAGGCGTTGACTATGAGACGATCTTTGTGCGCAAAGGAAAGGGGACCACGCTCTCGGTCCTGTTCCTTCTAGGTCTTCTCTTGATAGCTGCATGGATAACGCTTCAGGCCGTTCAATGGGGTAGAGAACAACTTGACCCACCTGGGGAACAAGGAGCAGCAATTAATTTGACGTTACCTCCTGGAGTAAGCACCGGAGGCATCTCTGAAATCCTTGAGCAATACGGGGTAATACCCGATGCCAGAGCATACGAGTGGTACGTGCGGCTGAAAGGAGCCCCACTGTTCCAAGCCGGCGACTATACCTTCCACACAAATTCAGCAGTTTGGGAAGCCTTAGAGGTCCTCAAAAATGGGCCACGTTACATAGAACAAAATGTTCGGATTCGAATCACAATCCCGGAAGGACTGACTGTTCGCCAAATAGTAAGTGTCATTGACGAGGTTGAGGAAGTTCCCTTTAGCGGAGCCGAGTTCGAAGATGAGATGCGCATGCAGCACGTCGTTTCGAACTACGCACCTTCTCCTTCGGCCATGCCTGCGGGATCAATAGAACCTTATGAAGGTCTGCTCTTTCCCGACACTTACTACTTAGGTCCTGACTCCACCCCAGAAGATCTCTTGACCCAAATGGTGACTCGGTTCGACCAAGTCTTGACAAGTCTTGGTTACGCGGCTGCTCCCCAGACTGTGGGACTTACTCCATATGAGACAGTCGTGTTGGCCAGTTTGATTGAGCGTGAAGCTCGTGTGGGCAGCGAAAGAGCGAAAATTTCTAGAGTCATCCATAATCGGCTTGCGGCAGACTGGTACTTAGGCATTGATGCCTCGATTGTCTATTTCACCGGCGACAATGAATTGACGGTGAGCGACCTGCAAACAGAATCTGCTTTCAACACTCGGCTATCTAAAGGTCTCCCGCCAACCCCTATCGCCGCGCCCGGAAAGGCCGCATTAGAAGCGGCTATGGCTCCAGTATCTGGTCAGTGGATGTTTTACGTGCTCGCTGACTCAGAAGGACGACATAACTTTTCCGTCAGTAGCGATGAGTTCGAGCGAGATAAGGCTAAGTGTCAGGAGCGGGGCCTGTGTTAGTACTTCCAGAGAAGACAGGCAGTCCAAATACAAGCCTGGCTGCAGTAATTGGTGACCCTGTAAGTCACTCTTTAAGCCCCCGCCTTCATAATGCGGCCTTTGCCGCTCTTGGACTCGACTGGACTTATGTAGCTTGTCCGGTACCAAAAGGTCATGGTGCCGAGGCAATAGAGGACATGAGAACCTTAGGGCTGAAAGGGCTATCCGTAACTATGCCCCTAAAGGCTGAGGCAGCTTTAGCGGTCGACACCCTTTCCGACACTGCCCAAAAATTGGGAGTCATCAACTGCGTTCGCGTGGAAGGTGAGCGTCTTATCGGCGAGAACACAGATGGAGTTGGGTTTTTGGACTCGGTGAAGTCGCAAATGGGAATAGAAGTCGATGGCCTTCGGGTAGTCATTCTCGGAGCAGGAGGCGCCGCTCGATCAATCGCTCTGACTCTGGCTGAAAATGGAGCGATCGTGGGAATATGCAATAGAACCGAAGCGTTGGCGCTTGAACTTGTTGAAACCGTCGGTAACGCAAGTTCAGTCGTCGACCAAAAAGCGATCAAACGCGCCGAACTCATTGTTAACGCGACGCCACTCGGAATGAATGCAAATGACCCATTGCCGTTTGACATGAATCTGTTAGAAGACGGTCAGCGTGTTATTGACCTGATCTATAAGCCGACCAAAACTGCACTGCTCCAAGAGGCAGAAACCAGAGGGCTCGAGACCTTGAATGGTTTGGGGATGCTTCTCTACCAAGCTGCAGAGCAGTTTCGTCTATGGACCGGGGAAGAACCCCCAATCAAAGCAATGGCCGAATCCGTTGGTATGGGTATATAAAGCTAAAAGAACCTTTCGATTGTATGAAACCAAATCCCAACGGCGTGTGGAGTTGACGAAGAGTGTTTATTTCAAACTCGTGGCGCCGATAAGTCGGTACTCTTCGGTGTGTGATTCGTCTTGAGGTACCCCTTGGCTCTCGTAGCTACCCAGTTGTAGTTGGAGCATCAGCGTTGGATGAATTCCAGTCTTTAATTCCCAGTGGGGTATCCAGAATTGCCTTCGTCACTCAACCAGGTATCGACATATCGTTGGAGTCAGAACTTCCTTCAAACGTTCATTTTCTCCCAGACGGAGAAGAAGCCAAAAAGCTCAGCGTCGTTGAGGACCTCTGTTCAGCGTTCGCGAGTGATGGGCTCACACGAAAAGACTTGGTTGTGGGTATCGGTGGTGGCGTAGTAACGGACGTGGCCGGTTTTGCTGCCTCCGTCTACCATCGAGGTATCCAAGTGGTACATGCCCCAACGACTTTGCTAGGTCAGATCGATGCAGCTATCGGTGGTAAGACAGGGGTCAATATTCCGGAAGGCAAAAATCTAATTGGTGCGTTCTGGCAGCCGAGCGGAGTCATATGTGACACCGACGTTTTAACGTCCCTGCCCGAAAGAGAGTTCCGCTCGGGGATGGGCGAATTAGCAAAATACCATTTCCTCGGGGGTGAAGGTTTGGACGAACTCCCACTTGACGAACGAGTAGCAGCTTGCATACAGATCAAAGCTGACATAGTGGCGGCCGATGAGCGAGAAGGCGACAGCCGGGCTCTCTTGAACTACGGCCACACTCTTGCTCACGCGTTGGAGATCGAAGGCCGTTTTGACCTCCGCCACGGTGAAGCAGTAGCGATCGGTATCCAATACGCCGCTTTGGTGGCGCATGCCCTAGGCAGAATCGATGAAGCAAGACTGTCAGAGCACGAACGTGTGTTGGATGTCTACGACTTACCGCGTTCACTTCCCGAAGGGTGCGATGTTGACCGGCTAATGGAATTGTTTGGCCGCGACAAAAAGGCGATGGACGGTTTAACTTTCGTATTAGATGGGCCTGAAGGCCTTTCGGTAGTGCCTGGAGTACCGGAAAACACCTTGAGAGACGTATTAACTCAAATGTGAGGCCACCATTTGCGTTCACTTCTGGCAACCTAGTGGTGTGGCACGCCCTGTAATCCTTCTTCTTTCCGGACCCAACCTGAATCTCTTGGGAGATCGCGAGCCGGAGATCTATGGCACTGAGACGCTGATGGATCACGTCTCTTCTGCGCGCGACCGAGCCCAGGAAAAGGGCTTTGATTTAGAACATGTCCAGAGCAATCATGAAGGCGATTTGATTGACGCGATTCATGCCGCCCGAAAACGCGTTGCCTCGATCGTGATCAACGCCGGAGCTCTAACCCATTATTCGTGGTCCCTGCATGACGCATTATCCGCATATGACGGTCCAGTAATCGAACTCCACCTGTCCGATCCGAAGAACCGAGAGCCATGGCGACATCTATCGGTGATCGAACCGGTGGCGTTTTCTTCAGTATCCGGCAAAGGAGGCGCCGGATATACGGAAGCTATCGATATTGCCATCAATGCCTGCAACGACGGCGATGCGTAACCTCCCTAGGATCAACCACGATTATCGGCTCACGGAACTCCGCCGGGTAATGGAAGAGCAGTCAATCGACCGTTTCCTCACTATTGACAGCGTAAGTATTAGGTGGGTTAGTGGGTTCACTGGTTCGGCAGGGCAGTTGCTAGTGGGTGCGTCGTGCGCTTACCTCATTACCGACGGCCGTTATGCAGAGCAAGCTTTGCGAGAAATAAGTGGCACCGACATCGAACTCTTTGTAGGTAATGGTGCTGAACAGAAACATTTTCTGTCTGCCCAGCTCGCAAATTCGAAGACTTTGACTCTCGAGTCAGAACGCATCACGTGGGGAGCAGTAGAAGCGCTGAAGCAACAGATAGACGCCGAAGTGAAGCCTTCGTCTGACCTCATCGCGGGCCTACGGCGAGAAAAAGACCTGGGCGAAGTAGCTCGAATAGAAACAGCGGCGGCAATAGCGGATGAAGCAATAGCTCAGGTCCTGCCTCAACTTGCTGAAGGACCCACCGAAATTGAATTCGCTCGAACACTCGACGCAGCCATGCTCAATAGAGGCGCAGAAGCTCTTTCGTTTGAAACTATCTGTGCCAGTGGACCAAATGCGGCAGCACCTCACGCTAGACCCTCGAGCAGGGTCATAAGCTCGGGCGATCTAGTAGTTCTCGATTTTGGTGCGGTAATAGATGGGTACCACTCGGACATGACTAGGACCTACATGGTTGGAGATGCTGACGAATCTTCTCAAGACATCATCCGAAGTGTCACCGAAGCTCAACAACGAGGGTGTGAAGTGATTCGCCCTGGAGTGAAAGCGTCAGAGGTTGATGAAGCGTGCCGTTCTTATCTCGCTGATAAGGGGCTAGCAGATTATTTTGTGCACGGCACAGGACACGGGGTCGGGCTAGAAATTCATGAAGCTCCTTGGATCAATAGTAAGAGCTCAGAGATTCTGAAAGAAGATCAAGTAGTGACTGTGGAGCCAGGCGTGTACCTTCCCGGTGTCGGAGGTGTGCGCGTGGAAGACACAGTGTTGATTACATCGTCAGGATTTCGACGACTTAGCTCTGCGCCAAAAGATTCGATTGTTTAAGTCGATTTGATAATCGACGTCTCCAAAACCCAAGGGAACCTATGTCCATATCTACATCAGACTTCAAAAATGGTATGACGGTCGATTTAGACGACGGCCTATTCCAAATAACGGAATTCCAACATGTGAAGCCTGGAAAAGGTGGCGCCTTCGTTAGGACCACGCTGCGCAATGTTCGGACCGGAGCCGTTATCGAGCGGACGTTTCGAGCCGGTGAAAAAATGGAACGGGCTGTCATCGATAAACGGGAAATGCAGTATCTCTATGCAGATGGCGGCGATTTGGTGTTCATGGATAACGAGACTTACGAACAACTACAGGTAGGACGACCTCAGCTGGGGACAGCCCCGAATTATCTTGTTGAAGGAGAAGGGGCGGTCTTACAGATGTACGGCGGGGAGATAATCGACATCGACTTACCAGCTTCAGTTGTGTTGAAGGTCGCAGAAACAGAACCTGGTATCCAAGGAGATCGAGTTTCAGGTGCCCGCAAAGCCGCGACCATGGAAACGGGCCTAGTGGTGCAAGTCCCTTTATTTATAGAAACGAACGAACGACTCAAAGTGGATACCAGAAGCGGTGATTACATCGAACGAGCTAACGGGTGACTGAAGACCCTTTTGCGCCAGGTCCCTCAGCTCAGAAACGAGAGGCACGAGAGCGGGCCATTGAATTGCTGTATGAAGCAGAAGTTCGAGGAGTCTCGATTAGTAATGTCTTAAAAGGTCAAATAGTTACGCCTGCACAACTCGTTGAAGATCTGGTCACAGGAGTCTCTGACGACATTGAACGAATTGACGCTGAAATTGACGCGTACCTTCACGAGGGTTGGTCATTAGATCGTTTGGGAATGCTGGACTTATGGATTCTTCGTATCGGTATCTACGAACTGCTTTTAGGTGATCTGCCTGTTGCTGTTGTGATTAACGAGGCAGTTGAGTTAGGCAACCTGTTTGGCGCTACCGAAGACAGCGGGAAATTCATAAATGGGATACTCGGATCAGCGGCTCGCGAAATAGGTAGTTAGTTCAGTTAACTCTTAATTGGTCGCTGACAAGAACTCCATTTGGACTAGGCTGCACCCCTGACCGTGAAGCGAGTCCTGTGAGGCTCAGACGGACAGGAGGAAACATCGTGGCCGACCGCGAGCGCCGTATGACGCCCCCGTATGGGGGCGTTTTTATTGCCCGCACTACTGTTTTGGACGCGGCTCAAGTTCACCGAGCTCTTACGAGAATCAGTCACGAAATTATTGAACGCAACCAGGGACTCGAAGACGTTGTGTTGGTTGCGCTCCAAACAGGTGGAGTCGAGATAGCTCGACTCCTGTCTCGGTTACTCTTTGAAATTGATGGAGTAGACGTACCGACCGGAACGCTAGACGTTGCTTTATATCGCGATGACATAGGCCTGAGACCAGTTATGCCTGAGGCGGAAACTGACATCCAAATTGATCTCGGCGGCAAGATAGTTGTCTTAGTGGACGACGTTTTGTTTACCGGTCGAACGATTAGAGCTGCCTTAGATGCGCTCACAGATTTCGGTCGTCCGCGCGCTGTCCAGCTGGCCGTAGTAATTGATCGAGGTCACCGAGAGCTGCCGATTCGTCCCGATTTCGTGGGCAAAAACCTGCCCACCCGCCGAGATGAGGTCGTAGACGTGAATCCTGAAGGGGTGTTGTTGGGGGAGATGCGTAAATGACTAACCATCTGATCAACCTTGCTGATATGGATCGTGAGGCTATTCAGGAGTTGTTACACCTAACGGATCGGTTCGTTGAAGTTAGCGGAAGACCGATTCCTAAGGTTCCAGCACTGCGTGGGCGGACCGTGGCGATGATTTTCTTTGAAGATTCCACCCGCACGCGGATGTCTTTTGACCTTGCCGCAAAACGGCTATCCGCCGATGTTATTGATTTTCCAACCCACACCTCTTCTCTTTCTAAAGGGGAATCACTTCAAGACACGGTGGAAACAATCCGGGCGTTGGGCGTTGATGCCCTGGTAATCCGACATGGTTCGGATGGTCTTCCCGGCCAGATAGCTGAAGGAGTAGGAGAAACAATCTCAGTGATCAACGCAGGAGACGGATTGAACGCGCATCCGACGCAAGGTTTGCTGGATGCTTACACTCTATGTCAGCACTTTCACGGATCTGCTGGCACTGAGGCCTCCTTGGAAGGAATTCATGTCGGCATTGTCGGCGATATCAAACACAGCAGGGTAGCCCGAAGCGATTTCATCGCTTACCGCAGTCTCGGAGCCAAAGTAACCCTGGTGGCTCCGCATAACCTTCAGCCGACCGATACCGAGAATTGGCCAGTTGAAGTTACCGATGACCTGGATTCAGTTCTCCCGAGTTTAGATGTAGTCGGCTTACTGCGGATTCAGACGGAGCGCATGGGTGAATCTGTGATTAGTTCGGTTGATGATTACGTCGCCCGCTACGGAATAACTGAAGCGAGAGCCAACACTATGAGAGATGACGTCGTGATTGTGCACCCAGGTCCTGTAAATCGAGGAATTGAGATAGCTGGCGAAGTCTTAGACAAGCGAGTGAATGTGTTGGTCAACCAACAAGTAACCAACGGAGTAGCGGTAAGAATGGCTGTTCTTTTCAGACTATTGGGTTCGGGTGTTGAGATTGATTGAGGCTGATGTGGGTAAGGAAAAGAAAGTGAACCAGAAACAGATCATGGATGACAGGGAGAGTAGGTGACCCAAATTCGCGAAGGAGCGTTAGTGCTATCTGATGGCGCAACGTTCGAAGGAGAACTGATCGGTGAGGAAGTTGAGATTACGTCAGGTGAAGTGGTCTTCAACACCGTCTTAAGCGGGTACCAAGAGGTGATAACAGATCCGTCATATGCGGGACAAATAATCAACTTCACCTACCCACATATAGGCAACTATGGCGTTTCAAACGCTGATGTCGAAGCAACACGGCCCTTCTGTAGAGGCATAGTTGTTCGCGACCTGGCAAGACGACAATCCAACTGGCGAAGCGAGGGTGACCTAGAGAGTTACCTCCGGTCAGAAGGCATACCTGGTATTGCAGGCATAGACACTCGACGATTGACACGACATGTCCGAGAAAACGGAGCCATGCCCGCCGCGTTTGGTTCAGCCTCGCTCGATTTGCTTGTTGAAGCTGCCTCATCAGAGCCCGGTACGGAAGGAGTGGATCTGGTTAGTTCCGTTACGACCCCACGAACCTACGAAGTGGGCCAGGGCGAGCTCAGGGTTGTTGCATACGATTTAGGCATAAAAAAATCGATAGTGGATCAGTTATCAGAGATAGCCACTGTTTTCGTAGTGCCAGCCCAAACAAGTAGCGACGAAGTCCTGGCGCTGGATCCCCATGGCGTCTTTCTGTCAAATGGACCCGGTGACCCGATGATGGCAGGGCAAGTTGTCACCGCGCTCAGTGCCCTGCTGGGAAAGGTGCCAGTGTTTGGGATTTGTCTGGGCCATCAGATTCTTTCTTTGGCCTTGGGAGGAAAGTCCTACAAGATGAAATTTGGTCATCACGGGGGCAACATACCTGTGCGGAATCTAGACACTGGACGGATCGAAATCACTAGCCAAAACCACAACTTTGCTATTGAGTCAGGTTCTGTCCCCGGCGTAACCGAAACCCATGTTTGTCTCAACGACGGAGTGCTTGAGGGTCTTCGCTGCAATGACATACCAGCATTTAGCGTTCAATATCACCCTGAGGCCAGTCCCGGTCCACATGATTCCCGTTACCTGTTCCAAGAATTTGCTGATTTGATGGCTTCGTTTCACGGGAGCATGAGCTAATGCCGAGACGAGACGATATCGAAAGTATTTTGATAATTGGATCTGGGCCTATCGTCATCGGTCAAGCCTGCGAATTCGACTACTCAGGTACACAAGCATGTCGAGTTTTGAAAGAAGAGGGTTACCGAATAATTCTCGCCAACTCCAACCCCGCAACGATAATGACGGACCCGGAATTTGCGGACGCCACATACATAGAACCCCTTGAAGCTGACGTCCTTACTGCCATCATCGAACGCGAGAGGCCAGACGCCATTTTGCCGACTCTAGGAGGGCAAACAGCATTAAATCTTGCTACTGAGCTCGTTGAATCCGGTGTACTGGATCAATATGACGTGGAAATGATCGGCGCAAGTGGCGATGCTATTGCCACGGCGGAAGACCGAGACCTCTTCAGGCAAGCGATGGAAGAGATTGGGTTGAAGTGTGCCCTATCTGGCATTGCTCACACGATGGATGAAGCTCTGAGCGTCGCTGAAGAAATTGGGCTTCCAGTCATTATTCGGCCCGCCTACATTTTGGGTGGCAAAGGCACGGCCTTTGCTCATACCGCCGAAGAGTTCGAGCGAGTCGCAGCATTAGGTCTGGATGCGAGCCCAATCTCGGAGATCTTGATCGAGAAATCAATCAAAGGCTGGAAAGAATACGAACTAGAGATAATGAGAGATCACGCTGATAACTGCGTAGTGATCTGCTCAATTGAGAATGTTGATGCGATGGGAGTACATACGGGCGATTCCATCACTGTTGCTCCAGCACAAACACTCTCCGACGTTGAGTATCAAGAAATGCGAAACGCTGCGTTTGCCTGCATCCGACGAGTCGGAGTCGAAACAGGAGGATCAAACGTCCAATTTGCGGTCCACCCTGATACAGGTGAGCAAATTGTTATTGAGATGAACCCCCGCGTGAGTAGGAGCTCAGCTCTCGCTTCTAAGGCCACAGGATTTCCCATTGCCAAGATCGCGGCACGTTTAGCGGTCGGGTACCGCCTTGATGAGATTACTAATGACATTACGCAAAAGACGCCAGCGAGTTTCGAGCCCACGATCGATTACGTAGTAACCAAGATCCCGCGATGGGCATTTGAGAAGCTACCCGGGGCATCAGGGGTATTGGGCCCTCAGATGCAATCGGTGGGCGAAGCGATGTCGATAGGAAGGACTTTTCCTGAGAGTCTCCAAAAGGGTATTCGCTCACTTGAACAAGGGCGGATGGGGCTTAACGCTGACCCGGGGGAAGTCCAATATATGCAACAAGATGACCCAGAGTTGCTTGCTGCTATAGCTATTCCGACGCCCGAAAGACTCTTCCAAATAGGAGAACTCATGAGGCGAGGGGTTCCTGTCGATCAGATTCACCTCGCATGCGATATAGACAACTGGTTCTTAGACCAGATGCTCATGATTGTTGAAGAACGGCTTCATCTGGAGAAGGTAACTCTGTCTTCGTTAACTCGTATGGGGTGGCGACGCGCTAAACAACTCGGATTTTCCGATGCTCAACTTGCTTATCTCTTGAAGGAAGAAGAGCGAGACGTGCGAGCAGGCAGGTTGAGCGCTGGCGTTGTTACGACCTTCAAGACTGTCGACACCTGTGCTGCTGAGTTCGACGCAATAACGCCGTATCACTACTCCACCTACGAGGACGAAGATGAGATTCGCCCAGGTGTTCGACCGCGGATGATGATTCTTGGCTCGGGACCTAATCGAATAGGTCAGGGCATTGAATTCGATTATTGCTGTGTCCACGCCAGCTTCGCGCTGGAGGAAGCTGGCTACGAAACCATCATGGTCAACTGCAACCCCGAAACTGTCTCCACCGACTACGACACCTCAGATCGGCTTTACTTCGAGCCGCTCACGCTCGAAGATGTTCTCAACGTTATTGATGCTGAAGATCCAGCTGGGGTTATCGTTTCCCTCGGAGGCCAAACACCGCTCAAGTTGGCCTCGGAGTTGCCATCTGAACTCGTGTGCGGGACGGCTCCGGATTCCATTGATCTCGCCGAAGACCGTGAACGCTGGAACTCGTTGTGCGCACAACTGGAGATCCCACAGCCACCTGGCGGCACTGCAGTGACCTTTGAGGAGGCTGCGCAAATCTGTGAACGAATCGGTTTTCCTGCCTTGGTGCGACCCAGCTATGTGTTGGGTGGCAGGGCTATGACAATTGTGTATGACCTGCAAGAACTTCAAGAAGCCATGAAAGAATTGGCGGCCTTCGAAGGCTTAGGCAGAGAAGGTGGACTGTCGGCAGATCGCCCGGTGCTCATCGACAGGTTCCTGGAAGATGCAATCGAAGTTGATGTGGACTCCATCAGAGATCAGACGGGCGAATTTGTTCTCGGTGGAATTCTGGAACATGTAGAAGAAGCAGGTGTGCATTCAGGAGATAGTGCCTGTGCGATCCCGCCACCCAACCTCTCTCTAGAGACCCAAGAAGTCATAGTCGAGTATGCGAAACAACTCGCAGAACGGCTCGAGGTTGTGGGTCTTTTGAATGTTCAGTTCGCCGTTAAACAGGGCCAAGTATTCGTTATTGAGGCTAATCCCCGGGCATCTCGAACCGTTCCCTTCGTCGCTAAGGCGACGGGCGTGCAGTTGGCGAAGGTCGCGGCCCGAGTAATGGCGGGAGAAACACTAAAAGAATTGCGAGAAATGGGCGCTTTGCCAGAGCCGATCAGGGAAGGTCATGTTGCAGTAAAAGAAGCAGTCTTGCCATTCCAACGGTTCCCTGATGTCGACACAGTACTTGGACCCGAGATGCGGTCTACCGGTGAAGTAATGGGCATAGACAGGACATTTGGGTTGGCATTCGCTAAGAGCCAAATTGCTGCGGGTGAAGGACTCCCTATCGGAGGAACAATTTTTTTCTCGCTGGCAGATCGAGATAAAGAGCAAGGCCTTGAAGCCGCTAAGAGGTTCGTCGCTCTTGGGTTTGCGTTGGCTGCTACTTCAGGAACCGCCGAGTTCTTGAGTAGCAACGGAGTTCAAGTGGAAACGGTGGTAGCGAAGCTAAGCGAAGAAGGGCGCGAGATTAGTGCGGGCGTAGATGCAGTTGAGCTAATTGGGGCAGGCCAGGTAAAACTCGTGGTTAACACACCGCGTGGCCGAGGGCCTCGAAGCGATGGTCATCGAATTCGTTTTGCTTCAACCGCCCATAAAGTGCCCTGCTTGACCACTGTCGCCGCGGCGCGAGCGGCAGCTGTTGGCTTAGAAGAATGGATGTCCAACCCGCTGACCGTGCGACCATTGCAAGAATTTCTGGGTTTCGAAAGCTCGGTCGAATGACAGGCCAGGCACTATCGGTAAAGGTTGGCTCGATAACCTTTCCTAACCCTGTGATGACCGCCTCTGGGACAGTAGGTCATGGCACGGAACTCGCCGCATATTGCGACTTAGGAGAGCTAGGGGCCGTGGTTGTTAAGTCCCTGTCGGCTCAACCGTGGGCAGGTAACCCTTCACCTAGAGTTCATGGGACTTCATCTGGAATGATCAACTCAGTAGGTCTCCAGAACCCGGGTATTGACAGTTGGATCAAAGAAGACCTACCTGCCTTATTGAGCCATGGGGCTCGAGTGGTGGTCAGCATCTGGGGGCGAACTGTTGACGAGTACAGAGAGGCTGCCAGTCGCTTGGCGGGAGTTGAAGGAATCACGGCAGTCGAAGTAAATGTGAGTTGCCCCAATTTGGAAAGTCGGGGCGACATGTTTGCTCACGACGCCCACAGTTGTCAGGCTGCTATTAGCGCCTCACTAATTTCTGGTTTCCCCACATGGGCCAAATTGAGCCCAAACGTTACGGACATCGTTTCTATAGCCAAGGCAGCTATCGAGGCCGGGGCCGAAGCCTTGACCCTTACGAACACATTGTTCGGGATGGCGATAGACCCACGAACCCTTCGACCTGTTCTTGGTAATGGCGGAGGTGGCGTTTCGGGGCCCAGTATCCGCCCTATCGCTGTTAGAGCTGTATATGACGTGTACCAGTCATTGGGTCCAGTGCCGATTCTTGGTGTAGGGGGAATAGCTAAGGCCGAAGATGCGGTCGAGTTCCTCGCAGCGGGAGCATCCGCTATTCAGGTGGGGTCGGCGCACTTTGCGAACCCCAAAGCATCTCAGAAGATCCTGCACGATCTACAAAAGTGGTGCAGAAAACATGGAGTAAGTTCCTTGAGTTCGATTACCGGAGTGGCCCATGAATCCTAGGGATGTCGATAATGACACTCGTTCCCGTCTAGCCCTAGCGCTCGATGTTGATGACTTAGTCGAAGCAGGCCGTCTTGGTCGCAAGATGCTGCCGTGGTTTTCGGTCGCAAAAGTTGGACTAGAGCTGTTCTCTGCCTCGGGGCCAGAAGCTGTAGGGGCATTTCTGGATCAAGGCTATGAGGTTTTTCTTGACCTCAAACTGCACGACATTCCGACGACAGTCGGGAAAGCTGCCAAGGTTTTGGGGAGCCTCGGAGTTTCTTATGTGACCGTTCATTCGTCAGGTGGGGTTGACATGTTGGCAGCTGCCGTCGATGGCCTGAACGAAGGAGCATCAGCTGCCGGATTGACTCCGCCGATGGTGCTTGCTGTGACTGTCTTGACCTCTGACTTAGAGGCCCCAGAGTCGTTGCTGCAGGAAAGACTTGGGTACGCAGTTGACGCTGATTGCGGAGGTGTTGTCTGTGCCGCAAGTGACCTACAAGAGGTTTGTTCTGTGGCTCCTGAGCTCCTTAGCGTCGTGCCCGGCATTCGGCCTGAAGGAGTCGCAGCTAATGATCAAGGACGCCCGGCGACGCCCAGAGCCGCCATCGAACAAGGGGCAGGCCTGCTAGTTATCGGAAGAGCAGTGACTGCCTCCGCTGAACCCGAAGAAGCGGCTAGCAGGATCGCCTCGGAGGTAGCCGACGCGATTTAGCTAGAGGGTTCGCGCCAGCCGTGGCACCGTTAGACTTCACAACGATGCCTACACCGCCCATTCTTTCGGCTCAACAACGCGAAGCCGCGCTGGAAAAGGCGGCAGCAGCGCGACGTGTGAGGGCAGAAACTAAAGATCGCCTTAAAATGGGGTTGGTGTCGTTTGATGAATTACTGGAACTTGCCGACAACGACGAGTTAGTCGGGAAGATGAAAGCTCTTGCAGCTCTTGAATCGATGCCGAAGATTGGCAAAGTCAAAGCTCGAAGGCTGATGCGAGAAGTTGGCATAGCGGAGAGTAGGCGGCTGCAAGGTTTGGGAGAAAATCAACGTAACCAGCTCTTGGCGTTTTTCGCAGCCTGAGGTTGGCTGCTGCATGGTACGGGCTCGACCGCTGTGAGTAGCAATAGTAATCCCATCGTCTTTGTGATTTGTGGTGCTGGGGGAGCGGGTAAAGGCACCATCGTTGGTCAACTGATGAAGGATGACGCCACTTTGCATCTCAGTCAATCTTGGACCACGCGACAGCGAAGGCCCAACGAAGCTGAAGACGCCTACGCTTACGTCACAGACGAACAGTTCGACGAGCGTATTGCCGTTGACGGCTTTTACGAATGGGCGAACTTTTTTGAATATCGCTATGGAACCCCAACCCCGATGGTCCCCGTTGGAAAAGACTTACTACTAGAGATCGATGTGCAGGGAGCTGTAGCGGTCAGGGAACGCCAACCTGATGCGGTTGTTATCTTGATCGTTCCACCTAACCGACTCGAGCAAGAAAGCCGTATGAGAGCTCGAGGTGACGGCGAAGAACACATAAAGCAACGACTATCCGCCGCTGAGATGGAAGAGAAAATCGGCCGAGAATTAGCTGATTCTGTTGTGTTGAACGGCGAACTAGATGCGGCGGTCTCCGAAGTTCGCTCTGTCATAGCTGATGTTCGTCAGCGGAGATTGTCACGATAACGGGCTGATGTTGTGCTCGACTCGTTCGAGTTCAGTAGGCCCCTGATAGTATTGAATTTCGGTTAAAGCCGTCGAACTCTTATTGAGGTAGAGCAAATGTCCGAGGAACAAGACACGATGATCAGTCCGGGCCTAGAGGCATTGCTAGAAAAGGTCGACTCTAGGTTCACGCTAGTAAGTTTGGCGGCCAAAAGATCACGCCAACTAATCTCATATGACCTTGGCCTCGGAGACGGTGGGGGCAGTGAGGTACCTCCGCAAGTAACAAGCACAGCGCGGAAGTCCTTGTCGATGGCTTTTGAAGAAATTCAAGCTGACAAAATCGGTTATGAACGATTCGATCCGGAAGAACGGGCTCGCCTAGAGGCAGAGGCACTAGCGCAAGCTGAAGCTGACGCAGCTGCTCTTGAGGCCGTGTCTGACGAAGAGTAGGTAGAAACTGATGCTGGCAGGTCGCCGCATCATCCTGGGAGTCACCGGGGGGATAGCTGCTTACAAGGCAGTTCTGCTATGCAGGATGTTGGTTGATGCCGGGGCTCATGTTGTTCCTGTGATGACTGAAAGTGCGCAGAAATTTGTCGGCAAGGCCACCTTTGATGCACTGGCTTCGGAACCGGTCAGGACTTCAATCTTCGATGATTTAGACCCGATTCCGCACACGACGTTAGGCCAAACCGCGGATCTAGTCGTTGTAGCGCCCGCAACCGCTCGGAGTATCGGAAGTTATGCGAGTGGAATTTCGGATGATTTGCTAACAGCTATTTTGGTAGCGACCCGAGCACCAGTCGTCGTCTGCCCAGCGATGCATACAGAAATGTGGGAACACCCGGCGGTCCAAGAAAATCTTGAGACGTTGAGAAGTCGGGCCGTCACGGTAGTCGCTCCCGAAGAAGGACGTCTCGCCGGGGGAGACTCAGGGTCAGGACGCCTAGCGGACCCAGAAAAAATCTTTGAAGTCATAACAGAATTACTAACCAACGGCGATTTCAGTGGCCGAAAGGTTGTAGTTACAGCCGGAGGTACCAGAGAAGCAATTGATCCGGTCAGGTACGTTGGTAATCGTTCGACCGGCAAGCAGGGATACGCCATGGCTGAGGCAGCGATCGCTCGCGGCGCTGAGGTCACGTTGATTTCGACAGTTGAACTCGAGGTTCCGGTAGGGGTTGACCTAGTCTCTGTTGAGTCGGCTTCACAGATGCATGAAGCCGTTTTGGAGCGAGCTGATGCAGATGTAATCATTATGGCGGCGGCGGTAGCTGACTTTCGTCCCGCAGATACATCAGACTCAAAAATCAAAAAAGATGGCGGACCCCCGGAGTTACTCCTAGAGGCAACCGTTGATATTTTGTCGAATCTCGGCTCTTCGAAGTTACCTGGACAAGTGGTTGTGGGCTTTGCTGCTGAAACTGACGAGTTGATCGCTCATGCGAGGATGAAGCTTGAGAAAAAGAATGTCGATGTGATCGTCGCTAACGATGTCTCGGCACCAGAGGTCGGGTTTGCCCATGAAACAAACGAAGTAACTATCTTGGAAGCCGATGGCTGCCAAAGACATGTTTCGCTTCGTTCAAAACGAGAGATAGCGGACGAAGTCTTAGATACAGTTGCACAAATACTTGCTAGGTAGCTTGGAATGCCCCTAAAGGCGCTCTATGGCCTAGCCTTAGCATTGCCGGTCGAACAATCAGGAGAGATGGCGTGAGTCGATGGACTTTCACCTCGGAGTCGGTGACTGAAGGTCATCCCGACAAAATGGCGGATCAAATTTCCGACGCCATTCTTGACGCGATGCTAGAGCAAGATTCAGCGAGCAGAGTTGCCTGCGAGACAATGGTTACTACTGGCCTTGTTGTCGTTGCAGGGGAAATCACCACAACTGGGTTCGTCGACATACCGTCGGTGGTGAGAGAAACAATAAATGAGATCGGGTATGACCGAGATTCACTTGATTTCAATGGCAGTACATGTGGAGTAATGGTTTCGCTTGACGAACAGTCACCTGACATTGCTCAGGGAGTAAACGATTCTGAAGAGGTCAGAAGTGGCCAATCGGGCGAAGACGATGCGCTAGATCGCCAAGGTGCTGGTGACCAAGGAATGATGTTCGGATACGCATGTCGCGAAACAGAGGTTTTGATGCCTCTGCCGATCCACGTAGCTCACCGAATGGCTGAGCAGCTGACCGAGGCCCGTAAATCGGGCCAAGTTCCATACCTGAGGCCGGATGGCAAGACCCAGGTGTCGTTTGAGTATGAGGACGGGCGACCTGTGAGGTTAAAGACCGTTCTTGTTTCAACACAACACAACCCTGGTATTGACAGGGATGGGATGATTCGGCCGGATCTGATCGAACATGTCATCCGACCTGCTGTCCCAGCGGAATTTGCTGATGATGACTTCGAAGTCTTCGTAAATCCCACTGGTAATTTCGTCGTCGGCGGACCGGTTGGAGACTGTGGGCTTACAGGTAGAAAAATCATCGTGGATACTTACGGCGGGTATGCGCGGCATGGTGGTGGAGCTTTCTCAGGTAAAGATCCGTCCAAGGTAGACCGGTCGGCTGCTTACGCGACGCGCTGGGTAGCCAAGAACCTTGTAGCTGCAGGCGCTGCTGATCGTTGCGAAGTTCAAGTCGCCTATGCGATCGGTGTCGCTCGTCCGGTATCGGTCCTAGTCGAAACTTTTGGCACCGAGAATGTGGACCCCGACCGGATTGCTTCTTCGATTAACGAAATATTCGACCTTCGACCCGCAGCGATTCTTAGAGACCTGGATCTCCGCCGGCCGATTTTCCAACCAACAGCGTCGTATGGTCATTTCGGCCGCGAGTCCACCGGGGACTTGTTTACTTGGGAACGAACTGATCGCGTAGACGACTTACGTTCGGCCCTAGGCCTCTAAATCTTTGACTTGACCCGCCGAAGTCCCACCCGTCAAGCAAAATGGCACTGTGTCGCTAGTAGTTCGAGTTCTCCCAGACGAACCCGCTGTAGACCGAGAATTTGACTACCTGTTAACCGATGAGGTTGTCGAATCTTCGGATTGCGCGGAGGTCCGGATCGGGACCGTTGTGCGCATCGATTTACGCGGCCGACGAGTTCGAGGTTGGATAACTGCATTGAACGTGAGGCCGCAAGAGGGTATCAAACTAAGGGAAATTAAGAAGATCAGTAGTTACGGGCCCCCAGAGGCCCTAGTTAATTTGGCTACTTGGGCCAGTGGACATTGGTTGGGTAGTCGAGTCCATTTTCTGCGCACAGCGACTCATGATCGCGTTGTGAGTTCCATTCCCAGGGAAAAGGTGTCTCAATACACAAAGTTCACAACGAATAACTTGGCTGAAGAAGCCTTTAGTCGAGGTGGAGCAGTAGTGCGAACTCCGCCAGCGAGTGATGACGTGGGCATAGCGATTGCGGCAGCGACACAGGGTCGAACCTTAATTCTCGTTCCGACTCTTGCGCGTTCTCAACGGCTAGCAGTAGCCATGAAGAGAGCAGGGATAGACGTATCCCTATACCCGAAAGATTGGCAGGCTTCAGCAGGCGGCTCAGTAACAATTGGTACTCGATCGGCAGCGTGGGCCCCTATCGACCCTTTAGATGCAGTGCTGGTTATAGACGAACACGATGAGGCCTATCAACAAGAATCTGCCCCGACCTGGCATGCCCGAGACGTTGTCTTAGAGCGGGCGAGACGCGATGGGGCTCGATGGGTCATAACCTCTCCCACACCCTCGCTTGAAGCACTGACATGTGGTGCCCCGCTCTTGACCCCCGACCGAAGAACGGAACGAGCTGGATGGCCAATTATCGAATTGGTGGATCTACGCAGCGAAGCTCCAACGGCCGGCTCATGGTGTTCGGAACACCTTGCACGTTCACTTCGAAGCAGTCGACGTGCCGTATGTGTTGTCAACCGTAAAGGTCGAGCCCGGTTTGCATACTGCGATCATTGCGGTGAGTTAGCTCGATCTGAAGAGACCGGTAAAGCACTGGGCCTAGATGGTGACCGACTGGTTCACCCAACTGATGGGGACGATAGGCCCGCAGTCTGCTCTATGTGTTCTTCTACGAAATTTCGCAGAGTGAAGCTAGGAGTGACAGGGGTAAGCGAAGAATTAGAACACATTGCAAGGCGACCTGTCACCGAAGTCGATGCTTCAACTGAAGTTGTATCAGCGGACGCAGATCTCTATGTCGGTACAGAGGCCATTTTTCACCGTATCGACAACACCGATCTCGTGGCATTTTTGGATTTCGATCAAGAAATTCTAGCTCCGCGTTATCGAGCCGCCGAAGAAGCTATGTCGCTGATAGTCCATGCGGCCCGACTGGTAGGTCCGCGAGAAAATGGTGGCCGTATTCTGATTCAGACCAGGATGCCCCAACACCCAGTTCTTCAAGCTGCAATTAATGCCGACCCTGGTTCGGTGGCTCGAGCCGAATTAGAGATACGTAAACAGTTACGTCAGCCGCCTGAAGCGCATTGGGCAGTGATTTCTGGCTCATCGGCTGCCGAGTTCGTGGAACGTCTAGGCAACCCCCATGGACTCGAGGTGATGAATTCGAACAACAAACGATGGCGGATTCGAAGCGATGATCGGCAGCAACTGCTAGAGCTACTAAGCAATGTTGAGCGACCAACGGGAAGATTGCGCATTGAAATTAACCCACTTAGAGCCTGATCGATTGACGCAGGTAACCTAGGAAGCACCATGAGTTACCAGATACGTGTGATGGGCGACCCTGTGCTTCGTCAAGAAGCGAAGTCAATTGACGATATTGATGGACGAATTGTTCGGATGGTTGATGACATGGTGCCGGCAATGTACCAAGCCGAGGGGATTGGGCTGGCCGCGCCGCAGGTAGGAATTCAGAAACGACTTTTCGTATATGACATTGGCGAAGGTCCTCAGACACTGGTGAACCCTGAGATCATTGAAGCCGACGGTGAATGGGTATTTGAAGAAGGGTGCCTTTCCGTCCCAGGTTTATCGTTTGAGATTATTCGACCCAAAGAAGTTCACCTGGTAGGGCGTGACCTCGACGGCAATGAAGTCTCGATTGAGGCAGATGAATTGCTAGCACGACTGTTTCAACATGAGCTCGACCACCTAGATGGTGTGCTCCTCCTTGATCATCTAGAGCGTGAAGAGCGCAAGGCGGCGCTTCGTCGTTGGCGCGAGATTCAAAGCGCGATAGCTGGTGGTTCAAAAACACCAGGTGACTTAGCGCTGCCGTGACTGACGGCTTACCCCTGCCACCAGAACACCCGCGTTCTTTGGTCTATTTCGGTAGCCCAGATGCTGCGGTGCCACCTTTGCAGGCGCTAGTAGAAGCTGGCTTCGAAATTCCTTTAGTGGTTTCGATGCCCGATCGCCGACGAGGTAGACGCACGGCTCCGGTGCCTACGGCGGTCAAACAAGCAGCGATGGAATTAGGCATACCAGTATCAGAAGAAGTTAAGGACTCCTTGTCTGTCCGAGCAGACTGCGGCGTGGTTGTTGCCTACGGCCGACTTATCGAACGAAGTGTGTTGGCCCAGTTGCCAATGATCAACCTTCATTTTTCTTTGCTGCCTCGTTGGCGTGGAGCAGCACCAGTCGAACGTGCCATTTTGGCTGGAGACACTGAAACCGGTGTATGCATCATGGCTCTTGAGCCGGAACTCGATACCGGACCTATTTATCGAAGTCGAGAAATCAAAGTTAGCGATGATGTAACAGCTCAAGACCTGATGAAACAACTAGCGAAGCTTGGCGCAGAGGAGCTCGTCGCCGCGATTAAGGAAGGGTTGGATCAACCTCTGCCTCAGACCGGAACGGCAACTGTAGCCGCCAAAATACATCGATCCGATTTGGAACTTGAATGGAAACTGTCAGCTGTCGAACTTGATCGAATCGTGAGGGTGGGGGGAGCTTGGACGACAAACAACTCTTCACTGCTGAAAATTCACAAGACCCGCGTCGTTGATGGATCGGGTGAGCCAGGAGTTTTAGTTCATGATTTAGTCGGCACCGGGAAAGGTCTTTTACAGCTGTTGATTGTGCAGGCAGAAGGAAAGCCACGCATGGAAGCGCAATCATGGATTAACGGCGCCCGCTTGGTTGCAAAATCGCGGTTAGGCACGTGAAGGGCCTTACCAGCCGTCAAGTAGCGGTCCAGGCTTTAACCGAAATAGATGGAGGATCAAGAGCCAATGTCGTGCTGGCAGCTTTCTTGGAAGACCAAGGCAGGGGCTTAAGTCAAAGAGACAAGGCTTTCGTCACAGAATTGGTGCAAGGCACCACCCGTATGCGACGCGCTGTTGATCATCTGATCGAACGTTTTGTGAAGAGGAGTTTGGACAGTGATGTGTTGGCTGCACTTCGTATGGGCACATATCAACTAATTCACCTGGGCACACCAGCCCATGCAGCAGTCAATGACACCGTTGAAGCAGCGCCTCGACGAGCTAGCGGCCTAGTCAATGCAGTACTGCGCAAAATAGTGGATGTTGACCCACAGTGGCCGGACGAGGCAACGAAATTTAGCTATCCAGACTGGATTTGGGACCTTTTTGTGAGTACCTGGGGAGCAGAGGGGCGGGAGTCGCTGATCTCAATGAATACGCCGGAGCGGCCGAGACCTAGACCGGATGGGTATATCCAGGGTCAATCGTCTCGTTGGGTTAGCGAGGCTGTTGACCAGGCTTCACCCGGCGGTGGGACATTAGTTGACTTGTGTGCAGCTCCCGGAGGTAAAACAACAGCCATGGGACCAGCTTGGTCCAAAGTTTGGGCTAACGAAATAGACCCTGATAGAGCCCGTTCTTTGGAGAAGATCGTCGACAGTTACCGACCAGGAGTGCAGGTTGTGGTCGGCGACGGCACGAAATCACCGTTTAGCGACGGTTGCGCAGATGCAGTTCTAGTCGACGCACCATGTAGCGGACTGGGAGCGCTTGGGCGGCGAAGCGATGCACGTTGGCAGATCTCCGAAAAGGCGATTAACCGACTTGCCAGCATTCAAGATGCCTTATTAGAAGAGGCGTTGCGGCTGTTGGCTCCGCAAGGAGTTCTGACGTACAGCGTTTGTACTGTTACACAAGCCGAAACACGTGATGTTGCTGAAAGTTTTATTGGCAGACATCAAGAAATAATGACGCTGGGCTTACACGGAGAGCATTGGCGACAACACCACGGTGGGGGTCTGGTTTTGCCCCATGACTTCGGGACAGATGGCATGGCTATCTTTCAGTGGAAACGTGAAAGCTAAGGATGGACTGATGCGCATTGGTTTGATCTCCGACACCCACATTCCCGAGGCAGGGCCTGAGCTTTGGCCGCAGGCGTATGAGGCTTTTGAAGGCTGCGATGCCATTCTTCACGCTGGTGATATCTATGAAATCTCGGTTATAGAGAAGCTTCATCAAGTGGCTCCAACATGGGCAGCGCGAGGCAATGGCGACGATGGATCCTCTGGCCGAGAGGTACAGCCAGAGCATGCTCTGTTGTCGTCCTCTTGGGTTCACGATTTTGATGGTTTGAGGGTTGGCCTAACTCACCACATGCCAATTCCTGAGTTGCCTTCATATGGGGTTCTTGATGCTATCGATAGACATTTTGACGGTTTGGAACTCGATGTCGTTGTCTATGGAGATACTCATGTTGAGCACATAACGACCATCGATGACGTGTTATGCGTCAATCCCGGCTCGCCGACCTTTCCTCATAATCTAAATGTTCAACTGGGCACCGTTGGTTTTCTAGATATCGAAAATGGCATACCTGAAGCATCGATCTGGAGGCTCACGAGAGATGGTATTGAACCCTTTGACTGGGATACCTGGGGGCGTCCTTGGTGAACCTTGACTAGCTTCGTAGTTGTTCATATTGCGCTACAAGAAAGATAAGGCGATGGATAAAAATGATTGGTTATTGAGCACAGTCGAAGAAGCAATCGACCCGCTAGAAGAGATCGTTGATCCACATCACCATTTATGGGACTTTCCCACCGGAACTTATCTGCTTCCTGAGCTACATCTTGATACAGGTTCTGGGCATAACGTTGTGCAGACGGTCTTCGTTGAGTGTGGCGCCGGGTATCGAAACGACGGGCCTGACTATCTCCGCCCTGTCGGAGAGATCGAATTCGTCAGAGAGCAAGCTGAAGCTTCGGTAGAAGCAGATGGTGCAGAAATATCAGGGATCGTGGGGTTTGCTGACTTAACGAGAGGAAATGCGGTAGAAGAAGTTCTAGCAGCCCAAGACGCAGCAGGCGGTGGGAAATTTAGGGGTATCCGACACGCAAGTGCGTGGGATGCGAGCGACCAAATTCGGGAATCGCACACTAAACCCCCATCGGGATTGCTGGGCCACGACGACTTCCGCGAAGGTTTCGCCAAGCTGGGTGAGATGGGATTTAGTTTTGACGCGTGGATGTTTCACCCTCAGGTTGAAGAATTGGTTGAACTAGTAGCAGCAGTGCCAGAAACTCCAGTTGTGTTGGACCATCTAGGAGGCCCTCTGGGTATTGGTCCGTATGCAGGTGAGCGAGACCAGGTCCGTTCGGCTTTGCGACCAGCACTCGAGTCGTTAGCTGAGCACGAACAGGTCATGGTCAAGCTAGGTGGGATTGGTATGAGTCTCTATGGCGTCGGATTGAACCGCTTACCTGTAGCCCCAACGTCAGAGCATGTAGCTGATTTGTGGAGCGAGGACATACGACATTGTGTGGAAACATTCGGGCCCGAAAGGTGCATGTTCGAGAGCAACTTCCCTGTCGACAGACAAGGCTGTTCTTACACCGTCTTGTTCAATGCTTTCCAACGCATCGCTGACGAAGCGGGCTGGAGTATCTCGGAGCGCGTTGATCTGTTCTCAGGGTCTGCCCGCCGCTTTTATCGTCTAAACACTCCTTAGTGGCGGCACCGGAGCTTCGGTCACCACGATTGCTGCTGAGACATTGGCACGCTGCCGATAGGAAACCTTTTGCCTCTATGAACGCGGACCCTAGCGTTATGGAGTACGAACCGCCGACCTTGAGTGCCGACCAAAGTGACTTGTTGGCGGAGGTGATTCAACTTGGCTTAGAGGAGAGGGATTATGGGTTTTGGGCGGTTCAAATCTGCGACGATGCTCGGGGCCACAAAGGTTCTTTCATAGGTTTCGTTGGTCTTTCCGTCCCAATATGGGACGCAGCGTTCACACCGTGTATGGAGATCGGGTGGCGTCTGTCTCGACCACATTGGGGCTTCGGATATGCGACAGAGGCAGCAACGCAGATTCTTGAATATGCCTTCAACGTTTTGCGGCTTAGTGAGGTTTTAGCATTCACCCCGTTGTCTAACTCGCGGTCTCTCGCAGTGATGCAACGTTTAGGGATGACACGCGAAGAAAAGGAAGATTTCAACCATCCGAATCTTGATTCGAATGACAGCTTGTGTCGCCATGCGTTGTTTCGTATGTCAGATCAACTGTGGGCGAACAGATAAAGGAAGTCCAAAGCTAGCTAATTCCTACAGTGGACTCTCGAAGACCTGCCCACTGGGTTGCGTCATGGCCGTAGAGCAACCTGCAACCCTCATTATCTCTTAAACCTTTGAGTTTCCGCATCGACGCCAACTGGAGGTCATGGTCGAAACCGAATGGGGGCAACAACATTCCCTCAAGAACTTCCTCCCAATAGACGCAATCACCCGTCAAGACAACAGGCCCGCTTGCCAAGTTCACTCGAAGGGATTGATGCCCAGCGGTGTGCCCTGGCGTAGGCACACAAAGGACTGACCCGTCACCGAAAACGTCATGAGTTCCATCCACTTTCAACACATCGTGTCCCAGATCGAAATCGGCTGGTTTGTAAACCTCGTGCTCTATGAGCTTTGGGTGGTGCGCTGAATCCCATTCTGCCTGTTGAACAACGATCCGGGCGTTGGGAATTAAGGAGGTTCCTCCGCAATGATCGAAATGTAGGTGGCTGAAAATAATGTAATCAACCGACATTGGGTCTATTTCGACTTCTTCGAGTCGCGTTGAAACGCGGTCCTCCAAACGAAACGTGGATTCAAACTGACGCGCCATCAACGGGTATCGGGCTCCGACTCCATCTACCAGCTCGTGATGGAGCCCAGTGTCGAAAACGGCAGTCTGGCCTGAAGGGTGTATTACCAACCAACTTGGAATGGGTAATTCGACTTGGCCATCGAGTCCGGCGACTACAGAAGATGCCGAAGTGGAGAGCCAGCCGCACTCAAGAGGAACAAGTCGAAGAGATGTCATTCAAGAAAGATAGGCGCCAGCGCTAACCAGGCGCAGGAAAACCAGATCAGGTGATGTCTCGCGCCCACAGTTGGTCGGTCAACCGACCACAGCGTTGCTGAATCGCCTCCAAAGCTTCGCAGATCAGATCTTCTCTATAGCGTTGACCAACAATTTGGACCGCCGCGGGACGATCTTCTACGAGTCCAGTTCCTATGACTCCAGCTGGTAGACCTAAATAATTGATAGCCATTGAATAACTAGAAGCTTCGAGAAAATCTTTGCATGCGTCAAAACTTTGGAGGTCGTAGTCCCAGTCATAGAGAGGACCCATGTAAATAGGAGTCAGCGTTAAAGGGAACTTTGCCAGAAAGAGGTTCCAGTCGCGCATCATTCTTGTTCGTTCTCCGAAGTCACTGATGAAGGTGTCAAGTTCCAGCACCTCTCCCATTCGGAAGAAATAATCGATAGTTGTTTTAATGTCGTCGCTGCCGTGTTCAAGTATCTGCGGCAATAGTCCGACGTTCATCTCAGTTATCAATGTCCTGAACCAGTCCCTGAATGGTTCGTCAATTGATGGTGTTCGAACTTCTTGCACTTGATACCCAGCATCTTGCAGGGCATCAGCTGCTTGGTCGATCAGCTTCAAAATATCGTCGTGAATGGGATATCCGTAAGACTCCTTCGTCACGGCAACCGTAATTGGGCCATCGAGCTTAGGTCCGTTCCACGGAACTGGAGGAGACAACGGATCTCGGGGATCAGGCCGAATCATAACCTCTGTCGCTAAAGACAGGTCGCTGGCATCGCGGGCCATGATGCCTTGGACTGACATGATTTGAGATAGCGGTCCACGCTCGGCCTGCGCTGATGAGTTGAAGACTGGGATTCGGTTATTTGTTGGCTTTACCGTTGCGATGCCATTAGCCAGAGCAGGAAATCGAAGAGAGCCGCCGATGTCGTTGCCGTGATGCAAGGGGCCAAACCCAGCTGCTGCTGCGGCGCCCCCACCGCCCGAAGATCCTCCAGGGCTTGCATCGGTGTCCCAAGGGTTAAACGTGCGTCCCCTGAGTGGGTTTACGGTTGTCCCGCGCATTGAGAACTCTGGGACATTAGTCCGACCAATAACGATCGCCCCCGCGTCTCGTAAGTTCTTGACTAGGGGAGCGTCTTCCTGCGCCATCAACTCCGCGAACGCAGGTACACCGTTCGGTGTTGCTTGACCTGCGACGTCAATGTTTTCTTTGATGGTTACCGGTACTCCATGTAACGGACCTAGTAGCTGGCCGCTTGCTAACGCTTCATCCGCTTGCGCAGCTGCGGTCAGCGCCTCCTCGGGAAACTCAACGGTAATTGCGTTCAGTTCTGGGTTCTTGTCATTGATTCGACTCAGGACCGACTGCGTAACCTCAGTGGCAGAAAACGTTCCTTCTTTGATGCCGATCGCTATCTCAGCGGCACTTAGTTTCCATAGTTCTTCCACGTCGACCTCTCTTAGATGCCTTTCCTAAATCGCTTGTGCTCTGGGAATTCAGGGTCGCGTTTTTCGCTTTGAGCCGTGAACGCTTCGGCCATATCGTCGGGATCGAACATCGCAGCGTTCCAGGTAGCGATGTATTCCAGTCCGTCAGCAACTGAATGGTCTCGACCGTAATTTAGGGTTTGCTTGGTGCCCCAGATGGCCATTGGGCTCTTCGAAGCAATCTCTTTTGCAATTGCAAAAACTGCATCTGTCATTTCGTCTTGATCAGCGTAGACCTCATTGACGAAGCCACGTTCCTTTGCCTCGCCGGCTGGCATGTTGCGGCCTGTGTAGGCCAACTCGCGAACTATTCCCTCTGGAATAAGCTTTGGCATTCTCTGGAGTGTTCCAACGTCGGCCGTCATGCCGATATTGATTTCTTGTATAGAGAAGAATGCGTCGGTTGTTGCGTAACGAAGGTCGGTAGCGGAAACCATGTCGATACCGCCACCAATGCATGCTCCCTGAATTGCGCAAAGCACCGGGAGTCTGCTTTCTTCAAGAGACGTAAAAGAACGCTGCAGGTTTAAGGCCGTTGTGCGAAAACTCGCTCGATGGCGACTTATGTGGCTTGAAGTTCCCGGAACGCTTATGTCGTTGTTTCCGGCGAAAACACTTAAGTCCATGCCCGAACAAAAGTGTCGTCCTTCCGCTGAAAGAACGATGACCCGAGCTTCATCTCCTTCAGATAGCTGATCAATGATCTCTGGTAGCTCGTGCCAGAATTCAGGAATCATGGAGTTGGCTCGTTCAGGCCGAATCATTCGGACGTGAGCGATGTGGTCGTTTATTTCGACGTTAAAGCAGGTATATGTCACATAACGAGATTAGGTGCCAGCAGAGGAGGATGCGACTCCTAGCTTGATCGCAGCTGCTAAGTGGACAACATCACGCCCACAACCAAGGCAGCCACGGAAGTCACCAGGGCGATACCGGCGGTGATGCCTCTGACAGCAGGTCGATTGGTTGACTGGTGCAACCACGCACATATACCGGAAAGCGCAACCAGAAGTAGCTTTATCCCCAGAGCGGCGTTCCAAGCTGCGCTTGTTCCCGGTAGGGAAGCCATATTCCAGATGCCTGTGAAAATCGCGAGAGCGAAGAAAGGCCAACCGATTCGACCGAAGGCCTTCGCTATCGCTGAAAGCGCTTCAGGGTGTTTGCGTCGAAGGGCGGGAACTATGGCTCCGACCACGATCTGTCCTCCGACCCAAACGCATACCGCTAGAACGTGCAGTGACACGCGAAAGGTTTCGCTATCGAAAGTAATGTCTCTCACTCGCCCTGCCTCTGGGGTTGGATGTTGTGTGCTTGGGGGATAATACGGCACAAAGGCAGTCCTTAACCTGGTTGTAAGGATTCTTGAGAAGACGGGGCGGTAACCTCCGAATATGGCCCAGAGCGAAAACCATGACGAAATAAAGCATGACTCTCGACCTCAAACGGATGACACCGACGCCTTACAGGCAAAGGTGCTGACGGTATCGGATGGCGTTGTGGCGGGAGAGAGGGAAGATAGAAGCGGTGAGGCGCTGGTGTCTTCGCTGACTTCTGCCGGCTTCCGAGTCGTTGAACACAGAGCTGTCGCCGACGGAGTAGATAGCGTCGCTGAAAGCCTGATTGACATGGTTAGTGGTTTTGCCGGTTTGGTGATTACCACGGGCGGGACCGGATTTACTGAAAGAGATCTGACTCCCGAGGGAACCCTTCGAGTTGTTGAACGCAATGCACCTGGGATCGCCGAGGCCATGCGCTTAGCGAACCCGTTGGGTCGTCTATCGCGGGGGATGGCAGGCATTGTTGGAAAGTCCATCATTCTGAATACACCGGGCTCTACTGCGGGGTGTGTCGAGTGTTTTGAAGCTGTGGCAGATGTCGTTCCTCATGCTTTACGGCTACTTCATGGGGAACGGCTTCATTAATTGTGAATACATTCGCTCCTCTTACCGATGCTTCTCTAATGGAAAGAGCTATTACAAACGCGGAGCAGGTTCGGGGTAGCACAGCCCCCAACCCATGGGTTGGGGCGGTCATCCTGAGTTCCGAAGGAGAACTTTTTGATGGAGCGACAGAGCCTCCGGGTGGAGCGCACGCTGAACGCGTAGCTATTGGCTCGGCGGGCGCAAAGGCTCGCGGGGCCACCTTGTTCACGACACTTGAGCCGTGTAGTCACCAAGGAAGAACGCCTCCGTGCGTTTCTGGCATCGTCGAATCGGGAGTAAAGAGGGTTGTCATCGGTATAACGGATCCAGACCCGCAAGTTTCAGGTGCTGGAATCGAAGCTCTGAGGACTGCTGGTATTGAGGTGGTCGAAGGAGTTGAGGAAAGACAAATAACAAAACAACTTGAGGCATATATACATCACCGCGTCACGGGTAAACCGTGGGTGGTGCTCAAGATGGCTTTCACAATGGATGGGAGAACAGCAGCTCCTGACGGATCATCGGAATGGATTACAAGCCAGGAAGCTCGAGAAGATGTTCATGCTTTGCGGGCGCGTTGCGATTCGGTAATGGTTGGCGCTGGGACTGTCAGGTCCGATGACCCGTCTTTGACGACCCGCTTTGTTTCGGGTGCAGACCCACAACGAATCGTGCTGGGGAAGGCCCCAAAAGACGCGTTAGTTCACCCCTGTTGGGAGCTAGAAGGGGATCTCGTTGACGTCTTGTCTGAACTAGGTGGCAGGGGAGTAGTGGATTTACTGGTCGAAGGGGGAGCTACCGTCGCAGCGGCCGTCCATCAACAAGGTCTCGTTAACGAATACGTCTTCTATCTAGCGCCATCATTAATGGGTGGAGACGATGGCCACCCTGTGTTTATGGGTCAGGGTTCTGCGACAATGTCAGACCTATGGCGTGGAGATCTGCGAGATGTCCGCAAAGTTGGTTCTGACCTTAGGGTCGAAATCCGGCCTTTAGAGGGAGATTGATGTTTACGGGATTGATAGAAGAGTTGGGATCTTTCGTATCTAACAATGGAGATCGATATCGGTTCGAGGCTGATGAAGTAATTCAAGGCACCGAGATCGATGACTCCATATCAGTCAACGGATGTTGCCTGACGGTCGTGGCATTAGGAGACGGCTGGTGGGAAGCCGACGTAGTCGGCGAAACAATCGAACGGACATCCCTCGGGAATTTACGAGGGGGCGACCCGGTTAACTTGGAACGCGCAGTCAGATATTCTGATCGGCTGGGTGGACACATGGTCCAAGGACACGTAGACGGAGTGGGAACAGTAGTCACTCCAGGACCCGATTTGAGGGTTCGGGTACCAGAGAATCTGACTCGTTATCTGGTTGAAAAAGGATCGATAACTGTCGACGGAGTTAGCTTGACTTGTTTTGATGTCCGAGACGGAGCGTTTGCAGTAGCGCTTATTCCTCATACCCTCGCGGTAACGACACTTGGTTCATACCAAGAGGGCGATAACGTAAACATTGAAGTTGATGTAATAGCTAAGTATGTCGAACGACTCCTAGCGCCCCACAACGGAGATGATTCGTGACCGAACTAGCAGAGGTCTATAACGATGCCTAAATCAAAAACGAGGAACCAGAGATCAGGAGATGTCGACTCTCCTTTGGCAGCGGTAGAAGATGCGATTGATGCCATAGGGCGCGGTGAAATCGTCGTAGTGGTCGATGATGAGGATCGGGAAAATGAAGGCGATCTCATCATGGCAGCGGAACACGCTACGCCCGAGACTATTGCCTTTTTCGTCCGGTACACCTCAGGAGTCTTGTGTGCCCCGATGACCGGCGAGCGTCTCGATGGGCTCGCTCTGCCCCTTATGGTGGCGATCAATACAGAGCCGATGAGAACTGCCTATACGGTTACCGTCGATGCCGCTGAAGGCACTACAACTGGAATTTCTGCTGCGGACCGTTCGAAAACCCTCAACCTGTTGGCATCTCCGAGTAGCGAACCCCACGACTTCGTCCGACCAGGTCACGTTCTACCTCTGCGTTACAGGTCAGGGGGGGTGCTAAAACGCGCAGGCCACACGGAGGCTGCAGTCGATCTGGCTCGACTTGCTGGTTGCGAGCCAGCTGGAGTCTTGGCGGAAGTCGTTAATGATGATGGCACGATGTCTCGATTGCCTGACCTGATTGATTTCTGTGAAGAACATGATCTCCTTTTGATCTCTATCGCAGACTTAATTCGCTATAGACGTGCAAACGAACGGCTGGTTGATCCAATCGCGCAATCGCGGATGCCCACCATCTATGGCGACTTCACAAGCTACGTGTTCAGAGATTTCGACGGGCAAGAGCACGTTGCTCTTGTGTTTGGGCACATCATGGGAGCGGACCCTGTCTTAGTGCGGGTGCATAGCGAATGTCTTACAGGCGACATTCTTGCCTCGATGAGGTGTGATTGTGGAAGCCAGCTTCATTCGGCTCTCGAAGCCATAGCGAAGGAGGGAGCTGGAGTTCTGGTCTACTTGCGTGGGCATGAAGGTAGGGGAATCGGCATAGGTCACAAAATTGCCGCATACTCTCTGCAAGACGAAGGGCATGACACAGTCGATGCCAATCTCGAGCTAGGTCTTCCAGTTGATAGTCGCGAATATGGGATTGGCGCCCAAATTCTCGTAGAACTGGGAGTGACAAAGATGCGGCTAATAACCAACAATCCGAAAAAGATTGGTGGGCTCACGGGCTATGGCCTTGAGATAGTCGAGCGTGTATCCACCCTTGACGGCGCCAATCCAGAAAATTTGGCCTATTTGCGAACCAAGCAACAGCGCTTGGGTCACCTTATTGACGGCCTTGATGACCTGGCGGCCGACTAATCACGAAATTTGTTCTTGGAGCCAAACCTCACCGGCAACGCCCTAATGACGTAATTAACTAGTGAATCGGAGTGTTAGGCGGGTACCGTCAACATCATGCTGAAACTCGTGTTGCCCAAGGGTTCTCTCGAAAAGGCCACCTTCCAGTTATTCGAAGACGCCGACCTTGCTGTTCGTCGGACCAGCGATGTCGATTACAGGGCATCTGTCGACGACCCGAGAATCGCTGATGTAAGAATTCTTCGACCCCAAGAAATTCCGGCTTATGTTCAAGATGGTCTTTTTGACCTCGGAATAGCGGGTAGAGACTGGATCGAAGAAACCAGTAGTGATGTTGTCTCTTTGGGCGAACTTAAATATTCGAAAGTAACAGCCAAGCCGGTCAAGATAGTCGTAGCGGTACCGGCCGATAGCCAATATGAAGTCCTATCGGATCTCCCACAAGGAGTTCGAGTTTCAAGCGAATACCCAGAACTCACTAACAGGCACTTTGCCGCTGCGGGAGTCGAGGCAGATGTGCGACTTAGCTACGGAGCTACAGAGGCCAAGGCGCCTGAGATAGTTGACGCCGTCGTCGACCTAACAGAGACAGGTAGCGCACTCAGGGCAGCCGGATTGAAGATCATTGACGAAATATTGACGAGCTATACAGAGATTTTTGCGAATCGCGAATCATACGAAGACCCAGAAAAACGGAAAGCTATGGAGCAGATAAAGACGCTCCTTGATGGTGTATTGGACGCTCGCGGGCGTGTCCTAATGAAACTGAATGTTTCTGCATCAGATCTTGACCAGGTAATTAATGTTCTCCCTTCCATGAAGGCACCCACGGTGAACGAGCTATGGGGCGGTGGAGGTTTCGCTGTCGAAACGGTAGTCAACAAGAGTGATATCAACGTCTTGATTCCCCAGCTTCTAGAGCTCGGGGCAACTGACGTAATCGAACTCCCTATCTCAAAAATTGTCCCCTAGCGACACTGTTCACTAGTCGTCTTCGTCTGGTTGGTTCTGCACCTCTACAAATGCCAGTCTGATTTGATGTAGTGCCGCAGACAACGTTTGGTGTTCAGGTAGCTGATCACCGAGCTGTTCAACCAAAATTCCCATAGCGTCAATTGGTAAACGAGCCTCTTCAAGGTTCGGAGGATCAACCCTTAGGTGAAGGGCTGCGAGCTCGAAAAGTCCGATTACGTGATTAGCGACTATCTGACCAGCTGGTACTGAAAGTAACTGTTCCTGAGCCTCGCGAAGCTGTTGCTCCATTGCTGCAGCAGTTTCTGGGTCGACTTGGCTGTCCTGCGGCTCCGCAAATGTCTGACTGCGGTCACCGGTTTCCCCATTGTCTCCTGGAATTTCATGCTCTCCCGAGGGAGTCCAAAAGCTGCTCACATGACCTCTTTCAATAAACCGAAGTGTCTTAGTTGGAGACACTACTTGTTCGGAATTGCTCTTTACCCTGTTACCCTACGGCTTTGACAATAGATACAAGCGGGGTTCCGCCCCCACCGTTCCACCGGAAGGTGCGATTCGGTCCCTGTCGGGTTGAAGTGACTAACGTCACTGGATCCTCCGATATGTGAGGCGGGCACCAAATGTGTCCGCCTTTTGTTTTTGAGCGGAAGGTGCCATTAACGGACTTGGAGAATGTCCTTGGTTAAGCGAGTAAGGCCATAGCACGCCCAGATGAAGGCGATGCCCGGATCAATGAAGAGATTCGGGTTCGGGAGGTTCGACTGGTTGCCCCAGACGGTGAGCAGATCGGAATCAAACCCTTGCCAGAAGCATTGAACATTGCGCAAGATCTTGATCTTGATTTAGTAGAGGTGGCCCCAGAGGCTAACCCTCCGGTATGTCGAATCATGGACTATGGCAAGTTCAAGTACGAATCATCGCAACGGGCGAAAGAATCAAGGAAAAAGGCCAGCTCTATTTCGTTGAAGGAGATGAAGTACCGGCCAAAAATCGGACAAGGTGATTTTGACACCAAGACCTCAAAAGTTGAGAAGTTCCTGTCGGACGGCCACAAAGTGAAAATCACGATCATGTTTCGAGGTCGTGAGGTCTTTCACCCGGAGTTGGGTAGGGAGATTCTTGAACGAGTCGCAGAAAAGGTTGAAACAGTAGGAAAAGTTGATCAGTTCCCCAAGTTAGATGGCCGGAATATGACCATGGTCTTGAGTCCCGATAAGGCCGCAAAACAAAGACGTAAGAACACTGAGGAAATCCCAAACGATTAGAGGTTAGGGAGTCCCTTGAATTTAGGGCTCCCTCCACCGAATCCCTGTATAAGGAAATGTCATGCCAAAAATGAAGACACACAGTGGAGCCAAGAAAAGGTTCAAAACCAGCGGTTCTGGAAAGCTGGTCCGGCGGAAGCAGGGCAGAAACCATATTTTGGAGAAGAAGTCAGCTAAGAGAAAACGCCGACTCGCTGTTGAAGGCGAGATAAGTAAAGCCGACCTCCCGCGCATCAACAAGATGCTGGGTAAATAGAAGCGATTCGTTAGAGGAGATGTCAAAGTGGCACGAGTAAAGCGTTCTGTCGCTGGCCGAAAGAGTCGCAAAGCGACTTTAGAGCAGGCCAAGGGCTATTACGGCAATAAGAGTCGTTCGTACCGAGCGGCGAATGAACAAGTAATGCATAGTGGCAACTATGCCTTTCGAGATCGTCGAGCTCGTAAAGGTGAGTTTCGTCGCCTTTGGATTCAGCGCATTAATGCTGCAGCTCGTCAAAACGGAACCAGCTATAGCAAGTTGGTCAACGGTTTAAATGCTGCCGGAATTCAAGTCGATAGAAAAATCCTGTCGGACATGGCGGTGAATGATCCCGAGGCGTTCAGCAAACTTGTAGAAAAAGCTGAATCAGCCCGGCAAGCAAGCTGACTCTTTCCTCCCAGTCGTCAAGGCTGACCCGGTTGAGGCGTCTGGTTAACGATCGACGCTACCGTGATGCCCAAAACCAGGTAGTTATCGAAGGCCCGCGGGCTATCCAGAGTGCCTTGAATGTCGGCGCTGATCTAAGAGAAATATTTCACCGTCCTGACCGAAGTGAAGTCGCTGCAACCTTCCTTAAGGACGGCGTGCTTCTCCATGAAGTCGACAGTGACGTGCTTAACCGAATAGCGGAAAGTGGCTCACCTCAAGGTCTGCTGGCCGTCGCAGAGGTTCATGACTCAGGACTGGAATCAATCGCTGAGTGTCGACGGGTGGTAGTTATCGACTCGGTCCAAGATCCAGGCAACGTAGGGGCGATTGTTCGAACCGCTGCAGCAGCGGGGTTTGAAGCTGTTGTCACATCACCTGGAACAGCTGACCTGTTAAGCCCTCGGTCGATCAGAGCCAGCGCTGGAAACCTATTTTCCATGCAATTCGCCAGAAATATAAACCTCGAATCGTTTATCGCGGCTCTGTTAGGGGAGGGTCATTTGGTGGTTGCCGCTGACTCTAGAGGCGAAAACGACTTTAGATCCCTCAAGCCCGCAGACCATATGACCCTGGTGCTAGGAAGCGAAGCTCAAGGAGTTTCAGGGGATGTTATGAAGCACGCCAGCGTTCTGGTAACTATCCCAATGGGTCAACATGTTGAGTCATTGAACGTCGCCGTTGCAGGAGGCTTGGTGATGTACCAAATGCAAGCCATAGACAATGATTGATAACTCATTCCCTTATTGACTTCAGCTAATCGCCTCGCTGGTCGTATCCTTCATTGTGTGAGCGTTTACGAGCAGATCGCCCAAGCCCGAGCTTCAGCAATCGGTGAAATCGAACAAGCAGGAGACATGGAGAGTCTTACTGCCCTCGAGCCGATGCTATTCGGAAAGAAATCGACGCTAGGAGGGCTTAAGCGGTTAATGGGTGAAGTGGATGCAGCCGACAAAGCTGATGTTGGTCAAGCCTTGAACCAGGCTCAGACCGATGTGCGTCAAGCTCACGCGACGGTAAAAGAGCGCTTCATAGCAGAGAACCGCCGAGCGCAGCTTGAGACCGAACGACTCGACCTTACAGAATCGCTAGAGGGGAGTAACAGAGGTCACCTCCACCTAGTCACACAGACCATGGAACGCCTTGAAGATGTTTTTGTAGGTATGGGGTTTACCGTCTCAGAAGGGCCGCAAGCGGAAACCGATTGGTACAACTTTGAGGCGTTGAATCTGCCCGCAGCGCATCCCGCTAGGTCGATGTTCGACACGCTTTACCTAGACCTAGGTGAACGAACAGAGATAGGAGATGGAGATGGTGGGGAAGCGACAAATATCTTGCTTCGAACTCACACTTCGCCAGTCCAAATTCGAGTTATGGAGTCAAATCCCCCGCCTATCTACACAGTTTGTCCAGGACGTGTGTTTCGTCGGGACACAGCCGACGCCAGCCACATGCCCGTCTTTCATCAAATTGAAGGCCTGGTGATTGATCACGGCATTAGCCTCACCGACCTTGCCGGAACCCTCAACGAATTCACGGCAGCATATTTTGGTGGAGCGATTCGAAGTCGGCTGCGACCTTCTTATTTTCCCTTTACGGAGCCGAGCGCGGAGTTCGATATCACATGTGTTATCTGTGAGGGCGAAGGTTGCCAAACCTGTCAACGCACAGGCTGGATTGAACTTGGCGGTTGTGGAATGGTGCACCCGAACGTTTTGTCTAACTGTGGAATCGACAGCGAAGAGTGGACCGGATTTGCTTTCGGTTTCGGGATAGACCGATTAGCCCTAATGCGACACGGAATAAAAGACTTACGAGATATGTACACCAACGATGTTCGATTCCTCGAACAGTTCTAAGCGAGACTCAGAATGAAAGTGCTCCTTTCTTGGTTACGTGAGTTTGCCCCAATCGAGGGTGACCCATATGAGCTAGCTGACCATATGAGCGATTTAGGTATGGCCGTCGAAGAGACTCGCGTTCTGGACCCCCTCAACGGTGTCGTAGTCGCAAGAGTCGCAAGTCTCAGGCCGCATCCCGAGGCAGACAGAATTCAGTTAGTTGATGTCGAAGTTGAACCAAATAACCCGGTACAGGTTTGCTGCGGCGCCTTCAACATGTCAGAAGGTGACCTGATCCCATTCGCGACTATTGGCACAGTTATGCCGGATGGTATGGAGATAGCGCAACGAAAAATGCGCGGCGAATTATCTAATGGCATGTGTTGCTCTGCGTCTGAACTGAACTTAGGTTCGGACCACGACGGGATAATGATTCTGCCTCAGGGATTAACTGTCGGCGCTCCTTTGATGGACCAAATAGGTCTTGTAGACGATGTGCTATGGGATTTGGAAATAAACCCAAATCGCCCTGATGCAATGTCAGTAGCGGGGGTGGCTCGGGACTTAGCCGCCCGGCTCGACGTGCCGTTCGAGATCCCAGACTGGTCAACATCGGTCCCTGAGCCGCTGGAGGGTGACCTTGCGAGCATTAACGTCGAAGACGGAGAGCTTTGTCCGCGCTTTACCGCAAGAGTGATCCGAGGTGTCACCGTAGGAGAGTCTCCGTTGTGGATGCAGATGCGATTGACGCTCTTGGGAATGCGTCCGATCAATTCGGTAGTGGATGTCTCCAACTATGTGATGCTTGAACTCGGAACTCCTAACCACACTTATGACCTGTCGCTTGTGCCTAACGGACACATCGGTGTGCGGCGAGCAACCGACGGAGAAACCATCCTTACCCTGGATGGACAAGAGCGAACTTTACTGAGTGGGGATGGGTTAATCGTTAATGAGGACAGTGAACCAATCGGTATAGCTGGAGTTATGGGAGGAGCGACTACTGAAATTTCTGCGTCTACGGACGCTGTGCTGCTTGAGCTAGCCAGTTGGGAATCTGAATCGATTGCAAGGACCTCGCAACGCCTTGGGCTTCGATCAGAAGCTTCAGCTCGCTTCGAACGAGGAACTGATTGGAAACTGAATGTAAACGCAGTGCAGCGGTTTTGTTATTTGCTTAACGAGATTACGCCGGACGGAATTGAGGTAGTGGGAGAGGTTCTCGATGTCCATGGCGCCTTGTCAGAGAATGAACCGGTCTCGGTTAGAAACTCACGGATGAGTCTGTTGCTCGGGAGACAGTTCACATCTACAGAAATTCGAGACTTGTTAGTTCCGATCGGATTCGATGTTGAAGCTACGGATAGTGAAGACATTCAACTCGTCACAGTCCCTTCCTTTCGACCCGATACCGAAACCGAAACCGATATCGCAGAAGAAGTAGCGCGTCATTATGGGTACAGCTCGCTTGGAACCTCCGTTCCGCGATCTCCTGATGCTGGGCGTTTAACGGCTGAGCAGAAGACGCGTAGGACGATACGACAGATCATGATTGGGAGCGGCCTAGTAGAGGCGATGCCCAATCCCTTTCTCGCCCCTGATGACGTTTCCAAGGCTGGTCTATCGGTCGAGAACCCGGTGCAATTACTCAACCCTTTGGCAGTAGAAGAGTCAGTCCTGAGGCCTTCACTTCTTCCTGGATTACTGACATCTGTTGGTTACAACTACTCGCATCGCAATAGGGGGGTGAGGTTGTTTGAGACAGGCGCTGTTTTTGGAGCCTCTAACGATTCCACTTCTTCGTTGCCCGATGAGTATGAACAATTGGCAGCGCTGCTATCCGATAGCGATGCGGCTAGTGCAGTTGGTTTACTCCGAGAATTAGGAGATGGGCTCAAGGTAGAACTCAGCTTGATAAACACGGATGATCTTCCGGGGCTGCACCCCACTCGCGGCGCTCGCATCTGTATCGGAGAAATAGAGATCGGATCGGTCGGAGAAATCGACCCTGTTGTTCTTGAACGCTACGAAATCGACGATAGATGTGCTTGGCTTGACTTAAGGCTTGACCAAATTATTCAGGCGGCTATCGCTGACTCTGATGTCCCATACGAACCGGTTTCGACGTTCCCCTCAAGTGACGTGGACCTAGCCTTTTTGGTTGATGAAGGCGTGCAGGCGTCAGCTATCGAGCTAACTCTGCGAAATGCGGCCGGAGATGAGCTTCAAGATTTGCAGCTATTCGACGTGTTTCGAAGCGATCAGATCGACCAGGGATCACGTTCTCTCGCCTTTTCGATCAGACTTCAGGCGAAAGATCGGACCTTAACGGAGGAAGAAGTAGGTGGCCTGCGGCAACGTTGCATCGAAGCAGTAGAGGCCTCACACAAAGCAACTCTTAGGTCTTAGGGAACTGCTAATAACCAAGATCGACGTCTACTGGTCCTATCAGTTCTTTGCCTGATATTCGTCTTTGGACGTTCTCGCTTACACGCTCAGCAAGAAGAGGAAGACCCATCTCGGGAGTGTTGCCAATATGGGGCGTGATAAGGCAATTATCTAATGACCAAAGCGGATGCCTGTCTGGCAGGGGCTCAGGATCCGTGACATCTAAGGCAGCCCCTCCGATCGATCTATCCCGGAGAGCCTCAACGAGATCTTCAGTCACGATATGTCCACCCCGAGCGACATTGATCACCCACGCCTCATCGGGCAGTAAGGCCAATTCTGTGGCCCCAATAATCCCAGCAGTCTCAGGTGTAAGAGCTAGGGCAAGAATTAACAGATCGGTTGATGGCAGAACTGAATGTAAATCCCGGCTAGCTACTACCTGGGTAACGTCCCGCATTTTTCTTAGCTGATTTCGGACAACGGTGATCTTGCAATCAAAAGGTCTCAGTAGTGGGATTAAATGTTCGGTAATTCCTCCGCCACCGAGAATCGTAACGTTGGCGTCGAAGAGGTTCTTGCCTCGTGGTTCTGACCAACTATCCGCTTGGGCGTAGGAAGCAACTCCGCGCAACCCTGCCAAGGCAAGCGTCAACGCGTGTTCGGCGACCGGCGCGGCGTACACCCCTTTGCCACAAGTCCAAGTGAGATTGGGTCGGCACCGCAACATGTCTAGAAATGGTTCGATCCCGGCGTATGGCAGTTGTACCCAATCAATATTGGGATTGTCGTCAAGCATCGGCGGTAAAAGGTCGGCCCGAGCAGGTTCTGCCCACACCAACGCCTCCGCGATATCCGGAGCCGTGACATCTCCACCAGCAGCGATGACCGCTTGGACTAAGGCCTCGCGACGCCAACATTCTGGTTCGACCGCAACTCGTAACATGGCGAAGAAACTAGACGCCGAAAGTGTCTTGACGGAAGTTCAGCATCTACTCAACTTACGCCCGGCTGTCGGCGATTAGGCCGCCGTCAGGGAAAATAATTTCTCCTGTAACAAAACTTGCTTCATCGCTGCAGAGATACAGGCAGGCGTTAGCGATGTCGGAGGGTTCCCCGAGCCGACGTAAAGGCGTTTCCTTTATTCTTTCGTCGACCCATTTTTCGTTACTGGTGGCAGCTCCACTCATCGAGGTCCTTATGTAACCGGGTCCTACGGCGTTTACTCGTATCCCATGACGAGCTAGTTCAATAGCTCCGCATTTTGTGAGCATCCAGACCCCGGCTTTTGAGACGCAGTAATCGGAGGCGCCCATAAGGGCTGTTCTCCCTGCTACCGAGGCAATGTTGACTATGGACCCACCACCTGACGCAACCATGTGCTTGGCTACAGATTGATTGGTCAACATCACGCCGGTGAGGTTCACGTCGAGAACGCGTTGCCAGTTGGTCAAAGATTTTTCGATCAGGAGCATGTCTTGGCGGTCATGGCGGTCTTGGCTTGCTTGCTGGTCTGCTTCGCGACTTACATACCCGGCATGGGAGATGCCTGCTGCAGCGACGCATGCATCGAGTCGACCGAAGACTTCAATCGCTCTATTCGCCATCGCATCCACTTCTTCAGGGATTGAAGTGTCTACTGCTACTGCGGTGGCTTGGCCCCCTGCTTTCTCGATTTCGTCAGCTACCGCCACCGCCCGTTCAAGATTTATGTCAGCGACTACCAGTCGAGCGCCTTCTTTGGCGAAGCGAAGACAGCAAGATTTTCCTATGCCAGATGCTCCTCCGGTAACGATTGCTACTTTGTCGGCCATACGCCCGGTCATAAGAACCCTCCAAATGTTTGGACATAGAGTAGATACTCAAAGGAGATCTTGCTTGTTGCACTCTGGTCTTGGAACACCTAAAGGCCTGCAAAGTTCGGCGACATCGCTATTAGATGTTGGGCATCAACGCGAGGACGAGCAATAGGGATTTTGGGATTTGTGTGCTTTTTGCAGCGGTGGCTATTCGAGAACGCCGGCTATGACCAACTCTGCTATCGCATCGCCGTCGTAACCTAAAAGGTCACTGAGGATTTGGAAGTTATGTTCGCCCCATAGCGGTCCGCTCCGATTAGGGGTTCCATCGCTTCTGGATAAACGGAAGCCGTACTGCTCAACCCACGTCGATTCGTAAACATCATGGGGCACTTCGACGAAGTGAGAACGATGAATCAACTGCCCGTCGGACACTATCTCTGGGCTGTTCTGAACTTGATGAACTGGAACTCCAACACTTTGGAGCAACTCTGTGATTTCAGATGGACTCCTCGAGGAACACCAACTTTGCAAAATACTGTCGAGATCTTCCTCTCTTTCTTGTCGTTGGGTGAGCCCCAAATCGGCTAAATCAAGGCACCCGACAATCGAAGCAAGGGATGCCCACTGGTCATCATTTTCGCAAGCGATGGCAACCCATTGATCATCTTGCTCATTTGCGCATTGGTACACAGAATGTGGAGCCATCCATCGGTCAGCGTTCCCGATTCTGGTTTGGGCGTATCCATTGACCTCTTGGTCCAGGATTGCTTCGGTTAGAAAATGAATACCACCTTCGGCTTGAGAAAAATCTAAAATCATTCCTTCACCGGTGCGTTCTCGATGGTCTAACGCTGCCATTAATAAGGCCGCGGTCAGTCGGGGAGATGTCGCGTCCGTATATGCGAGAAAGGGTCCCGCGGGCAAGCGGTCTGCCCAGCCGGTTAGCTCGTAGTAACCACCGGTGGCTGCCCCCATGTTGCCGAAACCAGGGATTGGAGATAGCGGTCCGGTTTGGCCGAAAAGTGTTGTCGAACAAATAATTAGGCGTGGATTGACTTCTAAGAGCTCCGCCGGGCTCAGCCCTACACGGTCTAGGACTCCTGCCGAGAAGGCATTGACAACGATATCGCTCTTAGCTGCAAGGTCTAAGACGACCTGGCGAGCTTCTGGCGCCTTCAGATTTAGTTGCAAGCTTTCTTTGTGTGCGTTTATGGAGTGCCACTGCTGACTATTTTCGGGGCCATCTGGGTCTTCAGGGTCTCGAGACAAGCCGGAAGTACGGACTTGGTCTGGTCGTGTCTGAGATTCAACCCGAATAACTCTGGCGCCGTAGTAACCCAACATGCGCGTAGCAAAGGGACCCGCGTACACCCATGTGAAGTCCAATACCGTTAATCCCTCAAACGGAAGCTGTGAAGGCGGCTTCAGGTCGCCGTCGAAAGTTCGGATCTGCGGGACTTCGCTTAGTACTTCTTCAGTATGTTCACCTAGTTTTGGCGGTCTCCCTAGACGCTTCAGACCAATAGTGTCGCCATGTGCCCATGGACCAGGAAATCTAACTTTTCTGCTTATCTGAGGCATTTCAACCTCATCCCAAAACTCGCGTTCGGTGTAATGAGGCGTCTCGAGGACATCGGACGGCGTGATAACTGGAACCAACAAGAGTTTGTCTTGCTGCGCCATGCTAAATAAATGATCTTTTGAGTAAGGAAGCAGTGCCTTCGCTAGGCACCGAGAGGTCCGGTCCGTGATAGAAGCCACTTCTTCCAATGGACGATCAGTTAACAGGTCCGTCCAATCTATGTCTTTGAGATCTTCGTCGAGATGGCCTTCATTTCGGACCCATTCAAGTAGACGATTAGTAAAAGACCCAACAAGGACCCCTGGTAGGAAGGTGATTGTCACGTAGCCATCCGAGCACTCGTAAACAAAACGAAACTCGACCATTCCCAACAGCTCGAAACCCCCACCTGTTCTTTGTGCTGGGGGGTTGTCGCATAAGGATGGAGCCATCCACCCTTGAGCCGTCAAAATCATTGCTTCTTGAGCTGAAACATCTACGTGTTGCCCAAACCCGCTTACCTTTCTTTCAGTCAAGGCAATGAGAGCAGCGCAAGCGGCTTCTGAAGCAGCATTTACCCAAACTTGGGGAGCAGAAATACGAACTGGAGGTCGATCTCTATGTCCATTTAGCGACATTGGGCCTGCGGCTGCACTAAGAGTGAGATCAGTCCCAACCCACTCGGATTTGGGTCCATCTTGGCCGAAGTTGCTCATCGAAACGGTAACTAGCGATGGGTTTACCTCTCTTAGCTCCTCGAGGTCAATGTCAAATGCACCGCACTCAATCAGAACGTCCGCTGTTCTTGCTAGCTCGACAAGTGTTTCCTGGTCATCAATAATCACAGAGCGTTTACCCCTGTTGTACGACCAGTGCTGTAGCGAAAACTCACCATCGTGAGTATCTGCTGCAAATGGAGGGAGGAAACGGGATCTTTGCCCATCAGGGGGTTCGACTGCAATGACGTCAGCACCCAACTGCGCGAACAGGAAGCCAGCAAAATGACCTCGATCATCTGTTAAGTCGAGAATTCGGTAGTGCGACAGCATTGGCCCCCTCTTGCCTTCAATCGCGCGAAGTGATGATCGTAGTGTTCGACATAGCGTAGGGCGACAGAAAGTGATGAACTGTTATCTCATCCTGAGGAAAGTATGACTGAAGACAATAACGAAACTGAGTTTGACCCTGTATTAGATCTCCAAGAACGTCAAACACGAATACGTAATGACATGGGTGGCGCTGATCGTGTCGCCAGAATGCGAGAAGAAGGAACTCCGACAATCCGTGAACATATCGATGGCTTGTTAGACCATGGAACTTTTCGGGAATTAGGAACCCACAGTCGTTCGATGCGACTAGAGGACCGCGACAGTACCCCAGGCGATGGAAAAGTAGGAGGCGAAGGTCTGATCGATGGTCGACCGGTTGCGATTGGTGGTGATGACATCACGGTCAAAAAAGGATCCAGCGCCATCGTAGGTAGTCGACGGCTGCACCGACTGTATGAACGCGCTATCGAACGCGGGATGCCCTATGTCTATGTAGGTGAAACCGGTGGCGGAAGAATCCCGGACCTTATTGGAGCCGAGGGGATCTCTGACATAGCGCCTGATCCAGAGTTAGCTCGACGAAGGCGTCAAATCCCAATGGCAACTGTCATTGTTGGGCAGAGCTTCGGCGGCTCTTCTTTCCAGTCTGCTTTTTCGGATTTCGTTGTTCAGGTCCGTGGTTCAGTTCTGGCGGTTACATCTCCAAGAGTTTTCGAAGTTGCTACGGGAGAAGTCATTGGGTTTGAAGAACTCGGAGGTGTTGATGTCCATTCACGAATAACTGGTCAAATCGATCTCGGCGTAGAGACATTCGAGGAGAGCTACAAAGCTGTTCAAAAATGGTTGTCTTACCTGCCGCCCAATGCATGGACTAAGGCACCGCGCAGCGAGGCACGCGCTGATCTAACACCAGATGAGTCGTTAGCTGCGATGGTCCCCGCCAAAAGGACACGTGGTTATGACATGAGGCGGTTCAGCGCCGCCCTCTTGGACCCTGGAACCTTTATGGAATTGCAACCGGGATACGCGCGGAACCTCACGACTGGCTTGGGTAGGCTCGACGGGTTTTCGGTTGGTGTCATCGGGAATAACCCGATGTTCAACGCTGGGGTGTTGGACCCGGAAGCTTGTCGAAAAGCAATTCGGTTGATGTGCCTCTGCGATGCCTTTAATCTGCCCGTTATTTTCTTGATGGATGTGCCTGGGTTCATGGTTGGAAAAGCGGTTGAACATGACCGAATTCTTTCCCTAGCTATCCGTTTCGTAGAAGCCCTTGGCAACATGTCCACGCCTACCTTGACGGTCACTCTCAGAAAAGGGTTCGGGTTGGCCTTCCCAGCAATGAATGGTTCTGGCTTAGGTTCTTCCGGGCTCTATTCATGGCCTGGGGCTGAGATTGGATTCATGGACCCAGAAGTCGGTGTGAACGTCGCTTATGCCAACCGCCTCGAAAGTATGGAGCCACATGAAGCGGAAGCTGAACGCGTCAGGCTCGTTTCGGAGATCGGTTTGGCGACCTCGCCGTACGAAGCCGCTGGGACGCTTCGCATTGATGAAGTAATCAATCCTGCCGACACGAGAAAAGTTTTAGTCGAAGACTTACGGCAACTTGACGGGAGACGGGTGCCTCCCCCAGAACATCGACCTCTCAGCTATTGGCCGACTGTTTGATCGCGGCAGAATAGGATCACAAAATGGACCACGTGGTATCTCCAGAAGAACGAGAAGCATGCTTCAGAGATGGGGCGGTGCCGCTGAGGAAGGTTGTCAGCGATGAATGGTTGGGCGTGTTAGAGGCAGGAGTTGAACGGGATATTCGCGCTCCAGGCCCATTCGTTCACGGCTATGTGCCGGATAATGGGATAGGTAAATTTCACGGAAATATTCGTATCTGGGAAACAGATCCTGAAATGGCTCGATTCTGCACCCAGGGTCCGCTTGTCTCGTTAGCCACCCAGTTTTTTCAATCTTCGAAATTGAATCTCTTCTATGACCAGTTGTTCGTCAAGGAACCAGGAACCGAAAACCGCACTCGTTGGCACAATGACTTGCCCTATTGGCCGGTCCGAGGACAACAAATAATGTCATTTTGGGTCGCTTTAGACAGTGTCAGCGTCGAAAGTGGTGGGCTTGAATTCATCAAGGGCTCACATCTATGGGACGTTTGGTACCAGCCAGAAACCTTCGGAAAAACTGCAGGGCATGGCGAATATGAGAGAAACCCTGACTACGTTGATATTCCTGATATCGAAGCAGCGCGTGATGGCTATGAAATCATTAGCTGGGATTTAGAACCAGGAGATGTCTACGCATTCCATGCAATGACTGTTCATGGGGCTGGAGGGAACTTACGAAGCGACGTTCGTCGCCGCGGCTATACGGTGCGATATTGCGGTGACGATGCTGTGTATGACAGCCGGAAGGGCACTCAAGGCCACCTTCGGTCTGAAGTACACGATGACGGCGATGAACTTGACAGTGATCAGTATCCGCTGGTTTGGAGTTCCAACTGACGAGATAGAGGTTTTATTCGAGAACTTCGGCTGCCGCTAAATCGGCGATCTGGTCTAACGAATATCCCAGTAGCTCACTCAGCACTTCAAAATTATCTTCCCCCAAACACGGCCCGCCTCTATCGAGCACTGCTGGTGTACGTGACATTTTCGTTCTACACGCGTGGGTCCACATTTGGCCAGCGTGATTTTGCGGAACTTGGACTTGGTGTTGTCGATGAACTAGCTGGGGGTCTGAGTTAGTTCCGGCGGCGTCGAGCACCGGATAAGCCGCCACCCCCAACGCTTGGAGTTCTTCGGCAGCAGCGGTGCTGTTGCGAACCGACGACCAGGCATTTATCTGCTCGTCAATTTTTTCGCTTTGTTCGCGACGAATCATCTGATCGGCATTTGCGAGGTCATCGAGCTTCAACAAGTGAGCCAATCGCGGCCAGCTGTCATCTGAGCAAGCGATAGCCAGCCACGAGTCATCGCCTTGAGCGGGAAACACACCGTGCGGGAACATGTTCGGATCGTCATTTCCGGCTCGCTGGATTGTTCGCCCGTTGACGTTTTGGTCCAATATTGCAGGCGCTAAGTAGTGCAACGCACACTCGGTTTGTGACAAATCGATGTACTCACCGAGCCCAGTTTCCCTGCGTTTCTCTAAAGCAGCCATTAAGGATGACACCACTATTCGCGGCGCCAAGAAATCTGTGTATGGGCCGTAAGGTCCAGCCGGCGGCCTATCAACCCAACCGGTCAATTCGTAGTACCCGGCGATCGCTGCAGCCATATACCCGTAGCCGGCTAGCTTCGAATGAGGACCGCTTTGTCCAAGCAAAGAGCTGGAAAGCATGATCAATCCTGGGTTGACCTCCGAGAGCACTTCGTAACCGAAACCCAGTCGCTTCATAGCGCCCGGCGCAAAAGACTCTGTGGCTATATCAGCCCAACGGATCAGGTCATAGACCACATCTTTGGCTTCCGGTTTGCTGAGGTCGAGACTCAAACTCCGCTTTCCAGCGTTATACACGCCGTAACCGACGCTGTTGTCGGGATGTGGGTCTTCGTTGACAAAGGGGTTCACCGTTCTCATGGTGTCCGGGCGACTGGCGGTCTCTACCTTGACTACATCAGCCCCGTAATCGCAGAGGATTCGAACAGCGGATGGAGTTGCGATCACCCAGGAGAACTCAACAACTTTCAACCCTTCGAGAGGTAACGAATCGGTTATCGGTTCGCGGACGTGAATTTGGGTTTGTCGTTCCAACGCAATTGAGTCGTTATGTTCACCCAAAGTGGGAGGTCGTCCGGGGAAACTAGCGCTGTTGTTCTTGAACTTCACTAGCTCACCCGGGTACTTCACTTCGCCGCCTCGACCGTCAGGTTCGATATCCCAAAACTCGCGAGCTTCAAGATGTTCGTAGTCGACTAGGTCAGCAATCGTCATCGATGGTGTAATGAGAAGATTGCGTTCTAAAGCTGCGTCCCACAGCTCGGCTTTGGATTTTGATGCAAGGAAACGCCCGTAGGTTGCGAACGCAGCAGCGACCACATCAAAGCTCACCTCACCAGCGAACAACTGAACCCCGATGCTGACCCAGTCAATGGATCGAAGATTCTCGTCGCTGACACCTTCTTCTTCCAACCAATCTGTGAGTCGGCGACAAAACGGTGCGAAAGCTGCACCGGGCAGGATTACGCAAATGGCGTAGCCATCCAGACACGGGAACAACAACGGGATTTCCATTCCCCCGATCCTGATTCCACCCGCCATTCGATCGGCAGCTAAAGCATTCTCCATCGGTGCGACATTCTGAGGAAATCCAATGGTCAGAGATTCCTGAGCCGAGACGTCGATATGTTGACCCATGCCGCTTCGATTCCGCTCTTGAAGAGCGACCAAACTCGCAGCAGCGGCGTCAGCTGCACCATGAAGAAAGCTGTGAGGAACTCCTATTCTGAGCGGAGCACGGTCTGCGTCACCGCTCGCGTACAAAAATGAACTTCCTGCCACAGTGGTTAAGTCGGTTCCCTGCCAATGCGACCGCGGACCGGTAAGACCGTAGGGGGTAATAGAGGCGTGGATTATTTGGGGGTTGATATTGGCGAGGTCTATGGGAGAGAGCCCCAGAGACTCCAAGTAGCCGGGTTGGCAATCTTCGAACAAAATGTCCGCGCTTTGGATAAGACCCAAAAACCTTTTGCGGTCCTGCTCCGATTCGATATCCAAGACAACAGATTTTTTCCCCCTGTTGTATGCCCAATGAGTGAGGCTGAAGTCCAGGTGAGGGTCATCGGCCACATAGGGTCCTGAATGGCGCGTGGAGACTCCTTCGCCCGGTTCGACTGCTATTACCTCAGCGCCTAGACGAGCCAAAATGTGTCCCGCGAACTGACTGGTTCCATCGCAAAGATCGATAACCCGGATGTGCTCTAACATCCCGCCCCCTTAATCTTCCAAGAGCATAGATTCAGGGCTGAAGGACAGTTGCCCCTTCTGCGTTAACTATTCTGAAGCGCTCAATTCACCACAGCGCCCCAGATCCGCATAGCCTTGTGACATGGGCAAGGTCTTTAGCGCCGATCAAATTGAGAAATACGAAAACGACGGATGGGTTTCGCCGTTAAATGTGCTCACTGCAGAACAAGTCCGCGACTGTCGAACTCGCCTAGAACGGTGGGAATCGATGCGGGGCGGGTCTCTGCCCGCTCACGAGCGTTCCAGCGGACACATTTTGTTTCCGTGGATCGATGAGCTCATGAGAAACGAAACCATCCTCGACGCTGTTGAGGATCTAATTGGGCCCGACATTCTCTGTTGGAATTCTGTCTTCTGGATAAAAGAAGCCTCGAGCCCTAGTTACGTAGGCTGGCATCAGGACCTCGAGTACTGGGGGCTTTCCAGCGCCGAAGTGGTGTCTATCTGGATCGCCCTAAGTGATGCCAGCGAGGACGCGGGATGTATGAGTGTCATACCGGGGAGCCACAAATATGTGATTCCTCACAATGAAACGTATGCCGAGGATAATCTTTTGAGTAGAGGGCAGGAACTAGAAATAGACCTCGGCAGACAATCAACTGTCGCTATGCCACTTAAGGCTGGACAGGTCTCGTTTCATAACGTCCGAACCGCTCATGGTTCTGGACCCAATAGCACTTTAGATCGACGTATCGGACTTTCATTCCACTACATGCCAACTCATACGAAACAGACGTTGGCTGAATGGGATACGGCGGCGCTAGTGCGAGGGGAAGATCATCATCACAATTTTGAGCACTGCCCACAACCCGCGTATGACCTTGAACCAACAGCAGTTGAGTTCCACAAACGAGCAGCCGACACAATGAGACAAATCATTTACGCTGGCGCCCGCACAGATCAACCGACCCTTTAAGGATTTCAGTGCTTGATCTCCATCACGTCCACATTTTTGCCAGTGATGCATCAGCTACCGTCGAGTGGTGGCGCCGCAATCTCCAGGCAGTGGTGAGTTTTGACGGAGAGTTTGGCGGAGCGCGGAACATTTTTATGAAAGTTGGGAAGGGTCGCATCAACATCTATGACCAGCAACCGAGAGGGAAGTCGAACGGCGCGTATCACCACGTCGGTATACGAGTCGAAGGACTTGCGGACCTGAGAGACCAGATGACCGCTAATGGTGTCGAGTTTCGGTCTGATATCCACGAATTCGGTAATTGGCGATATTTGATGTGTTCGGCTCCAGATAATGTCCTTTTGGAGCTTTTCGAAGTAGATATTGACGACGTGTCGCCCGAACTCGCGGACTTCTTTAATTTGGGCTAAGGCCGAGAGAAATGTGCAAGGCTTAAGGCATGGCAATTGAACAACTCGACGTCGAACACCTCTTCACCCTGGATCTTCAGGTCGCTGAGGGACCTCAAATAATCAAGGGTGGACCACATGGCACCAGAATCATTGCAGAAGTGGCGGGTGGGACTTTCACCGGTGAGCGGCTGAATGGTCGCGTTGTGTCACCAGGTGGCGACTGGGTTACAGCACGCGCCGATCGAAATATCCAGCTGGACGTTCGCCTTACCTTGGTTACCGACGATGACGCAGTGATCTTGATGCAGTACAAGGGCATCGGGGAACCCGCTGTCGGAGTGGCACGGTCAGCGCCGCAATTTGAGACCGGTGACGAAAAGTACTCCTGGTTGAATAATGTGCAAGGGGTTGGAATAGGGCAACTACACCAAGGGGGTGGGGTTACCTATGAGGTTTATTCTCTGACTCAACTTCCCTAACGGATCCGGGGAGAAACGAGCCATACAGTTGGCTCGCTAAGAAATGACCGGTGGAGGATGACTGGATCGCTGCTGTTGTTGAGGCGCCAGAGTGGCACCACCGAGAGCGTCGCTATCAGTGAAATGAAGATAGCCCCAATAATGGCGACCGTGTATGAGCCGGTCGCGTCGATGATTGCACCGGCGCCGATTGGGCCTATTAGAGCCCCCAACCCAGCTGATGTGTATTGCACGCCGAGGACGCCGCCAAGGCCTTCAAGTCCAAACATTCCAACCACGGCAACCGGGCTCAGAGCCACAAACCCGCCATAGCCCACTCCTAATAACGCAGCAAAGAGGAGCAAAAGGAGGTAGTTCGACCCGGCAACCAGCCAAATCACATAAGAAACTGGTTGGATGGCGAAGCACATGACTACGAGAGGTAATACTCCGACTCGAATACCCAACACACCTAAGCCCAGGCGTCCCAAGACACTTCCGAGCCCTAATGAAGTGATTAGGAACGCTGCGCTGGCTGAGGAAATACCTTGTTCCTTGGCGTACTGGACTACAAACACAAAAGGAACGAATAGGGCGACAGACATGAAAAATCCTGCGACGTAAAGTCGCCAAAATTCAGATCGACGAACAGCGCGCTTTACTGCTGAAACACTTACCGACAAAGGGGAAAGCGGCGTTGGCGGTTTAAACGAAACCAAAGCGACGAGTCCATAGACCAGAACGCTGCCGATGCCCATAGCTTCGAACGCGGATCGCCAACCTGCGGTGCGTATTAACCACTCAGCCACCGGAACCAGGATTAACGTACCCAGACCAATGCCTACCGTGTTGACACCGAGAGCAAGCGTTCTGTGCTTTTCGAACCAGGCGCCTGTAGCAGCGTTCAATGGGACGAGGTAGGAGCCAATGCCCAGGCCGACACCGAGCCCGTAGACGAGGATTCCGGTAGCAAGAGACTGGACTTGGGCGGTTAACCACAAACCGCCGCCCATGAATATTGCGCCCATCGCAACTAAACGCCTTGCTCCATAGCGGTCTGCTAATGGGCCAGCCACAATTCCAACGGCAAAGAAAAGAAAAACGGTTACTGAAAAAAATGCCGCAATACCTGAGAGGTTGGCATCGAATTCAGCGAGCATTTGCTCCAGGGCTGTAGCGAATGCGTAGAACACGCCAAAGGTCCAAGTGTTTATCGCGCACCCGGCAAATGCCACTACCCATCCTCGAGCGCTATCTATCTCAGGAGAGTTCGGCATCTGGCCACCCTAGGGCAGTCTTTGTTGATTAGGTCTATAGATCCGATCCTCTTCGTGTCAGGATGGAGAAATGGAAATAGAAAAAGGTCTGGAATACGTTCGCAACAATTCACGTGCGGTGTTGGCGACTCGCCGCCGCGATGGTTCTCCTCAAATGTCGCCGGTGACACTTGCTGTGGTGGACGATGTAATCGTAATGAGCACGCGGGAGACAGCTGTAAAGACCTGGAATCTGCGCAGAGAACCAACCTCTTGGCTGTGTGTATTTCCTGATAAATGGCTTGGAAGGTGGGTGCAGCTCCAATGTAGAGCAGAGGTCGTTAGCTTGCCTCAGGCGATGGACCACTTGGTTTCCTACTATCGAACGTTAAGTGGAGAACATCCTGATTGGGATGAATATCGGCAGGCTATGACCGATGCTCAACGTTGCATCGTTCACTTCTCGATAGAGGCAGCTGGACCCGATATTGAGGGGTAGTAGTTATGAACGAAAAGGCGGTTAGTGACTATCTAGTTATCGGTGCTGGAGCCATGGGTATGGCATTCACTGATGTGCTTATTACAGAAACTGATGCAACTGTCACCATCGTTGATCGTCATGCGCGCCCGGGGGGACATTGGAATGATGCCTATCCATTTGTTCGCCTTCATCAGCCTTCCTCCTTCTATGGGGTTAATTCAAGATCTCTAGGTGGCGACCAAAAAGATCTTGTCGGTGGGAATGCAGGCCTGTACGAGTTGGCTTCTGGAGGGGAGGTAGTTGCCTACTTCGAAGAAGTGATGAATCAATATTTCTTGCCCAGTGGAAGAGTGGATTACCGGCCTATGTCGGAGTATCTGGGCAATGGCTGCATTAAGTCTCTTACCTCGGGGTTAGAAACTCAGACCCAGGCATCAAAGACAGTGGATGCTACTTACATGAATGTGACCGTTCCATCAGTTAATCCACCCAAGTACCAAGTCGACGCGGGAGCTATATGTATGCCACCCAACGGCCTTGTAACTATCGATGAAGCTCCTGATGGCTACGTAGTGGTAGGCGGAGGTAAGACGGCTATCGATTCATGCTTGTGGCTGATTAATAACGGCGTTGGGCCTGAACTGATTAGGTGGATCGTGCCACGTGACCAGTGGATGTTGGACCGCGCCTATATACAGCCCGGGCCTGAGTTTGCGGATCGGGTCATGCTTCGTCAAGCCGAAACTCTGGAGATAGTTGCATCTTCGACTTCGATGGAGGAGATGTTCGATGAGCTGAGAGATAGGGGAATCTTGCTTCAGTTGGATTCAGGTGTTCGTCCAACGATGTACCGGTGTTGCACTGTTACCACGTCTGAACTTGATCAGTTGCGGCAAATCCAAAACGTGATTCGTTTAGGCCGGGTTAGACGAATCGGAACAGAAAGCATTGAACTTGAAGGTGGTGAAGTACCGACAACGCCTGGAACAGTTCATATTGATTGCAGTTCGGATGGCTTAACCAAGCGCCCAGTAAAACCGGTGTTTGAGGGAGACCGCATAACTTTACAAACGGTCCGGACTTGTCAGCAGGCGTTCAGTGCAGCTTTGGTAGCCCATGTCGAGGTGACTGAGTCCGATGAGGTGATTAAGAACGAAGTTTGTGCAGTCGTACCTCACCCAGACGACACCTTGGATTGGGTGAGGACCACGCTGCAAAACACTGTTAATTCGATCAAATGGAATTCTGAGCCCAGCCTAAAAGAGTGGCTTATAGACGCGAGACTGGACGGCTTTGGAAGAGTTAGAGGACGCGCCGATAGAACTCTGATTCAGGAGGAGTTGTTGAGTCGAATTGTTGCTGCGACACCAGATGCGTTAGCAAAACTAGAGGCCTATTTGCGGGAGGGTCGCAGCAAACAGCCGTAGCTCGCGGTTGCTTCTCACCTGACTACCAGTTCGTTACAGTAACGGTCGATCCGCAGGGGTTACGGGTGCCATTAAGGCTGTAGAGCCGCTCAAGAAGGTGTCGACAGCAGCAGCACAAGACCTACCTTCAGCTATGGCCCACACTATGAGGCTCTGTCCGCGCCCCATGTCGCCGCAGACCCACGTTCCTTCAGCGTTAGTTGCGAACTGGCTATCTCTGGCCACATTGGATCGATCATCGAGGTCCACATTCAGTTGCTCTAGCAAGGCATTTTTTTCAGGACCGGTGAAGCCCATGGCTAGGAAGACAAGGTCTGCCTCTAACTCAAATTCAGAGCCGGTAACTTTTTCGAATTGTCCGTCGGTTAGCTCAACTTCATGGGCTGCGAGTCCGCGCAAATTTCCGTTGCCGTCACCGAGGAATCTTTCAGTGTTGACCGAGTAGATACGTTCGCCGCCTTCTTCGTGCGCTGATGTGACTTTGAATGTCATAGGAAAGGTCGGCCAGGGGTTTCTGGCGGAACGCTCCTCAGAGGGGCGGGGCATGATCTCGAATTGGTGGATGGAAGCCGCTCCTTGTCGATGGGCGGTGCCTAGACAATCAGCTCCAGTGTCACCCCCTCCAATGATTATGACTTTCTTCCCAGCAGCAGAAATTGGTACTTCGTCTACAGCGAGATCGCCTTCCTGTGCGCGGTTTGCCCATGGGAGGTATTCCATGGCTTGGTGAATACCGTTTAGTTCGCGCCCTTCGATCGGAAGGTCGCGCCACTGAGTTGCTCCTCCGGCTAGGACTACGGCGTCAAATTGTTGTTGTAGTTGTTGGCCAGTTATGTCGACACCTACGTCTACACCGGTCTGGAATTCAGTGCCTTCGAGCTTCATCTGCTCAATCCGTCGATCGATGTGTCTCTTCTCCATTTTGAATTCGGGGATTCCGTATCTAAGCAAGCCCCCGATTCGATCGGCGCGTTCGAAGACAGTGACTGAGTGGCCGGCTCGTGTTAGTTGCTGGGCGGCGGCTAAACCCGCCGGGCCGCTGCCTACAACTGCGACTGATCTGCCTGATAGGGATGACGGGAGGACCGGAGTGACCCAGCCCATATCAAAAGCGTGGTCAATGATGCTTACCTCAACCTGTTTGATGGTGACTGGGTCTTGGTTTATGCCAAGAACACAAGCCCCTTCGCAGGGAGCTGGGCAGAGACGGCCCGTAAATTCCGGAAAGTTATTGGTCGCATGAAGACGGTCGATTGCTTCGCGCCATCGATCACGGTAAACCAAGTCGTTCCAGTCTGGAATGATGTTGCCCAGCGGGCAGCCGTTGTTACAGAAGGGGATTCCGCAGTCCATGCATCGACTTGCCTGTTCTTTCAACGTTCCTTGGTCGAAATCTTCATAGACCTCGTGCCAATCGAGAAGACGGACTGGTACCGGCCGTCTTGTCGGAGTTTCTCTCTGATGTTTTAAGAACCCACGGATATCAGCCACGGCGAATCAGATCCTTGCTCTGGTTTCCCAACCGAGCGTCATGTGCTTTTGTTATGTTCGAATTGAACATCCCATTCACCCCTTCGCCGCTGCCATGACAGCTTCCTCGACGTCTTGGCCTTGTTCTTCGGCGGTTGAAATTGCATCAAGTACGCGCCGATAATCTTTCGGCATGACCTTCTTGAAATTGCGGACCTGCTGATGCCAATTGTCAAGAATCGTTGATGCGATTCCAGAACTTGTTTCCTCGTGGTGTAGGCGAATGAGGTCACGTAACAAGTTGGCGTCGTCGTCTTCTAGGGAACTTTCAAGATCCACCATTTCGGTGTTTAGGTTTCGATGAAAGTTGTCGTCAGGGTCATATACAAAGGCCACGCCTCCAGACATACCGGCACCGAAGTTTCTTCCGGTCGGACCTAAAATCACTACCGTGCCTCCGGTCATGTATTCACAAGCATGATCTCCTACACCTTCTGCTACAGCAGTAGCGCCTGAGTTTCGAACACAGAATCTTTCCCCGACAATGCCTCGGATAAAAGTTTCGCCGCTGGTTGCTCCGTAGAGGATGACATTGCCTGCGATGACATTGTCCTCTGGGATGAAGGTGGGCGCAGAGTTGTTAGGCGGTCGTAAGGAGATGCGACCGCCGGAAAGTCCTTTTCCTAGGTAGTCATTTGCGTCACCGAATAGTTGGAATGTGATGCCTTTTGGTACGAAGGCACCAAAACTGTTTCCCGCTGACCCTGTCATTTCTATAGTGATCGTGTCGTCAGGTAAGCCCTGGCCACCGAAGTTTTTAGTGACATGGTGTCCCAGTAGCGTTCCCACAGTTCTATTTACGTTCGAGACGGGAGTCTTGAACTTGACGGGGGAGCCGTCCCTTAGGGCCGGTTGGGCTTGTTTGATGAGCTCCTGATCTAGAGCTTTCTCTAAACCATGTTCTTGGCTTTTGGAGCAGAAGCGGTCTTGTTCCCATGGAGAAGTAGGGACGTGAAGAATTGGTGTTAGGTCGAGTCCTTCGGCTTTCCAATGATTGACTGCTTCGTCAACGTTGAGGCAGTCGACTCGACCTACGGCTTCCTCTATTGAACTGAACCCAAGTTGGGCTAAGTATTCGCGGACTTCTTGCGCTATGTATTCGAAGAAGTTGACTACAAATTCAGCTTTGCCGCTATAACGCGACCGTAGTTCTTTGTTTTGAGTAGCAACTCCGACAGGGCATGTGTCGAGATGGCATACGCGCATCATGACGCAACCAGAAACCACCAATGGGGCAGTAGCAAAGCCGAATTCTTCAGCTCCTAACAGGGCGGCAACGATGACGTCGCGCCCTGTCTTCAATTGGCCATCAGCTTGGACAACTATGCGATCGCGCAGTCCGTTTATGAGCAACGTTTGTTGGGTCTCAGCGAGTCCAAGTTCCCATGGCCCTCCTGCGTGCTTTAGTGACGTGAGGGGCGAGGCACCAGTGCCTCCATCGTGTCCGGAGATCAATACAACGTCAGCTTTTGATTTAGAAACTCCGGCGGCAACTGTTCCAACGCCAACTTCAGCTACGAGTTTCACGTGTATTCGTGCTTCCGGATTTGAGTTTTTGAGGTCGTGGATTAATTGCTTTAAGTCTTCGATTGAGTAGATGTCGTGATGAGGGGGAGGTGAAATTAAGCCCACTCCGGGTGTCGAATGACGGGTCTCAGCGATCCACGGCCAAACCTTGGGTCCAGGTAGTTGTCCTCCCTCTCCAGGTTTGGCTCCTTGGGCCATTTTGATCTGAATATCATCTGAGTTCACCAAGTACTCAGAGGTAACTCCAAAGCGTCCTGAAGCCACTTGTTTGATCGATGACCGGCGCGAGTCGCCGTTGGAGTCTGGTGTGAAGCGTTTGGGGTCCTCGCCCCCTTCTCCGGTGTTTGATTTCCCTCCGAGACGGTTCATGGCGATGGCTAGCGTTTCGTGGGCCTCCGCAGAGATCGACCCGTAACTCATAGCGCCCGTTGAAAATCTTTTCACTATTTCACTAACAGGTTCTACTTCTTCGATTGGTATCGGACCGCGTTGTGAAGGGGCAAGATTGAAGAGTCCTCTGAGTGTCGCCAGCTCTTCAGATTGGTCGTCTACGAGCTGGGTGTACTCCTTGAATATTTCGTATTTACCAGTGCGGGTGGAGTGCTGAAGTTTGTAAACCGTCTCAGGATTAAATAAGTGGTACTCACCTTCGCGTCGCCATTGGTATTCGCCACCCGACCAAAGGTCTCTGTGGGCAACATCCTCTGGGTTCTCTAGATAAGCGAATCGGTGACGGGCCTCTACTTCTTTAGCGATGACTTCTAGATTTGCTCCGCCTAGTTTGGAAGTTGTCCCGGCGAAGTAATCTTCTATCACTTCGGTCGAAAGTCCAACGCACTCGAAAACCTGTGCTCCCGTATAGCTCGCGACAGTTGAGATGCCCATCTTGGACATGATCTTCAGTACGCCTTTAGAACAGGCCTTTATGTAGTTCCTCACGGCTGTCTTGTTGTCGACTTCAGCTATTGCTCCCTCTTCAATCAAGTCTTCGATTGACTCGATAGCAAGGTAAGGGTTGACTGCTCCAGCTCCGTACCCAAGTAGTAATGCCATGTGGTGGACCTCGCGAGCATCGCCACACTCAACTACTAGGCCGACTTCGGTGCGAGTCCGATTACGCACTAGATGGTGATGAACAGCTCCCGTTAGTAGCAAGGACGGGATAGGAGCATGTGTCTCGTTGCTGTACCTGTCTGACAGGACAATTATCTTCGCTCCGTCACTTATCGCTTCAGATATCTCTTTCTGGATCCTTTGGAGTGCACTTTGTATCCCCGCCCCTCCTTCTGCTACTGGGTACAAGCCATCGATGGCAAAGGACTTGAATTGGGGGTGGTCGCCCTTTTCGTTTAGGTAGAGAAGTTTGGCGAGGTCTTCGTTAGAGATGACTGGGCGTGGCAAGACTATTTGGCGACAAGAATCCGGACCGGGTTTCAGTAAGTTGCCTTCTGGGCCGATAGATGAAGAGGTTGAAGTTACAAGCTCTTCTCTTATCGCATCTAATGGCGGGTTGGTGACTTGGGCAAACAGTTGGGCAAAATAGTCGAAGAGTATTCGCGGCCTCTTGGATAAAGCGGCTATCGGGGTATCGGTGCCCATTGAACCAATTGGTTCGGTTCCGGTTCGAGCCATTGGTGAAAGCAGGATTTTCAGTTCTTCTTCTGTGTACCCAAATGTTCTTTGGCGTTTCACGACTGACGAATGTTGCGGGGTTAACAGAAAGCGGTCTGGGAGATCGTCCAGGTGAACCAGACCCTCTTGGAGCCAGTCCTCGTAGGGGTGTTCTCCGGCGAGCGTGCTTTTGATTTCTTCATCGCCAACGATCCGGCCTTCCGTGGTGTCAACGAGGAACATTTTTCCGGGTTGCAATCGGCCCTTCTGGATCACTTTGGTCTGGTCAAGGTCAAGTACCCCGACTTCTGATGCCACCACAACGAGGCCATCATCTGTGACCCAGAATCTCGATGGACGAAGACCATTGCGGTCAAGGACAGCGCCGATCACGGTTCCGTCTGTGAACGCTATTGATGCTGGACCGTCCCAGGGCTCCATTAAAGAAGCATGGAATTCGTAGAAATCCCTCTTCCATTGGGGTAACCGTTCATGATTTTCCCAGGCTTCAGGAATCATCATGAGGACGGCATGTGGGAGGGTTCTGCCCCCAAGGTAAAGCAATTCGAGCGCCTCGTCGAAGCTCGCTGTATCTGAAGCGCCTTTAGTCATAATCGGTAACGCTCGGTCTAAAGCATCACCGAAGACCTCATTAGCAAGTTTGCTTTCTCGAGCATGCATCCAATTGCGATTACCCATGACAGTGTTGATCTCACCGTTGTGGGCAACAAGTCGGTATGGGTGGGCAAGAGGCCAAGATGGGAAGGTGTTGGTACTGAATCGTGAGTGAACTAGAGCCAAGGCACTGGTCAGTCGTGAATCTGTTAGGTCAGGAAAGAAAGCTGGTAGCTGCTCACAGGTCAGCATGCCTTTGTAAACGAAGGTTCGACAAGAAAGGGAAGGGAAATAAACACCCGGTTCAACCTCGTGTTCAATTCGCTTCCTCAGTACGAAGGCGGCCCGCTCTAGTTCCAGGTCTTTCAGGTCTGAACCGTCTTTGCCTGAGAGAAACAGGGTGCGGAAGACAGGCATAGCATCGGTGGCGAAAGATCCTAAGGACGAGCTATCAGTCGGAACTTCTCGCCAACCAACTACCGTCAGACCTTCTTGTTCGGCTAGAGCTTCGATCGCTTCAATGGCTATATCGGGGTTTTCTGAAGGCAGGAAGGCCATACCTGCTGCGTAATGCCCTAACTGGGGAAGGTCAAAGTCGACAACGGCTCGGAAGAAGGAGTCGGGTGTTTGGATCAGGATGCCTGCGCCATCGCCGACGTTCTCCTCGGCGCCTGTAGCTCCGCGGTGGTCAAGCTGAAAGAGGCACTTAAGTCCGCGCTGAACCATTTCGTGTGTAGCTCGTCCGTGCATATCGACAACGAAGGCCACACCACACGAATCATGCTCAAACTTAGGGTCGTAGAGACCCTGGGCCGCGGGCAGGCCGAATGCGCTGTGGGTGGTTTCGTGCATGTCTGACGTCCGGAGTGATCGAGCGTTGAGGTTGGTGTTCGCGAATTCGGGACGTCGTTGGCCCAAGTGGAACGCTACTAAAGGCTACCTCACTCTATGGTCACTCCAAACCTGTGTCGTGAGGTGATCAAGATTTAGTTTGGTGTTTGCGTTTTCTTCTTCCGAAGAAGAAATGCGGCTGCAAATAGACTGCATACCGAGATCCATACGGTTGGGGATTGACTTTCAGCTGTATCGGCGGCGAATCCGGCGACCACCGGTCCTGCAGCTCCGGCGACAGCGAACACGGAGTGTTGTAGCCCCATAAGTAAGCCAAGGTCTTCGGGTTCGAAAGTGTCCTGTGCGTATAGGGCCTGCAATGGAGTTGATGCACCGAGGCTGCTGCCGACCAGGACTCCGTATATGAGGCCGAGCCATAAGTTGCCTCCCAGGATAAAAAGCGAGCCGAAAGCGGCCAATAAATAGCTGATTTTGAGTGCGAGAGAGGCTTCGTGTCTCGCAGCTATGGGTATTACTCCAACGCGACCAAATAGTTGGCTAAAGCCGCGAAATCCGGCAATCCCGGCGGCTGTTCCAAGTGCTAGTCCTTGATCGATCATGATCGGCACTTGGTATACGAGAAGGGTGCTGAAGGAGAAGCCCGCAAACGCGTAGGCGAACAGCATTCTCCTGACTTGAGGTCGATGTATGGATGTACGTAAAGCCTGAAAGGCGCTAGGTGACGGACCCTGTGCCTCTGTAGAGCGACCTTCGCTGGCGAAGTGTGAGGCTTGAAGCGCTCCTACAAAAGCCACTAAAGCAAAGATTCGAACAGCCGGCCTCCAACCCCACGAGTTGATGATCAGTGCTCCGACTGGAAGGTATATAGGGCTGCAGAAGGCACCGATTACTGTCAGAACAGTTATTCGTTTCTCGCGATTTGCAGGCCCGACTCGGCCCGCGATTGCCGTTGATATGTGATAGAAGCCAGTGGTCGCCATGACACCCAAGCCTGCGGCCGTCAAGAATGCGAATATCGCAGCGTTGGAGGCCCAACTGCTGGCGAATAGGGATAGGGAAGCGGCGGCCTGAATGGCGAAAACCAGTCTGCCACCCCATCGATCGAGTAGGCGGCCGGCGAATGAAGCGCCAAAGCCACTTATTAGCTGAGAAGCGGCGAAAACGGTCCCCAAAAAAGTGAGGGACCAACCCAAGTCTCTGTGAATTGGGTCTAGGAGGATCCCGTAGGCATAAAAAGCTGCGCCGTAGCAGGTGCATGTCATGACCCCTAGAGAGATGATGGGGGTCCAGCTCTTGATGGGTGCGGGTTCTATGGCCACCTTGACACAATAGGTCCGTTGAGGAGGGGAGCGAGGGAGAGGCCAACGGGTGCATAAATATTCATATATGTGAATAATTATGCATTTCGGTTCAATTCATGTACCCTGAACCTCATGTCAAGCAACGCACGACTTCAAGTGGGCATCGTTGGCGCCTCGGGCTTTACCGGCTCTGAACTCATGAGACTTATAGCCGGTCACCCCGAAATGGAACTCGTGGTTGCGACGGGCGACACCCAAGCCGGTTCAAGGGTAAGGGATCTATATCCCAGCCTCGCGGCAGAATACGGAGAGACTGTTTACAGAGAGTACGCAGCTTCCGAGATGGAGGGGCTTGATGCAGTCTTTCTTGGGCTCCCTCATATGGCAAGCCAACCAATTGTGTCGGAACTGTTTAACAAGGTTGGATGCATCCTTGATTTAGGCTCAGATTTCAGACTCAAGGACCCGAGTCTTTATCCGCAATGGTACGGAGTTGACCACTCTGCACCTGAGCTTCTTGAGCACTTCGTCTATGGCCTACCTGAGATATATCGCAGCGAACTCAAAGGTGCTCAAGGCATAGCAGTGCCCGGTTGCTATCCGACAGCAGCATCTCTTGCGTTACATCCATTTGCGGAGGCAGGCAAAATCCAACAAACCGGTGTAATCGTTGATGCCGCCTCGGGTGTCAGTGGGGCTGGAAGAGCAGCAAAGCCCGGCACAACCTTTTCCTCGGTAGATGAGAATTTCAACGCGTACGGTTTACTGACGCACCGTCACACCCCAGAAATCGAACAAGTAAGTGGATGCGAAATTTTGTTCACCCCGCATTTGGCTCCCATGGTCCGCGGAATTTTGGCTACTTGTTACGCCCGCCCAACCGAGGAAAACTTTACGACCGAAGAAGCTTTGGACTTATTGAGGCAGTGCTACAGCGATGAGCCATTTGTTGTAGTTGATGAAAGTTCCCCGTCTACGAAGGCAACAATGGGGGCCAACACGGTCCACCTCACAGCGCGCGTCGATGAACGGACTGGATGGTTGCTGGTTATCAGCGCCATAGACAATTTGGTTAAAGGGGCGTCCGGTGGCGCAATTCAGTGCGCCAATATTGCGCTGGGCCTCGACGAGACAGCCGGGCTGCCGACCATCGGCCTCATGCCTTAGTAGGAGATTGTGATGGATGAAAAGATGCCCCCACTTCGGCTAGTGGGACCGGAGGAAGCCTCCCTTGTTGAACTAGAAGATGCTCAATCTGTGGGCGACCATATGAACAAAGCCGAACTACTGGTCGAAATCCTTCCTTATATCCAGCGATGGAGAGGCAAGGTCGTTGTCATAAAATTTGGTGGGAACGCTATGACAGACCCGTCGCTAGCTAGGCGATTCGCAGAGGATGTTGTCCTTATGCACCAGGTAGGGATATTGCCGCTAGTCGTTCATGGCGGAGGCCCTCAAATTGGTGAGCTCATGGCACGTCTAGGTAAAGAACCTGAGTTTCGGGATGGGCTCAGGGTTACAGATGCTGAGACACTCGATATTGCGAGGATGGTCTTAGTGGGCAAAGTGAACCGCGAAATTGTCAGCTCGATCAACATTCATGGCCCACTAGCGGTTGGCGTAAGTGGCGAAGACGGAGGCCTAATAACAGCGGCGCCCCGTAATCCGGATCTTGGATTTGTGGGAGACGTCACTTCAGTCGACCCAACGTTGCTAGAAAAGCTTTTTGCAGAGGGCCTCATTCCGGTGATGTCAACCATTGGCGCCGACTCATCCGGGCAGGCCTACAACATCAATGCTGACACTGTCGCAGGTGCGGTTGCGCAAGCAATGAATGCGGAAAAAGTGCTGTATCTAACTGACGTTGAAGGCCTTTACGGTGACATGGCGGACGAAAACTCGTTAATCCGAGAAATCAGCGCCGATGATCTGGATTCCAAGATTCAAACCGCTGAAATAACAGATGGGATGATCCCCAAAGCTGAAGCTTGCGTTAGAGCTGTGAAGAACGGGGTTACGAGTGCGCACCTGGTGGATGGGCGAGTCCCACATGTTGCGTTGCTAGAAATTTTCACCGATGCCGGCATCGGGACAATGGTCAGCGACTAGCAGACCTATACAGCACAGCTACTTAACAAGGAAGATCCGATGATTACTTCAACTGTCGCCGCAGACAAACCAGAGTCTTATCCGCTAATGCCAACGTACGGACTGCCACCCGTCCAATTTGTTAGAGGGTCCGGCACTGAGCTTTTTGATCGAGACGGCAACCGTTATTTGGATTTTCTTTGCGGGCTAGCAGTGACCTCGTTAGGGCATGCCCATCCCGCCGTGGCTGAAGCCATAGCTGAGCAGGCGCGCACTCTTCTCCATGTATCGAATCTCTACGAAACGGTTCCGGGCCTAGAAGTAGCGGAAACCATTGACCGTCTCCAAGGAGGGGGTGGTCAAGTCTTCTTCTGTAACAGCGGCGCTGAATCGCTCGAAGGCGCAATAAAATTGGCTCGAAGAAATGGCGGGCACGGTAAATACGTCGTAGTTAGCGCCCTCAGATCCTTTCACGGAAGAACTCTCGCCACACTCCACGCGACAGGCCAGGTTGAAAAACATGAGACCTTTCAACCCCTACCCGAAGGTTTCCGCCATGTGCCTTATAACGATTTTGAAGCTTTAGAAGCAGCGATTGACCCGACATGTGCAGCGGTCTTACTAGAGGTTGTGCAAGGTGAAGGTGGTGTCAACGTCGGCGACCGTGAGTACCTGGAAAAAGTCCGCGAGCTCTGCGATGAGCGGCAAATGCTGTTGATGTTTGACGAAGTCCAAACTGGTTTTGCTCGAACCGGAGAGTGGTTCGCGTGGCAACACCACTTTGATGCTCAGGGTCCAGTGCGGCCCGATGTGGTGACGATGGCCAAAGCGCTAGGTAATGGAGTCCCCATCGGAGCGATCTGGGCAAAACGAGAGATAGCAGGAGCGTTCCAACCAGGAGATCACGCGACAACTTATGGCGGCCAGCCTCTAGCTACCTCAGCCGCTCGCGCTGTTCTTCGTGTCATGGAGTCGATAGACGCGCCGGCACTGGCTCGCTCAGCAGGAGAAGAACTGATGGGCAAGCTTTTAGCGGTTCCTAACGTCTTGGACACCAGAGGACTGGGACTGTTGATAGCCGCTGAGATCGACACCGAAACAGTGGGTATGACCGGTCCGGAAATAGCTCTGGCTTGTCTAAAGGAAGGCCTAGTAGTCAACGGCATAAGCCCTACCGCAATCCGTTTAGCGCCGCCGCTAACAGTCTCATCTGAAGAAATTGACGAAGCGATGACGAAATTATCGAAAGTCTTGGGCGGAAGTTAATGCGACACTTCCTCGAAATCGATGACCTAACAGTTCAAGAATTAGAACTAGTCCTTGAACTTTCGGCTGCGACAAACCTTCCGAAGTCACTTGACGGCGAAGGTGTAGCGCTAATTTTCGAAAAACCTTCCGGGAGAACAAGAAATTCAATGGAAATGGCTGTTGTTCAGCTCGGTGGACACCCGATTTATATCAAACCCGAAGAACTCGGGATTGACAGTCGAGAAACCGCCGAAGATGTCGTAAGAGTCATGGCCGGCTATCACACCGTCTTAGCCGCCAGAGTTTTTGATCACGGACGCCTTGAACGGATGGCGGCGGCGAACACCATGCCGGTCGTGAATTTACTCTCGGACCAAGCCCACCCAATGCAGGCTCTCGCTGATCTACTGACTATCGAGCAGGTAATTGGTCTCAAAAAAGTTGGCAAAGTCGCTTATGTGGGTGATGCCAACAACGTTTGGAGGTCCTTGGCCATTGGCTGTTCGATGCTAGGCATACAGACAAGCGTGGCGTCGCCCGCCGGACATGGCCCTAATTTGGTTGATCTGGAACGAGTGCAGGCGGCTGGCGGTTCGATTCAAGTTACAGAGGACCCGGATGAAGCGGTCCAAGGGGCCGATGTTGTCTATACCGATGTGTGGACATCGATGGGCCAAGAAGAGGAGACTTCGCAACGGCTTGATGCCTTTAGTCGTTTCACGGTCAACTCAGATTTGATGGCAGGCGCAAATGCCGGCAGTGTCTTCATGCATTGCCTTCCTGCGCATCGAGGGCAAGAAGTTACCGATGAGGTCATAGAGAGTCCTCAGAGCAAAGTGTTCCTTCAGGCCCATAATCGGATGCACAGTGCCAGAGGACTTTTGTCATGGATTGTCGGCGAGGTGGCGCAGCATGACTAGTAAGTCTCAACGCCAACATGCGATCGAACGGCTCTTAGCTGAACGCTCTGTTGGAGACCATAGCGAACTTGTCGAACTACTCGCTTCAGATGGGATCGAAGCCTCACAGGCCAGTGTGAGTCGTGATCTAGATGAACTTGGAGCGGTGAAGCTGAGGGCAGGCGGCCAAACTGTTTATGCCATTCCCGAGATCGCAACCCAAAGAGCCGTGCCTTTAGAGACCCTGAGACGTGTTTGTGGTGATTGGGTCGTGGGCGCTGAACATTCCCATAATTTAGTTGTTCTTACCACGCCCCCAGGTTCAGCTCACGTCGTGGCATCCGCAATCGATCGAAGCGACAGTTCAGACGTCATAGGCACAGTTGCTGGTGACGACACCATTTTGGTGGTTGCTGCCCAACACACAAGCGGCGAGGCAGTAGCTGAACATTTTCGCGAATTAGCAGGACTTTGAGATCTGTATCTCCACCCACCTACCAAACTTCACTTAGGACTTTCTTATGGCTGATGGAAACACACTTTGGCATGGACGTTTCGAAGGCGACGCCAGCCAAGCTCTGCGCGAGTTAAATGACTCCCTGCCTTTCGATAAGCGGATGTACCGAGAAGACATCGCAGGCTCGCGCGCTCATGCGGAGATGCTTTGCGACGTCGGGTTACTAGAAGCCAGTGAACTACGGGACATTCTTGAAGCTCTTGAAGTTGTCGAAGCTGAGATAGCAGAGGGAACCTTCCAGTGGGCGGAATCTGATGAAGACATACACACGGCAGTAGAGAGGCGCGCGACTGAGATAACTTCCTCAGCTGCGAAGATTCACACAGGTAGAAGCCGTAACGATCAGGTAGCGAATGACGTTCGGCTAGTAGCCCTAAGTGAGATCGATTCCCTAGTTGACGTGCTCGGTGCATTAATTAAGTGTCTGCTGCTCAGAGCAGAAGAAGCGCACGAGAACGGTTGGTACCTCCCTGGGTATACACACCTACAAAGAGCTCAACCTGTCGGACTAGCACACCATCTAGCGGCCTACTGCTGGATGCTTATGCGAGACCTAGAGAGGCTCCAGGAAGCGCGAAGCCGGGCTGATGTTTCTGTGCTTGGAGCAGGCGCTCTTGCGGGCACAGCGCTGCCGATTGACCCACATTTGGTAGCTGAAAAACTTGGGTTCAGCTCGGTCTTCAATAACTCCTTAGACGCGGTGTCTGATCGAGATTTCGTAGCAGACTTGCTTTATTCCTTGAGTGTCGTCGGAGTTCATTTGTCAAGGTTGGGAGAGGAGATCTGCTTGTGGGCTTCTTCAGAGTTCAATTTTGTGGAATTAGATGATGCCTTTTCGACTGGTTCCTCGATGATGCCACAGAAGAAGAATCCTGACATAGCTGAGTTAGCCCGTGGAAAAGCTGGTCGTCTTTTAGGGAACCTCACTGGCTTCTTAGCCACTCAAAAGGGGTTGCCGCTGACCTACAACAAGGACCTGCAAGAAGACAAAGAACCTATGTTTGATAGTTGCGACACAGTTCGCCTCACTGCTCTTGCTTTAACAGGAATGATTGAGACCTTGAAGTTTAATTCGACCTCAATGAAAGACAGCGCAGATTCTCCGTACGCGGCGGCCACTGATTTAGCCGACTTTCTCGTTGAGAAAGGAATGCCATTTCGAACGGCACACTCAGTTATAGCGGCACTTGTGCGTGAGTCATTAGAGAGCGACGGCGATCTCATAGCTTTGGTCGAAGAGCACGAAGACCTTGGCCCTGAAGCTGGTGAGCTACTCCTTCCGGGCGTTGGCTCTCGACGAAACAGCCATGGTGGAGCTGGGTCTGAAGCTGTTGCGGGACAATTAGAAGCGCTTCGAACGCGTGTGGGTAACCTTCGGTGACAACAGAACCTCGGTGGCGCGAAGCTGAGGATTCCATTCTTCCAGCTGACGATCAGCTGTCTGAAGCGCTCAGTATTGTTCGAAACTTCGTGCCAGCAGAGGACATTCAGGCTGAGGCGCAGCAACAAGTTTTGGAGTTCGCCGCCCAGCACCCGGACGTGTTGTACCGCTCCTGTCTCGAAGGGCACTTCACGGGGTCTAGTTGGGTGGTGGACCATGGGGCTTCCAGCGGTCTCATCCTCCTTCACTCGAAGGTAAATCGTTGGCTTCAACCGGGGGGCCATGCTGATGGCGATGGGTTCCTGCAAATGGTTGCTCTGCGAGAGGCAACCGAGGAAACAGGAATAAATGGCTTGAAGGTGTGGGACGAGCCGATTGATATCGATGTCCACGTCATTGAGAAACGATCCTTATCGGAACCAGCGCATCTGCACCTTGACGTTAGGTACCTCGTAAAAGCGCCCAAGGGAGCGTTCTTTCGGGGCAATCATGAATCGAAGGCCCTCAGGTGGATTAGGCAAGAGGACCTCGAAGACTCGGCTCTTTCTCTAGATGAGAGCACGAAACGTCTGGCTCGGCGCGGATTCACGCTTGCTGAACGCCTTCTTGCGTAAAGCTCTTGTAGCTTCTTTTCAATGCGCTATTTGGTGATCCAAATGGAGAACCTACTCTTACTTGCCTTGGGCTTCATAGCCGGTTGGTTCATCGTGGCGATTGTCTCACCACGATTGGTGGTCGCTTCTTTTCCAACTTGGCTAGTTTCTTCAGCCATAGCGACAGCGCTATTAGCGCTCGGTGGTCGCCTAGTTTTTGACGGCACCATGCAGGCATTCGGTATTGGGCTGATGGCGTCTAGTGTCTCGTCATCGACACTTCTGCTCTACGAGGTAGTTCGTTGATCGTCCGAGGTAGGTTGTAAACCGTGCGTTCAGGTCCTCTTATTTGGGTTTCATTAGCTGTAGCCGCCCTCATTGTGCTCTGGGGAATCGGTTCGGTTTTTGCTATAGGGCGAAGCAGGTGGCAAGAGCACGGGAGGCGGCAAATCAACTGGGTCTTAATGATGCTGCTGTTTGGTCCGCTTGCCGTCTTGCTTTTTTATGGCACCGTAAGACAGCACCTGCTTTGGCCAGAGCGCTACGAAAATGTTGATGGTGTAGCACCGGCAGACCGTTAAGAATGAAAAGTGGTCCCCATAGAGTCGCACTCCTTGGCACACTGTCTTTGTGGATATTCTTTCCGACCTTGAGGCTCGAGGCCTCATCCATGACACAACAGACCGCGAAGCGCTTGCGAGTCGACTAGCAGAAGGACCTATTACCCTTTACTGCGGGTTTGACCCGACGGCAGATAGTTTGCATGTCGGGAACCTGATTGGTCTGTTGACCCTCAGGCGCTTCCAGCTGGCTGGGCATTTGCCGATAAGCCTTGCTGGGGGAGCGACGGGAATGGTGGGAGACCCAAGCGGCAGAGACGCAGAGAGAAACCTTCTTGATGACGAGGGTCTAGCTAGAAATCTGGAAGGAATATTGCCCCAGCTCAGGAAGTTCTTGGAGTTTGAGGGCGATTCAGCAGCGAAGCTATTAGATAACCGAGCTTGGACTGTCGGTATCGGAATCTTAGATTTTCTTCGAGACATCGGTAAGCACGTGACCGTAAACCAGATGATCGCGAAAGACTCTGTCAAAAGTCGAATGGCTGAAGGTGATGGGATTTCCTACACCGAATTCAGTTACATGATGTTGCAAGGATATGACTACCTGTGGTTAGCCGATAACGAAAACTGTCAGCTCCAAGTTGGAGGCTCCGATCAGTGGGGAAACATCGTTTTAGGTGTTGATTTGATTAGGCGAAAGCTTGGACAATCGGCGCATGCTCTTACGTGGCCCTTGCTGACGAAGCCTGACGGTTCCAAATATGGAAAGACTGCTGGTGGTGAGACGATCTGGCTAAGCCCAAACAAGATGAGTCCATACCGGTTCTATCAGGCGTGGATTAGCGTCGACGATTCAGAAGTCAGAAAGCTTCTTCTTCAGTTGACCTTTTTGCCCGTCGACGATGTGGAAGCATTAGTGGCGGAACACCAATTGAACCCTCAGTTACGGCTGGGTCAGCGCACTTTGGCTAGGGAACTTACTGGAATAGTTCATGGTGAAACTGCTTCCGTTTCCGCTGCCGAGGCTTCAGCCGTGTTGTTTGACCCTGACGTTGATGTTGCGGCGGTTTCTCAAGAGGCATTGGAATTCATAAGCAACGAAGTTCCTTCTACCGGTCTGCAAGAACTAGGTAATGGAGTCATTGACCTGTTGGTGGAAAGTGGGCTTTGCCAGAGTCGCAAAGATGCCAAGAGGGCAATAAACGAAGGTGGCATTTACTTGAATGGTCAACGTATAACTGAAGCTGATTTCGTGCCTTCAGATAGTGACCTGTTGCACAATAAATATCTGCTGTTGAGACGTGGAAAGAAACTTTGGCATCTGATATTTGTCAGTTGAATCGAAAATGCCAATATTTCCCATCAATCAGGGATCAAAGGTTGGCGCGGCACCCTTACCACCTGTAGGGTGGCCCTTCGCCTTTAAACGCTGTTAGCGCAGCGCTGACTGGCTTCGACACCTCCGCTTGCCATTAGCTGGCAAACGCGTGTCCACATGCTGCCGCTCTAAGTGGCCGCAGCGCTCCTTGACAACAGAACAGAGGACGATAAACGCCAGTGCGGGCGATCGGCTGTTACTCACGTAACCGCTGATCGAACCACACAATCGTGTCAGGCCACTCGTGGTCATGACACAACGAAATCGTGTCAGACCACTCATGGTCATGACACAACCATTTAACCGCAGCGTTATCGGATGGCTTGCCAGACGATGATGCTGCAACAATTCCAGCCAGCTGCTGTTACCTGGGGTATTTCCACCCTATAAAAGGTTCAGCAGGGGCTCTTCGATCGTGCCATAAAGACCTTTAGGTAGTTATGGTCAGATCTTGACGGAGAGTTTGATCCTGGCTCAGGACGAACGCTGGCGGCGTGCTTAATACATGCAAGTCGAACGATCCCGGGACTTCGGTCCCAATGGGAGAGTGGCGAACGGGTGCGTAACACGTGAGAAACCTGTCCCGAAGATGGGAATAGCCCAGGGAAACCTGGATTAATACCCAATACCCTGAGAGCGTCGCATGGCGCACTTAGGAAAGGTTCCGGCGCTTTGGGAGGGTCTCGCGGCCTATCAGCTTGTTGGTGAGGTAAAGGCTCACCAAGGCATCGACGGGTAGCTGGTCTGAGAGGACGATCAGCCACACTGGGACTGAGACACGGCCCAGACTCCTACGGGAGGCAGCAGTAGGGAATCTTGCGCAATGGGCGAAAGCCTGACGCAGCAACGCCGCGTGGGGGA